>Ga0180302_10000698_pt1 | contig 15255 bp, 17 predicted proteins | sample GuaBasSediGuay17_FD_121794 | JGI IMG/M metagenome (GOLD analysis project Ga0180302, IMG submission 121794) | Subseafloor sediment microbial communities from Guaymas Basin, Gulf of California, Mexico - Guay17, Core 4571-4, 12-15 cm | ecosystem: Environmental > Aquatic > Marine > Hydrothermal... | reverse complement strand
TTGGTGTAGAACCCATTTGAAACCTTGCCCTCTCCGCATTCGAGCATGCCATAACCCACGCATTCTTCTGCGTCTCCAAGAATTGCAAGGGACAGCGGATCAACAGCAGAAATTATATTCTGCACGGGCATGGGTGCTGTTGCGATGTGTGTGCTAGGGTTATAATGAAAAAACACGTTCCAATACGTTCTTGTTGTGGAGAGCTCTTCATCCACCGTGCCCGAGCCCGATGTGTTATGGGGCATTCCCTCATAATCCATATCTTCATCCCAGAGATCACCAGATAAATTATACGAATAGTTACCATAGATACTACCACTATATGTTGCAGCAGCGTTATCTATGCTTATAGAATATGCCTCCTCATTCAATGGTAGACATGGAACTGCCGGTGTGTATATAATACTAAGATTTTGAACCAGAATGTTGCATGACATGTTAATTGCAGCATTGAATGACTCGTTATCAAAATTGTACCTGCCCGCGGTGCTAATGTCGATCTTATACTCCATTCGCTCCGCAGACTGCTCAACTATTCCATAGAACTTATCTCCTTCATATTCAAACCCTTTTAGCCAGAAATGACCGCTATAGTTAACATCCATCAGAGTAATATAAATACTAAAGTATGCAGTCCCTGAGCAATATATTCCGCCCTCCTCACAATCGTAGCTTATGTTTGTAACAAGATCCGAGTTTTCACAGTACATCCTTCCCTCATACATGAACCTATAACCTTTGGAATCCTCGCCCTCGTATTCTATGTATAAAACGTAAACTATCCCTCCGCGCCCTTCAGCCTTAATAGCAGTGCCCGGCATATAAAGCGAAGATCCAGCAAACATACTGGCAAGTTTGCCGAAGTCTAGGTCCCATCGATAGCCCCAACCATTACCCCTTTCCCACGATTCTTGAACCGAAGTCTCGTTGAAACTTGTAATTTCATTATGGCTGATGCTAATGTCCATGTTATACCCTGCACTTCCAGCCATCGGTCTGACACATATATAATAATCCCCACCATCGCGTGCTGTGTACAGCACGCTTTCTATACCCGAATAATTGCCTGTGGAGTGGTCCATGAGCGATAACTCATCATCGTACAAGTAAAGGTCTAGGTTTGCCAATGATGAATTGAATTCAATGGTTACGTCTAGTGTGTCAAAGCACCCAAGATGAATAATAAACCAATCCTCATCGGCACAGTATAGTTCATAACTACCTGCGCTCAGGGCAACAGCACTTGCAGGCGAATCATTATCCTCGTATACATCATCAGTATTTGCCTGTATACCAAAACTTAGAGCATAGGCGCTTATGACCAAAAGCAGTACAAACCATACCACACCCCTTATTCTCATGCAAACCACCTATACGCACATCTCTAAGCGCGCATTTAAAGTTTTTGGTAAATCAGGCCAAAGTACACAACTTTTCACTACAATACCCTGTATGATTTTTACCTCCGCACATTTTAAATCAATGAGTCAATATTTCCCCCACGGTGAGGCGTATGGAACTCGACCCAGGAAAGTATTATAAACTGCTGGTAAGACCTGTTGTTGTAATAACAACGCTATTTGAAAACGGAAAAGTAAATGCCGCCCCTTTTAGTTTCACAACACCTCTAAGCTTCTCTCCCCCACTTTTCGCCTTCGCCACAAGTACTGAGCATGATACTTACAAAAATGTGAAAAGAACAGGTGAGTTCGTGGCAAATCTGGTAGGCAATGCAATCGGTCCCTATATGAAGGCTCTAGAACGCCCTTTGCCCGAGGGCGAGAGTGAGTTAGACCTGGCAGGACTTGAAACAAGAAAATCTCGAATGATATCAACCCCCGGTATGGCTGATGCATATGCGTGGATTGAATGCAAGCTTCACGCCGATGTGGAATGCGGCGATCACAACCTAATTATTGGCAAGGTCTTGGCTGTTGATGTTGTGGACAAGTTCTGGGATCGCGTTGTTGTGCCTGAAAAGGCATCGCCCCTCTTCCACATATCTGGTGAGTATTTCGGGAGGGGTGTGTCGCGAGTAAAATACGAGAGGTGGAGGTAATAAGAGATGGCTGGAACTTTTGAGAGAGAGCTTAAGGGGATTTTGCAGGCAGATGAAAAGGTGCTGGAAAGAGTGACAAAAAGTTGCAGCGATATTGAGAAGAAGAATTATTATAGTATATTAAAGAATCCCTTTATCGTTATAAGGGCTGCTGGCTCTTTTGGGGTAGATCTTGTAGCGGTAAGGCACGATTTATCATTTCCTATCGAAGTTAAGGCATCTAAGAAAAAAAAGATACACTTTAGCGATAGCGAGAAGTTAAAGCTACAGGCAGAGAAAATGTTAGGATTATGCTCACGTGCGGGGCTTGTTCCAATATATGCCTACAGGTTAAAAAACGTGCGGGGTGATTCTTGGCGAGTATATACAATGAATATTGATAGGACAAAGTTGAGCCAAAAGTATGCAAAAATATACGCAATTTTGCCAAAAATAAGAACAACAAAGAGCGGTAATAGGGTTTTGGACTGGGAAGATGGAAAGCCTTTGAATGAGTTTTTACTGATCATATCTGAGTAATTATCATCTCAGATAATTTCGGGAAAATGTTTTAATAGTGATTTGTATTACGCACTAATCTGTATTAAATCCATAATAAAATCATACACCAATAAATCGACGCGGAGGTGGATGGAATGGTAAAGGAGGACTATGATTTGCAAAAATACGTGCAGATGCTTAGGAAGAGCGGGCTTAAGGTGACCCCTCAGCGTATAGAGATATTGAGGTATTTGGATACTTACAGAAACCATCCGACGGCAGAGAAAATATATCAAGATGTTAGGCGTAAAATGCCTTCCCTATCAAAAACCACAGTTTACAATACTATAGAAGCGCTACGAAATAACAATTTTGTTCGTGTGCTGACGGCATTTGATGAGTTGAGGTATGATATAAACACCGCCCCTCACGCCCACTTCGTGTGCAGGATGTGCGGAAAAGTGTACGATATTGATATTCCAACATCACACCTAGATGCAATCACAAAAATACCTCACAAAGTTGAGGAAGTTCAATGCTACATCACGGGGGTATGTAAAGAATGCATGGCTAAGGAGGGTGGTGTTAAAAAATGAACGAACATGATCTGAATAAGTATGACCTGAAGACACCCCTCGCCATGGCTCTCGGGGCTGAACGGGAAAGTGTAGCGTTATACGAATCTTTGCGAAAAAGAACAAGAAACTACGTGTTGAGGGAAAGGCTTAGATTTTTTGCTGATGAGGAGAGAAAGCATGAAGGGATATTGCGCACACGCATAATAAAGTTATTCAATGATCAATTATCGCCAATCGAGCCCCTAGAGACACATCTTGAGGATGGGGCCAAGGACTATTTGAAAATTGCGACATGTACTGGGAATGATGCATGCAGGGCCGTAGGTGCTTGCTGAAACATGTACAAATAAACTAAGAAACTCTACATAAAAAGGTAGGGGTGGTTTTAGGTATGACAAAGAAACTGGAGGTATATAGGTGCGAGATATGCGAAAACATTGTTATAGTTGCACATGAAGGTGTAGGACATCTTGTATGTTGTGGGCAGCCCATGAGTTTGCTTGAGGAAAAAAGCACAGATGCAGGAATAGAGAAACACCTCCCAGTAGTTGAAATCAATGGTGATGAAGTAAAGGTATCCGTGGGCAGTTTACCGCATCCTATGGAGGAGAACCACTATATTGAATGGATTGAGGTTGTTACCGACAGAGAAGTGCACAGAAAGCATCTAAAGCCTAGTGATGAGCCAAAAGCGGAATTTTGTATAAAATCCAAGCCTAGGTATGTGAGAGCATATTGTAACGTGCACGGTCTTTGGGTAAAGAAATAATGGAGGTGGTAAGTATGGGAGAAAAAGCACGGGAAATTGTTGGTGAGAAGGCTGAAGAGATTGTAGAGTATCTCAATAAGACACTGGCTGATGAGTGGCTAGCCTACTATCAGTACTGGATAGGCGCAAGAGTTGCTAGAGGAAGAATGCGTGGACAGGTCGTAGCCGAGCTTTTAGAGCATGCAGGCGATGAATTAAGGCATGCTGAGATGCTCGTGGATAGGATAATACAGTTGGGCGGCACCCCTTTGTTAAGCCCAAAGGAGTGGTTTGAAAAGACAAACTGTGGCTATGAATCCCCCACAGATCCAAGCACAGAGGCAATTTTGAGGCAAAATATCAAGGGCGAGAGATGCGCAATAGGCACTTACCGGGAGATATTGAAGATGACAAAAGACGTTGACGAAGTTACATATGCACTAGTTTTATCAATATTAAAGGACGAGATTGAGCATGAAGAGGACCTACAATCATTACTAGATGATATGGCTAGGTAATAGAGGTGATGAGATTGAGAAAAATGACGGAAAAATCACTTAATGAGGCATTTGCTGGTGAGTCCATGGCTCATATGCGCTATCTAGCGTTCAGTGATATTGCTGAAAGGGAAGGATACAGGAACATTGCGCGGCTATTCCAAGCAATAGCATATGCTGAGTATGTGCATGCAATAAACCATGCTAGGGAGTTAAAAATGCTCGGTAGCACTGTGGAGAATTTGAAAATGGCAATAGAGGGCGAGAAGTATGAGGTTGAGGAGATGTATCCAGCGTATGATGCCATCGCTCAATTGCAAAATGAAGATGGGGCGCATAAATCCATACACTACGCTATCGAAGCCGAAAAAGTGCACGCTGAACTGTATACTAAGGCTCTAGAAGGTGTGAAAAATGGAAACGATTTGGAAGTGGGTAACATATACATATGCCCCATCTGCGGGTACACCCATATAGGGGCACCCATAGAAAGATGTCCGATATGCGGAATTCCTTGGGATAAATTCAAGAAATTTTGAGGTGATGGGTGCGGTATCGAAAGACGAAGAAAAACTTAGTTCTTGATGCGATGAAATATGCTAGAAAGCCTTTGAAACCTAGGGAAATCACAAGGATTGGAGAGCAAAGAGATACCACAGATAATAAAATAGTCAAAAATAAGGGAAAGGTGCTATTACGCGCCTAAATAGCGCACCACACAATCCCCCTTATTTTATACGAAAAGAACGACAGATTTATATGGTCATGTTGTAATAACAATACCACTCCTGCGGGTGTGGTGTAGCCTGGTATCACGTAAGCTTGCCGAGCTTATTACCCGGGTTCAAATCCCGGCACCCGCATAACATCGGTATGGGATTTGAGAGTTGGAAAGGAGGTTTTAAGTGATAAATAAGTGGCCTTTCCGCCGAATCAATATCCCGGCACCCGCATAATATCGGTATGGGATTTGAGAGTTGGAAAGGAGGTTTTCCGCTGAATTAATCCTAGCATCCGCATAAGTGCGGGTAGTGGTTTGAAGCATAGATGGCATCTTTAAGTGTTAATATTATGCTTTTTATAATGAACCAATCTTAGTCGTCATAAAATGCTTTCTGGACAGATAAGTATATTTAGAAACACCCTCTTTACCTCCTCATAGACTTTGAAGTATAAAAGCACTCAGGTGGTGAAAAATGCCCAAACTTAAGGGTAAAAGGGCGATAATTACAGGGGCATCACGTGGAATTGGTGCGGCAATTGCCAAGTTATTTGCCAGGGAGGGCGCGATTGTTGGCATAAACTATTATCAGTCTGAGGACAAGGCTAGGGAAGTGCTTTCAGATGTTAAAAAGCATTCTGACGGTATAATGCTAAAGGCTGATGTATCGTCGTATGATGAAGTTAAGACAATGATTGATGAATTTATTTCAAGATACAGGGGTATTGATGTGCTTGTATGCAATGCAGGAATATACATCAGGGAGCGCTTTGCTGACATTAGCGTTGAGTCTTGGAGAAGAACGATGGCTGTAAACTTGGATGGAGTATTTTACACGATAAAGGCGGCACACCCATACATGGCTGAGGGGGGTTCCATCGTGATAATGTCATCCCAGATAGCGTTTAGGGGAACAAACCACGGAGCACACTATGCCGCCAGTAAGGCTGCATTGCTCGGCCTAACTCGTGCACTGGCGTTAGAGTTTGCACCAAGCATAAGGGTAAATGCTATAGCTCCTGGCTATGTAGACACAGACCTGCTTGGAATAAAGAGCGATGATGAACGAGCATGGCGTGAAAGCCTTGTACCAATGCGAAGGATAGGCAAGCCTGAGGATGTGGCGAATCTCTGCTTATTTTTGGCAAGTGATGAATCCTCATTCATCACAGGGGAGGTTGTGCTGATAAACGGTGGGCAGTACATGGGATAGTTCATGCAAAAGTTCTAAAGTGTGTAATACAATTTTTGTGGCGTGTATATTGACCATCCCTTGCTGGCAAAAAACGAGATTGAATACAGGGAGTATCAGGTAAGAATAGCCCGTGCTTGCTTGCAGGCATCCACGCTTGTTGTGCTCCCTACTGGGATGGGAAAGACTGTAATAGCATTGCTCATAATAGCAGAGGTGCTCAGAAAAAAAGGCCCAAAGGTGCTTTTCATGGCGCCAACGAAGCCATTAGTTGAGCAACATGCAGAATTTCTAAACAGATTTCTAAACTATGATGGAAAAATATCTGTACTAACAGGCGAGGTAACGCCAAGAAAAAGAGCGGTATTATGGCAGGAATCGGCGATAATAGTTTCCACTCCGCAGGTTGTCAAGAATGACCTAGAGGCAGGTAGGATTTCATTGGATGGCATAAACCTTGCAATATTTGATGAAGCTCACAGGGCGGTTGGTGAGTACTCGTACGTATACATTGGGGAATTGTGTAAAAAAAGAAAAATACTGAGGATGGGCATGACAGCATCGCCTGGCAGTGAGGCGAGCAAGATAATGGAGGTTTGTAGAAATCTTGGGATAGAGAACATTGAGATAAGGTCAAAGTACGACCCTGATGTAGCCCCCTACGCCCATGACATCAAGATTGAATGGGTAAGGGTGCAGATGCCAAAGGGGTATGAGTCCTTGGTTAAACACCTAAAGGAAGCATATCGGACGTATATTCGGGAGTTGAAGGCTTTTGGTCTTCTAAAGGGCAAGCCTCCGAGCGTTGTTGGCGCAAAAGACCTAATAGTTCTTGGCGAAAAACTCAGGGAGGAGGTAAAAAATAGAAGGCATACATCGCTCTATCGGGCAATGACTCTCCAAGCCGCAGCCATGAAATTAAACCATGCGATCGAACTTGCAGAAACCCAGGGAATAGAAGCACTGCGCGAGTATATGGAAAAGTTGATTGCAGATGCAAAAAAGCCAAGGGCGTCAAAGGCCGATAAGGAAGTTTTGAAAAATGAGAATGTTAAGGTGGCAATCGAGATCATGAAAGACCTAGCAGTGCAGCACCCAAAGCTGGAAAAGGTTGTGGAAATAGTGAGTGAGCAGCTGAGGACAAAGCCTGAGAGCAGGATAATAGTTTTTACGCATTACAGGGACACAGCAGAACTTGTAACTTCGTTCCTGAGCAGACTTGAAGGTGTAAGACCTGTAAGGTTTGTTGGTCAGGCGAGCCGCGGAGAGCATAAAGGGATGAGGCAGAGAGAACAGGTAGAGGTTGTTAAAAAGTTCAGGGCGGGCGCGTACAACGTGCTAGTTGCCACAAGCGTGGCTGAGGAAGGGCTGGATATACCCGCCACAGACCTCGTGGTGTTCTACGAGCCAATACCGTCAGAGATAAGAACGATACAGAGAAGGGGGAGGACTGGGAGGAAAGGGCCCGGGCGCGTTGTAATCTTAATAACAAAGAGGACAAGGGACGAGGCATATTATTGGTCGAGCAGGAGAAAGGAGAAGAAAATGCATGCGCAACTTATGAGGCTGAAGGAGGAACTAAAAAAGATCGCACGGGGCGAGGTTGCCATGGACATGGCGCTTGAGGTTAGCATAGTGCGTGATACAAAGAAGACCGAGAAGCGCGTGCAAACGACACTCTTTGATTTTTTTAATGATTGTGAGGATTGTAATGCAATCTATGTTGATTATAGGGAGGCGAACTCGGGTGTGGTTGAAGAGTTGGAAAGTTTGGGCATGAGCACGGTACTAATCCCATTAAGTGTTGGCGACTACCTGATATCCAAGGATGTGTGTGTTGAGCGCAAAAACGCCGCAGATTTTGCATCATCAATAATAGATGGTAGGCTTTTTGAGCAGGCTAAAAAAATAAAAGAGGAATATCAGAAGCCTTTGATAATAGTGGAGGGCAATATTGAGGAGGCATGTGCTAGGATAAGCAGAAACGCGTTTTTTGGCGCGCTAGCGTCATTGCTTGTTGACTACTCCATGCCCGTGATATTTACGAAAAATTGTGCCGAGACTGCCCAACTTATTGCCAGCATTGCCAGAAGAGAACGTGCGGAGGGAAGAATGCCAAGGCTTAGGGTTGACAAGAAAAAAATGAATATTGATGAGAGGATACGATACGTTGTGGAAGGACTGCCAAACATATCATCAATCATGGCTGAAAGGCTGCTGCAAAGGTTCGGAACTGTGAGGGCAATAGCAAATGCTTCTGAGGGCGAGCTTAAGTCTGTGCGCGGTATAGGAGACAAAACGGCAAAGGAAATATTACGTGTGCTAACAACAAAGTATGGTGATGAGGAAGATGAAAGTCGTGGCTGATACAAACTTCTTGCTCATGCCCTTTCAGTTCAAAATAAATCTTGATGCGGAACTGCGCAGGTTATTTGGAAAGTATGAGGTGTATGTTCCCTCAGCAGTGCTTGAAGAGCTGGAAAATATAGGTGCTACGGATGCTAAGGCAGCCCTTAAGCTCGCCAGCCGGTACAGGGTTGTGAAATGCCCTGAATGTATGGAGGCTGACGAGTGCGTCCTATGGGTGGCGAAAAGTATTGGGGGTGCGGTTATGACGAACGATAAGGTTCTTCGGGAGTGGGCGAGAAGGGAAGGTCTCGCCGTTGTTTATATGAGGGGCAAAAGCCATCTTGTGTGTGATGGCGTGCAATGAGGCATGGTGCTTATGGTAGAGATTAGAAGAATAACTGGAATTGTGACCAGCGGGAAGGGTGAGGGTGCGATGTATGTTATGATGCCCGAGTACAACAAAATCCTGAAAAAACATGCGGGCTTTAGCCCGTATCCCGGCACGCTCAATATTGCGGTTGGCTCGGAAGATTATCATTATGTGGTAAACAATGGGAAACACGTGGCTGGTTTTGTAAAGGGTGGTGTGGAGTATGGAGGGATTACAATTATGAGGGCAAGAATGTATGGGGTGGAGTGTGCCGCAATTGTGCCTGAAAAGACAGTGCACAAGGATTGTGTTGAAATAGTAGCGCCTGTGTGCTTGAGAGAAAGGTTTAATATAAAAGATGGGGATGTAGTAGAGGTTGTGTTATATGGGCGATAAGGTTTGTATGAGATGCCGTGTGCTGTACCCGAGCGATGCAAGAGTGTGCAAGTACTGCGGAGGAGAGCTTGTAGAGATACAGGACACAATGTTTGACTGGGAGCGATACCCATATCTTTACCCAAGGGTTAGGGTAGTACACCGAAGAAGCCATTTGAGCCTAGCATCAATCTTCCTGATAATAATATTCGTTATCGGCATAGTTCCCGCAATAATATCCCCAAAAATTATAACAGTTAGTGGTATTACAAATGTTGATGGAATAGAAGGCACAGTTATTGATAGAAACAGGGAGCCAGTACCTGGTGTGTTATTGTCCGTGCAAGGCACAAGAAAAAGCACTATTAGCGATCCCAGTGGGCACTTCGAGATTCATGGCCTATCTTATGGTGAATACATAATAAAGGCAAGAAAAGAAGGGTATGTGACGAAAAACCTGACAGTGTTTGTTGCCAAGCCTCTAAACATGGGAATAACGATAATAATGGATAAGGGTGATGGGTTCGAGGAAGAGGTTCTTATAAGCAGTGTTGATGTGCAGGCGTATATAATCGCGTGTATAACTCTCGCAGCAATATTCTCGCTATTTTCGCTTATAGGCGCGTACCATACAAGGAAGCAAAAAAACTTTGGCTGGGCATTATTTGGAGGGATATTTGGTGTTGCATCGGGCATATCCATGGCCTTGCTCCTCGGAATGCTGTTTGCGCTTGGAATAAATGCAATAGCAATATCCGCAATCGCAATAGTGATTATTGTTAGGGAAAGATACATGTTTGAGAGGACTCTCGGGGGTAGGCTAGGATGAGCGCATGGTCTCGCCGTCTTTTGCCATTGATTCTGTTCATCGCAGGTGTTGGGGCGATAATTTTCTCTCTAATGCAGGGCAGGGGAGGTGCTGGCATATTCATAATATTCCCAGTAATTTACACGACAGGCATATTGGGAATAATTGGCGTGCTTTTGATAATGCTATCTCTCCTATCCCTATTTTTTATGCCCTTCCGCGCAGTTTATGACTCATATCATACCCCCATAGCAGACTTTGAGGAACATGATGTGTACCACGCCATGGAAAAGCGGGAAAAAAGGTACGGTGGAATATTGCTAATAGGGCCTTTTCCCATAATTTTTGGCACTGATAGGGAGATGATGGGGGTGCTCATAATAATAGCTTTAATCATGATTGCGATATTTATTATTTTACTGTTCCATCTAACATAACTGGAGGGAAAAACACCATGCGTGTACTATATGACGGAAGGGTTGAGGAGTACAGGGCGGTCTGGATGGAGGGAAAAAAGATAAAGTGCATCGACCAAAGGGTTTTGCCCGAAAACTTCGTCATAAGGGAGATAAAGAACACAGATGAAGCATGTAAAGCAATAAAATCTATGATGGTTCGCGGTGCTCCAACAATTGGGGCGACTGCAGCCTATGCGATGGCGCAGGCATACTTATTGGGCGAGGACTTAGCAAAAACTGCCAATGCTCTTAAAAAAACGAGGCCTACAGCACATGATCTTTTTCATGCAATAGATTTAGTTCTCAATTCTTCCGACCCTGTAGAGGAGGCTGAGAAATACGTGGAAAGCATTGTTGAGAGATGTAGGCTTATAGGGAAACATGGCGAGTCCTTGCTCAATGACCATGCCCATATACTCACGCACTGTAACGCAGGAGCGTTAGCGTCTGTTGATATTGGAACAGCCCTTGCCCCCATTCGCATGGCCCACTACAGCGGGAAAAGCCTACATGTTTACGTTGACGAAACACGCCCAAGACTTCAAGGGGCTAGATTAACCGCATGGGAACTAAAAAACGAGGGAATAGAGCACACAATAATAGCTGACAATGCAGCCGGATACTACATGTGGAAGGGCAAAATCGATATTGTTATCGTTGGTGCTGATCGCGTGGCGTGTAACGGGGATGTTGCAAACAAAGTTGGTACTCTCGAAAAAGCGGTGATTGCCAAAGAGTTTGGCGTAAAGTTTTACGTGGCTTTTCCATCATCCACAGTAGACCCCAAAGCCAAGTTTGGAGCCGAGATACCAATTGAGGAAAGGGATGAAAAAGAGGTTCTGGAAATTGCAGGCACAAGGATAGCGCCAGAGGGTAGCAGGGCGAAAAACCCCGCCTTTGACATAACACCCGCAAAGTATATTGACGGGTACATAACAGAGTATGGAATAATTGACGCATGTGGTATTAAAAAGTTCATTACACATCTAGTTGCTAAAACAAAATAAATACGTATAGCCCACACGCATACTTAATAATTCAAATGTGCAATCAAGCAAACCAACTAAATCGCCATGCACCCTTAATTATGAGAAAAAAATATATATAGGTAAGCCTTACATCTCACACGCGTGAGGTGACAATATGACTAGGAGAACAATGAGCATATTCATATTGTTGCTAGTAATCATGAGTTTTATAACAGTCGTGCCGAAGAAGACGGAAGCAGGCCCTTACACTTATGTGAATATTATTTTAAACCAGAGTAGTGTGGAGGTTGACGTAAGCCCAGGGTCAACATGTGTTGCGCAGATAACAGGCATATGCCAGATAGGCACAAGAAATCCTATGGTGCCTGTTATAGTAAATTTGGAAGCCACGGGCACAGAGGGCGTGACTGCAACCGTAGCTCCATCTTCCATTGTTGCCATGGGAAGTGATGAAGTACAAATATCTGTATCCATTAAGGCTCAGCCGCTGATGTCCAGAAAATCCCAGCCCATTGTGACGGTAAGCGGTACATATACGCAGGGTGCCATGGTTGGTGAAGTTGGTAAGGCTCAGTGTCAGGTAATAATTAAGCCCTATTACATGATTAACATTTATTCGGAAAATCCATATATTGAGATAAGCCCGGGGGATGGTGCTGTATTTTCACTAAAATTATTCAATATGGGCAATGACCAAGACACGTATAGGTTCAAGATAGATAACGAGGGCGACCTTGTAGGTGTAGGCTGGACGCTGCCGTCAATTCCAAAATTAACGATAGACGAGAAAATGCCAAAGACATTATCTTGGTCTGTGCAGTCCCCTCAGAAATGGACGATTTGGGAAAATAAAGTGTGGATGATTAAACTCAAAGTAATATCTGAGAACTCGAGGGGAAAGGTTAAGGAGGATTACTCGTTGTTTGTCAGGACAAAAGGCATACACATACCAGGTTTTGAGCCTGCACTTGTTGCATTAGCCATATTAGCTGTGGTGGGAATTGAGAGAAAAAGAAGGAAGTATAGTTTATATCGTTGACGGTAAGCGATTGCGTGATTGGTTGGAGGATGGATATTTAATAAACGATGAATAGTTCTAATTACCCAGTACAATATCAGCGTAGTTAGATGCCTCCGCGATCACGTCCTTATCCCTAGGCATGTAATTTGTAAATCGTATTTTCACAAGACATGTTCTGTTCCCTTTCTCATCATCAAACAAATCATCATACGCTATGCTAACTAAATAACCCCCGTTTTTAAACTTAGTGCAGTAAGACTCACCCCCAATTTCGTATGTCAAATTCACACCATCGACCTCAAAATCACTCGTGAGTATAAGGGTTGCAGTTCCCTCGCCATACTCTGCGGAAGAGTTTGTAATGTTCTGTGTAACATTCCAGATTTCTATTGCTCCACTACCGCTAACTCCCTCTCCAGCCAAGCTTGTGCCGTTTGGTCTGTCCTTAAGGTCAAAGGCTATGTAAAGGGTTCTTGAATCATCAGCCCCTAGCACTGTAAGGTCTATATGATGTGCGGTCTTGTTGAGGGCAAATGAAAAAAAGCACTCCTTTTTTGCAGCACTAGCCTTAAAAATATATAGACCATTACCCGAGTAAAATTTTGAGTATGAAACCTTAGCGTTGATGTCTCCATCATTGGCGCTCAACAGCAAAGAGCACACAGTCTTGCCATTAAATATTACATCAAGTGTTATTGGACCCGTATAGCTCTTACTAAGCGGAAATGTGTTTACAGTCCCAACAACGAGTATAGCCCTCTCCCCAACATCGTCTTCCACATATATCTCTATATCCATAACTATTGGCAATGAGACCTTTATCATGAGTAAAGGGATCAAAATGACTGCGATAACGAGCAGGGCGATAAATCTTTTGTTTTTATCTACAGCCAATAAAAATTTCGCACTACTCGATTCTCTCACACTTTTTTCACCATTCGCACTCACAACTTCTGCCTCTACAACTTCGGGAACCTCTATGCTCCTTACTTTTTCGCTTTCCATGCCCAACACCAAGTTCTCACTTATGCTGTAATAAACAATGTGTATATAAATGCTTATGTAACGAAAATAATGCTATAATTGCTATAGCGATGCTTCAAAGTCTTCTACAGTGTATTCAAACTCTTTACCCTTCAACTTCATAAACTCTCTAGCAAGCAGGTAATAAACCGTGGCGAGCGCCTTCCTACCCTTATTATTTGCCGGAATCACAAGGTCTATGTAATGTAGTTCATTGTTTGCATCACAAAGGGCAACTATTGGAATCCCACACCTTACTGCCTCATTTAACGCCTGCTGGTCCGTTGCTGGGTCGTTTAGGAGCACAACATCAGGCTCAATATACGTGGGAAGATGTGGGTTGGTCAGTGTTCCAGGTATAAACCTGCCCACTATATGTTTTGCACCGATAATCTCTGCAAACATTCTTGCAGGCTTCTGAGCATACTGACGTGCGGCAACCACGAGTATGTTCTCTGGCTCAAACCTTGCTAGAAACTTGACAGCAACCCTTATTCTTGCATCAGTCTTCTTGATATCAAGAATATAAAGACCATCCTCTCTAACCTTGTACACAAACTTAAGCATTGCCGCACTTTTCTGCCGAGTTCCTATGTGCACGCCAGCAGTCAGATATTGATTCTCAGGCACCAAAAGCCCATCACTCATTACCTACCATGCCTCCTCCAAATCCTCAATCCTCATGATCTCGTTCAACTTAGCCACTCTCTCCCCCGATATCGCACCTGTTTTTATTGCATACGCTCCTGCAGCAACGGCAATGTGGGCAATTGTGGAATCGCATGTCTCACCGCTTCTGTGGGAAACAATAATATTAAAGCCGTGTTTCTTTGCCTTCTTAATAGCCGAGAAAGTATCTGTTAGCGTGCCCACTTGATTGGGTTTGATAAGCACGGCATTGCCTGCGCCCATCTCAGTTCCTCTTTCTATCCTATCACTCTGCGTAACGTAGAGATCATCACCCACTATAAGGGTGTCCTTGCCCACAATATCGGTGAGTCTAGCAAACCCTTCAAAATCGTCCTCATGCAACGGGTCTTCAACAACCCTAAGGTTGTAGTGCTCAACAATCTCGGCTATGAACTCAATCTGCTCGTCTCTGGTCAGCACCCTATCCCTATAATAATACTTGCCATTGCGCCATAGGTGGCTGGCAGCGACATCTAAGCCCAAATCAATCTTTACCCCGTACTCCTCTTCAACCTCCCTAGCACAACTAATGACAAGGTCTAGCGCTTCTAAATCTGGAAGGGGCGCATTCCATGCACCTTCATCACCACGCCCTATTGCCACTCCTGGCAATTTTTCCCGCAGCACCTCGCCGACCCTTCTGTGCACTTTTGCATTAATGATTGCACAATCCCTGAATTTCTTAGCCTTAGCCATGACAAGGTACTCCTGAATGTCCGTGCCACCAATGCTGTGCTTTCCACCACCCAGAACATTACCCAGCGGATAGGGCATTGATGGGCTAAAGACCCCTCCAAGGTATCGATAAAGGGGGAGACCAAGGGAATCGGCTGCAGCCTTTGCAACAGCCATGGACGTGGCAACTGCCACATTTCCACCTATGCGAGAGAAATTGTC
>Ga0180302_10000697_pt1 | contig 15260 bp, 19 predicted proteins | sample GuaBasSediGuay17_FD_121794 | JGI IMG/M metagenome (GOLD analysis project Ga0180302, IMG submission 121794) | Subseafloor sediment microbial communities from Guaymas Basin, Gulf of California, Mexico - Guay17, Core 4571-4, 12-15 cm | ecosystem: Environmental > Aquatic > Marine > Hydrothermal... | reverse complement strand
GGGAAACGAGGGCCCCCTAATAATAGAGAACTTTGTAAGGCTTTGCGGGGAACCTTCTTAACCCGGCTTAACCCTTTCCTTTTCTGGAGGTTTTCAGCTTGGAGCTCATCCAGGATGGATGCGACGTCCTCCTCCACCTCGACGCTAAGAGGCAATACTTGGTTAGGGTTAGAAGTGGGGAAGAGTTCCACACCCACAAGGGTGTAGTTAGGCTGGGGGAGCTAATCGGCAAACCCTACGGAGTTAGGGTGGAAAGCAGTCTTGGAACGGTTTTCCACGCCTTCAAGCCCCTGCCCAGAGACTACGCTGTAAAATTTGCGAGGAGAACCCAGATCATCTACCCGAAGGATATGGCTCTCATCATCCTTTACGCTGGGATAGGGCCTGGTTCAAGGGTGGTAGAGGCTGGAACGGGGAGTGCAGCTCTAACCAGCATCCTCGCCCACCACGTAAAGCCTACAGGCCACGTGTACAGCTACGAAATCCGGGAGGAACTCCTAGAAGCTGCTAGGAGAAACCTTGAGAGGGCGGGGGTGCTCGACTACGTAACCCTAAAGCTGGGGGATGTAACCCAAAGCATTGAGGAAACCAGCGTGGATGCGGTGGTTTTAGATTTAGCCACCCCATGGCTGGTGGTTGGAAACGCTTGGAAGGCTTTGAAGCCAAGCGGGGTTTTCGCCTCCTTCAGCCCAACCATAGAGCAGGTGGTGAAAACTGTTGAAGCCCTAAAAGCTTCAGGCTTCGCCAACATTGAAACCTTCGAGTGCATGATTAGAAGATATCAGGTTGAGGCTGGGAGGACGAGGCCTGAAACCCTAACCATAGCCCACACGGGCTACCTAACCTTCGCCCGGAAAACCGAAGGCTAAAAATCCCGTTAGGTTCTGGGGGTTAAGACTCGCTTTCAGCCTCCATGTAGACTTGGAGGGTTTGCTTAGCCGCCTTCTCCCACGTATAAGTTTTAGCCTTAAGCATTCCTATGTTGGAAAGCCTCCTCCTAAGCCTGTCACTGGTTAAAACCTGCTCCAAAGCCTGCTTCCAACCTTCAACATCGTATGGGTTAACAAAGAGGGCTGCACCATCGAGGATTTCAGGCATGCTACTAGCGTTAGAGGATATGACGGGGCAGCCGCAGGCCATGGCTTCGAGGGGAGGCCAGCCGAAGCCTTCCTAAATGGAGGGGAAAACGAAGACTTCAGCCTGACTATAGTAGCTGGCTAGGTCACCCTGACTGCACCAGTCCACGAAAACTATGTCTTCCCTCACTTTTAGGGCCTCCGCCACCCGGAGGGTTTCAGCCCTAAAGTCTCGTTCCCCTCCACCAGCCCTCCCAACCTTTACGAGTTTAAGCTTCCGGTAGGCTGGCTCCCTTTTGAGGAGGCTGAAGGCCTTCAGCAGGGTTTTAAGGTTCTTCCTCGGATGCTCGGAGCCCACGTAGAGGATGTAGGGCTCCCTGCAGGGCCTCCCAGCCTGGGTGGGCTTGAAAACCTCATCCACCCCGTGGGGTACAACCCTAACCTTCCAGGCTGGAACCCCTAGAAGCCTTATCAAATCCCTCTTCGTATGGTTTGAGGGAACAATAACCCTCAAAGCCCTCCTAGCAGCCTCAAAGTCTAGGGTGAAGCCCACTGCATCCCATTTTTTAGGCTTATAGATGAGGGGGGCTCCTTCAAGACCCTTAGCATCAATATACCGCATGAGGTCGTGGACGGTTATAATGAAGGGTTTCCTTAGAAGCCTTGTAAATCTTCCAAGGTGGTGGTTGGGCAGGTGGGGTATGCCTGGAGTGCCCTCAAGCCTCCTAATGAAGTCTAAAGCCTTAAGGGTGAACCTGACGCCCTCGAGGCCTGGAAGCTTATTGAAAAGCCTTGAAAGCTCTTGGTAGATGTCCGTGTGGATGGTGGGAACATGCAGGTGGCGTGAAAGCCTTAAACTGTAAAGGTCGAGGGAGCTCCTACCATGGGTAACCACCATGAAGACAGCCATTCCCTTCAGCCTCCAAAAGCTGGAGGGAGAAAGGGTTAAAGCGTAAACCAGCCCTTAAACGCTTAAACTAGCGCTAGAATGGGAGAAGCCCAACCCTTTTATATGTTTTGAAAACCAGCCTTTTTCAGGTTTTCAGCAAGCTGGAAGGGGTCGGAGGAGACTATGCTGGCAGCGTAAAGCTCCATTCCACCCATATCCGAGGTTCGCTCCTCAAGGCTTCCCCTGTCAACCAGCCTGGTTAAAACTGGGAAGCCCTCCCAGCCCCGTACCCCAGCCATGGGAGGCAGAGCCATGGAAAGATTGAAGGAGCTAACGCCAAGCCTCCTATAGGCCTCCAAAACCTTGAAAACTGCTTCGAAAAGCTTTAAGCCGGCTTTATTGGCTAGGAGGACCACCTCCCTCTCCTTAACCGGTGTAAGGCTTGCCATCACCCCGACATTCCCATGCTTGAAGGCCAGCCCCAAGGCTTCATGAATCCTAAAGAGATCTTCAAAATAGTTTGACCTGTATTTGGCCTTGTACCAGGCGGCACACCTTCTCAGGTATTCCACCTTCGGGTAAGCTTTCCGGCTCATAGCAACTTGGAGGTGGCCGTGAATCTGGGAGGCTCCACTCCGCCAGAGGCAGTTCCAGAGGAGGAAGGGGAAAACAGCGTTGGAATCCTCCCTCCTAACCCTCCTAAACCATTCCACAGCCAGGTTTAGGTAGTCTAAGATTTCCTCTCTCCCATACTTTAGCGGGTTATGCTCGGCGAAGATGATGAGGCTGTGCCAGCCATCATACTTGGTGAGGTTGGCTGCGGTTAGCCCATATCTGCCATGAAGCCTGCCGAAAACATCCTCAGCCGTAAAGCTTTCAGGCTTGCAGAAGAAGCAGTCTTCAGAGGCTTCGAGGCTAACCTTTACGGTAGCCCTCTCCACAGGCCTCCTGCCTCTAAGCTCGTTGAAGAAGGCTCCCTCCAACGTAACTCTGTTAACCACCTTGAGGATGCGCTGGTTTTCCACGAGGCTTAGGCTTTCAAACCTCTCCTCAACCCAGGGCTTTAAAGGCTCCGGGATTCGAAGCCTACCCCAAACCTCCTCAACCTGGAAGATTCTCCTGAAAAGCCTTCTCTCCCCGCCTGGCAGGGCTTCCACCAAGCTTTTAAGCTCTAAGATTTTCAAAGGAGTTTCTACCCTACTCTTGTTAGAGAAAGGCTTCGCTTAAGAGGATTGCCTTACTAGGCGAAGAGGATTTTGGAAAGCTCCTTCCTCAGCAGCCTCTCCGCATGCTGAAGCCTAGCCTCAAAGGTTTGGTCAAGCTTAATCTTTCCATCGGGGCTTGAAAGGATGAAGCCTCCAACCGTCTCCACGGGTTCATTCACTATAGTAAGCTTCACGTCGGAGAGCTTCAGGTTTTTGAGCAGCCGGTTCCGCCTCTCCAAGTCTCGCTTGTTAAATCTCACTTGAACCTCTGGGGAGCCGAGGCTTGGAGCGGAAACCTCCAAAAGCTTTGTAATGCTTTGACTGTAGGTTTCAGTTTTAAGGTTTTTCAGTTGGTCGTAGGCTTTCTTGAAGGCCTCGGATAGTAGTCTATTCTTCTCCTCCAGGATTTTCAGGGCTGCAGTCCTCCTAGCCTCACTCAGCCTTCTACGCTCTAGAAGCGCAATCTCCTCTTGGGCTTTAGCCTTAGCCTCCTCTACGAGTTTCTCGGCTTCAGCCCTAGCTGCCTCAAGAATTTTCCCAGCCTCCTCCTCGGCTTTAGCCAGCCTCCGCTCCGCTTCAGCCTTAGCCTCCTTTACGATTTCCTCTCCGAGCTTGGCTACTGCCTGGCTCAACCTTCAACCCCCAGTATTTGGGCTAGGATTCTTTCAACCGCTCTATCCATGTTTTTGGAGGCCTTCTCCCTTAGGGTGGAGATTTGGGCTTCGGCTTCAGCCTCCACTTGCTTCACCTTCTCCTCTATGGAGGCTTCAGCCCTCTTAATCATCTTTTCAGCTTCAGCCTTACCCCTCTCCACCCCCTCCCTCCTGATTCTCTCAGCTTCCTCCTCAGCCTTCCTCAGCACCTGCTGGGCTTTAACCTCAGCCTCATCAATAATCCTCTTAGCCTCCTCCTCTATCTCCCTAATTTTCTTGAGGACTTCCAGCGACAAATCCTTCCCCCAGCCTTCCAAGCTATTTTAGGGCATCTTTTTGAAGGCTGGCTTCCCTATATAAAATCTAACTTTTCAGCTTGGGGGTGGCCTCTCCCCCACGACGAGTGGAATATCAAGCCTTTCCCCATCCCTAACCACGTGGAAGACTACTTTCTGACCTATCTCCACATGCCTTTCCAGGTATAGGAGGATGTCGGCTATCCCCCTAACCTCCACCCCATCCAAACCCACTATGATATCTCCTCCAACCACTATTCGCTGGCCTTCAACCACCTTGATGGCTGTACCTCCTTTGAGGCCTGCCTTCTCAGCTGGGCTTCCAGGCAGAACCTCAGCAATTAGGAAGCCTCTCTCAACGGGGAGGCCTAGCTTCCTAGCCATGCTCGGCGTGATGTCGAAGCCTCTTACGCCAACCCATGGGTGGGGATGGTAGCCCCTGCTTATCAGGTCTGGAACCACCATTTTAACGGTATTGGAGGGGATGGCGAAGCCTATCCCCGCAAAGGCTCCCGTGGGGGAAACAATGGCCGTATTAACTCCAACCACTTCGCCTTTAAGGTTTAGGAGGGGGCCCCCAGAGTTTCCAGGGTTAACAGCTGCATCCGTCTGGATTACGTCCACGATGAGGTAGCCTCCTGGAGCCCTCAAAAACCTTCCAAGCTGGCTGACGATACCCAGGGTCATGGTTCCACTTAAACCATAAGGGTTTCCAATAGCCACCACGGTGTCGCCCACCCTAAGCTTGGAGGAGTCACCAAGCTTTAAGGGGTTAACTCCCGAAGGCAGCTCTCCAATCTTCAGGACGGCTAGGTCGCTGTAGGGGTCTGTGCCCACGATTTCAGCTTCATAGGAGGAGCCATCGATGAAGCGGACCTCAACGCTTGCAGCATCCTCTACCACGTGATAATTGGTTACGATGTAGCCTTCAGCGCTGTAAACGAAGCCTGAACCCTGGCCTCCCTCCACCCCAAAGGGTGTAACCACCCTAGTAACTATCTGAACGACGGATTTTTCAGCCTGCTGGAAAACCTGCTGGGGAGTTAAGCCCTCAGGCTTGGGTAGCGTAACGGTTACAGTCACCGTGGTTGGGGGTGGAGAGGTAAGGGTTTCAAGCCTTTGAGACAGCTCCTTAAGCTTCTGGTCTAGCTTTTGAAGGTTACCCCCAATCTTCAAGTATTCGCTCTTCAAACTGGAGTATTCAGCCTTTAAACCCGAGATTTCGCTTTTAAAGTTCTGGGTGGAATAGTAGTTTACAAGGTTGAAGGCTAGGGATAAGGCTAGCAAAGCGATTATGGCGGCTGCTGCCGCCCTATTCAACGCGGTTCCCCCTCCAAAGTTTAGACTGCTGGGAGGAAGCCTCCGCCGCCTGGAATCTTAGGCGTAAAGGGTATGTGGAGCCCTAGCATGGCTAAGGCGGTGAGGAGGCCTAAAGCTAGTAGTCCGAGGATTATCCAGGCTAGGATGGCTATGAGGAATGCTCCAATCCAGCCTGTCCCAAAAAAGTATTTGATTAGGCCCAGCCAAACTAGGAGGGCTGCAATCCAGCCGAAGATGGGGCTTAGAATGAAGGAGGCGGCTGAGTAGGTTAACCCTATGAGAACGGCTCCAACCAAGATTAGGGCTGAAGCCTTAGGGAAGGTGGCGTAGCTTCCAGCAATAACCCTCCCAGCTGCGAAAACAGCTAGCGAGGTAAGCATCCAAACCACAATGAAACCTAGCAGGGCTGCCAAACCCGTTAGAACGAACCCGGGCAGCTCCAAGATTTCCCAAGAAAGATATGGAGGGGAAGCTTAAATTAGTTTATCTCGATGATTTTCTTGGAGGCTGGAAGGAGGCTGAATGCTCTCCAAGTATGCAGCCCTAGTCAAAAACCTTAGAGGCGTGGTTTTAGCGAGGATGGAAACCAGCGGGGTGGAGGCCTCCCTCCGCTGGCTGGTGAAACGTTTCAAATACAGGGATTTAGGCTTACCACCCTCCATGGTTGAAATCAAAAAGCGTAAAGGCTTTGGAAGACTGGTTGAACTCTTCTATCCAAGTGGGGAGCTTGAAAGACTTGCTGAAGCCTTCGCCTCAAAGCTTTCCACCCCGCTTGAGGCGGTTGAAGCCCTGGTTATAGCTTCAGCCTACGTTAGCCCTGTTATAGCCGTGGGGAGATGGGCTGCTGAAGCCCTTTCAAAGCTGGCTGTTGAGAGAGTTGAGTCTAAGGTTAGGCTTGACGGGAAGGGGTGGAAGCTCCACTTCCGCATCCTCGACTACACGGTTCTAGACGCCTACGAGAAATCCGTGGCTGAGGCTGAAGAGCTTTGGGGGCGGAAGCTAAACCTTGAAGCCTTCAGGCGGAAGAGGATTGAGAGGATTAGGAGGGATACCAAACGCTACTGGAGGCTTCTCGAAGGCGATGAAACACCTAAACCTTTAATCCTCTACTTCGACCTTGCTGTTAAGGCGGCTGAAACCCCTGAGCTACTCCAGCTAGTTAGAGGCTTGGGTAGGGAGGCTGCGGCAGGCTTAGCCCTAGAGGCAGCCATCCTCATACCTGAAGGGGTTGAGGCTTCATGAGTGGGCGGCCTCCCCTCTCAAGGAGGGAGCTCCTCCTAATAATCCTCATCCTCCTCGTTCTATCCTTCCTTTTCTCTAATGCCTCCACGCTGCTTCCGCAGCCTGAAAACCTTTACCGTGGCTCTTTAAGCCCGGTTGGTGAAGCCTGCAAAGCCCATCTTTTAAAGGTTCCCTTCGTAAGGCAGAAGCCTTGGTATTGTTCAGAGGCCTCAGCCAGCATGGTTCTCCAATACTACGGCTTCAACATCTCGCAGGAGGAGATAAACCGGCAGGGGTTTGACCGCTTTGAGAACATGCTCCCCCTCCTCCAAAGATATGTTGAAGCGAAATATGTGAGAGGCTTAAGTATTGAAGGCATTAAAGCTGAGCTGGACGCTGGAAACCCCGTGATCCTCCGCCTCCTGCTTGGAAGCTTCAGACATAGCGTAGTTGCTGTTGGCTATGATGCAAACTACATTTATATTCATGATCCTGCGAAGGGCCCCTACCTGAAGATTAACCCCCAAAGCCTCCTAGAGGTTTGGAGGCCTACGGGGCAGCTAGCCATAACCCTCAAGCCTAAGGGCTCAGGCTACCAGTGAAAAATGGGAAGGGTGAAAGTGTTTAGAGGGCTTGGAGGGCTCCCGCAATATTTAGAATGTTCACGCAGATTCCTGTTTGCGTTATGCTCCCTATAATCTTCCCCTTCTCAACTACGAAGATTCTTCTAACCCTCTTATCCAGCATGAGTTTTATGGCTTCCCCAAGTCTTGCATCGGGTTCAATGGTTACCAGAGGGGCTTCCATAAGCTCTTCCACAGTAACCTTTGAGGGGTCCAGGCCCTTCGCTATACACTTCTCTAGGATGGTTCTATCCGTAACCTCGCCTACGGGGAGCCCCTCCTTCGTGACTACCACGGTTCCCACATACTTCTCAACCATTATCTTAATGGTTTCAAGCACCGTTGTTGAGGCGTCAACCACCACAACGTTGGGGTCAAGCACGTCTCTAACCCTAACACTTATAGGCAAAGTCTTCACCAAACTAGTTTAACCATCCTCTTTTACTTAACCTTATTGTAAGGGTGAACTGGTGTCAGGCTTTGATAGGGGTTTCAGAGCTTCCCATACCCATCATCCACGCCTACGCAAGAATCTACTATGAATTCGAGGAGCATACTCTTCAAAAGCTGCTTGCTGAAGCCTTTATCAGGCTTAACGGCCTAAGCTTTCAGCTTCCCTACGAGGAGGCCTCATGCACGCTGGAGGTAGGAGTCGCCGAGGGCAGAGACTTCTCCTACCTAAGCGAAGAAGAGGCTGAGAGGCTTAGGAAAACTCTTAGGGGGCGAAGGCTTCCCCACCTAGACTTCGTAATCTATGCCAACTATAGGCGTGGGGGGAGGGCTAGGTCTCTCTGGGGAGACCTCCAAAGGGTTAGAATAGTTTTCCCTGAAAGCTACACTGCTGAAATCCAGGTTTTCCACTTGAAGGGGACGAGGAGGCTCCCCCTAGACGAACTGCTAACCAAGATTGTTGAGCAGGTAAGGTTGGAGGCGGATAGGCTTGGCCTCCCCCCACCCCAGCTCTCAACCCTTAGGGGGCGTTAGGTTAAGCCTGCTGAGAACAGCCTCCAAGATTTCCCTGCCAAGCCTATCCACGGGTTTCAGGGCGTCGAAGGATAGGAAGCCTTCAGCCCCCGCCATTTCAAGGTAAACCTTCCTAACCCTACGCTGGAAGGCTAAGCTTTCAAAGCCTCTAGGCTTCCTCCCCCTAAGCTTTCTTTCCAAAGCCTTCTCAGCTGGGAGGTCGAGGAGGATGACGAGGTCTGGTTTTGGAGCAAAAAAGTTTATCTTCCTAATCCACTGGAGGCTTAGGCCTGAGGCTCCCTGATAGGCAAGGCTTGAATGCAGGTATCGGTCTGAAACCACAATGTAGCCCCTGCGGAGTTTAGGCCTAATCTCCCTGGCCACATGCTCATACCTGTCGGCAGCGAAGAGTAGGGCCTCATACACGGGGCTTCGCCGCTTAAGCCTTAAAACATGGAGGCGGAGGAGGTCTCCAACCCTCCAGTAGGTGGGCTCACACGTATAGTAGGCTTTGAAGCCCCTAGCCTTCAAGGCTTCAACGAGGAGGAGGGCCTGCGTAGTTTTACCGGAGCCGTCAAGTCCCTCAAAGGCTATGAGTTTGCCAGCCAACGGGTGTACCGCCCCAACCAAACATGTTTAAGCCTGAGAAACTTAAATTTTGGTGGGATTCTGTATGGTTAGGCTTAGCCCTGAAAGCCTTCAAATCGACGCTGAAAAAGTTTCTGGGAGGCTTGAAAAGCTTTTAGCCAGCTTCTTTAAGGCTTCGGGAAGCCGTGGTGTAGTGGTAGGGGTAAGCGGCGGCCTTGACTCCTCAACCGTTCTAACCCTCACGGTTAGGGCGCTGGGAGCCGAAAGGGTTTACGCTGTAACCATGCCTGAAAGGAATGTTTCAAATCCTGAAGATGTTAAGGATGCTGAGGAGCTTGCTGGAAGGCTTGGAGTAAAAATCTTTAAGGCTGAGATAGCACCTGTGGTTGAAGCCTTAGAGCAGGCTATACCAGTCTTCAATCGTAAGGAAATCCTCGCCTGGGCTAATCTTAAACCAAGGATTAGAATGGTCATCCTATACTATTTCGCCAACCGCTTCAACCTGCTGGTGGCGGGAGCAGGCAACCGAACGGAAATTCTCATGGGCTACTTCACCAAGTTTGGGGATGGAGCCGCAGACTTCCTCCCCCTCGGAGGCCTATACAAAACCCAGGTTAGACAGCTTGCCTCCCACCTCGGAATACCCCGAAAAATCTTGGATAAAACGCCTACGGCGGGACTCTGGCCGGGGCAAACCGACGAAGCCGAGCTGGGCATAAAATACGAAACCCTCGATTTAATCCTGCACGGGCTGGTTGACCTTGGACTGGGCGTTGAGGAGGTGGCAAACCTGCTAGGCGTTGAGGCAAGCCTAGTTGGAAGGGTTAAGTCTACGGTGGAGGAGACTGCCCACAAGCGTAGGATGGCACCTATTCTTTCACCCTTCTAAAAAGAGTGGGGAGGTTTATCCTCCCCTAACCATTTTACCCATGATGTCCAGGAATTTCCCGCTGTAGGGGAAGCCTGCCTCATAGTAGATTTTGCATGGGAAATCCTTGCAGTCCCGGGAGCAGTAGTCTACACCCCTCTTGGAGGCGCATTCAAGGATGGGGCAGTTAAAGCCCAGTACGGCTTTCTGTCTTTCCAGCTTTTCCGAGGCCTCCGAACCCTTACTGCAGCCTCCAATAGGGCATTTCCCCTTCGCCAGCGCCCCGCAAACCTCACAGGCGATACCACAGGCGGCTACAGCCATCCAAACCACCAAAAATTACTTTGCGTGGAAGGTATATGATAAGGCTTTAGAGGGGAGCCTCCCTCAAGGCTTTCAAAGCTTCAAACCATAGGATGGCTGAGGCTGAGAGGGCGAAGACCAAGGCCATGAGGTTGTGGAGGCTTAGGGTTTGGGGGTAGAAGGCAACGTAGGCGGCTAGGAGGCTTGTAATGAAGACAGCGTAGAGGAGGCATCTTGGAAAGCGGAAGCGGCCCACCCTCATGAAAAACCTTAGGAAGCCCACCTTCACCTCCCTAGCCACCAAGTATTCGCCAGTTGGGGTTTTGGAGAGAAGGCCTAGCTCCCTAAGCTTCTCTAAGTGGTGTAGGGCTACGCTTGGGCTTTTGAAGCCTAGCGCCCTCTGCACCTCCCTAACGCCAAAGCTTCGGCTGCTTCCAGCCTTCAGCATGTACCAGTATACTTGGAGGGTTCTCCCCCTAAGCCTGCTTTCAAGCTCTGCTTCGCCTACCTCAGCCAACCTGAGGCCTCTCCACATGGTTAAGAGGCATCCTAAGGCTAAAGCGGTTTCCCCTACTTGAACTCGTAGACCACGCTGACGGTTACGGTTACGCTAAGTTCCTCCGGAGGAATTATTTGGGGTGGAGTTGGAACTGGAGCAGCCTCGGCCAGGGCCTTCCTATAGATTATTGGCGTGGGTGTGCTGGTGAGGCTTATGGATTTAGGCCCCACCAAGCTTATTCCAGCCGCCCTGGCTATGGTTTCAGCCTTACCCTTCGCATCTTTAACCGCTAAGGATAGGGCTTCAGCCTTCAGCCTCTCCCTTTCCTCCTCTGAGAGGGTGAAGCTTACTGAGGAAACCTGGTTCGCTCCAGCCTTCACAGCCCTATCAATGATTTCACCCACACCTTCAAGGCTGGTGAGGGTAACCTTTAAGCTACTTCTACACTCGTAGCCAGCTATGGTGGGCTCTTCACCCTTAGGATGCCGGTATATGGGGTTAAGCCTGTAGCCCACCGTCTCCATCTGCTCCTCAGCTATTCCAGCCTCCTTCAACGTAGCGATGACGCTGTTAATTTTCTCAGCGTTATCTTGGTAGGCTTCGGTAGCAGTCTCCCCCCGGGCTATAACACTAAAGGTTAGGATTGCTCTGTCAGGTTTTCCCTTAGCCGTTCCAACCCCAACAACGTTTATGGTTTTCGCTTCCACCATTCTCGGGGTTTCAGCCGGAAGGATGCGGAGAAGCCCACCCTTCTCAGCCTCGTAGAGTTGCACCATTGGCTGGGGCTGACGGCCTTTAAAAGTGGAGTAGGCTGGCAGGACGAGGACGAGGTTTACAGCGAGCAGTACCACAGCCACTATGCATAGGGCTAAAACCGTGTTTCTTAAACCCGTGCTCAACCCTCCTTTCACCAGCATTAAATGGGTGGGGGAAACGCTTAATCATATGGTTTGGAACAGGCTGTTCTAGTTTTTGAACGGAAAGCCTTTTCCGGTGAATCCTTAACCTTTTTAAGGTTGGAGGCTTCCTCGCCCTTAGTGAGGCAGGTCTGGGTTGGGTAGGAGAAGGAGAAGAAAGGTTATTAGGGTTGTTAAGAAGAGTCTGCCGAAGATTTTCATCTGCCCTAGGTGTGGCGCCCGCTCCGTTAAGGTTATTATGAATGCTGGAGCTGGAAAGGCCAGGGTGACCTGTAGCATCTGCGGCTTATCTGCTGAGCTTCCCGTTTCACCTTCAAGCCAGCCTGTTGACATATACTGCAGGTTTAGCGACCTCTTCTATGCGAGGAAGCTAACCTAAGAGGGGGGAGGTTAACCTCCTGGTGAAGGCTAGCCCAGCCTACCTTGAATACTTCAGAAGCCTTGAGCAGGGTTTAGAGGAGCTTTTCCAGCTGGCAGATAAGGCGAAGGCTAGGGGGTTAGACCCATCCACCTCAACCAGGGAGGAGGTGAGGATTTCAAGGGACCTAGCCGACAGGGTGGAGCACACGGTAGGCCCCCCAGGCGTGGGCAAGCGGATAAGGGAGCTGAGCAGGCTTCCCCCAACCCTCCTAGCCTTTAAAATAGCGGAGGAAGTGGTTTACGGGGGGTTTGGAAGCCTTGAACCGGAGCAGGCCTTGGAGCAGGCTGTTCGGACGGGGACAGCCATCCTAACCGACGGCGTTACAGCCGCCCACATCCACGGCATTGTTAAGGTGGCGGTGAAGAGGAGGCCGAGGCAGGGCCCCCACCTCGCCATCTACTTCGCAGGCCCAATAAGGTCTGCGGGTGGGACGGAGCAGGCTCTCGTCGTGGTGCTCGGCGACTATGTTAGGCGGATCATGGGGTTGGAGGCTTGGAGAGCTTCCGACGAGGAGGTTGGACGCTTCCTCGAGGAGCTCCGCCTCTACGAGAGGGAGGTTGGACGCTTCCAATACCATGTCAGCGATGAAACCTTGGAATATGTGCTTCGAAACCTCCCCGTTGAGGTTACGGGCATCAAAACCGACCCCATAGAGGTTTCAACCTTCAGAGACCTTCCAAGCGTGGAAACCAACGCCCTTAGGGGTGGAGCCCTAAGGGTGGTTAACGATGGGATAGCGGGTAGAGCCTCCAAGGTTTGGAAGGCTGTTAAAGACTTAAACCTTTCAGGCTGGGACTGGCTTAGAAACGTAGCGGTTGGGAAGGCTGAGGAAGCCGAATACCTCCACGATATCATAGCTGGGAGGCCTGTTTTCTCCCTCCCCTCGCCTAGGTATGAGGGAAGATTCAGGCTTAGGTATGGAAGAGCAAGAAATACGGGGCTCACCAGCGTTGGAGTTCATCCTGCAACCATGGCTGTCCTAGAGGGCTTCATAGCCGTTGGAACCCAGCTTAAACTTGAACTGCCGGGGAAGGGTGGAATTGTGGGGGCAGTAGAAACCATTGAACCCCCCATAGTCAGACTCAAGTCGGGCTCCGTGGTGAGGGTTGAAAGCCTGGAGGAGGCCTACAAGCTTCGAGGGGAAATCGATAAAATCCTCTTCCTCGGAGACCTCCTAATCTCCTACGCCGAATTCTATGAGAACGATAGGCCGCTAGCACCCTCAAGCTTCGTGGAGGAGTGGTGGGCCTGGGAGCTTCAAGCCGCCATCCAGAAAGCCTTCCAAGGCTCCCTAGAGGAGGCCTCGGAAAGGCTGGGGGTAAGCCTTGAAAGGCTTAAAGGCTTCCTCAGCGAGCCCCTCCAAGTTAAGCCCACCGCAGAGGAGGCCTTAAAGCTTTCAACAGGTTTAGGCATCCCCCTCCACCCAACCTACACCTACTTCTGGAGGAATCTAACGGTTGAGGAGGTTTTGAGGCTTAGGAGAAGCATCAGCCAGGCGAGGCTTGAACAGTCAAACGGCTTCATCCACTCAATCATCCTCCCAGCCGAGGCTGAGGTGAAAAACCTCCTAGAGAAGCTTCTCGTACCCCACCTTGTAGGCCACGGGAAAATCCTAATTGGAAGGGATGATGCAGCCGCCTTAGCCCGCTGCCTTGGGATAGGGAACGGGAGGGAGACACTGCCAACTGGGGAAACCTCCCCCCTCAGGCTTGTAAGCCTCCTAGCAGGCTTCGAAGTTAGGGATAAGTATGCAAGGTTTGTTGGGGTGAGGATGGGTAGGCCTGAAAAGGCTAAGGAGAGGCGTATGAAGCCTCCCGTCCATGTGCTCTTCCCCGTGGGGCTGGCTGGGGGGCCCCAGCGAAACCTTGTGGAGGCAGCTGGTAAACCCGTTGAGGTTGAAATAGCCAGACGTAAATGTCCACGCTGCGGGATTGAAACCCTCGAATTTCAGTGCCCCCTCTGCGGGGGTAGAACCATCCAGGTTAAGGTCTGCCCGAAATGCTTGGAGACAGTTGAGGGCGGGGTTTGCCCCAAATGCGGGGTGGAGGCGGCAGCCTATGCGAGGCAGCCAGTAAACCTTGGAAGCCTCCTCGAGAGGGCTTCAAGCAGGCTCGGCCTATCCATCCCCGAAACTGTGAAGGGCGTTAAGGGCCTAATGAATGAGAGTAAAACCCCTGAGCCGCTGGAGAAGGGAATCTTAAGGGCAAAGTTCGGCTTAACCGTTTTCAAGGATGGAACCATTAGGTTTGACTCAACCAATGCACCCCTAACCCACTTCAAGCCCTGCGAAATCGGGGTTTCCGTGGAGAAGCTTAGGAGGCTGGGCTACACCGTGGATAAGGAGGGGAAGCCTCTTGAAAGCCCAGAGCAGGTTTGCGAGCTCAAGGTTCAAGACGTGGTTATCTCGGAGAGGTGTGCAGACTTCCTCGTTAAGGTTGCAGGCTTCCTAGACGAGCTACTCGAAAGGTTTTACGGGCTTCCAGCCTTCTACAAGGTTAAGGATAAGGGCGACCTGGTAGGCCACCTCGTGGTTGGACTTTCACCCCACACCCTCTGCGGGGTTCTCGGCCGCATTATAGGATTCACCAAGCACAACGTTTGCTATGCGCATCCCCTATGGATTTCAGCTAAGCGGAGGGACTGCGATGGGGATGAGGACTCCCTCATGCTAGCCCTCGACGTCCTCCTAAATTTTTCCAGGCAGTACCTGCCAGCCCAGATTGGAGGCGTAATGGACTCGCCTATGCTGCTTCAGCCCCTCGTAAACCCGCAGGAGGTGGACGACCAGGTTTGGAGCCTAGACCTTTCAACCCGCTACCCACTCGAGTTCTACCTTAGAAGCCTTGAGGAGGCGCCTCCAAAGCATGTGGCCTCCCTCATCAGCATGGTTGTGCATAGGTTGGGGAGGCCTGACCAGTATGAGGGCTACGGCTACACCCATGAAACCTCGGATATTAATGGGGGAATCCGTGAGAACACGTATAAGAGGCTTAAAACCATGGCTGAGAAGCTTAGAAGCCAGATGGAGCTTATGAGCAGGATTGAGGGTGTAGAGGTTGGGGAGGTGGCCAAGAGAATTCTAGGCGTCCACCTCATGCGGGATATCGTTGGAAACCTTAAGGTTTTCGCCTCCCAAGCCTTCCGCTGCAAGCGTTGTAATGCAAGGTTTAGGCGTATACCGCTGGGGGGGCGTTGCACCCGCTGCGGTGGGGAGCTAACCCTAACCGTCTACAAGGGCTCCGTGGAAAAGTATTTGGAGATAGCCCGGTGGCTGGCTGAAGCCTACCAGCTTGAAGCCTACTACAGGCAGAGGATAGCCCTGGTTAAAAGCGAGATTGAAATGCTCTTCACGGCGGGTGAAACGGTTGAAGAGAAACGTAAAACCGTTCAGCTTACAGATTTCCTTTAGGGTTGGAGG
>Ga0180302_10000696_pt1 | contig 15266 bp, 16 predicted proteins | sample GuaBasSediGuay17_FD_121794 | JGI IMG/M metagenome (GOLD analysis project Ga0180302, IMG submission 121794) | Subseafloor sediment microbial communities from Guaymas Basin, Gulf of California, Mexico - Guay17, Core 4571-4, 12-15 cm | ecosystem: Environmental > Aquatic > Marine > Hydrothermal... | reverse complement strand
AATTCACGATGATAGTTATCATCATCTTTCTAAGTACTATCGTAGCACCTCTTGTTTACTTTAAACCCGTTTTTAGTGAAGTCTTTACTAAAACTATGATCGACTTATCTTTTATGGCAAACGCGGGGTTGGATGAAAGTAGGGTTAAAAACTTTTTTCTTTATGATTTCGGAAGAGTTCAGAGAAGCATGAAAGCATTTCTTGGGATAATTTTAGGAATAATGGTATTCATTACAGTTGTATATTCATTACCATCTTTGACTGCGACCATATTAGAGGACAACTCAAGATATTTAATGATGATTGGAATTTTTTTAATAGGGGTCTCATTAGGATTTATTAAATATTCATATCGTGTTTTATATTATTGTTTAGAAGCATTAAAAATAGGGCGTAAAAGTTTCATTTCTATGGCGAGGCTTTTGCCTAGAGAAACGGCAAAAAAGAAAGAGAAGGATGTAATTTCGGTTGAAGAAAATTTTGATGAATTTGAAGATATTTTAAAGACTCTCGAAAATATTATAGAAGGGGAGGAATATTAATGAGAGAAGCTATTGCTATATTCACGTCTGGAAAAGGAGGAGTCGGAAAAACGCCTTTTGCATTACTACTAGCGATTTTATTACGACGTTTCGGTGTAAACGTATTAACTCTTGATTTCAACTCACTTAATCCGGACTACTATGAAATTTTCAAGAGATTCATAGGGGAGAGACCAGAGATCCTAACTCATGTAGGAGGCGAAAGGCTCCCGTATCCTCTTGCGATAATAAAAGGAGTAACACAAGGTGGGGGGAAAATTTATTGTGCATCTCGAATTGGTAAATTCAGATATCTGCCTTATCCTCCATACGCTATATTTGAAACTCTTATTAAACTAAGAGAGTATCTGAATGAACCTTTCTTTGCAATCGTTGATACTAATCTCAATATACCTGGATTTAATATTTCATTGGAAGAAGCTTTCAAATCTGCAAGTGCAGCTTTAAACACGTTTAGAAAAGTACTGTTCTTCCATATATGGAGTCCAGGTAGTTTTAGAAAAGGAGCAGTATTCGTTGAATCGCATTTAGAGGTTAGTGAAGTCGAACAAATTAGAAGTACAATATTAAATTATACGCAACACAACATCAACATATTTGGAAAAGAGGGAGAAAGCATTATTCATATAATAACTCCCCGACTTTTTGAAGAGATTCCACCAACAGGCTTTGGAGCACGCTTATCATTTATTCTTAAAAGACTTTTCGGGAAGAAGCCTGAGATTTCATCAATGCCCCTATATAGAATCGGAGGGGGGTTCTCTGAAGATGTATTTAGAGCTATGGCAGAGGCATATGAGAGAAGTTATAGGACGCTTAAAATAACTGATATTTTGGTAATGCGTGAAAAATTTAATGGCATCATAAATGAGTTAATTAGCACTTACAAAAATTTTGCTGTAGAAGTAGATCCGATGGATATTGAGATAGTATTCTTCACATTCATGTTAGAAACTCTTTATGACAAGGCAACTAGAACATTGCCTCTAAATGCAATTATTGTGCCCTTTATGGTTAGGAAGTTAGTGAATTTTGTAGATTCGTTGCTGATCTCTACTATTCTGGATGAGGACTCAATTCTTGAGAGAGAGGGGCCAATAGCTAAAATATTTGAAGTATGGATCAATAAAGTTCTCATGCAGAATAAGCTATAAGTTATAAAATTATTGATGAAAATGTCACGACGGACGAGTAATGAAAGATCTACGTATAAGCTAATAGCAACAGTAGAATACTTTTGGGGACATCGGCCCAAATATAAGAAAATATTATTTCTTGTAGCCTTTTATTTATCTAAAATCCTAACTACAAGACCACTAACTTTTTTAAGATGGATTATTCTCGCCCCAATGCTTTTCTTAAAGAGTCAAGGGATATTAAAAGTGGATTCTCTGTTCATTACAGAGTCCGAAATCGACGTATTGTTCCATGAAATGACTAAAGCGAAGATTTTGGAGCATAGAGAATTTCTTAGAAGGAGAATAAAATTGATCATTGAAAAAGCGATGAAAGAGGAGGAATTTGCAGTAGAGGGCTAGTTTATGGAAATACTTCTCGTTATATGGGATGATCGATATGGTTATATTATAGAGCCAATATTATCTGCAAAAAAATCAGTAACTTTGCCAAATGAACTTTTAGAACTAGTGTTTTTTAAGGCGCTAGGAATTCCCGAAAGACGAATAGAACCTAAATTCTGGATACAAGATTATAAAAAAAGAAAATATGCGTGCTATTTTCCTGGAGCATGGATCAAAACGCCAGTAGTTCTCATAGGAAAAGGTAATGTAAAGCTAATAAGATTAGTTATGATCGACATTGCAATTAAACTAAGAAAAATAGGCTTTGAAAAAAGATCTGATATATTCAATAGGCACTACATATCGATTTTATTGAATCTTAAAAAAGAAACAACATTACTGTTTGCTCTTTCAAATGAAACATGTATGGTGATCTATAAAATTCTCTTGAACAATCCCATAGTAACCATCGAGGAACTCATGGACCTGACTTTATTTGAAACACCTATTCTATCAATGCAAGACATAAAGGAAAGTCTTCTAATCTTAAATAGCACAGGTATCGTCGATGTAAAGTGGATTGGTGGAGAGGAAACTATATATCTAACTAAAGTGATAGTACCTGTCAGGAGATACAATAGATCATTGTTAATTGCGAATAGTAGCTTGATGAAAGAAGTTAGAAAAATTGAGGAATCCATAGATTTTGTTCGAGAAATCGTAGCATGTAGCACATTATTATTGTGTAATCAGCTACGTAACTTGCTTTATCAGCTCTATAAAAGGGGGAGAATGCATATTATGGAAACAGATCCCGTGAACATAGATTATCTATTAAAACATAAATATGCGATTCAGCGCGGAAACATGGCTGTCTTCTTTTCCTTTCCAGTACTCAAGTTATATAACCTAATGGGCAAGAAAGTAAGAGAGTATAGTATTCTTACTTTCTAAGATTTAAAATTAACTCGGAAGCATTAATTTTTTCTTCTAAATTCTTCATTGTCGCATGTAAAGCGGATTTATCATCTTTCTCTGGGATATATTCGAATACTTTCCATACATCTGCAACAATATCTAGGAATTCTTCTTGAGAAGGACATATGGGATCCGTCCTAAGAATCGGTTTTTCAAGCCAGTATAAAGAGGCTATTTCCCTGAGGATAGTTTCACGTTGTTCACTAGACAACTTATTCCAAAGTTCTTTTTCTATGCGGTTACTAACGGATATAGCTAATCTAAGCAAGTGAAGAAGATAAGTTGCTAATCGAAGGTAAACAATTTTTCTATCAGAGATTTCTTGTAAACCGCGTTTTATTTCGTTAAGATTACTCGTATTTAGATATATTGGATGAATGATTTTTTCAAGAATATTTCTTCCAATATTTTGGATTAAGTGACGTGAAAGGAGTTCGTAAGGAGATCTCAACTTAATGATACTACTTGCCACAAAAATCCGACGCTCATCTATAGGTTCTCTGCCTGATAACAGAAGAATATTTGCGAGTCTAAATGGTAAAGAAACGGTCTTTATCAATTCAATTTCACGCTCGAGGACCTTGTTTTTTATCCTAAATATGGATAGAAGAAGAATCTCCTCTCCACGCCATTCTAAGAAAGCCTTCTTGCTATTTTCTGAGATAAGCTCAAAAGATATCTTATCTAGAAATCCATCAACATATTCTGGGCGCATTCTTTTTACATAAAAAGAGTCATTTTTAATCTTAAAACTTAATGCATCTATGGAAGTTTCTGGATATAGTATTCCAGTTATTACAAATGGATTTCCCACTCAAAGAGGAGTATTTCTTTTTTCTTACCATTAATTAAGAAATGGAAAATGGATAGAGCCCCACTATAAATTCTCACTTCGCTTTTTCTTCTTATCTCATTTATAATTATATCCGTAATGTCATTAGGAATCATTACAAATCATCTCATGAGGTATAGCTATATATATCAAATAATTTTTAGGAATATTCGCTTCATCGATACTATCAAGGGAATAAGAATGAGGGATACTTTTTTTAATCTACCTCCTGCAACTGTTAATGATGTTGTCGAAAAAACAATCGCTCTCATAGGCTCAAAGGTTTTTACAAAAAGCATACATAAGCCGTATGGGGTATGGAAAGCAGCTAAGGTTATTCGAAATATGAGTAAGGAGTACTCGGGTTATCTTCATGAATGGAAGGTTGATATTCATGAAAAAGATGTAGTTGATCTTGGAGATTATGACAGATCTAAATTAGGCAGTATCGTAAAAAAAGTAATCGACGAAGGGGGTATTGCTATCGTTATAGGCGGGGATCACGCAACAACGTATTATGCACTTAAAAATGTGGATGTAGAATCTCTTCTTTGGCTCGATGCGCATTTGGATTTGGCTGAAAAGAAAAGCTATTATGGAAGCGAGAGAATTAACCATGCTAATGTTCTTCAATTTCTTCTGAATGAAAAAGAATTATCCGTAACTATAGTAGGTTTTAGAGGCCACTCTACTCCCAAAAGCGAAATAAATAGGATTAAGAAATACAAACTAAGTTTACTGTCCGCAGATGTGGATAGTACACAGTTATCTGAGCTCTTCTCAAATCATTTTGCAATTAGTTTAGATCTGGATTTTTTTGATGCAACAGAAATAAGAGCCACGAGGGTTCCAGAAATAAATGGGTTCTCGCTGAAGGATTTTATCATAGCTTTAGGAACAGTAGGTGATGTACGTGCAAGGTATTTTGACATTGTAGAATATTGTCCAGATATCGATAGGGGGTACGTTGATGCAAAAGTGATAAGCCAAGTTCTCTTATACGTAATTGCACTTTTTATTAGATCTGGTTATGGGTAATTTTGTTATATTCCGATTGTGGGCATTTTTTGGGTAATAAATGAATAGTCTTATTATCTAATTTCAACATTATTATGAAGTGAAGCATTAAAATATCTGGTGAAAATATGGGCGGATTATCTGGAGTTATACTTAATGAATCTTCATCGCAAATAGTAAAGGATCTTATAGAAATCCTAAAGCGTGAGGAGTATTTAGGAGATGATGGGACAGGTCTTGCAATAGTGGGCGATACTGCATTTTTCTTAGAAAGATACCCCGTGCAAATGAGGGAGTTCATTAACATAGCGAAATTAGAAGGAATTGAGGGAAAAGTAGGTATTGGAGAGGTCAGGTTTGCTACGCACGGTCGACCATCGCTAGAAAACACACCTCCGCTATTTGACTGTAAGAAAGAGATTTACGTTGTTATGGAGGGTATAGTAGCGAAATATGAAGCCTACCGGAAGGCCCTATTAGAAAAGGGTCATATTTTTTCGTCTAGAAATGATACTGAAATTTTTGCTCATGTGCTCGAAGAGGAATATGATGAGACGGGAGATTATATTCAGTCAGTAATTAAAACAGCATCGCGTATTGATGGACATTATGCGACTATCATTCTTCATAAAAGACATCCAAATAATTTAGCCGTAATTTCTCGGAGCACAAAAATATTTGTCGGAATAAAAGAAAACCGAGCATATATCGCTTCAGAATTAGAAGCACTAATAGGGTTGGCAGATAAGTATACAAGTATCGAAGATGCTGTTGCTATAATCTCTCCTACAGCTATGACTCTCTATCAATTTAATGGAGATATAAAAGATTTCAAATATTTAGCTATGCCTGAGAAAATAACTCATAGAGTTCCAGGGGGATTCAATTATTTTATGGAAAGAGAAATTTTTGAAACACCTAAAGCTCTTAAGAGAGCATTGATTGTGCATCAGAACTACTATTTAGAACTAATAGCTAGAATGCTGATTAAAGCGGATAAGGTATATTTTATCGGTGCTGGTACATCGTATCATGCAGCGTTACTTGGAGGTTATATTCTCAGCGATTTATGTGACATATCTCCCATTGTTATTGATTCAACAGAATTTCCATATTACGGACTTAAAGATGTTACACCTGGAACTATAGTCGTGGCTTTTTCTCAGTCAGGAAAATCAACCGATGTTATAAGAGCAGTTTCTAAGGCAAAGATGTATGGTGCCTCAATAATAGGAATAACAAATAAACTTGGTTCTCCATTGATGTTTGCATCAAATCTATATCTACCACTAGGCGTGGGACCTGAGAGAGCAGTACCTGCCACGAAATCTTTCCTAGGTCAATTACTAGCTATTTATAAAATAGCTATTAAGGCAGCAGAATTTCTTAATACAATAAGGAAGGAAGAGACAAATCGCATATGGAGCGAAATGAATAAGCTTCCAGAAATTATCGAGAGAACAATTCAAAGCGTATCGAGTAAAACGAGGGATATAGCAAGCAAGATATATCAGCGTCAATCAATGTTTGTGTCATCAAGAGGACTTAATTATCCCGTTGCGCTAGAGGGCGCTCTAAAAATTAAGGAAGCATCATATATTCATGCGGAGGGTATAGAGGCAGGTATGCTTAGACATGGGCCCAAAGCTATAATAGAGAAGGGATTTCCGGTGATAACTGTAATGCCTTATGAAAAGGATGCTAGAGAGGATACCTATAATCTTCTAGATGAACTTATTTCATTGGGTGCTCAACCTATAATAATAACAGACGAAGCTGATAAGACAGCAGAAAAGATAACTGAATATGTCATTAAAGTTCCAAAGATTCATCATCTCTTTACGCCGTTCGCAAACATAATTCCGCTACAATTACTAGCATTTTACTTAGGACTTAAAAGAGGATCCCCTATTGATGCTCCCCGAGGGCTCTCAAAGTACGTAGTACTTCGCGAGTTTTAAAAAAAAAGAAAGTAGGCTTTTACACAACCTTAAAAAACTGAATAAAGAAATCATCAAAGTGTAAAAACTTTCTTTTTGCTTAAGGCCAGTGACCTCAAATGCCAGAATACCTACGGGTGCGGGATATATATCCACCAGGAAAGTATTTATTAATAGGAAACGAAGCTTTAGTTATTGGTGCTCTTTTGGCTAAATGTAAATTCTATGCAGGGTATCCAATAACACCAAGTTCTGAAATAATGAACCTTATGGCAAAATATCTCCCATTGCTAGGAGGGACTTTTATTCAAATGGAAGACGAAATCGCTTCGATTATGGCAATAATCGGGGAGAGTTGGGCGGGAGTTCGTGCTATGACGGCTACGAGTGGGCCGGGATTTTCACTAATGCAAGAGGGTATTAGTTACGCAGTAATGACAGAAACTCCAATAGTCATTGTAGATGTCATGAGAGCAGGTCCTGGAACCGGACAAGCTACCAAGGCAGCTCAGGGGGATGTCATGCAAGCAAGATGGGGACGTCATGGGGATCAAGAAGTTATTGTGATAGCTCCGTCTTCTGCTCAAGAGATGTTAGATTTAATTATAGAGGCGTTTAATTTAGCAGATATGTATCGAGTTCCAGTTATTTTTATACCAGACGAAATTGTTGGCCACGCAGATGAAATTGTACAAGTGCCTAGCGAAGATGAAATTGAAATTATTGAAAGAAAGAAGCCTAGTTCTCTTAAGGAGCGTCACTTTGGAGGTGACGGAATAGATATAGCTCCTTTTCCAGTCTTGGGAGAAGGATATAATGTCTTGGTAACTGGATCAACACATGATGAGCGGGGGTACCGTAAAACACAAGACCCTAAAACGCATGAGCGTTTAGTTTGGCATCTTGTAAATAAGATCAGAAAAAATAGAGACAAGATAGTTAGGTATTCAATAGAGGGAGAGGAGAACGCCAAAATAGGTATTGTAGCATACGGTTCCGTATATAGAGCGGCAAAGGAAGCCGTTGAGCTTGGTAAATCAGAGGGATTGACAATATCTCTTTTTAGGCCAATAACTCTATGGCCATCACCAGATAGAGAGATTCGGCAATTCGCAGAAGATGTTGAGTTTATAATTGTTCCGGAGTTGAATACCAGCATGTATTCATTAGAAGTAGAAAGAGCAGTCGGTGGAATAGTTCCGGTGTATTCTTTAACAAAGATAGGCGGAGGGCTTCCAATATATCCAGAAGAAATTATAAGATTTGCTAAGAAGATTGTTCGGTGATTCGTATGAAAGAGGAACTGATTCATCCCTTTGTGGGAAAATACTTAAGAAAAGAAGTTATGCCGCATAAAATGTGTCCTGGATGCGGAAACATGAGTATTGCAAATGCATTCATTCGAGCAGTAGATAAATTATATGGGTCATTTGAAAATTTTGTTTTTGTTAGTGGCATCGGATGTGCAGCTTGGATTCCTTCCCCACATTTCCTTGCAGATACTGTTCATGTTTTACATGGACGCCCTATACCTGTAGCTACCGGCATAAAACTAGCAAATCCGAATCTAAACGTAGTTGTTATTTCGGGAGATGGTGATTTAGCAGCAATAGGAGGCAATCATCTCTTTCATGCTGCGAGAAGAAATGTTGACATTTTAGTAATTCTAGTAAATAATTTCAATTACGGAATGACGGGAGGACAGCTTGCTCCAACAACTCCTTTAGGGTCATATACTATTACAACTCCGTACGGTAATGCTGAAGATCCTTTCGATCTCGCAGAATTAATGGTTCATGCAGGTGCAAACTATGTGGCGAGATGGACTACCGTACACACGTTACAAATGGAGCAGTCATTCAGAAAAGCTCTTCAAATGGAAGGATTTAGGTTTATTGAAATTCTTTCTCCTTGTCCAACAAGATATATTCACTGGAACATGAAAGACCTAGAGGAATTACTTAATTTATTTAAACATAATACAGTCTATGTGAAGGTTGCTAAGGAAAGAGGCATCAAAGAGGGACAAATCGTCATTGGAGAATTCATAGAAAGGAAAAAGCCAGGACTTTTACGGAGATATCAAGAAATCAAGAATAAGGCATTATTAGCATGGAAGAGGGAATAAGTATGAGGGAGGAAATCTTCATAGCGGGATTTGGCGGTCAAGGCATTGTGGTTGCGGGTGAACTACTCGCAAAAGCTGCAATGCTGAAAGGTTATTATGCAATACTAACTAAATTCTACGGAGCAGAGGTTAGAGGCGGACCGGTGGGGAGTGGAATAATTATATCGGAGAAACCAATCTTATTCCAATTTGTTAGAACACCTGATTTTCTGCTTGCTTTACATGAATCTGGTGTAAAAGCGCATGCACCTAAGAAAGCTAGGATAGTTATTGCCGATGAGGATCTTGTGAGAGAAGTAAATATTGAGTGTGATAAGATCTTAAAGTTTCCTATAGTTAAAACTGCAGATAAAATAGAATCCGTAAAGGTTGCTAATATGGTAATCCTTGGAATTTACTCCGTATTCTCCAATCTTATTGACGTTAGTGCATTAGAAGAAGCAATTAGGAAGTTTATGCGCGAAAAATATGTTGAACAGAATATTCGAGCTATTCGAAAAGGTGCAGAGATAGGAAGAAGTTCCTCCTTATAAAGGATTTTTTAAGAGAAGTTTTTCAATACTGCATAAAATTTTTCCTTTCCTATTTCCTTGATATCTGCTATTTTTAAGAAATTTTTAATACATTCTAGTATAGAAATAGTGACACCATAGTCTCTCTAGTGCAGGGATCAGAGTGAATAAAAAGAAGTTAGTGTATACGTTAGGTCATTCTAGCAGATCCATAGAGGAGTTTATGAGTATCATAACTACATACAATATAAAATATGTTATAGATGTGCGAAGGTTTCCATCTTCTCGAAAGTTCCCTCACTTTAATAGGCAATATCTACAAGAAGAGTTAGCAAAGAAAAACATCAGATATGTTTGGTTAGGGTTATTTCTTGGAGGGAAAAGAGGATACGTACCTGGAGCAGAAAAATTCACATGCTTTAAGGCTCAAGGTTACAGAAACTACGTTGCCTTAATGAATACTGACGAATGGAAGAGAGCTTTCAACATACTTAAGATAATTGTAAGAAAAGGAACTACAGTGATACTATGTGCTGAAAGATTACCTTGGCGATGTCACAGAAAACTTATTTCTGATGCTCTTATTGCTGAGGACTTCGAGGTTATACATATAATTGATACAGATAGAATAATTCCCCACAAGTTGACATCGTGTGCTAGAATTATCGATGGAAAATTAACATATTTATGAAATGCTAGAAGTTATCTGTAATTCAAAAATCTAGAGAAAGTAACGAGGATCCACTAATTTTCATAAGCTGGATCGACAAGCAAAGGTCATATTTTATATAAAAAATTTTGGAAATAGTGAAAGAAAAACACAGTTCGAAGTGATGATTCATATAACTTATATCAATGTTGCAGATGAACAGGATATCTATTCGGGCGACACTGCAATGTCTCAAAAGGAGGATCATGGTGTATTAGTAGCACGAAGCACTTTTTGGCTAAGTATTGGATCCGGATTCGCTACCTTTATTTCTGCTATTGCTACTATCGTAATCGCGCGGCTATTAGAACCAACAGATTACGGGATTTATCAAGCGGCTCTCTTACCAATTACGATCATAAGCGTAGTTTCTGATCTTGGATCTGGCATGGCTGCTACACATTACATAGCATATAATAGGCGGAGAAATGAAGAATATGGACCGTATATCAAGGCAACTTTATTATTATCATTTACAGCAGGAGTTGCTCTTGCAGCTCTTCTTCTTTTAATATCACCGGTATTATCTGAAATCATTTTTAGAAAGCCAGAACTATCATATTTAATCAGCTTAACTAGCATAATGGTTTTCTCATCAGCAATTAATAATGCAAGTAGAGGAATATTTCTGGGAATAGAGCAAGCTGAGTATATTGCAATATTATTAATGATATTCTCACTTGTAAGAAATCTCATTTCCGTAATCTTAGTTATCCTAGGGTTCTCTGTTTTTGGTGCTTTGCTAGGACAGATTATCGGAGCGTTTCTAATGGCAATAGCTAATTTAGTCTTAGTCATTGTTAAATTCAGATTACCAAATGAAACACTATCAAAACTTAATGAGATATTAAAATATGGTCTTCCTTACGCTCTCTCTATTGGAGTTAACATCATCAGCAATCAATTTTACAACGCTTTAGCGATAAGAGTGCTTCCATTTGATGTATACGGGAATCTTTCAGCGGCTTTAATGGCTTTAGCAGGTGCAAGCATAATATCGGGATCTATAAGTTTCTCTCTTGTTCCTCGGTTTTCAAAGTTTTTGAAAAATGAAAGGGAAGCTTTTAAACAAGCATTTAAAGTGGCTATAAAATATGCATCCCAACTGGTTTTACCTGTCACCATTATTTTTTTCAGTCTCTCTGATAGCTTTATTTACATTTTCTTTGGTCCAAGATATAGCTTAGCTGGAGAGTTTCTTGCATTATTAAGTTTACCGTATTTTCTCGTAGTAATTGGAGCAGGAATTATAGGCTCAGCTCTTTTGGGGCTCAAAAAAACAAGTTTGGTGGCACTAATAAACTCGTTATCAGTTATAATAAGTTTCATTATACTGTTAATTTTGATAGGAGACCTAACTGCATTTTCTTTGGTTCTTGCTATGATAATTAACGCAATTACTGGTACAGTAATCGGATTAATTATACTATGGAGGAAGTATAGAATCGAAATAGATATACTTTTTAGTGCAAAAGCCTTAGCGATAGCTGTGTTAATTACAATAACAATTACAATAATCAAGGGTTTTCTGTTTACGCATCTTCTCAGATTATTCGTAGGTTCTCTGTTAGTTATTCTAATGTTTACTTTTCTGTTGGTGTTAACAAAATGCGTGGATGTGCAAGATATTGCAAGAATGAGGCAACTATCAATCGCAGTCCCTATTCTTGGGCGCTTTGGAGTAAAGATAACTAATTATATGGAATGGCTGTATAATGAAATTTATGGGGAATAAATTAAATTACGTTTGACCTTTTTAAGTCCTTTGAAGCACAAGCATGGTGTTTTAAATGCCCGGAATTGCCGTTATCGGTGTAGGGGGCTGGGGACAGAACCATGCACGAGTTTTCTCATACTTAAAATCAGAGGAGTTGATTAATACATTATTATTAGTCGATATCAATAAGAATAGAGCGAGAAAAATAGCTAGTATATTTGGTGTTGAATGGTCTCTTAATTTTGATGATGCCTTAAAGCGAGAAGATATTGATGGTATTGTCATTGCTTCTCCAACGAAGTTACATTATGAACAAGGACTAAAGGCATTAGAAGCTGGGAAACATGTATTAATCGAAAAGCCGATGACGGAAACGGCTAAACAAGCAAAGAAATTAGTAAGCTTAGCGGAGGAGCAAAATCTTATTATTATGGTGGGATTTCTTCTGAGATACAGTCCTGCTATTCAATTTGCAAAGAATTGTTATGAGGAAGGGGAAATAGGTAAAATATTGTCTGTTCTAGGCAAAAGAACAAGTTATTGGCCGAACAGACCAATGGATGTTGGTGTAATAAGAGACTTAGCGATCCATGATATAGACCTCATTAGGTTTATCACTAAAAGAGATCCTAAATATGTCATTGCAAGAGGAGGGGCCCTAAAGCATGACTATGAGGACTATGCATCTATATTTCTCGAGTACGGTTCCGAGAAAGAGGATGATGTGATACATGCTTTACTAGAAGCTAACTGGGTTACGCCGTTTAAGATAAGAAGGATGGAAATTACAGGAGAAAATGCTGTTTTAATAATAGATTTTTTGGAGCATTCTGTGGTAATATTGAGGGAGGACGGCATATTTAGACCCAATCTAGTCCAGATAGAGCCATTGTATTTAGAAGATAAAAACTTTGTTCTATCAATTGATAGGAAGGATATACCTTTGGTAACAGGAGCTGATGGTGTGATGGCACTAAAAGCATGTGAAGCAGCTTTAAAATCTCTCAATTCGGGTTCTATCGAGGAGATAGATAATAGGGTTTAGGTATAATCTGGAATTGCTCAAAAATTATACTTGAGGGACTATTCCAAATAATAATGTCTACTTACCTATTTCTCGCTCTACAAGTTTAGTTAAGAGTTCTGCTATAACTGCAAGCGCACATCTTTTTCTATTTTCTATCCAGAATTCGCAGTCATTTTCTATACATTCTACAAGAGCTTCCCCGCCAGCTCCTATCGATAAAAGTGGGCAGGCTTTCTTTTGTGATGAGATATTTTCAGAATCCAATTTTTCCCCCTTACTCAATTTGGATGTTGGCTTTTTTTGCTATGCATTATTTTCTTAAAAAGTTTTATTTTTTCGTCTCCACTTGATCAATTTGGTAATCGCATAAGAGATTTTTTCCACATCTTCCTCAGTCAAATTTGGATGCATAGGCAGCCATATGGTATATTTGGCTAACTTTTCTGCTTGAGGAAATGTCTGTTTAGAGTACTCCGGATATTTATTAACTCTCGCGAAGTGATTAATCGTGGGATCATTTATTTTAATAAAGAGTTCCTGTTTATGAAGTGGAACATGGTACCCAGTTCTAGCTTCAATTCCCTCCGCATTAAGAGCTCTTACAAAATCGTCTCGTGGCCAGCCTATTTCCTTTTCATCTATCGTTATTGAGTAGATATAGTAGACATGCCTTATATACGGTTCCTCAGTTGGTGGATTAATGCCTGGAATATCCTCTAGTGCATCATTCAAGAGCCTAGCTATCTTTCTCCTTTGTTCAATAAATCTATCAATTTTTCGTAATTGGTAGTATGCTACTGCAGCTTCTATATTGCTCATACGCATATTGTAACCTAATTTAGCATACAAATATTCTCCTTCACGACCTAAAACATGTCTTAATTCACCATGCGCTCTTAGTAATATTAAACTATCTGCAATTTCTTTTCTATTAGTAGTTATAACTCCGCCCCATCCACCAGCAGCCAAAATTTTTGTCGGATATAAAGAAAATGTTGCGATATCTCCCAAGGTTCCTACTTTTCTCCCTTTGTATTCAGCACCATGTGCATGTGCTGCATCTTCTATGACGTAAGAATTTCTTTCTCTAGCAATTTCCAGAATTTCGTCCATTTTTGCTGGTTTTCCATACATATGTACTACTGTTATTGCATTAGCAGAGTATGTATCCATCACTTTTTCTATGCTTTTAGGTGAGAGGTTACCATCATCTTCCACATCCGCAAATAATGGTATTGCCCCTGCATGAATTATTGACGATGCTGTAGCAACAAAAGTTAGTGGCGTAGTTATAACATAATTTCCAAATGTGATACCAAGAGCTAAATAAGCTAGAAATAAGGCATCTGTGCCATTAGATATAGATATAGCATACTTTGCTCCAACAAAAGCGGCAAATTCTTTCTCAAACTTTGTGATATAGTCTCCAGAGACAAACTGTTTTGTTTCTAAAATCTCCATAATAGCCCTTTTTTCCTCATCACCAATTATTATTTCTGTAAACTTAATTGGTTTCTTGGCTACGGGCTCTCCCCCGAATATGGCAGGTTTGTCTAGCATTCAGATCCCCTTGCTTTGTATTCATTAAGACTGAGGTTTGTCTCCATTTTTGAATATTTTTGAAATAACGTCTATTCTTCTTTCCTTTTTATACTCAGGAATGACTTTCCTAATCTGCTCCAGCTCAAAAAGTGCTACTATTTTAGAGCCTAGCGGGGAAGATTCTAATCCAGTGCGGTATATGAAGCTTAGAAATTGTGTTACATTACTTCTCTGCGAATCTTTACATGCGCGTTCAAAATCTACTATATACGTTTTTAGATCTTTGGTGATAATGATGTTCTTTGTTGGATGGCTTAATTCATCTAAAAAAATCCCGTGTAAATCTAGCTTATATGCGAACTGAAGAATGTTCCAGATAACTTTTCTTATATTCTCTTTCGTCGCCTTATTAAGGAAGTCCTTAAAGTAGACTCCTTCTATGTATTCCCGAATTAAAATTGGGTGTTTCTTAAGAATAAGTGCGTAAGGTTTTGGGACCCAGTAATTCTTCTCTGAGAGCTCTTTAAGAATCTCGTATTCTTTAATTGCATTTTTTACAAGGCTATGTTTAAAAATCTTGATCGAGATTTCTAATTCTGGAAAAGCGATAACGGTGGAGTGCTTGCCCTCCAAAAGTGTAATTTTAGTAAAAGGAATTTCGAAATTCTCTTTATCCAACAAAATCACGCAATTAAAAATCAAGTTTATAGTTTCCAATAATGAGCTATAACTTTTTATTTTTTTAAATTAAAATTGGGTGTTTCTTAAGAATAAGTGCGTAAGGTTTTGGGACCCAGTAATT
>Ga0180302_10000695_pt1 | contig 15270 bp, 19 predicted proteins | sample GuaBasSediGuay17_FD_121794 | JGI IMG/M metagenome (GOLD analysis project Ga0180302, IMG submission 121794) | Subseafloor sediment microbial communities from Guaymas Basin, Gulf of California, Mexico - Guay17, Core 4571-4, 12-15 cm | ecosystem: Environmental > Aquatic > Marine > Hydrothermal... | reverse complement strand
GAACTTCTACGACGAGCACTCCTCGAGTTGTGCTTCCGTCATGCTGCACCGCAAGCAGCGGCATTCGCTGAGGAACTCGAACGTGTCAATGAACTGACTCGACAAGTCATCGACACGCACACTACACTTTCCCGGACACTTCGTCAGCCCTTTGGTGGAGGCGTCAACTTCGCCGGAATCGGTCTCGGTAACGGTTACGGTGCTGGATACGTTCCTCAGGACGTAACTGTCTATGCGAACATTACAATTGAGAACGTGTCCTCGGAAGTCGACTTGGATGAATTGCAAGGTGCCATCTCGAGAGGAATCGCGGATGCACTTCGTCGACGACTACTAGGAGGCTGATAACAATGTCGTGGACATTCACATACAAGCTCGGGACAGCTGAGGAAACCACCGTAACGCTCCCGATCAATCCTCGACGTGTGCTTCGACGGTTTACTAAACGCGCGCAAGTCCGCGGCTTGTTCAAGGACGGTTTCCCAATCGTTTGGGACGGCGGACAGCAAACCTTCACGATTACGCTTGAGGGATACCTATACGAGGAAGGCAAGTCCATCGACGACCTCGAGACATCCTACATCGACAAATTCGAGGAAATGTACGAGCTCTGGGCAGGTGCGACATCGTATGTCGACAAGGCGCGCGTGAAAGTTCAGTCGCCAGGCGGACGCTACGACGGATACTACTTCCTCACCAGATTCGAGTCAACTGAAGCCGCGCGAACACCCGCGATCTATGAATATCGGATGGAATTCACCAAGATAGCGCCGAAGGATTGGTAGGAGGCTCGCGAGCGTGTGGATTGTCGAGTACTGGAACGGCACGAACTGGCAAACGCTCGAAGCCTACGGTGTCAAGATCACCGAGACATTGAACAAGGAGACAACCGCGGAGTTCGCACTCCCGAATACTGAAACGAATAGGAACCTCGCAACAACAGATACGGAAATTCGCATTCACGACAAGAACAACACACGTACGTTCTACATGGTCATCACAAGCGCCGAATTCAGCGAAGACTACATCAAGTGTAAGGCTACGGACAAGGGTTGTTACAAGCTCAACTCCTCGACGCTGTATTCGGGCAACTTCCGTGAAGGCCAGTCGGCGAATGATATCGTAAGTGATCTCGTCGAAGGAACCGATATAACACTCGTCGAATGCCCATCCGATACACTCTTTGTGGAATTCATCAAGGCGAATCGGTTGGAAGCTGTCAAGTTCCTTTCTGAGTTGTTGTCGTCGTCCGTGACCGCGAAGCTCGAGGCGACACTACAGACGGACAGTACACCGCTCGAATGCAAGCCCATTTACTTCTACTTCCGTGAATCCGGTGCGTCTGAATGGCAAGAAGCACCGAACAACCCGCAGATTACAGACTCTAACGGTAAGGCAGTCACGTTCGTTGCAGTAGAGGGTGGCGTTTCGTATGACTTCAAGGCATACTTTCCAGGTGACGAGACGTACGATGACGCAACTGCAACAGTTACGACGACGCTCACCAAGACAGATGCCGACTGGTGGTTCACGTACGACACAAGCGGCAATCCGCAACTGCACCTTGCAAAGAAGGGCTCGACCAAGTCGTCGCCATCCACTTATTGGGTGCGGAAACGCAAAGAAGACCGTTGGACGATCCGAAACCGCATCTATGTTTACGGTGAGGACGCCAACGGACAACCGATCGTCGCGGTTGTCGAAGACTCTGACAGTATCGCACAGTACGGCGTTCGTGAGGCACGTGTACGTGACTGGCGGCTTGGAAGCTACACGGAATGTCAACGCTACGGATACCGTCTACTGCGCAAGTACGCGTGGCCGACCGTTACGATTCCACTCGAGGTCGACTTGACGGAAGCACTCAACTATGAAGTCGGCGATGAGGTAACGTTCGACGATCCTGACCATGATCTCGAAGGCACATACAGAATCTCACGGATACGTTACTATGAGACAACAGCAGTATTTGAACTCGTGCAGCCTGAACGCGAACTGACTGAGGAACTCGAAGACATCCTTCGTAAGGCTGACTCGATCGGTATCGAAGTCGAGCGCGGTCCGCTCTACCAGGCTGAGCTTCCGCGTGAGCACTTCGTTGCCAACGGCGACTTTGAATTCGACCGAGACAACGACGGCATTCCAGACTACTGGACTCCTGTCGTAGAGATGGGTTCGCCAACTTTCGGGCGCACGAATCTCGAACACAAGACGGGTGGTTACTCGGCATTTATCACTTGTGCGGGCTCTGGACATAAAGGACGCCTCGATTCTGTTCTGTTTCCTATCGAAGGAGGCAAAAAGTACTTTGTACAGTGTTCATGGAAAGGATCAGTTGAGGGTACGACGACTGCTAACGTTTTCGATGTCCGATGGTATGATGCGAATGGTCAGAAAATTAGCGAAAGCCCGTCAGGTCAAACGTCTGTTTCGACTGACTGGCAAACGTACGGTTATGAGGTTACAGCACCATCAGATGCACGCTATGCGAAGGTTTGTTTATTGAACATCGAGTTGAACGGAACCATCTACTTTGACAGTGTAACCTTTAGTGAAATCCGCGCAGCGGTTCCATCAGCAGGACTTGTAAACAAACTATTATTTGAGGGCACTTACTCAGAGGTTGTGAACACACTCTGGACAGACATCGCGACCATAAGTAGCGGCTTCATGACGTACGATAACGACTACGCGTTCGTCCTTGCGTTCCTACAATCCGTCGAAGTTACCGACAAAGTTTACTATTTCAGATGTTACGATGAAACCGCTGGGAAAGCCTCTAACACTGTTGTGATTTCAAATCCGACCTCGACAACAGTCGATGCGTTGTTGTTCTTTGCGTTGCCATGGAACGTCAAGGGACACACACTAAAGATCCAAGGGTGTGTGAATTCAGGAACAGCGAATGTCGAAATTCGCGGTATTTCGTGGTTCTGTTTCCCACCACACGTACATCGCTAGCGCTCCCATGGGAATTCGACCCATCCGTCAACGAATTCGCAGTAGTAGTCTGGAGTTTGTAACGCTCGTGTCTTGCAGCAAAGCGCGGCTGTACGAACGTCCATCGCACCGCAATGCCGAACGTGCTCGACTGCAACTCGCATCGTCTGCCCGGTATCGACGATGTCGTCGACGATCAGTACGCGTTTGTTCCGCAACGGAATCGTGACAGGCTTCAGCAACAACGGACGCTCGAGATGCTTCTCGACATCCGTGTAGAACAGTATCCGCACGAAGTCGAATTCGGCATGCAACAGATGCGAGAGCATCACGGCGGGAATCAGTCCGCCGCGCGCAATTCCAATCACGACATCCGGGCGGTACGTCTTCACCCTCGAGACAAGTATCCGAACGTACCGGTCGATGTCTTGCCACGTCAACTTCCTCATCGACGGTCCTCCGAATTCCGTGGTGGCTTGTTCAATTCCGAGGCGAGATACACGACGTTGTTACGAATCGTAACCGCACGGATCGAATACAGCTCATTTATGAGGTTCGTTGACTGCTTCCAGTCCATGCCGAACGCAAGCATGCGGTCTTTCAATTCCCAGAGAGGTAGATGTCCTCCTGCCTCACGAAGCAACTGTATTACGAGGCTGTATTCGCTTCCGCGCTGTACTTCGCGACGGAAGACCAGCGCTTGAAAAAGCACACGCTGCAGCTCCGCATCGAGCGTAATCGTCAACTTCCTCTTGATGTTGCCTCGCATGATCCAGTAGCCAAGTCCGATTCGTTCGTAGAGCATATCCTCGAAGTGTTTCGAGCCGTAACGGTCGATGAACTTGTTGAAGTCGTCGGACAACTCGACCGATTCGATGCGTTTGAGCTTCGCCGGCAACTCACGTAAACCTCTGCGAATCGTTTCCATCCGCAACGGATTGTAGTAGCGTCCCATGGCCTGCCTTCGTGCTTTCTTTAGCCGTCTGAAGTCCTCGAGGGTCGGAATGAATTGCAGGAACAGTATTCGTCGTCCGAGTCCCTGCGTGAGATTGAATCGTGCGGGCTGTGTCCCGGTAAAGAGCGTTACGTTCGTCGTGTACTTGATCTCGCCGGCTGCAAGTCGCTTACAGACGCTTCCCTTATCGAGCGCAAGTAACAGTGCGGTATCGAGCTGGCGACTGTACTGCTGCTGCATCATCTCGGTCAACGCTGCAAATTCCTCAATTCCAATTATCGCGTCCTTGTACTCCTCGGCGACACCTGGCTGACGTACAACCTCACCGTTCACGTACTTGATCGTGCCGACAAATCCGGCCTCGGTCATCGCGGCTTCAAAATCGACGGGAATACCGCTTCCGCAGACGATTCCTGCCGGAGGACGCAAGAACTGTTCGATCCAGAACGACTTGCTGAAGCCGGGCGGCGCTACGAGCATGATATGCAAACGTGTATCGATCGGGAATCCGGACTGTACCCACACATGCTCCTTCCGATTCATGATGTTGAACAGGTGGCATCCGATCGAGATGATATAGTAAGGAGCGTACTTGTGGACGTACGCGCACTTACGCTCGACCAATTCGGAAAGAATCAACCGATAGAGATCCACGGTTCATCCACCTGGTTGAAACGTTCAGCTACTCGAACGCGTACTTGACAAGGAAACGTACGTGTATTGTATCGTTTGTTGCTAGTCTCCCAATAACGCGCGTATTCTAGCTACAGTAGCAGGACCGATTCCATCGACTAGCAACAGCTCATGGTCAGAAGCGTTCAGTATACCGCGTAAACCACCGAATTTCCTTACGAGACGTTCAGCGATACGAGGAGAGATACGTAGCACGTTCGCTACATGTGCAACACGCTTATCACGATGAACCTTCCGAAACGAATACCGATGCGGTAAGTAGCGTTTCCCTTCCGCAACTTTCTGTGCAAGCTTCAACGCAACATACAGTGCGGTTGCAAGTCCACGTTCAATCCACAGAACGTTCACGCCGTAACGGCAAATGACAGACGCAACAGCACCGTAAATAGCGTCTTCGTTGATTTGAATTCCTTCCGGTAGACGTCTCTTGAGGTCTTCAACGGATCCGACAATCAACAAGAACGGCTCTTTGCCGCGCTTTTCGCAGTATTCCGCCAGCCTATCCATCTGGTCGAAGAGTCGACCTCCGACACGCATACCGTACCCACGCATCGACTGAAACAAGTCACTGATGTCCTTCCTTTCGAACACGCACTTCGGAGTCTCGAGGTCACCCGCATCAAGCTTCTTTACGACGAACCGGTACCCGAGGCTCTTGAGAATCGAACGCACCTCGGGAGGCTCACGCGTATCTACGTAGATCGTCATCGTGTTGACCTCCGCTTCAATAACCAATTCCATAATCGTTCGTGAATGTAGAATGTACCGAAGAAGAATGTGAATAGTATCGCCATGAGCTTGTTGAGCGACCAATTCCCGTAGTAGAGTCTTCCGGCAATGAGTGTTACTGTCAGCGTGAAGAGTTGCCAACTGACGGTCTTTGCGAATTCCCAGGACAGTATGTGACGTTTCACTCGACGAAGTACTCGACGGAGGTACCGTCTGAGCTTACTGCATGTATTCCGTCGGGTCATGCACACCAGCTTCCTTGAACGCACGTTTCCGTTCACGGCAACTGCTGCAAACTCCGCAGTGCTTCTCAAGTCCTTTATAGCACGACCACGTGTACTCGTACGGAACACCGAGCGAGCTACCCAACGCCACAATCTCGGCTTTGCTACAGCGAACGAACGGTGCAAGTACACGGAATCCCGGATGGTCAAGCGACAACCGCAATGCCTTCTCGACCGCTTCGACGAATTCCTCTCGGCAATCAGGATACACGCCTCGATCACTCCAGTGTGCAGCATACGCTACAGCGTCGTAGTCTATCGAAGCTGCCCAGGCGGCCGCGATCGACAGGAAAATCATGTTACGGTTCGGAACAACAGTTGATTTCAGTGCTTCGTAGTACTGTGCGTCTTCGGGCACTTCCGGAATGGGTATGTCTTCGGAGGTGAGTGCCGAATGTAACACCAGACGAACGCCGGAAATGTCGATGAGCCTCCACTCGACATCTGCCTCGTACGCGATCTTTCTTGCCGCGTAAATTTCCCGCTCGTGACGCTGTCCGTAGATGATCGTTAGCGCTTTGACCTCGTATCCTTGGTGTTTTAGCCAGTACAGGAGTGTACTGCTGTCAATTCCGCCGCTAAGCAGGCTTACCACTCTGAACGGTCGACCGACCACGTTCGTTGCGGTGCTCGACTGAAGCAGACGTCGCACGCTCTCGGCCGACACCTTGCGGTTTGCGAATACCTGTACGCTCACGTTTCGTCACCTCCTCGAGCTCTTTCTCCGACGGGAATATGACGAGCTTCCTTTGTGCACTTCCTACGACGATCATACCGTGTTCGTTCGCGCGTGCGTCAAGTACCTTCAGAGCGTCAGTAACGATTCGATCGAATACCTTCCGTTTGGCATGCTCGATTGCATCCTCGCGCATCTTCGCCGCTGCTTTCGGATCGTCTCGTCGAATGTCACGTTCACCTTCCACGTAGTGCACATCGGTAGTTACCTGTACAGTGTACGTCACGATGAATCGATCGTAGTGACCGAAGTGCAACTTGTTGACAGTAACCGGCACGTCAACTTTCCGGGATTCCAACGAGGTCACCTCCTTCAAGTTCAGACTTTACACGACCGATTAGCGCACCCGCCCATGGAGCATCGAGGATATGCGTTATGGCAACGTAGCCGTTCTTGGGACGCTTCGAGAACTCCACGCGTATGGTGCGGTCATCGAGCGTAACGAACCTTCCAGGAAGCTTGTCGACGACAACGTACGACACGACGATTTTGCTCTCACCCCAAAGTGTCACGTCGTGCAACACGTACAGGTGCAAGTCGCCGAATCCGAGTGTGAGACAGCACAACGACGAGCCAGTCGTTCCGGAAAGTAGCAAGTCTGCGAGTGTCTCAAATCGCACAAAGTACACTTCCATTAGGTCACCTCCTTCTCGGAGATTTGTAGAAGGTTGAGGACTTCTTGCTTTGCCGACGGATTCCATTCGAAGACACCTCGAATTGCGCTCGTCACGGTCTTCGCCATCGTTCGTGAGTTGATGCTGAAGTCGTAGCGGCCGCGAATGTACATACACGTATGTATAGCTTCACACACGACCATGACTCCAAACGGTCGAAGTTCTTGCATGATTGTATCTGCAATTTGCTTCGTCAGTGTCTCTTGAATCTGTAGGCGATGCGCATACGCCTGCACAAGGCTCCAGAACTTGCTAAGTCCGACGATGTAGTCATGTGGAATGTACGCGATATGCACTTTGCCGAAGAACGGCATCAGATGGTGCTTGCACAAACTGAAGAATTCAATGTCTCGTACCATAACGAGTTCACGATGTGTAGTCGGCAACTTCCTCTTGAGGTACACTCGTGGATCCACATCCTTGTATCTGAGGAAGTCTCTGTACATGTCGGCAATGCGACGAGGTGTCTCAACCAACTCCGGATCGTCGGGATCCTCGCCGATCAGCTCGAGCAACTTCCGTATGTGTTTCTCCAACTTATCCAGATCGATCACCTCCATAAACGATAGAGTGTCTTCTCAAGAAACGGACAACAATTACGATGGAACCATACGTGGAACATGTGAAACGGACGAATCGCATCGAGACGACGTTTAATTCGGTGCCATGCGTACAACATTATATAGCTACCGCACTTTCCGGTGTTTCCCAGACTACGACTGTCACATTTGAAGCTTTCGGGAAACACGCGATGACCTTCTGACGAATGTCGTATGCAATTTCCTCGGCTGTCATACTTCCGAGGTTCGTATGGTCGTAATCACGGATGATGCTTCGCACGACTTCCTTCAGTTCGCCTAAGTCGAGCCATCCACGACTGCGTACCCTTACGATGACTTTGTACGTATGCCCGTGCAGTTTCGGGGGTCGCGGGCGGGGCCTCAACTCGTCCAGAACAAGTTGCGGCGGGCTGGTAGCTTAGTCTGGACGTACCCGCGACCTTTCCCGCACTTCGGATGACCTTCAATATAGTGCGCGGCATGGAAATGCATCTTTACGATGCGGGTAAACGCACGGTTACGTAAGTGTCGCGGGAGCGGATTCACGTTCTCACCTCCATCCTACCATCTTATGCAACTGAGGGAGTACACGTACGTGATGTCTGCGGTAACGGCCATAGTCCGCAACCCACAAGTGTATGTTACGCAACGACTCGACAACATCCGTGTGAGGTGTCCAGAGTGGCTGAAAGGTCACCTCTAGACGCTTCTTCGGACGCAGCTCCTCGAGCAACCTGAACGCTTCCAGCACGTCGTTGCGTGACGCGACTACAAACTTGAACTCGACAAATTGCCTCCTGGTGAATTCCTTGAGCGCGTCAACGTTGAGGCGTTCGAGCATACCACTGTTCGAGAGCTTCGGAGAGACCACCCAATGAGCGTGGATTCGTGGAGGCGGTATCGTTCCGTTCGTTTCGACGACAACGTAACGTCGATACCATCGCAATCGTCGGACGAGAGGTACAATGTCCTGCAGAAGAGGCTCGCCACCTGTAATGACGACGGTTCGCCTGAAACACTTCCGGGCGATGTCTTCGGCAGTCAGCTCGTACCTTACGGTGTTCCGTTGCGGAGTGTCGCACCAGACACAGTTGAGGTTGCATCCAGCTAGTCTCACGAATGTTGCGAGGCGTCCGATGGTCGTGCCTTCGCCTTGCACGCTATCGAAGATTTCCGTTACCTTGTACTTCACGTTTCAACTCACCACGCTTCCACTTGAGCGTGTCATGCTGGAACCTCTTGAAGTTTGTGCGCAGCGCACGTTTCAGCTGGTCGATGTCAGGCTCATCGGCGAATTCATGCCGTACGATGACCGCCTCACCTGACGTTCGGTCGAGCGCAACAAACAGCAGGCAGAAACGAAACCCCGTAGATTTCAATCTGTCGAGGTACTTTACCAGATCAATCACGGGCAAGTTACGCTACCTCACGCTTCCATACCGCCGAACCACTATCGCCTGGCTCGAGTAGCTTCGTCGTGAGGATGACGTCGTCGAACTCAGCTCGGAAGTTTCCGTAGCTAACCCGAACGTGCGCCGACGAATCGATGACCTTCGCGGTCGTGTAGCACGACGTTCGTCCACTCTTCCAGACCTCGTCGTGGTCTTCGACCGTGCCGGTTCGCACGCCTATCGGAACGAAGCCCTCCGCAACAATATGCTGGATCTTGCAGACGACTCCTGTCACGTCGGAGCCTGCGAAGCCAAATCCGACAAGTACGTCGTTCGGTGTCAAGTCCACATCGACAATACGGAGGTCGTACTGTACAGTTGGCGCAGCAACCGCGAAATCGATACGATTCGTCGGAAACTGCGGGATGAGTCGCGTCTTCCTTCCGAACCACTTCGCAAGTGTGTTGAATACCCTGCAGAACAGCTCAGTTAGCCAGCAACTGTTCTCCGGGTAGATACGCTTATGCCAGAAGTACGTCGCGACAGCTTCGATTCCGCCGTCGTACGGTCCGGGTTGAAGTATTCGTTTGTGCGTTACCTCCGAAGGATCTTTTGAAGGATCATCGACGAACACGTGTGCGTTCGACGCCAGCAACTGTAACGTTCGGTGCTCGACGAACCACCCAAGCGTTCCGGCTGTTATCGCCTCGTTTCCGATACTGATTCCCGCGACGAGTGGCCGAAAGGTCTTTGTCTTGTCAACCTTAGGCTTCTTTTCTACTAGGGCTTCTAGTTCGCCAATGTCGACAACATCAGTTGGAATCGACTCGATTATTCGCGGTATCCTCTCGTGTGGTTTCAGTTTGTGTGCCTCGACTTTCTCGGTCACGTAGATTCGTATGCACATCTCGTCGGCTTCTTTGCCATTACGGATACGCTTCTTGAATTGCTTTGCGTAGCCGATCACGTTCGGAAGCTTGCGAATTTGCGACCAATGCCTTCTCATGATGTCTTCTGCCATGGTTCCACCTCCAATGCGACGAATCGTGGAGCGTACTTCTGAATTCCCTTAACGAGTAGCATACTTCCAACGATCGCTACTGTTCGTTCGTAGTACATGAACGGCGTGATAATCGTCCACAGCTCCGGTGGAAGTTGAAGCACAACCAAACTGAGTAGGTTCATCATAGCAAGCTCCGAAATTGTCGTGACTGTTACGATTCCGAGCAACCTCGCGGATTTGTAGAGTCCGACGGCTGTCATGATGATTGCAAAGACGTACGGTACCAGCCAAAGACGAGTACCGCCGAGTTGCACGTAAATCGTCGACTCAAGTAACAGCCAGACTGCGGGTAGGAGCCACCATCGCATCTTTTGGAACACGCCGAATACAACGCCTACGAACGAAATTAGCAAGCCGAGCAACCCAAAGACCGAGTAGACGGATAGGTTGACTGCAGCGGTTGCCAGCGACCCGATGACGATCGACAGTACGGCTGATGACGGGCGTAGACACGCGACGATTGCGGGTAACAGCACGATCTGTGCAGTTATCATGCCGCTTCCTCCGATGAACGTACTCAGTGGAATCAGTCCACCGACAGCGTAGACCGCCGCCCAGACAACCACCTGTGCGAGTTCATACGCTCGACTTTTCATACGTTGTCACCTCCAAGAAGTTGTTCACTGCCGTACGCAGTGACCGTTACGCAATAACCGAGCTTTTGGGGGGAGTTGTCTGTGAAGACGGTTGTGTCTGCGGCATCGGTAACGTTTGTCCTGCCTTCTTCATGTACTCGATTATCTCGTCGACTTTGCCTTCAAGTTCAATCACATCACGGTTTCCTTCACGATAAATGCGAACTTTCACCTAATCACCTCCGGGTGTTGAATGGTTGGAATTCGTCCATAACGGACAGAATTCCTTTACGTGACAAAACGCACAACGGAAACTCTCACGAGGCGGAAAATAGTCGAGCTCATGCGCCTTCTGAATTTGTAAGATTCTGCGTCGTGTCGTTTGTAGCAGACGTCGTGTGACGGGCTGGCAGAACTCTTCGTTCGTTCGGGGATTGTACGCGGCAATGTGCGTGATTTCGTCCTTGACACGTCCGCTACCTTGCACGAGCAACACATAGAACGCAAGTTCACGTTTAACGTCACGTACCCGTAACTTCCTACCGGTTTTGTATTCGATGATCACCAACGTTCCAAGCGACGTACGGTCGATTCTGTCGATGGTGCCTTCCATGTCGACTCCTGGAACGACGTCACGCGCAACGAACGTCTCCTCGAGATACACGGGCTTGAATACCTCAAGTGGATCATCGTACAGTTGCCGACATTCGATCCACCGTCGGGCTTCATGCTCGATGAAGTTCATCGCTAGCGGCTTGACAAGCTCAGGCAGGTCTCTCGGAACGAACCACTTGAAGAATTCGATGCAGTCATCGTACGTGTCAATCATCGGAAGTGTCTCCCAGTCCATGTACGTGTAAAAGTCACGTGCGAACTCATGAAAATGCAAGCCGATTTGCATCTCAACGGTCGGCTCGGAAGGAACGTTGTTTTGCACGGTAAGTTTGTATTTCATCGGACAGTCGATCCACGCCTCAAGCCAGCTCTTGTGCAGGAGCAACCTAGTCATCTTCGTCACCGAAACAATACGTGGAATCGTAGATGACTTGCGCGTAGTCGTGCCACTTCCTCACAACGATCTTGATCACAGGACAGTTTTCGTTCGGACACTCATACGCGGAGTTGTGCTTGCGCATTCGCTGACCACACAACGGGCAGTACACACGCCTCCGACTGCCGAATTGCATTTCGACTACGCGCCCGTCAGGAAGACGCACTTTACGTTCGAACACACGGTACGTAATTGTCCTGTTTGGCACCTCGCTCACCAAAAGAGCACAATTAACGGAACAAGTAACACTAAGCCGATGACGGTCGAAGCGAGGAAGTGCCCGCTTCGAAGTGCGAACGGATGACGTTGTGCGTACGCCTCATCGAGCAGCAGTGCAAACGCGAACCCGTAGAGAGCGTCGCAGGTAAACACCTTTCCAAGTATCGTGAATACCTCCGCCCAATGGTAGTGCTCGAATACTCGTCCGATGTCGCCCTTGCGGAAGTACGTTCGCCAGACTGCGTTGACGAGCGAGCCGACCACAAATCCAATCGCGTAGCCGATCAACTACACCACCGCGTGAGAGTCTCTTGGCGTTGTCCACGTACGTACTCGTCGAAGTTGACTCCTAACGCTTCGAATATCGGGCGGAACTTGCGTCCGATGCACTTCTCGCGCATCTTGTTCCAGTCGATCTCGAACGCACGTGGCAACTCCGTCATGTCTTCCGTGATGCAAATGACGTCGGTTGATGGCAGTCTGTAGTCTCGCACACGCTTAATATAGAGCAACCGTGGCTTCTTGTCCTCACGGAACTTAATGTGTAGATGTTCCGATGCGTACTCGACACCCCGTAGCCATGCATTCTTGACGGAGTATACACGTTGACGTAACCCTTTCGGAATGGCAACTTCATTCAAGGGCAACTTATGCAGGCTCCAGTAAGCGTCACGAACGTACTTCAGTGCGTCCTCGAATCGGTTCTCGACAAGCAACAACTCGAAGAAGCGACGCATGACCGTACGTGTTACGTCCGCGGAGTCACTCCGTCGAGGCTCGAATCCGATTATGTAGAGGTGACCGTCGGAAGTGTAGCCCGCGTAGCGCTTCTTTGCGATGCGGCCCTCTTTCGCCAATTTTGGCTTGAACAAAATGCGCAAGAACAACCGTTCGAATTTCACTTCAGGCGCGATCTTCGCACCATACTCCCTCGCTAGCTTCGCAAGCACGTCGTTCAAGTACGACTCGATGACGTACGCCTCCCGAGGATTCCGGGTCCGAAGTTTCACGAATACTGAGTCGGTGTCTGCATACATTACCCTATAGCCAGACTTCTCGACGGTTTCCTTGAGCTTCATGAGCAACTTCCTGCCAAGGTACGTTATGGCATTTGCACACGACGGATCAAACAAGCGGAAGTTACGGTATGCTGTCACGCCGTAGACGCTACACGCAAGGAACTTCACGAGTGTTTCCTGTTGACGAACGCGTTTGTATTCCTCCGAGTCCTCAGAGAGTGACTTTCGCAACTTCCGTAGCCGTTCACGCTCTTCGGTCAACGTCCGCACAATCCGTGGAATGATTCCTTCGGGATGTCGTTTGAAGCGCAGATGGTGCTTTACGTAATGCTCTCCTCGTGGATCCTTGGTCTCTGGGCTAATGTTCCACGCAACGATCAACGACGGATACAACGACTTCAAGTCGAAGCAGGCTACGTATTCGTGGAGTCCCTGAGGTGGCTCGATAACAATTGCGCCCTTCACGTCGACTTCTGTCTCGGATCGCTGCGTTGTTGGCAACGGCCGATCGCTGATTCGTAACGCATACGTATCGATGAGCTTCTTGTTTGACAACGCCCAGCTGATCGGACAGCCGACGATACGTCGTAGTTTGTCGAGAAACTGTGTGAACACGCCTGTGTGCTCTTCCAACGTTAGCAATGCAAATGCATCCTTGACGCAGTATTCGACAAACGTCCTCGGATCGTGCTTATGAACCGTCTCGATCTGGTCACCGTAATCCACGTACTCAAATCCGGCCTCGTAGGCCACAACGTACTTCAAATCCCAGGTTAATCCAAATGGACGGTCGGTTTGAACGCCTTGACGTCCGGTAACCCACTTTTGGTACGCTGCGAGGAAGTCGATACAGTCGCGTCCCTTGATGTACACTTCCATGTCACGTATTGTCTTCGCATCAGCTTCAAGACCGTAACGTTTCCGTAGCTCTGCGCGCCGGAACGGCGATAGACGGCTCATGTCAACTCCGAGACGCTGCGCACGTCTGAACAGATACGGAAAGTCGAACAGGTCGCTGTTCCAACCCGTGATGATATCCGGATCGATAAGCTCGACGTGTGCTGCGAACGCTCGCAGAAGTGTCTCTTCCTTTACGAATCGGTGAATACGAGGCCGAAGAACCTCCTTTCCGGATTTCGTTTCAACTTCGATCGCGATGTCTTCACACCAGTCAGGCACGTCGAGTACGAAAACGTCGATTTGTCTTGTGTAGCTATCCGCACACTGTATACTGACGATCGGCCACTTCGGATCTTCCGGCCTCGGGAGGATTTCATTCGGAGATTCAACCTCGATGTCGAAGAAGAGTATGCGTGGGGGAATTCCTGCGTCGTCGCACCCCTCAAGCTGAGATCCATCGACGCGGAACCCACAGTAGATGTTCCGATCGATAAGGAAGCGTAACGCAAACGGAACGTCAGCCTCGCAAGTGTAATCGTACAACTTGCGTAGCTGAGGTACGTCGCCGCTACGGTCACACTCAACTCTCCGAACAGGACGGTTGAAGATATCGTGTGTTTCTGCCTCATCGGGCTCGCACTTCGCCCAGAACCACGGCTTGAACGAGCGGATTCTGAAACACTTCCGTGTCTCGGGATTCGACTGTGAACGTGCGAACAAGTACACGACCGATCGACGGTCTTCTGTACGTGACGTTGCATGCATCAAATCGTACGTTTCCATAAACGTCCACCACACAGGATAAAGAAAGGGGAGGTGGAAGTGGGACGGTTGTCGCTACGCTAGCTCTTTATGGCACTTGTTATCTTCTCAACTGCAGCAGAGAACAGCCTTACTGCGCCTATACAGACACCGCCGATAGCTACGCCACCGCAGACCCATAGTAGCGCCTCGGTCATTTGCTTTGCGAATTCTACGAATATTCCGAAGTCCATACGGTTTCACCTCCGTTCGAACTCAGACGATTCGGAGCCCGCTAAATTTCGGGATCAAAGTACCGCAGTGTATACTGTTCGAGTAGCGTATCGTTACCATGCGCAGCACCGAGCAGATTTGCAATGTGCTTCTCCAGCAACGGCAATTGCTGATAGTGCAGCTTGCCGTCCAGTGGCATTCGTTGCCCGCCGAAGTCTCCGAACGGTGTCTCAAGCACCTTATTGTATGTCAAGCTGAATGGCAACGACGTGTCAACCGATCGTATGAGCCCTTGTGGGTACGCGAACAACTCACCGATTCCGTCGAGTCCTAGCAGGTGATAGTGTCGTGACATATCCATGATTCCTCTCCGCAGAAGATATGACACAACAATCGGTCGGCACCTAAAGCGTTTCTGGAGCCAAATTGGAAAAGCTATGACCCGTGCGGCTCCGAATCGCCTGTCGTTCATAATTTGTTTGAACGCGTATATAAATTCTTCGGGG
>Ga0180302_10000693_pt1 | contig 15295 bp, 16 predicted proteins | sample GuaBasSediGuay17_FD_121794 | JGI IMG/M metagenome (GOLD analysis project Ga0180302, IMG submission 121794) | Subseafloor sediment microbial communities from Guaymas Basin, Gulf of California, Mexico - Guay17, Core 4571-4, 12-15 cm | ecosystem: Environmental > Aquatic > Marine > Hydrothermal... | reverse complement strand
TTCCACGCGCTTCGAAAGCAAGTCTTTAACAGTCTTACTAGACGCGTCGTCCTTCGCTACGAACAAGGCTCTGCGTGACCTGCGCTCAACGAGCGTGAAGAACAGCCTCTTACGTCCAGTAGCTCTTCCTCTGCGCCTACCTCCTCCACGACGCCTAGGCTTCTCTTGTTTCTCCCCCTTTTGGCCAACAGGCACGTAAGCCTCGTCAACCTCTACCTCGCCCTTAAACCTCAAGGATGCGAAACCAGGCCTCTAAGCTCTTGTTGAACTTTCTTAACATGCGTATCACTGTAGTCCTAGCTACGCCTAACTCTCTCGCTACAGCAGACTGACTGAGGCCTAGCTTGTAGTAGAGGTAAAGTATGGCTAACGCTGTGCTCGGCGGTACTTGTGCCCAAGCTAGAGGCGTTCCTGTTAAGTCGTTGAACTGTTTGCCACAGCTTCTGCATATGTAGCGTTGTAGATATGGCTTGTATTGAGCTTTGCCGTTTCTGTAGACTTGGTTTGAGCCGCAGTGTGGGCACTTTACGCCGTTTGGCCACCTGTGCTTGCGGATGAGCTCGACTATTTCGCTGTCGCTGAGCTTTAGCCTCAGTATACCTTTTCTGCACATGTGTTATAAAGCATGCAAATGCTTAATTAGGTTAATTATCATACGTACTAGATACAAGAGCGTAATCTTTATATTCCTACAGATTTAAAACGATCTTAACCTAAAGGTAGATGAGAGATGCTATCGACACATTTATCACTACAATTTAGCAAGTAAAGTAATGGTGTGACTGTGAAAATCAGAGTGTGTGGAGCTGAAATTGATGAGACTTTCTTTGCTTATCCCAAAGAAATAGACCCAGACTCATATGTAATAGCTAAGTACTACGTTGAGAGTGACTCCCCTACAGTTAAAGTAGGGGAACAAATAGCGATTGAAGAGAGTATTGGAACTTGGACTGAAGTAACCACTGAGACTGAATGGATAAGACAACACTTGGCGGCTAAGGTCTTCAAGTACGATGAGGGTAACAGAGGAGTAGTTCATGTAGCCTTCCCCCTAGAGCTATTTGACGTAGAAGTAGGCGGCATACCTAATCTATTATCAATAGTCGCTGGGAACTTATTTGGATTGTCGATGATCAAGAATTGTAGATTGCTAGACTTATATTTCCCAAAGAGTTACGTTAAAGCATTTAAAGGGCCAAAGTTCGGAGTTCAAGGAGTTCGTCGAATAATCGGAACACTTGAAAGTAGAAGACCTCACTTAGGGACTATAGTTAAGCCGAAAGTAGGATTAAATCCTGAACAAACGGCAATAGTTGCTTATGAGGCTGGCATAGGTGGTGTTGATTTAGTTAAGGACGATGAGACTCTTACTAGTCAGAAGTTCTGTCCCTTTGAAAATAGATTAGTTAAGGTGATGGAAGCTCTTGACAAAGTAAAGGAGGAGACCGGGAGGACAGTCTTGTATGCCGCTAACATAACTGGGAGACATGATAAAATGTTAGAACTCGCTGATTTCGCTATAGAGCACGGAGCTAACTGCCTAATGATAGACGTTTTAACCGCTGGCTTTGCAGTGCTACGGAGACTTGCAGAAGACCCTTCAATAAATGTACCTATACATGTCCACAGGACAATGCATGCAGCTCTTACGAGAAAGAGAACTCACGGCATACACATGATGGTAATTGCTAAACTAGTTAGGCTTGCTGGCGGTGATCAACTCCATACTGGAACTGCTGCTGGTAAAATGGGAGTTAAAGGTGAGTGGAAGGAAGTAAGGATGATCAATGACTTCTTAAGATCAAGTTGGTATGGACTTAAAACAGTCATGCCAGTCGCCTCGGGAGGCATACATCCAGGAATAGTCCCTGTGAATATTAAACTACTTGGAAATGACATAGTCATAAATGCCGGAGGAGGTATCCATGGACATCCTTGGGGTACAAAAGCTGGGGCTATGGCGATGAGACAGGCTATTGAAGCTGTTATGAAGGGAATGCCGTTAAAAGAATACGCTAAAGATCATCCTGAGCTTAAGAAAGCTCTCGAAAAGTGGGGAGAATTATTCATAGAGAAAGTTAGCTAATGAACTCTTCATTGTTTCATTTAACCTCTGATTTTCTAGGTACTTCTCCCATTTCTACTATCTCTTTATACACTTCTGCGCTCTTTCTTTTAATTCTCTTCTTCGTAGATAAGTCTACTGCATAAAGACCAAACTTCATTTTAAAACCGTGAGCCCATTCGTAATTGTCAGTTAATGCCCAATGTAAGTATCCCTTAACTTCAAGTCCCTCTCAACTAGCCTTTCAAGAACTTTAAGATGAGCTACTATAAAGTCTGGACGAATGTTATCTGTAGCCTCAGCGTTTAATCTTAGCTGACTAAGCGACATCTGTGACATCCCCCCTTATCGGGACAGTTAGTCTTGGAAATTCTAAGGGTATACGCTTGCGCTTAACCTCTGATACGTCCCACTCTTCGAAGAAATCATAAAGTACTTTACCTTGACTGTGTCTAGGTGGTTTAACTCTTAAGATATAAGCTATTGTAGGAGCTACATCAACTAAATAAACAGGACCTAAGAAGTCTATCGGTCTTACATAACCTTTCTTGACATCAGGACCAACGATTATGAATGTTCCATAGTTTGACGAAAGTTCAGTTTCAGCAGTGGGTATTTGGGGACCGTGGTTAGCGCCACCAACTTTGAGAGTACCATCAAATACTTCTCGATCTCCCCAAGTGAAACCTGGTGAATAAGCAAAGACTACATCTCCTACGTGTTCCCCCCAAAGACCTACCATTACTGCGTCCTCTCGCTTTAAAACAAAGGCTACCACGTACTCTCCATCTTCATCTTTTAGATCTCTTAAAACTCTTATGACTTTGTCCCTAACCTCCTCATACTCAGAGTCCTCGACTATTCCTCCTTGATATTTGCTCTTCAAGTTCACATAAATATTAGTTAGATCAATGAATACCTTACTCTTTGACCAATTAATTACCTTTTCACCATTAACTTCTTCTACTGTAATTAGACCTTCCTTAGCTAAAGCGTTAACTATTGAATGCTTTTTTCTATTTGGCGCATTGCCGTGGTCTGATACTATAATCAAATAAGTGTTCTCGTCGAGGAACTCCATGAACTTACCAACTAATTCATCAGCTAGTTTATAACCTAACTCGAGGACTCTCCAAGCTTCTTTAGCTTTGCTAGGGTTGTACATCCCTCCCTTGGGGTCTACTAAGCCTAAAACTCTATGTTGTAGTAAGTCTAGTAAGTGCCAGTGCATCATGAAGAGAGATGCGTTATTCTTCTTCATGAGATACTTTACTGCCTTAGTTATCCAGTCTATTTGATATCTCAGTTCCTCAACCATTGTACTTTCGTCGATGAGTTTCATGAAAAACAGCCTAGCTGCAGCCTCATTAACATAAGGACCAAAAATGTTAGTCAACTCCTCACCAACTTCAACAGGATGAGTAAAACCTTTAATTGGATAAACTTGTGACCTATAGAGCCTAAACTTAGTGGCGTCTTCAGCTAGCTCTATTAATTTAAACCTAACTGTTCCAATGACTTCTTTACCCTTAACTATGAATTTCTCCTTGAACCAAGGACTCCACTCACCAACTTTAAGAGTACAGAGTATTTTAGATACATCTTTCTCTTTACATAAAAAACACTCATCATAGCCTTCTCCTTTTGAGTCTATAAGCAACGCGTAGTACTTGACCCCTATTCCTCCGATCTTCGGCTTTACTTCAATTTCTGTTTCTAGTGGCTCTGACTTGCTATTTGGCAGGTTCTTCCAATTATTAGCTTTATCGAGCTCGACTTTTGTGAAGTGCGCGAGAACTTTCCTTGGAACTTCCTTTGAGGGTATTAAGTCATAATTAGCATAGCACATCGCATTGCATATCTCAAAATAAAAGTCGCCTGGCTTCCAGAACCAATCAACGTGTATTACCTTATCTGTAGTCGGAGGATAACCTACAAAGTATAGTAAGACGCTTTTTAGTCCTTGTCTGCTCAAGGCTTCCCACAAGTACTCAGCCTTACATAGGTTAGATGACATAGCTTCTTCAGCGAACTTTTGAGTTACTGGTTGACCATAATCATGACGGCCCCAGACGGCTATTCCGTGAGTCCCAGGCCATGCTCCAGTAGCTATAGTAGTCCAATTCTCTGGAGTCTGAGCTGGTATTGCTGGAAGCGCTTTTGAAAAACCCCCTATTTCTAAGAGTTTCTTGAAGTTTGGAAGGACTCCTTTCTTAACAAGCGTAATTAGGACTTTAGGAGACAATGCATCTAATCCTAACACAAGTACTCTTTTCATAAGCTCATCACCTCTTTTCTTACAAGTTAAGGTCTATTTTAAAGTTCTGAATTCTACGAGACCGTCCCATGTAAGGTTAGGAGTCTTTTTCGCATAGACGCGTAGTCCTTGACATGGGAGTTTAGTTGTTTAGTGTAGAGAGTGGTTGGTTTGTTGCTTAGTTGTTTGTATGATGTGTTTAGTGGTACAAGCTAGAACTCCTCAACTCAACTACCACCCACTCTATCTAGGACGGTCTCGAATTCTACGGTTCTCAAAGCTATTAAGTAACTTTGACAGCTATCCTTAGTAAAAGAAGTCATGGACAAAAATATTAATTAAATTCAAAGTTAAGGAGTGAGGAGGTTAAGAGTCGCTCAGTTTGGTGAGACTATAAAGGACCATTAAGTAGTTTTAGTGATAACATTCTCTATAATAGCCGTGACTCTCATTATTGCATTTTTGGAGGAGGGATGCTTGAAAGAGAGAAGATAGACTTAAACAAAGTTCCTAAAATGGTACTAGCCTTCTATTATGCTTGGTATGGAGACCCTAATGTCACTGGGATCATTGGATCATGAGCTCCGAAACCGAGAAATTATCGAGAGACACGATCCGAACTCCATAATCTCTGAAAGGAGAGATGTAGGCACAGCTCATTACCCTTTACTTGGCCCTTATGATTCAAACGATGAACAAGTTATATTAACTCATTTACTAGTTAACCTAATTTACCTCATTCAACAACTTTAAGAACTCCTTTTTATGTCTCCTAATTAACGATGCTAATGCTTTACTTAGGAGATCCTCATCAAGCTCGTTGAGACGCTCTCCTAAAATCTCGTGAAGAGTTTCAATTAACCCTCTTCCCTCTCTTTTACCGTAATGAAGTAACTCCTCAGCAACATCTGATAATCTATCTTCCTTAAATTCAATGTTGTCATAAACTTCAAGTCCATAGTCCTCTACTTCGCTTTTAACCTCGCTAGGAATCTCTGTTCGAGTTATTAATATCATTGAGTCTGGGCTATACACTTTCTTGTATATCTGAACTAGTTTGTACTCTTTAACTCTTAATCCCTTTCTTTCATTTTTCCGTTTAAAATCCCACTTTGCCTTGACCCCTATAGCTTCAGCTAACCCTTCAATTAAACCCTTTAACCAGAGAGCCCTCCATTCTTCGGCTGATATAGCTTTAGACCACCATCCTCTTATGTCCCTTGTCCTTTTATACCAGTCCTCGAGCTCTTTACATTCTACAATAACGTTAGGTCTCTTTATTGGTGGATTGTTGTTAAGGTCCACGATATTCATAATTGAGCCTCCATAGACTAAGAAGTCAGGTCTTAAGGCTACATAGAGTCCCCATATCTTCTTAAGGTCGCTTGTGTCCTCCCAGGCTATAGGTCTTGGAGCTTCTATAAAGAAGCTGAGAACTTTACCACCTATTGACCTAGCTATACAGTTTGGAGGTATTATCCCTGTCTTCTGCTTAGCGCTCCTCTCTAGGTACAAATATCCATGCTCTGGATAGACGAGTCTACCTCCCTCTGTCACTTTCCTCAGTAAGGCTAAGAATACCCAAGTCTGATAAAGCGTTCTCATATTAGTTCTAAGAGATGTCCTCACTGCTGCCGAGGCCTTAGACGTAAACTCATATAGGCTGATGTTACCGCTAAAGAGTTGAAATGTGTAAATGAACACCTTTTTCTTTAGGTGAAGTAAGGGATCTTCTATGAAGCTCTTAAGTTCTCTCGTTAGAGTAACTCCTTTTAACATGAGAACTTTCTTGACTTCCTCTAGTTGGTCTAAGAGGTTATTGATCCATGTCCTAGCTTCCTTAATACTGCTCTCTCCAACCACATGGAGAACGAACTTCTCCCTAAACACCTCTGTTTTGTTTATTAGCTCAACTCTCTCCTTGTTGTTAAGCTTGAGTATGTGATCTGCCGTAACCTTGAACTTACTTGCTAAGCTCTCGTATATCTCTACCCACTCAGGTGAGGAGTCAAAGCTCATCGCTATCTTCAATATACTTCTAACGTCAAGGACCTTAAAATTTATTCGGTTCTCTATCTCTGTCTAAGAATTCTTTTTAACGAAATTCTCCTACACGAATATTCCGAGTTTAGACTCTATGCACAATCTAGAGAGCTAGCTCCCTTTAGCAAGTTTTGTTAACCCCCTTTAAATGTTATAAGACTCTAGTTATCATATTTTGTAACATGAACTACAAAGTGTTATTTCCCGTACTTTGGACACTCATTATAGTTATACTGTCGGTAATACCTCCTCCCATCCATGGACCTGAAGCATCGAAGTTATTTGACTTAGGGCATGTAGCAAGTTATGCATTGTTAACAATATTGTGGATCTGGTCTTTGAAGAGTAAGGTATATGCCTTGTTAATTTCACTTGTTATGACACCTTTAACAGAACTCGTTCAACTCCCCCTTCCATGGAGAAATGCAAACTTAATCGATGTTCTTAATAATGCGCTGGGCGTTTTAGTGGGAATTGTATTCTACCGCGTAGTCATTCATTTCGTCTAAAACCCCGTATTTACGGGGTTTTTGCTGATAATCTTTACAATGCTTACGGAGAGTAAAGCGTACTAGAGTCATCTAAAACTATGTGGAAAATAACAACGATTCACTTAATGGTGTATCGACTGCAGTGCGATTAATCGAGGAAGTAAGAGTAATCGATGCCTTGCTCTTTACATAGCTCTTTAACGCTTATTGGTCTCATCCTTTCAATCGACTTGTAAGCAGCTTCTGAAAGCGCTGCAACGTAAAGACCGTAGATGGCTGGACTCTTATTCTTATCCTTACCATTAATCGCGTCGATAAAGTTGAATATAGGTCGTGATCCCTTCACATTTGATGTGTCTAGGGTAATAGTCTTCCTATCCCTTGAAGTGAAAACTACTCCTTTGTCAAATATTACAAGTCTTCCTCTATCGCCCCAGAATATCTCTGTCTCTAACCATGAAGGGTCGTCGCCAGCTACAGTGAAGCTCAGAAGAGCTCCCTTAGTCAACTTAGCTGAGAGACACGTGTTGACGTCTACCTCTATATCATAACAGTCGATGTAAGCAAAGACCTCTACAGGTTTTAGTCCAGTTGTCCAGAAGGCTATGTCCGATATATGGCTACCTGAGTCTATCAGCTCGCCGCCGCCCCCTAGACTCCGTGTTCCTCTCCAAGTCCCTTTAGCTATTTTGTACCAACCTTGAGCTAAGGTAAGGGATATGAATTTCACATCTCCCAGTCCTCCACTTAAAACAAAGTCTCTAGCGACTATGTACTTAGGTATAAAGTGTCTTTGGTAAGCTATTTCGAGAACTACTCCTTGTTTCTCTGCTTCTTTAACTAATTGATATGCTTCTTTAACTCTATGAGTCATTGGCTTCTCAACTAACACGTGTTTGCCGGCTGATACAAAGTCCAACGCTTGACGAAAATGTAGTGTATGAGGTGTACAAATCACAGCGGCGTCTACGTAAGGTATTACTTCTTTATAATCCTCACGAACTTCAGCACTGTCAAATCCAAATTCGACTTTCAACTTCAGAGCTTTCTCTTTAACTATATCAACCAAATATTTAACTTCTAAGTCTTCTCCAGCATCTATCAACTTCTTGATGTCCCTTGAATGTGCTCGAGATATCCCCCCGCATCCGATTATAGCTATTTTCATGTGGGTCCCTAGAACTTTCAACATTGATATAATATTTAAGAATAATTTTTCAGTATTAATTTAAAGAGTTATTAGAAGGAGGACTCAATACTTAGCGAGTCGTTCTCAGACTTTTATCAAAGATTTTCACTTCGTCTGCCTTAGCTACTCAAGTAAATGCTTGGAATAATTCTCTAAGCACTTTAAGGGAGAGTTCAACTAATTTCTCTCCCTCTCCTTGCTCTAAAATATTCGTTGGATACTTTACTTCATACCCTCCTTTAGGGAACTCTGACGATGGAGCTATGTAACCGAAGTAGTCGTTTGCATAAGAGGCTACTATAGTGTTTTGAAATGGGGAGTTTTCTTTTATCTTAAGCCCTATTTCGACTAAGACTTCGCTAGGGAGGAAAACGAGCGCTACTTCACGTGTTAGTGCTAACCCATGTATCAACATACTTATCTCTCTCTTTCTATGATACTTTTTAGTCTTGTACAGAATGGCTCTAGCATAATAGAGTTCAAGTAGAGCTCTACGATACTCTTCTTTCGAAATACTCTCTGCTCTTTTAACAGCCTCTTCTGCCTTTATAACCATCTTCTCAGCTTCATCAAGCGAATATGGGCACTTTACCTTAAGGTTCGCTTCTACGTAAGAATGTACGAGATTTGTCTCTGAAACTTTACCTTTCTTAGAGAGAGCTAACTTAACTACTTCACATGCTAATATCTTTCCCATCCACTCTACCTCCTCAAAAGTTCCGACGTTTCTGTCATATACCCTCTCGAGAACAGTTCTAGGAGTTAGCGGATTTATGTCACCGCACGTTCCATTAAGGAAGATTGAGAAGGCTCCTGTAAGGTTTTCAACAGTCTTATTAAGTGCTCCAGGATAATCAGCGCTTATTAACCTATTGTTAGCTCCTAATACTACTGCATGGCAAGCATAGCTTGAGAGAATAGTTTCTAAATATCCATTTTGGTAGAAGGCAATGACATGAACTCTAGGATCAACGAGTCCCTTTTCAGGATCTCTCCTATTCACTATCGTGTCTCTTACTTCTCCAACTCCACTCGTTACTTTTACCTCAACTAATTTCCCCTTTGCAGCTGTCAAAACTCCGACTATTTTTCTCACAAAGATTTCCCTTAGTATAGATGTCTCAACATTCGCCCAATGAGCTTGGAAAGCAGGGCCTGAGTGAGTGTGAGTCCCTAAAACTACTAAGTTCTTTGGGCTTAAGCCTAGTTCTTGTTCCACTCTGTTAGCTATCTCACGATATAGGTCTCCGTCTATGCCTAGTATGTCTGCCACTACGACCGAAAATTCTTCTCCTTCAAGGTCACGTAAGTATAGTGCTCTAGCGTAGAGATCGTCGTGAACCCCTACCGCTGGCCCTTCTCTCAAGGCGTAACCTGACATCGGTGTTCCTATAGGAGGAGTTATACACACTTTGTAATGTCCTAGACTTAATGAACTCAAGTTCTTCACCGTTATGTGGAAAATTACACTTGACTTATAACTTTATAACACGTAGTTGACTCGCAGGTAGATAAAAAACCTATAAATTTACAGCTATATTGTATTTGGGAGAACCTTGAATCGCTTCCTCAAATTGCTTAAGAGAAAGCCAATTATAGGTGTACTACACCTATTACCTTTGCCTGGCAGTCCCCTTTATAAAGGGAGTATGGGGGGAGTTCTTGAAAGAGCTATAGCTGACGCTGAGAGGCTAGAAGAGGGAGGAGTAGATGCTATAATAGTAGAGAACTTCGGAGACGTGCCCTACTATCCCAGCAGTGTCCCTCCAATAACAGTAGCCTCCATGACGTACGTAATCTCAAGACTCATTGAAAAAGTGAGTGTGCCAGTGGGCATTAATGTCTTGAGAAATGACGCTTTAGCTTCACTCTCCGTAGCCTACGTGACTGGGGCTGAGTTCATAAGGGTAAACGTGCTCACGGAGGCTATGGTCACAGATCAAGGAATTATAGAGGGATGTGCTCACGAACTATTGAGGTTAAAGAAGTATCTATCTAGTGATGTTGCGATACTGGCCGATGTCCACGTGAAGCATGGATACCCTTTAATGAAAAGGAGCGTAAGTGAGTCGGCCTTAGACTTAGTTGAAAGAGGACTAGCCGATGGTTTAATAGTTACGGGAAGGAGGACAGGTGAGCCTCCTAGCAAAGAGGAACTAATCTCTGTGAAGAGAGTAGTCCCTAAGACCCCGGTCCTCGTGGGTAGTGGAGTGAGCTTAGAGAATCTGTGTGAGTACTTTGACCTTTGTGATGGTTTCATTATTGGAACTTATTTTAAAGTCAACGGTAGCGTTATAGCTCCTGTTGATTTAACTAGAGTTAAGAAGCTTGTCAACAAAGTCTCTGAAATAAGGTCTAAACGGTAATCGGCATGGGCAAGCTAGACCAAGTAGTAAAAGCCTTAGAAGAGAAACTCGAGTTCGATGAAAGGGAGTTTGTAGCCCGACATATATTCAGGCGAACTAGAGATCCCTTTAAAGTACTCATAGCTACGATAATATCGCAGAACACGACAGACATCAACACTTCGAGAGCGTTAAGGAGATTGTCTGAAGTTTGTGATATAACTCCAACGTCTATAGCTAACACACCACTTGAAAAGATAAGGGAAGCGATAAGGCCTGCCGGACTCCAGGATGGTAAGGCTAAGGCGATAAAGGAAGCAGCTTTAATGATCGTTAACGAATACGACGGTGATTCACTAAGGGCGTTGAGCGGAGACGTCGATGAAGTTAGGAAGAGGCTCATGAGAATTAAAGGGATTGGTTATAAGACAGTTGACGTAGTGTTAATGAACTTAGGCTATCCTGTTCTAGCCATTGATACTCATATAAAGAGAGTGGCTAAGAGACTAGGGTTAGCATCCAACACTGATAGTTATCTAAGGATACAGAGGTCACTTCAGGAAGAGTTAGAACGCGAAGACCCTCTCAAGACCCATTTGCTGTTAATAAAATTCGGGAGAGTTATTTGTAGGGCTAGAAGACCTAAGTGTAATAATTGCCCTTTAAAGGACATATGTCAATATTATTTAAGTACTCAGAGTTCTAAAGCATAGGAGTGAGTCTTAAGGTATACGTAGCTTAGTTAACTCAGCATACTTCATGACGTGTTTTCTGAAGTGTTAAATTAAGTTAAGTTAACTTGTATATCGGTGAGTAAACGTGAAGGTGTTTATAGATGAAATGACTTGGAGTGAGCTCAAAGACAGAATGCTCGAGACGGATATAGCGTATTTACCTCTAGGAACTATAGAGTGTCATGGTCCTCACTTACCTATGGGGACTGACTATTACGTAGCCACAGCTGTTTGCATCTTAGCAGCTGAGAAAACTAAAGGAGTAGTCATGCCACCTTTAACTTATAACTTTACTGGAGCGACTAACGCGTTTAAGGGGACTATTGGAATACCGATGGAGTTAGAGATGAAAATGATCAAAGCCATACTGAAGAGTTTATGGAAGCAAGGATTTAGAAGACTCTTCGTTGTCAGTACCCATGGTCCAAATGATGTTCCTATAAGAATGGCTATAAGGGAGTTATACGAATACGAGAGAGTAATAGCTGTCTACTTTAACCCTCACAAAGTTGCTGTAAACTTAGCATCAAAAGAAATTTCTAAAGATGAGGCTTGGTTCGAAGCAACATTATTATACGCTTCCCTAATGGTTTTGAGGAAGGAATACCTATTACCTAAGCTAGAAGAGCTCAAAACAGTTGAGAGCCCTCCCATAAACTTGCCTGGACTTTATGACATTTGGCGTCTAGGTGGAAGGGTCGGGTACAGGTACACTCACTTCCTTCAACACGTACCTCCGAGGGAAGGCATAAATGTAGAGTACGGAGTTAAGCTGTTGAGAAGGGTTTCAGAGTTTTTAGTAAAATTAGCTGATCCATTAAAGTTATACGTTGAACATCACATTAAGGAGTGGGCGAGAGAATGAGTGTTGAGGAGAAAGTAGTGTATTTTAGTAAGCCTGGAGAGGAGAACACTGACTCGACTCTTAGACTAGCTAAGGAGTACGCTGAGAAGTATGGAATAAAGCACGTGATAGTGGCCTCTACTACTGGTAAGACCGCTCTTAAAGCTGTTGAAGTGTTCAAGGGATTTAACTTAGTTGTAGTAACTCACTCGACAGGTTTCGTTAAGCCGAACTTTCAAGAAATGCCCAACGAAATTCGAGAAAGAGTCAAAGCCAAAGGGGCTAAAGTGTTGACTTGTACTCATGCATTGGCTGGCGTTGAAAGAGCTTTTAGAAGGGAATTCGGAGTGTGGTTACCAGTAGAGTTGATAGCGATAGCACTGAGGAGAATATTTTGTGAGGGAGTTAAGGTAGCTATTGAGATAGCATTAATGTCTGTTGACGCTGGACTAATTCCAGAGAATGAAGATATAATTGCTATAGCTGGAACTGGCAGAGGAGCTGACACAGCACTTCACATAAAGTCTGCTAGCACATCTAACTTCTTGAGACTTAAGGTTAGGAGGATCATTTGTAAACCAGATACATTTTAACCCTATCTTAGCGATAAACTTTATTTAACCCTAATCATCCTCTTTTATCAATTCCTCAACAAAAACCTCTGCAGTTTTCTTAAAAGAGTCTGAGAACTGTTTAGAGTTATAACTTTAGCTAAGGCTATTCTAGGAGGGAGTTCTAAATAAGTAGCTAGTAACTCCCTACAGAGATTCCTTAAATTGCTAGGCAATTCTTAAATTAAATCACTTAAGCTTATGTCCTCTCTCTCCTCACAAGCTCTTAACACTTCTAGGAATAGTCTCACTCTATTTTCGTTCATGCTCACTACTGTAATTCTAAATTTGGAACATACTAATGAACTAGATACATGAGCATGTCTCTAGAATTGAACTTGATTATTCCACTCTCATGTCGCTTATTGTGTATTTTGAAAGCTACATCTTGCTATTTTGATCTTGAGCAAACATATTTAAGTAGTTGAGATGAAGAGTAAGTTGGATGATGAGGGTGGTGTGTAAGGATCAATGATGAAGGCGTTGAATCCTGACGCTCTCATGAGAGACTGTTCTCAAAATCTTTGTGATTGAATTCTTCCTTTAAGCGCTTTAAATGTAGTCGCATAAGTTATCACTACTAAAAAGATAATTAAGGCAACAGAGTTCTTCGAAAGAACTCTTTCTAATAACCTTATACAGTGAAGGACTTCACTAGTTGGGAAAACTAACCAAACAATCATGAGTATGTCGTGGATAGAGTTAACACTTAACAATGTAGCGAGGGAACTATAAAGGGAGAGCGCGAAACTTAGTCTTATTAAGGAAGTCGATCTGATGATACCATTAGTATGGACACTTTTCAGCATCAATTCTATGAAAGCTCCACAGGTCGCAGTTATTCCTAAGCCTATCGCATAAAATAAGTACCTAATTCCAATGTTGGCAAAGAAATAGTAGAGTTCATTGGCTTCAACTACCCCTTCATAATTGAATACCTCGAGCGCTAAGAACGTCAGTAGTAAAGTCGTCGCTTCTAGCGTTACTAAAGATAATAGGTACTTGAGTCTCATACCTCCCAACTTATAGGACTTTAAAACTCTTTGGCATATCTGACTCTAAATCTAGGTGTGATTAAGAAGTCTTTCGAATATGTATCAGAGTAATACTGACAAAAAGTGACGATTTACAATAGCTAGTATGGGTCGATACATCTCACTGAATAGTTAAATTTGATTGAACGAAAGAGTTTTATCTCCCTAACTCTTAGTGAGAATAAGACATGGCTTATATTCAAGGTATGTATTAAACAGTCCAGAGGAAACGTCTATGCCTAGTAGTAAAAATAAAAGTACTAATAAAAGAGTAGTGATTAGCTTAGTATTATTGTCACTCACAATAGCTCTTGCTGTGCTCTACGTTTTCTTTGACCATAATAAAATGCCTATAGTCTCTATGATAGTCTCAGAGGTCTTATCTTTTCTACATGAGACAGCATGGTACGTTAGTGAAATTTATTGGAGTAACGATGAGTACTTGTGGACTAGCATTTTACTCTCTGTAGAAGTCTACCTATTCACATTTACCCTAATTCGCTTAGTTTCAGGGGAATTCTTAGAGAAAAATAACTCTAAGAAGCCCTCCTTGAAGTATAGTAGATTCTTCTACTTCTTCATAATCATGATCAGGCGTTTTATGACCTTCATAAACGACATTAGGGAGACTTATGTGTACGTGATTTTAAATAGGCGAGATACTTCTAAAGAGGTAGACTTGAGTTATTACTATCTCATTACTTGTCTTACATTAGGTATTATCCTTTCTATACTTATTATAATTTCATATGAATACAGTCGACTGTTAGCTTGGCTTATCTTCATTGCTTGTTTACTCACAATATTCCCTTCAATAATCGCTATAAGCAAGATTGACGAATTCGATAAAGAGTTTAGGGAGATTACGTGCATCTTTTGGCGCTCTCCTAATGAAATGATCGTGAAAGATGGTGATGTGCTTTTAAACATAAGAGAGGGCGTAGTTCTCCTAGGTCTCTCAATAGGAACTGGAGTAGTGGGCATAGTCACTACTCTAGGAGCCATTTTAATAAAGCCAAGCTTAATATTTACAATAATACCTGCTACCTTTGACATGATCTCGTTAATAACAGCCTTAATGGAATTCACTGGATTAAGGATAGTATTAAAAGTCATGAGGGACATAGAGGGTTTAGGCGTAGGGCTCTTGAACTTACTCCCCATAGTCTCATGGAGCATTTATGGAGGTGGAGTTATCTGTACTATTCTCAATAGACTTAAGTGGATTACTTCAGTAGACTTAATCTTAACGTTCATAGTTAGCATATGGATCCTCATAGCTATGCTTTCTGGAACTCTCTCCGGACATTTTAAGTATTCCTTAAAATCATTAGCTAAACGCATACTCCTCTTTATAGTACCGCTATTCTTACTACTAACTTATTAAAAGAATTGATACAGTATAAGATGAGTAAATGTGAAAAGACAAAAGTCATGAAACTAATTACATTATGTTAGCCTGAGACTTTATGATATCATATTTATGTGAACTTCACACATCATCTCAGCGCCTCTTTTATCGCCCCCTCAATAAGAAGAGGGTGTTCAAGATTTAAGCGTGTAAGCTCTTTATAAAGGGAACTCAGTCACCCCAGAATTCTCCATTTCTCTGTTGGCATGACTGTCATCATCCTCTTGTAACTATAACATTTTAAGACTATATAGCTATTTTGCTTATCGAG
>Ga0180302_10000692_pt1 | contig 15313 bp, 15 predicted proteins | sample GuaBasSediGuay17_FD_121794 | JGI IMG/M metagenome (GOLD analysis project Ga0180302, IMG submission 121794) | Subseafloor sediment microbial communities from Guaymas Basin, Gulf of California, Mexico - Guay17, Core 4571-4, 12-15 cm | ecosystem: Environmental > Aquatic > Marine > Hydrothermal... | reverse complement strand
CTCTTTAAGGCTACAAGCTCGTGTATACGTCTATGCCTAGTTCCTTGGCTAGCTTCTTGGCCTCTTCCCTAACGAAAGGCTTGGGAAACCAAATACGAACCCCTCCTCATCGTAATACGTCCAGCGCTCCACCCGACCACCAAAATAGCGTTCCACTACGCCCGTCATGCCAGCCCTAAAGGATTCCTCTACTAAGAGACCCCACCTGGCCCCTAAGGCATCTATGTGCCTACGGAGGAGCTGGAAACCCTCGTTCATGTCCTCTCTTAACCTGTTCATGTCCTCCCTGAGCTTGTTCATGTCCTCTCTTAGCTTGACTAATTCTGCCTCGTGTCTGTCGAGTCTCTTTAATACTTCCTCAAGCCCTATTAGCCCGGCTACAGCATGGCGAAACTCCTCATCCTCTTTTAGCAACCTCAATATCTCGGACTTCAGGCTCCCCATGTCCGCTTAGGCCTGGGCACTTAATTCCTTATAAGCCTGATGTTGGCCGAGCCAACAGGGCGTTTAGGGCCTAGGACCGCTCGACACACTCTATTGGGGCGCCCGCCCGAGCCGTGAGAAGCCCAGATATCCAGGCGAGGTGGAACAATGCAACCCGATGCGAGCGCCGTGCCTGCGCCGAAGATAAATAGCGACATTGTGGTACTGGTCACCGGCGGCTCGGGCTTCATAATAAATGCGAGGAAAGCCTTATTACAGTATGAGACATCTCAAGGTGGTGATCGAAGATGGGGATCAGGGTAGAAATACTTACCGAGCCTCTGAGGAATGATGTGTGGGATTCTTTCGTGATTCAGCATCAAGGATCTATATTTCATCTATCCTCATGGTCTAAAATACTTTATGAAACCTATAAGTTCCGCCCAGTTTATCTAGAATTGTTAGAGAGAGGCGAAATTATAGGCATCTTACCGCTCTTCCTCGTCCGCACGGTTTACGGGAGACTGATGTGTGTTCCGTTCTTAGATTATTGTGATCCCCTTTTCAAGATAGGCCTGGGCCTTAAGGCGAGGAAGCGGGCCATTGAAGTCGCTACGAAGGTGATAAGAGATCTTATGGATTTCCATGGCGTGAGACTCGTCGAGATACGCACGTTAGCTGATGGTCTATCAACTCATTTTCTCACGTTAGCGGGCTTTATCGAGGATAAGAGGTATAAGTTTATCACATCCTTAATCGATCTCCACAGGCCCCCTGAGGAGATCCTCATGAGACTCCACTCAAGCGCTAGGAGAGCCATCAGAAAGGCTGAAAGAAGCGGAGTATATGTGAGAGAAGTGGGCGGTGAGACCGGGCTCAGGATGTTTTATAGGCTCTACGTCATGGGCATGAAGAGACATGGCACACCTCCACACGGATTGGACTTCTTTAGGAGAGTGCTTAGGGAGTTTGGAAGGCATGTCAGAATATATGTAGCCTTCGTGGAGGGGGTACCCGTGGCCACTATGTGGTTCTACTTCTTCAATGGATGTGTCCACTACGCCTATGGGGCATACATGAGGGAGTATGGACGTTTCCAACCCTCCAGCCTCATACTATGGTCTGCCCTAGTAGATGGACACGAGGAAGGTTATAGAACTCTGGACTTAGGCAGAACACGTCTGGGTAGCGGTGTATTTGAGTTTAAGCGTAAGTGGAAGGGGGAAATTAGAAAAATAAGCGTCCTGCACCTCGGTAAGGACGATGGCAGCTCGCCATTTCTAGACCCCATCAACCCCAGAGTAAGCATTTTATCGAGGCTGTGGCGTTCATTAGTTCCTCTTCCATTGACAGTTAAAATAGGGCCTTTAATACGCGGCCTCTTGGCCAGGTGAGAGCATTTGGGCTTAGGATTATACAATGAGTTTGAGAGTTTATTAAGGAGTTCAGAATATTCTTTCATCTAATGGACAGATTCGCGTGGCACTCTAATAGCACAATAAGCTTATATCACCCAGGCTATGAAAAGGGGCAGAGGGTGAAGGAGACTGGTCTGGGTTTACCTCAGGCGAATATCAGGAGTTCTAAGGGAGAGGTGGGAACTGCCCTTCTTAGCAGCCCTTATTACGTCTACGGCCTTGGCTAAGATAATGGTGTCTGTGTCCGCCAGAGATATCATATGGGTCGACGAGTTCACCTATGTTTACGAAATGAGATACATAGCCGAAGGTCATCTTTACGCCTTAACAAGGCTCTACTCTCATTTTAAGTATGTGTTCACCCTCTTTTACGCTCTCATGCTTAAGCCATTCGAGATAACGATTAGAACGGGGCGTATATTATCCATAATCTTATCGACTATCATAATAATAACCTCGTTTCTCACAGCCTCACGTATATCGAATAAGCGTGAGGCGGCTTTGGCCTCCTTGCTCATATCTTTAAACCCCGTAATATTCTTCATGACCATCTTTATGATGCCTGATGTCCTCTGCCTCGTGTTTTACTCGATAGCCATATACTATGCTATCAAATGGGCTACGTCCGAGGGAGAGCGAGACAGAAGGGCCCTTATGGTCTCCGTTTTGGCGTCCGTGTTCAGCGCATTATCAAAGGACATAACGATCCCTGCCGTGCTCGCTCTCCTCCTCTGTGTGATCATAGTGGAGTGGAGGAGAATACGTAATATATCATTGTACCTCAAGAAGTTGGTCGAATGTAAGCCAGGCTACTATTTAGCGCTAATCCTCATAAGTTCCCTAATAGTCCTGTCCTTTATGTTAGATCCCGATCGCTTAATGGAGTGTTTCAAATGCATGCACTTCTGGATTCTAAATCCATGCTATTTCATATCTCCCTTCCTGCTCTCATCATCCATAGCTGGCCTGCTCATCTTATATAAAAATAGGAAGCTGTCCACGTTGATCCTGACAGCTCCCGTGGTACTGGAGTTCGTAACCCTCATAACTTATGTAAATATCATAGCGCCCCTCCTGGGTCTAAAACCGCTTGTGGGTTTACACGCTCGTCACACAATGTTCCTTCTTCCCCCCATAATAATGCCTTCTTCCACGGCCATACTCAGAAAGCTCAGCACAAAAGAGGTAACAGCCTTCGCGGTTTCCTATATCGTCCTGAGATTCATATCGACTTTATCCCCTGCTTACTGGCTCTGGGTTCCAGGCATAGGTGGGGTAAACTTCCCCTTGCTTGAGCTCAACGACGTAATGGCAACTATCTTCATCGTCACGAAAATATCAAGTATTCTTAGGGGGTTGGTTACTGTCCCAGGGAGCATTCATGGGAGAGAGTCTTGGCACGATGTATCAATTTGCATCCTGTTAGTGTTTCTTGCTTCCTCCTCAGTTCTCCTGATGAATATGTATTTCATATCAGCCATCGACAGGTTCGATGGTCTTGATGAGTTGCTTAGGTTAACGGGTGAATGGATCGTGAAGAACGTCGAGGCTGGATCCGTCGTGATGACTAATGCTTTCTACGAGCTACCTTACTACATGGGCTATGGAGTAAAATTAGAGTTCTATGGGGAGGAACAGCCTTACTACGTGGATATACCCTATTATGTGGTATCATTAGACAAGAACATAAGCATAATAGCTCCCCCACCTACGCTTGAGGAATTCTACATGATGTTGATTAACGAGTCCTTCGATTACTTCGTATTAGTGTGGCACCCTTTGATAAGGAGGTATCCCTACATGGCTGATTTCCTCTCGGCTCCACCGCTTCTGTGTTCCGAGGAGGACTCCATAGTCATTAGCGATAGAATGAGCGCGAGGATATTTAAACGTCTTAGGGAAGTAAAGGAGCTGACCATAATCCGTGAGGCCGAGACATGCGATGAAAGAGGACCTAATACTTTCCTAGTTTCACTTCCGGATGGAGGTGCGGCCCTCAGGCTGGCTACCGGAGGGTGGGGACGCTGGAAAATAATATTCCCCCTGGTGTTGAACAAGACATGGCATATCTACGCTCGTGTTTTCACATATTCACCGGGCAGAAGGGAGTTGATCCTCGAGATAGATGGTGTTTCCTATAACATAACTTACATTACAACTGAGCGTGATATATTTAATATGATTTACCTGTGGAATGGGACGATCTCGGAACCCCAAGTGACTATAACCATATATAACATGGGCCCACTATGGATAGATGTGGATTACATATTACTTAAAGCTGAGTTATGACGGTCCCAGACCATGAGTTCAATTAATGACTTCAGAGCCCGGATATGATATCGAATGAGATTTAACCCTCCAATGTAGGATCTGCCCCTCTTTCTCTCCATCATTTTGGTGGGGATCTCTATCACTCTGAAGCCTCTACGCACCAACATGAGCGTCGATTTTATAGCCGGGAAATCAATCGGATAGGCATGAGCTATGAACTTAACGGCCTTTATCCCATAAGCCCTGAAACCCGAGGTAATATCAAGTATCATGCGACCTGTCACGAGAAAGGCTATTATGGAGTAAAACTTGATTCCGAGTTTCCTAAGTAGCGGCATATTGTAGCATGTCGTTCCCAAGAATCTCGAGCCTATGACCACATCAGCCTTGCCCCTTAGAATCGGGATGAGCAGTTTTGGTATTTCTTCAGGCAGATGTTGTCCATCCGCATCCATCTGCACTACAACATCGAACCCGTTTTTAATAGCATAAATGAGTCCGGTTCTAACGGCCGCTCCCGGCCCCATGTTTTTCTCATGTTTTATCAATGTGACCCCGCATGACCTAACTACCTCTGGTGTATCATCTGTTGAACCATCATCGATTACTAAAGGCCTCATCTCTACATTGAGTTCATAAACTATCTTTTCAATCACCTTTTTTAACCTCATTAGAACATCCCTTATGGTTTTCCCCTCATTAAAAGCAGGGATAACCACCAAAACCTTAATGTTGTCTTTCAAGCGGCGGTCACCCCTTTGCTATACCTTGAGGGCTTTTAAGGATTGCGATAAGCATTAGATAGGAGAGCGTGACATTCTTAGTCCTTAGCGGAACCTACTGCCGGGTATTGGTCTACTCTTTTAAGACACTACTGTGATCTCGGCATCGTTTCTTAAAACTCTTCACCGGCGAGATGATAATAATGCCCTAGTCAGGCTTCTGATCACGACGGTTTTATCAGACGCATTCTTTGTCGCAATCGCCTCGGCCCCTATTAGTACTCCCTTGTCCACCTCTATTCTTAGCGGTATCTGGTGAAGGTAATAGCTGTGGATCTAAGCCCTGGGATGGCTAAGAGAGCAAGAAGTTCGTGGCCTAGTGCATTAATCTGCGTCGGGGATATAGAACATTTACCCTTCCGCGATAGCGTCTTCCACGGCGTGATATGTGCTGAGGTGCTTCAATACTTCAATGGAGCTAAAGACGCATTATTTGAGATGACGAGGGTTCTCAAGAGCGGTGGAGTATTAGTCGTGCTCACGTTAAACGGTGAGCTCTTGATAAGGAAGATTAAGAAATTGCTGAGAAAGCCAAGGATAAGGGATTACTCCATGGAGGAGATCAGAAGTCTCCTTAGCGACCTCGGCATGAGAATAGGTCTCGCTGGCTTCTTGGTCATGTTCCCTTCTTTTTCTATAGCGATTTCCTCTAAGCTGGCTGAGAGGTTCGGGAACTGCTTTTTCATCTTAGTCATTAAGCCCCTTGGGCCCGGAGGCTCTAAAAGGGCCCTCTAAAAGTTGCTAGCTCACTATAACATATACCATATACCTAAAGAAAGGACTACTTACGACGTTCACCTCAGGGCTTATAGCTGTAGAATCCGTATTAGTTCAAGCGCTTACGAGTTCAAGAGAAGATGGGATGAGACCATAAGGGAAGCAGGATCTACTCATCCCCGGCCTAAGGAGACCGTTAAACTCTTATAAGAGTTACTTCTGTTCCTTAGTAACTCGGGGGAGAGCTTGAAGGTACTAATAACGGGCACCACTGGCTTTATAGGGAGAAGGATGTACGCCCTTTTAGAGCAGGAAGGCGTACAGGTCTTCGGCATCAGCAGGAAGAAAGGAAACTTCATGGGCCGTTGGAGGAGTCTTGATATAACAGATTTTAGAGCCCTTAGAGAATTCATGATAGAGCACGATTTTGATGTAGTGATTCACCTCGCAGCTCTTACTAAGAGGAGATACAGAAACCTCTCCGCTGAGGAATACTTCAGGGTCAATACGATGGGTACAAAGAATGTACTTAAAGCCGCCCAGGTTATAGGAGCCAAAGTAATATTTGCTTCTACAGCGGCCGTTTACACATCCTCCAAGCATCCATACGTTGAGAGTAAGAGGGCAGCAGAAGAGATATGTAAGCGTCACGAGACCATCGTAGCTCGTATTTTTAATGCGTACGGTGAAGGCAAAGGAGGAGGCGTTATAGAAACCTTCGTTAAGAGAGCATTAGCGAACCAGCCCTTACTGGTCAATTCTGGTCACGTAAGGGATTTTATACATGTTGATGATGTATGTCGTGCTTTATGGATCTTAGCAAGAAAAGCAGAGCCGGGCTTCTATGACGTAGGTACGGGTAAAGGAATGCCAATAGAACGTGTAGCGGAACTTGTGATAGCTCTGACCGGCTCTTCTTCACCAATAGAGGTCATGCCAGCCGAGCCGAGTATAAGTGTGGCCGACATAGGACCTATAAAGGCTATGGGCTTTAAACCGGAGGTGCCCTTCGAAGAGGGCCTTAGATTAGTCATAAAATATATGACTAAACGTATTCATTAATTACCTGTTGTGATCGCATCATAAAATGTCGAAAACTTTAAAGCTCCGCTTAGGAGTGCGATCTGAACATGAAACGAGCTACAAAGAGGGTCTTTGAGGACGATACTAGGAGTCTCAGAATCGCCCGAGAAGGGCTTAGGGCCCTTTATAGGCTCTATCTCGGGGGCATGAAGTATCATTACGCATATGGCGCTCACCTCGGGGCTTATGGTCACCTCCAACCCCTGAACCTGATTCTCTGGGTGATCATGAATGATGAACTCAGGAAAAGCATTCCCATCCTTGACCTCGGGAGAGCCTGTGCCGCCTCAGGCACTTATAAGTTCACGGGGAAATGGAGCAGGACTGTAGAAGAAAAAGGGGTCTACTTCATCCCCGCCGAAGAAGACTGGAGGCCTCCCTTTCAGAACCCGCTTAATCCAAGGCTGAAAATGGTATCTAAAACTCGGCTAAGCCCTCTTGTCCTTGTCCCCCTGACAGTTAAGGTGAGTTACCTCGTTCAGGAAGCTGACGAGGTGAGAGGTTGGTAACGGCCGCCGACAAACCGCTTGATGTGGTTCTCTCCGTTGACCTCGAGGTAGTAGAATGCCTCAGCAGGTTTTCCAATAACCGCCTGAGCTACATGAAGGGCTTTCACGATCGGTTGACGGTTCTGCTATCTTTCCTTGAAGAGAATCGCATTCGTGCCACCTTCTTCGTGGAAGGCTTCTTAGCCTCGATGAGGCCCGACGTGGTAAAAGAGGTCAGGGAGCGTGGGCATGAGATAGCATGCCATAGCTTTTCCCACAAGCCCCTAATCAAACTTCCCAAGGATGAGATAAAACACGACCTCAAAAAGGCTTTGATCGTCCTTAATCAAATAACAGGCGAGAAACCCCTTGGCTTTAGGGCCCCGCGCTTTATGGTAGATGGCCGCGTGTTCGAGGTGGTCGAGGAACTCGGCTTTTTCTACGATTCTTCAGTAGTCCCCTTCTGGTACCCGGGCAGATATAGGCGATTATCTGCCCCGAGAGAGCCTTTCTCTCTTCTACCTTACCACGACATGTTAGAGATACCAGTTTCGGTTCTTAATTATGTCAGGCTCCCCATCGGTCTACCTTGGATAAACATCACGGGCTCTCGGGTCTTCACTACAATGCTTAAGTTCTTCGGGACGACTAGCCCTATAATATTCTACATGCACGTGGACGATCTGCTTGGAAAGGGCCTTAATAATCTATCATACTTCATGTCCTTCCTCAGGAACCTAAAGGTGCGTTTTATCACGGCTCTCGAGTTAGCAGACATGTTGTCCCACGACCCTGATCTGCCCTGTGCCCTTGGGCGTTTTAGGCCCGACTATCGCCACATACCTTAAGAGGTACGTTAAGACCCCTAAGGTAGAAACGTCGTATGGGCCCTAGAGAGCTAGAGAGCGAGATAAGGAAGGTTGGAAAAACTCGTAGAATACCGACTTGAGCGAATACTGAGCATCCGCTCTGACCCTCCCATACATCTTAAGCGTGGGAAGCAAATCGGTCCTTGCTCTGGCACAATGAAGACCAACGGGTAGTACGATTCAGCCTTACATTAAAAATGTAAGGACATTACTCTGAATGCTTTTAGGAAGGAGATGCAAAAGGCTTTTTGTACCTAGGTTCAAGAACATCATGAGGTGACACAGGTTTGAGGGTGTTGTGGATAACCCCGCTATTCCAACTAAAGCCCATAAAGGGTAGGGTCGGGCCTATAGAGGTCTGCACGAGATTATCGAGAAGAGGACATGAGGTAAAGGTTTTGTGCATGAACCCAGACGGCCTTAAGGCATCGGATAACATAGATGATGTCCAAGTCCTACGTCTGCCGACCACGACATTTAGGTATGCTAGTTATAGGTATTATACGCCTTACCCGTGGGCCTTGGCCACCATTATAAGAGAGGTGAGATCCTTTGGGCCAGATGCGATCAATTTTCACACCTATGAGTACCCGACATCGATTTTCACATTCTTAGCCCGGAAGATCGGCGCTATAAGCAGTAATGTGCCCCTGGTGGCTACTCTTGACAGCTTCCCTGGCTTGATGCCCAACGAGAGATATGGTTCCTTCCTCATAGATGGTGCCCTGAGGGCTTACAGTCCCTCCCTCGGCAGGGCCGTGGTAGATATGGCTGATAAGGTGATCCTGACCTCCAAGCAGCATCTTATCGGGGCGATGAGGATGGGCATAGACCTTGATAAGATAGTGCTTATAAGGTGGGGCATAGACATTCATCGCTTCAGGTTCTCGCCTGAGAACAGGAAGGCCGTTAGGGAAGAACTCGGCATATCCGATGACGAGGTGGTAGTAGGCTTCATAGGTAGGATGACTTACGCCAAGGGCATACCCTTCCTCGTGAAGAGCCTCAGGAAGGTGTTACCTAGGCGGCCCGAGGTAAGGGCCGTCTTTATAGGGGATGGCCCCATGAGGCCCCTTGTGGAAGAGTTGATCCGGGAGTTCAGGGAACGTGTCCTCTTCCTAGGGTGGAGGTATGATGTGGATAGACTTATGTCAGCTCTCGATATTTGTGTGCTGCCTTCTCTCATAGAAGCCGTAGGGGTAAGTGCTCTCGAGGCGTGTGCTAATGGCAGGGCCGTTATAACCACGGACATAGGCGGCTTCAGAGACTACATAATCCACATGAGAACTGGTGTTCTTATCCCGCCAGCGGATCACATTAAGTTGGTGGAGGCCATAGAGATGCTCGTGGATAACCCTGGCCTTAGGGAGGAATTAGGCAGAAATGCCTCTTCTTTTGTCAGCTCCTTCGATTGGGAGAAGACCGCGGACAAGTATGAGCGTCTCTATGGAGAACTCTTACGTGCATGAGATCGCTATCTCCATTCTATTATGGCCTCAACGTACTCCTCGAACTCCTCATCGGTGAGGTAACGTAATACTCTGGCCGGGTTGCCCACCACCACGGCCCGCTCAGGAATATCCTTCGTGATCACGGCCCCTGCCCCTATGAGAGCACCGCGCCCTACCCTTATCCTGGGCAGTATCTGGGCTCCTATGCCTATGCGCACGAAGTCCTCTATCACGGCCCCTTCGTTCCCCTGGCCCGGCAGTATCATCTTGTTGTCCGAGAAGGACACTAATGGCGATATGAAGACCCCTCTTCCAATGCGCATGGACTGAGGCATGGCCACCATGGTGTTAATACGCGTCCTATCTCCCACGCGCGTATAGCCGTTCAGCACGCTATTTGAGCCCACGAGCACCCGCTCGCCTAAGGTGGTGTGCTCTCTTACGATGACGTTGTGGCCAGTACTGAAGCCAGGCCCTATCCTCACGTGCGTGTAAATCACGCTGCCCGATCTTATCACGCTGTTCTCACTTATCATAGTGCTACTAGGATCTTCTATCTCCATCCCATAGCTTACTTCAACCCTTAAAAAGGTTTCAATCCTAGAAGTAATCAGCGGTGAAACTTTCTGGTTTATCTAAACATCTCGTCTTTCTTAAGAGTTCGAAGACTTCAGGCTCGATGTAAAGCTCGCTCCACCAACGAATTTCTATAAGCCTTCTTATCTTGAGTTCTTTCCTCAATTTAAGGGGGTTTTCGTTGAGGACAAAGTTTCTAACGATAACGTCCGGGCCATTAAATCCTGCGACACATCGAATAGCCGTGCTACCGGAGAAACGAGGATTTATTTCAAAGAATGCAGGCCTTCCATTAACTATTCTGGCCTGTAAATTACAGGGGCCTATAAGGCCTATTTCAATTAATTTGCTGACCACTTTCTCAGCCTCTTTACGCACCTCTGCGAAGTCGTCTATAATCGCTCGAATAGGGTAACCCTTTTTCATAGTCCTCCAGTTCGTGATTGATCCGATAATGTCTCCCTCCTTTGATACTAGTACTTCAGTACTATATTCATCAGTTTGTTTAAGTAAATCCCCCTCTAGCACATCCTTTTTTGTTAAAGTCTCTTTAGGCTTACCCCATTCATCAGGGACTAGATAATCCTGGACAATGGAATCTGGCTTTACGGCTTTCTTAAGCTCTTCCCAATTGAACACCACTCTGACACCTCGCGTTCCTGAACCACTCCGCGGTTTTATGAGAACCGGGAAGCCCACTTCGCGTATGAATTCTTTAAGAGCTTTCTCATCATGAGGTAAGACAGTTTCAGGACAGGCAAAGCCGTGCTCTTTCAAGAACTTGTAGGTGAGGAATTTGTCTCTGCATATTCTGATGGCTTCTACTGACCCAACTACTATTCTACAGTTACCTTTTTCCTCAATTTCGCCTTTCCATTTAGCTAGGACTGGTAACTCTGGATCACAGCCTGGAATTATTATGTCAACTTTTTCCGATTTGGCTATATTTATGATGCTTCTTATATAGTTTTGTTCCCTAGAGGCCGGTGGTACTAAAAAGCTTTTATCACATCTATAAAGGCCAGCCGCCCACTCCGAAATATCAACACCTATTATTCTATATGATCTGCCCGCAGCCCTTCGAGCAAGTTTTAGTCCCTTTAATATAGACTGCCCCACACCCGTCCCCACAGCAGTTATCAGGACCGTTATCATGGCTCTACACCCCCATGTATTGTTGCGCCACCATATAAACTTCCGCTCGATCTATTGAGCCTATTTCATTCACAATATGAGCGTCCGATCCTAGCACAAAAGGCGCGTTTTCTGAAAACAAAATCTCTAGCATCCAGGGTCTAGACCATCGGCTATTATACTCGAGAATTACGTTGTGTCGTTTCGCCGCTCTAACTATCTCATAGAATAACTCTTCTGGGAACTCCCTTCTTTCTCGTGGGTAAACGAACTTATAATATGTTCTGGCAGGATGCCCTAAAACATCAGGCCTCGCACTCTTTATTATATTAATGGCGACTTCAGTTTCTATCTCAGCAGCTCTCTGCCAGGTTAGAGTTTTGGCGTCCAAAAATTTATAATCTTTAAAGGAGGGAACGGGATACCTATGAACTACTCCTATGAGCATCTCTATCTTATTTCGCTGTTCTCTAGTTATATCTAGTTCTCCAGCGAAATTAATGGCTTTAGCCTCTAACCCCACATAAACTCTTACGATACGGTCTTTTCTTAGTTTTTTAATTTCAGTCACATATTTGTCAACCCAGGTAGAAGTCTTCCACACATGATCTGTTATTGCTATTTCTAACAACCCCTTCCTTTCAGCATAGTCAATTATCTCCTCTACAGTACTCTTTCCGTCCGAATAGACACTATGTATGTGGTAGTCCACGTTTGGGACGCCGTATCTTATAATATAGTCCAGAGACAGCACTATCAGGTGGTATGTCACCTCCTAGGTTCTATGCTCTTTATTACTTCTATAACGTAATCTAAGTCCTCCTTCGTGAGCTTAGGATGATTGGGCAGCCCTATCATCTTACCAGCTACCTGCTCGGCCCCGGGCAGGTAGACCTTGGAGTAGTCTATCTCGCGCCCGTAGAATGGGCAGGAGAACGGGCAGCCGTGGGGGTAAGTGGCCTTCTTCAAGAGCACGATCTGCTTGTACAGGGGCGCGTAGTACCGGTGCCTAACCTCCACGCCCCTCTCCCTCAAGAGGGCCACGAGTTCCTTGGTGCTCATGCCCAACTTGTCCTCTAACACGCGGAAGGGAGCCCAGAAGAAGACGTGCTTCACGTAAGGCAGTATCTTGGTGGGCCTCAGCCACTCCACGTCCTTAAGATTCTCCATGAGGTACATGCTGTTCCTTATTCTTATCTCGTTCAGCTTGTCCAGTCGGGAGAGCTGGACGAGGCCGAAGGCAGCCTGTATCTCGCTCATGCGGTAGTTGTAGCCCAGGACCATGTGGTCGTCTCGCGATATCATGCCGTGGTTCCTTATCAGGCGCGCTTTCTCTGCGATCTCGTCATCATTCGTGGTTATCATGCCCCCCTCTCCCGTGGTCATGTTCTTAGTAGCGTAGAAGCTCCAGCAGCCGATGTGGCCTATGGAGCCCACCTTCCTGCCCTTGTACTCCGCCCCGTGGGCCTGGGCGCAATCCTCTATGACTATGAGGTCGTGGTCCTCGGCTATCTCCATTATGGGATCCATATCCGCTGGCTGGCCATAGAGGTGGACGGGTATGATGGCTTTGGTCTTGTCTGTCATGCGCTTCCTGATGTCATCTGGGTCTATGTTGCAGGTCTCAGGATCTATGTCCGCGAAGATGGGTACGGCGTTCTGGTGCAACACGGCCTCCACAGTGGCGAAGAAGGTGAGGGCGGGCACGATGACCTCATCGCCCGGCCCTACGCCAGCGGCCGCGAGAGCTATATGCAGGGCGGCCGTCCCGCTGTTCGTGGCTACTGCATGTTTCACGCCTATGTACTGCGCGAACTTCTCCTCAAACTCCTTTACCTTCGGCCCCTGCACGTAGCGGCCGGAGAGGATGACCTCTGCTACGGCCTTAACCTCCTCTTCACCTACATAGGGCTCGGCTACCTTTACGTACCTCCTCGTTTTTGAGTCCATACTCCTCCCTCTCATCGGTGGCTGCTCTTACCTATATAACCTTAAGCTAAAATCAGTTTAACGCCTTTCAGAGGTAGGAGCCTAAAACGGGCAATAGAGCGACCCTCACGAAGGTCATACTGAGGAGAACGCTGAAGTCTGACCGACTTGGCCGTCACGAAGTCCTTAATCTTCGTAATAGGCTATCCTGAGCATGAGCGTGAAACACCGTTGAAGTGCTGGATAAACCGAGCTCCATGAGGATACCCGTGCTCTTCACCAACTATTAACAAGACAGGGCCTAGTACCCAGCGCTACTTGATTTTCTGTGCAATTCTCTTAGCCAGGGTTACCAGTATCTCAAACAACACGTAGAACGTCTGCCTGATATGCCTCGTCTTCACTCTTCTCTGCCCGTAAAGCCTCGGCCTTACTATTATGGGTACTTCCTCTATTCTTGCTCCAAGGCCATAAGCCTCAAGCACCATGACCCCGCATATACAATCTCCTCTTAAGGGCATCCTGTCTAAGATGGATTTCCTTATGGCCATCATGCCTGTGCTGGTGTCTGAGCACTTAACCACGAGACTCGTGAGGGCTCTTATGAAGCGCTCAGAAAAGTAAGGTATTTCATTTCTTACGCCTAGTATAAAATCGGCCTTACCCTCTAGGATGGGTTTGACCAACCTCGGTATATAGCTCGGGTCATGTTGGCCATCGGCTCCCATAGTAACGATTACATCCCCTCTTGCGAACCTAAAGCCCGTCTTAAGGGCCTGGTAAGCCCCCATCCTCCTACGGTGCCTTATCACAAGTGCCCCAGCCAACCTGGCCAGCTCGGCGGTCTGGTCTGTGCTGCCATCGTCTACCACGATCACCTCGTCTGCGAATCGGAGAGCTCCTTTAACTACCTCTGCGACCGTCTTCTCCTCGTTGAGGGCCGGTATAACAACGCTGACGTACATCTCAATACTCCGGTGGGTAGTTGTAGTAGTGCCTGTCGCAGGGGTCGGGTATGTTCTTGGTGAAGCCCACAAGCTCCTTTATGCCATCTATGAGCCGCCACCTCACCCGAAAGCCGAGGCGCTCCCTTATCCGCTCAAAGTCCACCCGATAGGAACGTGGGTCCCTGATGTCCTTAACCTCCACTTGTGTGTCGGGCAAGACGGCCTTGACGAGATCAGCCACCTGGCTTATGGTATAATTCTCCTCCGTGGAACCCACGTTGTATACCTCCCCCTTAACACGGGCCAGGGGGGCCTCGAGGGCCAGCATGTAGGCACGGGCCGTGTCGTGCGTGTGTATGAAGGGCCTCCACTGCCTCCCCCCGTAGACGGTTATGCGCCCCTTCGTAAGGGCCTGGCACACGAAGCGGTTGACCACCAGGTCAAACCTGGGCCTGAGGGAAGGGCCGTAGTTCGTGGCCACACGGAAGCAGCAGGCTGGCAGCCCTTCTTCACGGGCCTTAGCTAGCAGGTAGCGCTCGGCCTTAAGCTTGGTTTTGGCGTAAAGCGAGACGGGCCTAAAGGGACCAGATTCGTCTACCATGTCCACATCCCAGAGGTTACCATAAACGCTAGTGGTGGATGCGAAGAGCAAGCGATCTACGTCAAGTTTCTGGCACAGGTCTGCCAGAAGCACCGTGGCCTCGTAGTTCACCTGACGTGTGAGTTCGGGATTCTTCTCCGAGACGGGAGCCCCCACGAGAGCTGCGAGGTGGACGACAGCATCCACGTCCTTAAGGGCTTCCTCCAGAACCCCGGGGTCCCTTACATCGCCTTTCATGAACTCGGGGCATCCCTCACCGCCCCTGGTCCTGAGGGCCTCCAATACGAAGCCGTTGTCATACATGAGGTTGTCAAGTATCCTGACCTTGTAGCCCTCTTTGATCAATAAATTCGTTAGGACGCTCCCTATGTAGCCTGCGCCGCCCGTCACGAGGACCAACATGGCCCTCAGCCTTTCTTCGCCAGCTCCTTGGGCAGGAACTTGTCCTTCTTGGCCATTATACGGTCCCTCACCTTCATAAGGGCGTCTAAGTCCTCGGGCAAGGCCTTATCGACCGTGTATTTGGGCTTAAGGCCCAGCTCCTTGAACAGCCGCTCGACCTTGGGCTTGTAGTAGTGCTCGAGGGCCTCGACCCTCGGTGGCGGGACGGTCATGACCTCT
>Ga0180302_10000691_pt1 | contig 15320 bp, 19 predicted proteins | sample GuaBasSediGuay17_FD_121794 | JGI IMG/M metagenome (GOLD analysis project Ga0180302, IMG submission 121794) | Subseafloor sediment microbial communities from Guaymas Basin, Gulf of California, Mexico - Guay17, Core 4571-4, 12-15 cm | ecosystem: Environmental > Aquatic > Marine > Hydrothermal... | reverse complement strand
ATATTAAACTCTTGTTCACCGATCATATGCCAAGTCTCCTTCGTAAGTGGCACATGGAGAGTTATGATATCGCTGACAGCCAGCAAATGATTTATATCTTTAGCCGGGATTATACCCAGCCGCTTAGCTACTTCATGTAAATTGCTCCTTTTAAAACCTATTACCCTACAGCCTAAACATCTAAGCTTCCTCGCCACCAGACTGCCTACGTTACCTAGCCCGATCACGCCCACAGTTCTTTCTTTCAGCTCTAATCCCTTAAATAAGCCTCTCTGCCATGTTCCCTCCTTGAGCGCGATATTTGCTTGAGGTATTTTTCTTAATAGAGCTAGGATTAAGCCTATGGTTAGCTCTGCTACGGCATTTGCATTTCCCTCAGGCGCGTTTAAGATTTTAATTCCCTTTTCCTTAGCGTAGTTTACCGCTATATTGTCAAGACCCGATCCAGCTCTGGCGATGATCTTCAGTTTTATGCCAGCATCTATAATTTCTGAAGTAATTTTGGTTGAGCCCCTGACTATAATTACATCGTATTCGCCTACCAAATTCACCAGTATATTGGGAGGGAGTCCGGGTTTAATATCGACTTCAAAACCAGCTTCTTCCAGAACTTTAACAGCTTCTTCGCTTACCGGATCGCACACTAATACTCTAATCATTTAGATTCCACCTTAAGTTTTTAATAGCTTTCTCCATATACCCCAACAGGTTGCCTTAAAAGGGTCCATTAGCCTAGTTAAATGCGGGATGTAGAGAGGAGGAATTAACACTGCATCATCTACGAATAAGTTATTCGCCATGAACGTCAGGATTTGATGTAGTCCATGAATATACCCTCTTCCGCATATCGTTTGAACTCCATAGATAACTCTGGTTACCCTATCCGCTATAACCTTTATGAAAATATCCTCTCTGTTTCCGCGGCTGGCTACATCATTTATGTAGAAGTGATGACGAGCAACGACTATGTTTCTACCTTTCTCAGCCAGATTCTCTGAGGTAAAACCGGCAGAAAATATTACTCTCTCCCCTAAAGATGTCTCGTATAAGGGGAAAATTCTTTTTACCCTATAGTTAAAACCCTCTATATTCAGAGCTGAGACTATACCTTGAAGAATAGATAAGTTATCGGATAAATGGGTAAAACTTATCCCCGTTTTCTCATCTAAACACTCTGTTACACTGCCAGCGGCAAATATGTTCTGAGCCGCCTTCATGCGGTTATCTACCCGTATACCCCCCAACTTACCGATAGAAAGTCCTCTAATGCGAGGGATCAATGGCTTAGCAGAACCCCGCACTATTATCATTTTTTTATCCATTACTCTGCTCCAATCGATCTTTTTAAACAATAACTTACTTGGTAAAAACTTTTTTAAAATTTTAAACATATCATCGTCTAATACTCGACAGCTATCATTAAGAAATAATTCAACAGTGAAACCCATGCACGCCAGTTTATAGGCTATATCTAAGCCGTAAAAACTTCCTAACACTCCTATAGCCGCGGAGTTATTTAACTCTTGGATTTTTTCAGATAGAAGTAGAGCCTCTTCAACTCTTTCTAGAGGATAAACTTCTCTATTTTTTTCCACAATTTTCTCGGGAACTTCTATTGCTCTGACTCCGGTTGATACAAGTATTTTATCCCAATTTTCATTATATTCTTTATCCGCCACGGTTATCTTTCCGTTATCTACAGAAACTTCACCGAGATCCCTAATTCTGATTATTCTCACTCTTTCAATATGCTCTAAAAAACTCCTGGGATAAATCATTGAAAACGAAGGCTCCAACTTTCCAAGCGCTATTTCCGGCAATAGGCCACGGATGTATCCTGGAAAATCTGTATCGCAAAGTAGCGTTATCCTGGATAGAGGATCTATTTTTCTAATCCAATGAATTGCCGTTATGCCAGCTAAATTCCCGCCCACGATCAGTATGTTCATGGTTCCGTTACTTAATAGATATCGCTGTAGTTAAGTCTTCTGAAATGGCTCCATTTAAAGGACAATATTTAAACTGTCGTCCGTTTATTCATAGACAGACGTGGCGATAGCCTTGACCGTGCAGGCAGGCGTTGTAGGCAAGCCGAATGTTGGGAAATCCACGTTTTTCGCAGCGGCTACGCTTGTTGATGTCAAAATAGCTCCTTATCCCTTTACCACTATAGAAGCTAATAAGGGAGTCGGCTATGTAAAAATAAAGTGCGTATGTAGAGAACTTGGCGTGGAGGATAACCCGGTCAACTCTGTGTGTATAGATGGATGGCGTTTTGTGCCAGTCGAGCTCATAGACGTTGCAGGATTAGTGCCAGATGCTTGGCAGGGTCGGGGATTGGGAAATAGATTTCTCGATGAATTGAGGAGAGCTAATGTTTTAATACACGTAATAGATGCGGCTGGAGCTACAGATATTGAAGGTAGACCAGTAAAACCGGGAACTCATGATCCAGTAGAGGATGTTCAGTTTTTAGAAAGAGAAATAACCATGTGGATGTACCAGATCATATCTAAAGATTGGTCTCGAACAGCTAAAGCTTTAGATTTGAAGAGCAATGTCGCTAAAGAACTCAGTAAAAAATTGAGCGGATTGGGAATAACTATAGCCGATATAGAGGGCGCGCTTTCTGAGACTAATCTTTTGCGGAAAAAACCCTCGAGGTGGACAGAAGATGAATTGAAGAATTTTATTCGCATACTTAGGGAAAAGTCCAAGCCGATTATTATAGCTGCGAATAAATCTGATTTGCCAGCGGCCGAGGATAACATTAAAAGACTTAGAAAAGAATTAAGTAGTAAGTATTTGGTTATTCCGACTAGCGCTGAATCAGAGCTTGCTCTGAGAAAAGCGGCTTCTAAAAATCTGATAAAATATCTTCCAGGTGATTCAGATTTTGAAATTATAGGCGAAGTCACTCCTAAACAACGGAAGGTTTTGGAGTATATCCGGGAAAAGGTTCTGAAAAAGTGGGGGTCTACTGGCGTTCAACAAGTGATAAATGCAGCATTTCTCGACGTTTTGGAAATGTTAGCGGTATTTCCGGTTGAGAACGAGAACAAATACACGGATCACCACGGCCGGGTCTTGCCTGATGTATATCTAGTCCCCAAAGGCACCACTGCGAGAGAATTCGCTTATATGATACATACTGATTTGGGTGAGAAGTTTATTAGCGCCGTTGATGTAAAGACTAAAAAGCGGTTATCAGCAGATTTCAAATTAGAGCATAGAATGGTAATAAAGATAATAGCTGGCAGGTAAGGTAGCCCGAATGAAAATCATAGAATTCAAAAATGTTACATTTACGTATAGAGGGAACAGCGAGCCCTCTCTCCTAAACGTAAATGTTGAAATAGAAAGAGGAGAATTCATACTCCTCACGGGACCTTCTGGTTGTGGTAAGAGCACTTTCTGCCGCCTGCTTAACGGGTTAATTCCGCACTTTTATGGAGGAGAACTTAAAGGTGAAGTAACGGTTCTCGGTATGAACGTGAAAAATACTCCGACTTACGAACTCGCAAAATATGTCGGTATGGTTTTTCAAGATCCTGAGAATCAACTTTTCCTATCAAGCGTGGAAAAGGAAATAGCATTTGGATTAGAAAATCTGGGATTACCGAGAGAGGAAATAAAGAGGAGAGTTAACCAGGTGATAAAGTATTTAGGTTTAGAAAATATCAGAGAAAAAGCTCCTTACGAATTAAGTGGAGGACAACAACAGAAAGTTGCCATAGCCTCCGTGCTAGCTATGCAACCTGAAGTGTTAGTGCTGGACGAGCCCACTGCGAATTTAGATCCTTATTCTAGCCTAGAACTACTCAACATTATCACTCGGTTAAATAGAGAACTAAAGATTACGATAATTCTTGTTGAACATAGATTGGAGATGTTGCTAGATAAAGTCTCCAGGTTAATGTTGATGGATAAGGGGAAAATAGTAGTAGATGGTCCTCCTCAAGATGTAGTTTTAAGCCCTGAGATGAAAATCGTAGGAATTCCCAAAGTGATAGAAGTCTATGATCGCTTAAAAAAAGCTGGTTATGAATTCGGACATCCCCCTCTCTCTCCTGAGGATTTAGCAAAAGCCGTACGGAGAGTGATTGGTTTCCATGACTGAAATTGTTGTAGAAGTTAAAGACTTATACTACTCCTATAATTCTCAGCCAGTTCTACAAGGAGTTAACTTGAAGATAAGGAGAGGAGAAATTATCGCTATCATGGGCGAAAATGGCGCTGGAAAAACTACGTTAATAAAGCATTTTAATGGACTACTCAAGCCTAAACGGGGGAGCGTTAAAGTTTTCGGAATAGATACTAGAAACGCTAGCGTAGCCGAGCTCTCACGAAAAGTAGGATTAGTTTTTCAAAACCCAGATCACCAGCTTTTTGCAGAAACTGTCGAGAAAGAGGTTGAATTTGCCTTGAGAAATTTTGGATTTGAAGAAGAAGTTGTAAAAAAGAGAGTCGAATGGGCCTTAAATCTAATGGGATTAGCTAAGTACCGCAACCGCTCTCCTTTCACCTTGAGTGTTGGAGAAAGAAAGAGACTGGCTATCGCTTCTGTATTGAGTTACGATCCAGAACTTATAATATTCGATGAACCGACCGCAGGTCAAGACTTTCTTCAAAAAGAACGAATAGCCGAATTGCTGAATTTACTACGGACCCGGGGGAAAACCGTGATTATAGTAACCCATGACGTTGAATTCGTGGCAACAAGGTTTGAACGCGTAATAGTAATGAGCCAGGGCAAGATAATCGGTGATGGTAGCTTTAGAGAAATACTTTCCAACTCTGAAATTTTGGAAAAAGCCAGATTGCTGCCACCGCAGATCGTTAAATGTGCATGGCTGCTTTCTGACATAGGAGTTCCGAGAGACACTCTATATCCTGAAGAACTTGTTAGAAAAATAGAGGAGGTTATAAGGCGTTAGATATGAACTACATATTTGAAGGCTTTAAGTTTAAAAAGAAAAATACGTTAATACACGACCTTGATCCCAGGGCTAAATTCATATATTTGATAATGTCGTTTATATCGGCTCTCTTATTCACAGAGCCCATTCCATTAGTGATAATATTTCTAACGTCTCTACCGTTGGTAATTATAGCTAAAACTTTAAAAGAATGGAGCAGAAGCATGAAAAGTCTTTCCTTATTTGTGACTTTTATCTTTATACTGAACCTCCTCTCCATGACTGAAAATAGGCTAAATTACGCGTTTTCAATGGTATTCAGGTTCTTGGCCTTAACATCAGCTTTCTCAGTCTTTTTCTTAACAACTACGCCCGATGATTTTATGTCAGCACTAGAGGAAATGGGATTACCTAAGGAGTACACGCTAATGTTTACTATGTCAATGCGCTTCGTCCCCACGCTGGCGAGGGATTTACAAATTATAGTTGATGCTCAAAAATCCCGTGGACTTGAACTTGAGAAAGGCAGTCTAATCAAGAAAGTGAGAAACTACGTGCCTATATTAATACCTTTAATAATATACGAGATTAGGAGGAGTATAATGATAGCAGAAGCGCTAGAGGCTAGGGCTTTCGGCGCTTTAAGAAAAACAACCTCTTATACGGAGTTGAAGATGGGGATAAGAGATTATATATTCATATTTATTGTCGTGTTCTTTTTCGGAATGCTCATATTTCTCAAAATTTTCGGATACTTGCCAGAGTGGATGATGATTAAACTGCCCGAGATAATATAATCTAGCCTTGTCGCCCTCTACTTTTTAAAACTGCAAGCCATGGATTGCCTTGGACAAATGAAGGGATTCTAGATTCAATGTAGCTGTTATCGCTGTTCTCGTTTTTAGCCTTAGGTAGCGGCGCTTTAACATTTAATTCCGAGAAGACTAGAGCTAGCCGATCAATACTCTCAGCTAGTTTCCCGATACTCTTCTCCAATCTCTCCAATTGTTCAATTAGGCCTCCAACATCTACCTGAGTAAAACTAGTTACTGGTTGAGGTCCGATGATATCCGCTAGAGTTTCTCTAACAACTTTTCTTATTTCCTCAAGAAGTAATTCTCGACTCGGTAATTCTGCAGAACGTTTGACCTCTACCGCGGAAATTTGAGCTTGTTTGGACCTCTTCTCGATTCCTCTCTTTAACTCACTCAACTCGATACCTAGGGCCTTTAAATTAAGTCTATACTTGTAGGTGGCCTTGTAGACGGTTCTAGGGGCCACTCCTAGAAAGTCAGCTATTTCTTTTGCCGTACCGCCATGTTTAAAGAAAACCGATATTATTCGTCTCTCTGTTTCAGTTAAACGTACTTTAGGGCCGTCGAGAGCCTCGGGAACCGGTACGTCCATGAAGACACCTAGCAATAAGTTCAAAAGAATACGTCGATTAGAGGTATAAAACTTTATGCTGAGGACAAAGTCTCAATATATTCTTTAACTTCTTTAAAGCTCTTGACTTTGAAATCCTCCAATCCTATATTTTCATTTCTAAAGCCGATATACTGAACTGCTTTTAACCCTATTCTCTTGGCACCGTATATATCGCAGAATTCATCCCCTATCATAAGGCTTCTCTCAGCCCTGACTTTTAAACGACGTAAAGCGTACATGAAGATTTTCTTATGGGGTTTTCTGAAGCCTATCTCATCGGACAAAGCGATAGCTTTGAAATATTTTCTAAGACCTATTCTTTTTAAAACTCTCCTAGTAGCTCGACCATACATGGTATTAGACACAAGCCCTAAAAGTAAACCTCTCTCATAAATCCATTTAATAAACTCTACTAAGTCGGGCGCCGGTTTTGTAAATAAGTAATACGGCCTCATATATGCAAAAGACAAATCCCTCAACAAATCTCCATTGGCTTCTATGCCAAGTTTCTCCGCGAAGATCACCATCTCTCCTAAAACTGTAACCTCACGAGAAGTTAATTTTCTGATTTTATCAGATACTTCTCTAGCTTTTAAAAGCTCTTTATAAACTCTGTTGAATCCATGCTCATATCCATGTCTTATTAGAACATTTCTCAAGTATTTCGCTCTCCTCCTAAAATACTCTTCAATAGAAATATCGGGATATACCATGGTGCCCCAGAAATCGAGTAAGACCGCCTCTATTTTCATCCGCTCACTCTGGAAGTACTTTTCCGGGATTTAAGATGTTATTAGGGTCAAATATTCTCTTTATTGCCTTCATTAGATCGATTTCCTTATCGCTAAGACAAAGATGTAGGTATTCCCTTCTGATAACCCCAACGCCGTGTTCTCCCGTTATTACTCCTCCAAGCTCTATTGCTGCTTCATAGATCTCTTTCTTTACTTTGGCATATTGCTCCGCTGTCCAACCTTCGACTTTCATTATGTGTGGATGTAAGTTCCCGTCGCCTGCATGTCCATAAACTGGTATGTACACACCGTATTTCTCCGAGATTTTATCAATTCTGTCTATGAGCTCTCCCATGCTGGCAGGGGGGACGGCTACATCAAGAATATCCACAGTCTCGGGTTTTAACGCCATGTATATTTCGCTCCTAATTTTCAGAATGTCGTCTTGCTCCCTCCGAGACTCGGCGATAAGCGGCTCCAATGCTCCATATTCGCTACAAACTTCAGCTATCCTTTCACATTGCCTATAGACGGTTTCCTCCTCGATGTCGGCCAATATGATTAAGAGATACACGCTCCCCTCTTCGCAAGGCCACACTAACCCTAACCTTCTCGCAGATTTCTCTACCAAGTCTCTTTCGACGTATTCAAGGGCTAGTGGAATCACTCCGCTTTGGAAGATCCCGGGAACTGCTCTTAATGCGTTATGTCTCTCCTCGAAGGGTACTATCATTGTCATCGAAAACTTATACTTGGGATATAGTTTAAGTACAGCTTTAGTTATAACCCCTAAAGTGCCCTCGCTGCCTATTATCAAATGCATTAAGCTGTATCCAGTATTGTTCTTTATCAGCTTCCCTCCCAAGTTTAGAACTTCACCAGTTGGCAGAACTACTTCAATGCCTTTCACATAATTTCTCATAACTCCCGTTTTTACAGCCCTAGCTCCTCCAGCGTTACAGGCTATCAATCCTCCTATCTGTGCGCCTTCATCTCCCGGATGCGGTGGGAAAAGAAGGTCAGCCTTATCTGCTTCCTCTATCAACTTTCCAAGAGTAACTCCTGCTCCAACTATCGCCATTAAATTCTCTCTATCTATTTCAATATCATCCATTCTTTCTAAAGACAATATTATTCCTCGTTTTGTTGGTATACAGCCTCCCACTAATCCCGTTCCTCCTCCCCGCGGAAAAACGGGAATTTTCTCCCTATTTGCCAACTTAAGGATAGCAGCGACTTCTCTTGTGGTTTTAGGTTTTACGAGTATCACATCGGTAACTGGCAAAGGCTTCACGGGATCAGCCGTTTCGTCTATTAGGTAACTCCTCATTTTTTCTATATCAGCAGTAACCCATTCTTCACCAACAATATCCACGAGTTTTTTAACTACTTTCTCATCCACGGGTTTTTCTCCTCCTTTTTATCTCTTCGATAAGTTTAGGTATTATTTCATATAAATCTCCCACTATCCCATAATCCGCTATTTTAAAAATCGGCGCAGATGGATCGATGTTTATAGCTACAATGATTTTTGAATTTCTCATACCAGCTAGGTGTTGAGGTGAACCTGAAATTCCACAAGCTATATACAGCCTTGGTCTCACCACGTTACCGCTGAACCCGACTTGGTGATCCCTAGAGATCCAGCCCTCATCAACCAGCGGCCTACTAGCCCCCACTACTCCGCCAAGAAGTTTCGCTAACTCTTCTATCATTTCTATATCTTCACGTCTTTTTAATCCGCGTCCACAAGCCACAACAATTTCAGCATCTGAAATCCTAATCATTTTGGTGCGTTCTTTCCTCAAAACTTTAATGCCAGTATCCTCTGGGAGCTTTATGCTCTTAACCACAATCTCTCCTTTTTTATAGCGGTTTAATTTCTTCGCTTTAAATACTCTATACCTAACGGTGGCCATTACAGGTTTAGTCCTGGTCTTTATATACGCAATTATATTTCCGGTAAAGGCCGGACGGACTTGTATGATATCCCCGTTAGCATCTACTCGGATGTCTATACAGTCGGCGGTTAAGCCCGTATTGAGCGCCGCGGCCACTCTCGGAGCGAGAGAACGGCCTAGGCGTGTAGCCCCTATGAGCACTAGTTCAGGCTTTTCCTCTTTTACGAAGTTAACTAACAAATGTTTGTACAATACAGCGTCAAAGCGCGCTAAGCGTTTATCATCGAATACAACGACTTTTTGAGCTCCATAGCGAAAAAGCTCGCTAGCCTTGTCTTTAACATTATAACCGATCAGCACTCCTATAAGCTTAGTTTTAAGCACATCGGCTATTTCTCTACCTTTGCTTAACAGTTCGAAAGTTATTGGGTGGAAATGATCTTCATGATACTCAGCGAATACAATTACCTCGCCATGTTTTCTCATAAGAAACCCTCCTTTTCTAGGATCTCTATAATCTCTTTAACAGCGCTTTCTCCTCTTAAGATTCTACACCTCTTTTTGCTGATTTTGGGAAGTACAACTCTGCATACGGACGTAGGAGAACCGGATACACCGAATCTTGAAAGATTTCCGATTTCGGATAAATCTTTCGCATTCCACACCTCTATCTTCGCTTTTCTTGCTCTAAGCTTAGCTTTTAAAGAAGGAAGTCTAGGCGTGTTTATGTCCTTGGTCACAGTGATAAGCGCAGGTAATTTGACTTCAACTAAGTAGTATGCATCCTCCATATCGCAGACCACAACTATTTTATTTCTTGATACTTTTCTTAGCTCAGAAACATAAGCTACGTGAGGAATTCCAAGATGCTCGGCGAGTTCCGGCCCTACCTGTCCGGTATCCCCGTCAACAGTTTTTTCACCGCATATTATAAGATCGAAATATCCTATTTTCTTAATGGCACAGGCTAAAGTATATGAGGTAGCTAGGGTATCCGCCCCTGCGAATTTAACATCTGATAATAGTATTGCTCTATCGGCTCCTCGAGAAATAGCGTCTCTGAGACAAAACTCTGCTTGCGGCGGGCCCATGCTTATTACGGTAATAGTTCCGCCGAGTTTTTCTTTTATCTGAACTGCCGTTTCCAAAGCGTTTAGATCAAAGGGATTAGTTTCTCCAGGTGCAGAACTTCTATCAATTCTACCAGTTTTGGTATCAAATTTCACCTTCTCTATATCAGGTACATATTTTATGGGTACAATTGTATGAAATTCCATAACACTATAATGAATAGTTAAGCTAGTGATTAAAGTTCCGACTTCAATTACTAACTTTAGGCTTTTCTCTAAAAACTAAGGCTGATTTCGCGCCTGTTATCTAAGCCGAGCGGAGGAAGCATTAAGCTGCTCGTCGTTAAGTATGCATTACTGTTTTAGTAATGTTTATATTGAAGATTTTTTATGTTGTGAGGGAGTGTAAAATATGAGTCGAGTGGCGTCGCAGCCTAGAAAAGTTAGAAAACGTATGTTTAATGCCCCACTCCACATTAGGCGTAAATTCTTGACTGCCCCCCTAGCTCCGACGTTGAGGAGAGAAGTAGGTATTAAGCGGTTACCCGTCAGGAAGGGAGATACTGTGCTCATCATGAGAGGAGAGTTTGCAGGTCACGAAGGTAAAGTAGTTAGAGTTAGCGTTAAAAAAGCAAGAATATACGTTGAAGGTGCTACTCGGAGAAAAGTTGATGGTACCGAGATATTTGTACCCATCCATGCATCTAAGGTTATGATTACTAAATTAGATCTTTCGGATGATAAAAGAAAGGAAATTATCAAACGTAAGGGAGGTAAGGTTAAGTGAAGGACATCAGGGGAAGCTTAAGGCATCTACCTAGGGCTAGAGCTCCGTGGTACTGGCCTATACTAAGAAAAGAGTTTAGATGGACAGTAAAGCCAAGCCCTGGACCTCATCCTCTACGTAGATGTATCCCTTTGGGTATTATAATCAGGGATATCCTAGGCTATACTTCCTCGATGAGAGAAGCCAGAAGAGTGCTTAGTGAGGGGAAAATAGAAGTCGATGGCAAAGTCGTGAAAGATTATAAATATCCAGTCGGGTTGATGGACGTCGTTCACATTAAGCCGACGGGAGAATACTTTAGAGTTATGCCTCATCCGCAGAAGTTCCTGTGGCTCCACCCAATAGATGAAAAAGAAGCCGAATTTAAGCTCTGTAGAATAGAAAACAAGACTATGGTTAAGGGGGGAAATCTACAATTAAATCTGCATGATGGACGGAACTATCTGATCCGCTTAGCTAATCCAATGGATCCTGTGGAAGATGTCTACAAGACTCTAGATACGGTAAAGCTTGCTATACCCAAGCAAGAAATTCTAGAACACGTGAAATTAGAGAAGGGAACTCTCGTGTACATAATAGATGGTTCTCACGTTGGGACTATTGGTAGAATAGAGGAGATAAAACAAGTATTTAAGAGAAGAAAAGCCGCAGTTGTAGTCGCTGATGAAAACGGAAATAAAAGAGCGACAATACTCGACTACGTGTTTGCAATAGGTAGAGAGAAGCCATTAATAAGCCTGCCCGAGTGGTAGATATGTCTGAGGAGAAAATGTACTTAGAAACCGATCATCCAATGAGAAGAGTAATTCTAGGCAAAGTAGTAGTCAATATGGCTGTAGGAGAATCTGGAGAAAGATTAGCTAACGCTGTAAAAGTCTTAGAACAATTAACTGGCCAGAAGCCGAGTTTAAGAAAAGCTAAGAGAACGATAAAAGAATTCGGTATTAAAAAAGGAGAAAATATCGCGTGTATGGTTACTCTCCGCGGCAAAAAGGCCTTTGAATTTTTGAAAAAAGCTCTTGAAGCTGTTGACAATGAAATACTCGTGTCAAGCATAGATGAATACGGCAACTTCGCTTTTGGAGTAAAAGAGCATATATATCTGCCAGGCGTAAAGTATGATCCATCCGTAGGAATTTTCGGATTTGATGTTATAGTTGCCCTCGAAAGACCGGGTTATCGTGTAGCTCGACGACGGAGAGCCAGGTCTAGAGTGCCTAGAAGACATAGAGTAACTAAGCAAGAAGCGATAGAATTTATTACTAAGGTTTTAGGTGCTAAAGTCATAGAAAAAAGGAGAAGAAGGTGGTAAGATGGGTAAGATAAAACCTCCCAAGGAAAGAAAATACGGTAAAGGATCAAGAAGATGTATTAGATGCGGAACTCACGAAGCTTTAATAAGAATGTATAATTTGAACTTGTGCAGAAGGTGCTTTAGAGAAGTAGCTGAAATTATAGGATTTAAAAAATATAATTAGCCCAGGTTTATCCGCATAATACTTTTTGTTATCCATCCTAACGAAAGATTTATTATTAGTTTGTCCTGTCGGTAAGAAGAGAGTCGTAAAGAGTTGGCGGGGAGAATATGGTAGTCAGAGACAATCTGGCGAACGCTCTATCAACAATAATGAATAACGAAATGAGAGGTAAAAAGGAGTGTATAGTATATCCAGCATCTAAGTTCATAGCACGAGTACTCCGAGTCATGCAAAAATATGGATACATAGGCGAGTTTGAGTATATCGATGATGGACGAGCAGGTAAATTTAGGATACAGTTATTAGGGAGAATAAATAAGTGTGGAGTAATAAAGCCCAGATTCCCAGTTAAAAAAGACGAGTTCGTGGAATGGGAGAAGAAATTCCTGCCTTCAAGAGATATAGGAATACTGATAGTTTCTACGCCTAAAGGAGTAATGAGCCATATAGAAGCAAAGGAAGCCGGAATTGGAGGGGTGCTTGTGGCTTATGTCTACTGAAATTTCTAAGGAAGAGATTAAAAGATTGCTTAAAGTAAAAGAGTTATTGAAGAAGAAAAAACCCGAATTTATACGCATGAATTCGTGGAGATTGCCGCGCTTAGGAGATGGATGGAGACACCCTAGAACACTGGATAACAAGATAAAGTGGGAAAAGAAAGGATTTCCGGCTAGAGTAAAAATAGGGTATCGGAAACCTAGGCTCGTGAGAGGACTACATCCTTGTGGGCTTGTAGAGGTCCTTGTACACAATCCAAGAGAGTTAGAAAATTTGAATCCCGAGATTCACGCGATTAGGATAGCATCTACAGTCGGTAAAAGGAAAGAGGCAGAAATACTTAAAAGAGCTAAAGAATTAGGGTTAAAAGTCCTAAATGCGTGAGGTGTCGGACTTGACCATGAAAACTATAAAGAGAATGGCTGCGGAGATATTAAAAGTGGGAGAAAGTAGAATATGGATAGATCCGGAAAGAGCTGGCGAGCTGTACGATATCGTTTCTAGAGAACAAGTGAAGAAGCTTATTCACGATGGAGTTATAAAGAAACTACCTCCCAGTACACCATCCAGAGGTCGCATAAGGATAAAAAAGGAGAAGAAAAAGAAGGGTAGGAGGCGGGGACACGGTAAGAAGAAAGGTCCGAGGTATGATGAAAAGGATGTTTGGATATCCAAAATAAGAGCGCAGAGGAAATTCTTAAAGAATCTAAGAGAACGAAAACTCATAGACAGGAAGACTTATCGACGCTTATATAGGCTTTCGAAAGGAGGTTTCTTCAGAAGCATAGCTCACTTAAAGTTGTATATTAGGGAGCATAAACTAATTAGAAAGAGGCGATTGTAGCGTGGCTCGCGGAGCTAGGTATAAGGTACCGTTTAAACGGAGAAGGAAGGGATTAACGAATTATCGCAAGCGAAGAGCTTTAGTAATCTCAGGGAAGCCTAGACTTGTAGTTAGGAAGAGTAATAGGCATGTAGTTGTCCAGATAGCGGAAGCAGAGCCTCAAGGTGATGTAATACTCGCTTCAGCGCACTCCAGAGAATTGGTGAGGGATTATGGCTGGAAAGGATATACCTGTAATACTCCCGCCGCTTATCTTCTTGGATTGATTATAGGCTATAAAGCCCTTAAAAGAGGCATTAAGGAGGCAATCTTGGATATAGGGTTGCATAGGTCTACAAGAGGTAATATAATTTACGCTGTTGTAAAAGGTGCTTTGGATGCCGGGCTTAAAATTCCAGTAAGGGAGCATATGTTACCCCCTGACAGTAGAGTAAAAGGACAGCACATAGCTGACTATGCTAAGCTTCTCAAAGAAGAAGACCCGGAACGCTATCAAAGACAGTTTTCCTCTTATCTCGAGAAGAATTTGCCTCCGGAAGCTCTACCAGAGCACTTCGAAAACGTAAAGAAGAGTATCGCTAAAAACTTCACTTCTTAAATCATTTTCAGAACCAGCTCGTTTATAGCCTCTCCTCTATAGCCTGTTTCGCCCCCTTCTCTGTAGTGCTTCTTTATAGTACCTTTAAATCCTCCCTTGGGAGGTCTTAACCTAAAAACTGGTTTCAAGCCTGGAATATCCGTGATTTCCTTCTTCTCCTCTATGAGATCCTGGGCTAATTTCTCAAAACTGTCGTATCCTATTTCTTTGAGATATTCCATAGTCACTCTTTTATTTCCAACCAGCCGCCCCCGCTTTTCAATAAGCTTCGCCAGTGTTTCTTTGTTTATCTCCCCCCATGTAGCCACATTGTTCAATACTCTGAGCATTCCTCTATAAGATGGTGTATCCTTAACCAGTACAGCGTGGAATTTTCGGTGAAGTCTTAGCAATTCTAAAGTTTTCCTTTCCTCAGGCTTTCTCCCGGACTCCCCTTTGAGTCTAATTATCAGTAGCAACGTCATCTTAGCTCACTCCGCGCTTACCATTCAGAAGGAACTTTAAACGCGTATGTAAGCTTTAGAGCATTATAGACCGCCTTCGCCATGTTATGGGCTGTTCTCGTCTCCCCTTTACTTCTCGTCCATATATCCTTTATCCCAGCCAGGCGCAGGACTACCTTAGCCACATCGCCAGCAACAAGCCCTACACCTTTAGGAGCTGGTATAAGCAATAATTCAACGCTTCCACTCTTACCTCTCACGTTGAAGGGTATACTGTGAGGCTCTCCACAGAGGCACTCCCAACTTCCACATCCTCTTCTAACAGGAATTACATTCATCTTAGCATCTTTGATCGCCTTTTCTATAGCTTCTCTTATCTGCTTAGCTTTCCCCATACCCACTCCGACATAGCCATCCTCATTCCCTACGGCGACAGTTACTTGAAACCTACTAACTTCTCCAGCGTCCGTCTGTCGTTGAACAAGATTCACGTTTATTACCTCGTGTTTCAGATCAGGAAGTAACGCGTCTACTATTTCAACTTCTTTTATAGGCAAATTCATCTCGAATATCTGATCTATCGAAACTATTTTGCCCTCTTTTACCAGCATTCCAAGCCT
>Ga0180302_10000690_pt1 | contig 15325 bp, 10 predicted proteins | sample GuaBasSediGuay17_FD_121794 | JGI IMG/M metagenome (GOLD analysis project Ga0180302, IMG submission 121794) | Subseafloor sediment microbial communities from Guaymas Basin, Gulf of California, Mexico - Guay17, Core 4571-4, 12-15 cm | ecosystem: Environmental > Aquatic > Marine > Hydrothermal... | reverse complement strand
TGTCTGTACGTGAAACTGGGTATGTCTGCTAAAGAATATGCTGAACTAAATGCGAGAAAGCTTAGAGACCAATTGGCCCGCGCGGGATCTCGTAGAAATATTGTCATGCTTCATCACTATCCTCGAAGAGACCTCATTAAGTACACGGGTAATCGTTATGAAGACTTTTACTTAGCTTATGCGGGTCACCAGAAATTAGACGATATTATAAGGAGCTGTGGGAAAGTTTTCCTAGAGATTTATGGTCACTTACATGAAAAAGCTCTTGAGCCTACAGCTCAGAAGAATGGACTTACTTATGTTAATCCCTATTCTCTGTACCCCTTGCTGAACGGGAAGATAACTCTGATTGAAGTTGATGAATATAAGGGAAGGTATTGTCTATAGAATTTGTGTAGACTATTTCGTAGGGACAGGTTTCGAAGATCTTAAGTAGCGCACTTAAAGTAATGTATTTTGGTGGATTCATGGATTATCTGATTATAGACACTTATCCCGATTTCGTGCTCGCTTTATGTGAGAATCCGGGTAAGTCTCCGCTGGCTACATGGGAGGAGTTTTGCAGCAAAAAATTTCCTAAAATTTATGAGCTTCAGATAGGTGATTACAGGGAAAACTGGAGAATTTTTGCTGAGAAATATGTTTTCTCGAAATTTACTTCATGGTTTCCTAAAACTAGCCATGCCTGGAGAAATCTTCTATCAGTAATACCTTATGCTTACAGAGAGTTCGTTAAGTTCTGGAGGAATAGGCTAGGTGTCGTTTTTGTGGTTTATGTGGGGATAGGATGTGGTGCTGGCTGGGCAACGGAGTACAGGGGGAGAAGAGCTGTTTTGCTTGGACTAGAGAACATAGTGGAGTTGAATTGGTGTAGTTTAGAGGATTTACATGGCCTGATAATACATGAGCTAGCGCACTTAATTCATATGGAGTTGAGAGGCCTATCTGCTAGGGAATTCGAAGAACTTGAAACAGATCCCCTGTTTCTGCTTTATAGTGAAGGATATGCAACATATATTGAAGAAGAGCTGACGGGAAAAGGTCTTGCTAGGATAGCTTCAGATAGTAGCTGGCTGAACTGGTGTAAGTGTCATTTAGGTTTTCTTTCAAGAGAATACTTAAGTCGGATAGAGTCGGGTAAGCCTGTAAATGATTTTTACGGCTCCTGGCTGAGTATAGAGGGGAAGAGCCAGATTGGCTACTATCTTGGATACGAGTTTATCAAGCACTTAGCGCGTAAAACTTCTTTAAGAAGCATAGCAGTGTTAAATGTCAAAAAGATAAAAGAAGAAGCGACGTGTTTCCTAAGAACTCTCGCCAATTAAAGAATAAATAGCCTTAGATGAAATACTAGTTGGGGCGATGAGGAAGCGCTGTCCCCATAAGACCGGTGAAGCCCCTCCCCCTTTGCCGAGCCGGTGTAAGCGGCTGTATGTTCATTGTTTCGCTTAAGTAGCTGAATGATGAGCGCACGCGGCACTGAAAAGTGACGAGTACCAAACCGGCTGACTTTATACTACAAGCTATTTACTTAGAACCTATGTAGAAATAGTGTATTCTGTGTAATGACTCGGAAGACGATGTAGCTGAACTTGAGTTACATGAAAACATTATTTATGTTTCTAAGTACATGTTCCTCTTAATGTAGGGAGTTCGAGAGAACATGAATATAAACTAAGATCGACTCGAATTTGCTTCTGCAATTATTTTTCGTAAGACTGTTACGTCTTCTTCTATGTGTTTGTCGCAGGGTCTTTCTATAATAACGCTACCTTTGTAGCCTTCTTCTGCTATTGCTGTAAATACTTTAGTGAAGTCTATTGTCCCTAAGCTTAATGGGTTGTGGTCGTCATGTTCCCCATAATTGTTGTTTACATGAATATTTACTACAAGTTTAGATACTTTTCTGAAGAATTCTTCTGGCCTCTTATAAGATAGATTTGCGTGACCCACATCGAACGCTACTTTGAGTGCAGATGAATTTACCGCTCGAAGTATTTGAAGCAGTTCTTCGCTACTTCTCCCAAAGTGAGCTGAAACTAGCTTTTTGCCGTATTCTATGTGGAAGTAATTCATATTTTCTAAGGCTAGCAGCACTTTTCGCTTAGCTGCATATGAAGCTATTTTCTTTAAATTAGCCGTCATTGTTTTGAAGGCTTCACAGTATTCTAATGACTTCTCTATGTGCCGCGAGGGCTCGTAGTTTGTAAAGCTGGGCTTAAAGTAAGCGGGGTGGATTGTTATGATACGTATACCGTGGTTTGAAGCTAACTCGATTATCGAGAACAGTTCTTCGAGAACTTTTTCACGTACTTCGGGATTTCTGTAGGCTAGTTTTACTGAGTTTTCTACATCATGTACTTGTATACAAATATTACTGTAGTTCAGTTTATCTAATACTTTCAGCAGTTTTCTTAAATCGCTGCTGTCTTCTATGCAGAACTCATAGCATTTTATATTAAGGTTAAGTAAGCGATTTAATATACATTTAGTTATTTTGAATAACTCATCTATATCGAGATTTTTAAGTTTCTTATGGTATATTTTTTCATAGGTTTCTGTAACCATTACTCCTATTATCATTGTTTCACTTTAAGACTTACCGTAATTATTTCGAAGGGGTTCGCTTCAATAGAGACAGTATTCTCGTCGACTTTAAGTTCCTTTATCTTTTCTTCAACTAGGTTTGTTTCATTTGCTACCTCAATCTCCTTGAAGAAAGTTATTTTGCCTTCGGTTTTCCTGCCTTCTGCTTCGTAGAAGCGGAGTATTACTTCACTTCCTTTGAAAGACTTCTTGAGGGCTACTAGTACTAAGTTTTCGGGAAAGAGTTTTAGGAAGCTGTATTCTTTTGGCAGCTTTCCTTTGTGTTTTGTTGTTTTCAAGAGTATGAGGGGATTGTTGAATTCAAGAGCTACTTTATATGATTTTGCCTCGCGCCATGACTTTTCATGTGGATATAGAGAATACTCGAATATGTGATATCCTTTCTCTAATGCCTTTGGACCCATTTCGTAGTAGATATAGTATTTGCCTGATCTTTCTAGGTAGGCTTTAGCTAATTTTATTAATCTGAGCTGTCCTATAGGCGCTGATAGATACATAGCGTTAATGCTTCTCAGCAAAGTTAGTATTAGCGTGTTTTCGACTACGCTGTTTCCCGGGATACCTTTATTGATTAAAGTAACTCCGTAGTCGTTGTTTGAGTAGTCTACCCAGTTTATTGCAGGGTATTCTCCTTCGCTTCTTTTTATTGCTCCGTAAGGTATTTCATGCCATATTTCACCTTTTTTGATGTTTACTGGAAAAACTACTCTCAGTCTCTTATTTTCGTCTCCAAACTCTATTTCTGTTATGAAGTCTATTCTTTTGACTTTATCATAGATTATGGTGAGCTGAGTGTATTTGCTATTTCCGATAACACCTTTTGAAACCATTACTGCTCTTACAGGACCTTTTTCAGCTACTAATCCCTGAGGCACACACATGCTTGTGTTAAGCGTTGTTGGATTCGGCGGATCTTTAATAGGAGTTATTGCTTGGTGAGCATCTATGTCTCCATTTACATTACATACTGTACCGTAGTCAGGCTCCATGAACAGCGCATTCGCCTGATATTTGCTGGTATTGAGTACTTCTCTACCAGCCTCTTTGTCATATATTCTCACTATGTTCTTAGAAACAGTATCAAACACTATTCTGAAGAAACTGTTCTCGAGAACAAATTCTCCTTCCCTCTCAGACACTTTAATGCTGCTAGAATATTTACTCTCGCTGGGAGCCTCAACAGGCTCAATGTAGTAGACTCTGTACCCTAAGGCAGGGATTATCTCTGCTGTAAAAACTACTTCAACCATATTGAGACTGCCATCAGGATTTCGTGAAACACGAGTAGTCTGACACGGCACCTCGCGGCCCTTCGAGTCAAGTACTCTCACAGATCTCGCTCCAGGGTCTGCAAAAGCCACTTCAACAGAGACTACGTCTGTCCGAGACCACGAAAGAGGATTAAATACTACAATAGGTATCTTCTCTCCATCAGCTTCCGTGTCTATAAGTGACGCAATAGCCTCTAGAGACTCCTCTAGAATTTCCTCTAGAATCTTCTCTGCTGTCCTGTAGTTCTCCACTATCTCGTCGTAGACTTCGTCTACAACTTCGCCGTTAATAGCGTCGTGGAACTGGTTCATCAAAATAAGCTTCAGTGCTTTTTCAAGCTTCTCTACCGGATAATTTCTTCCCAGAAGCCACGCAATAGTTGCGTATTTTTCTGCAGTGAGGTAAAGGTTCTCCAGCCTACGGTTAGTTTTCTTGATCTCTATTCTAGCGCTATATGTTCCGCGAAATATAGGATTAAACTCTCCCTTGTACACTGTAAGTTTATCTTGATGCTTTTTTACAGCCTCAAAGTACTCGCTCGCTGTAGCAATACGTATATCGTAGTCTCTTCTGAGCTCCCTCCACCTTTTAACTACTCTGACAAGAAAGCGCTGAGGCGGAGAAAAATCATCTCCATTAAGCAACAGAATATTCTCTGTTGGCGCTCTCTTCTTAACGCCTTCAAGAGAACCTTCAAGGAACTCTACGGCTCCATCTTCGTCTGAACTCCGCACAAAATAGAAGTATCTGTGTCTTCCCTCAGGAATATATCCTGAGCTATACCCTTTAGGAGTCCTATGGGCAAGTATTCTAGTCCCATCAATTCCTTCCCAGAGAAAGTCACTGGGAAGACCGTCGGGAACTCCTCGCCAGAAAACGAAGTAGTCTATGCCAGCTTTCTTAAATATCTGCGGGAGCTGACCAGACTGCCCGTAAACATCTATAAACCAGCCGCACTTAGCTCTAACACCAAACTCTCTTTCAACGTACTCTTGGAACAAAACAATATTTCTGACCAAGAATTCTCCCGAGGGAATATTAGAGTCTGGCTGAGTATACCCCGAACACACAAACTCTATTAATCCTTCTTTAACAGCTCTCTTAAACTCCTCGTAAAGCTCAGGATACTTCTTGGCAAACTCCTCGACGTAAACAGTCTGGTCTATATTAAACCTGAACTCTGGCTCAACCTTAAGAAACTCCAGGAGGTCAGCTAAGTTCTCCGCTGTTATCTTAAAGTAGTCTTTAAAAGAAAGCTGCCATAGCGCATCAAAATGCCAGTGCGGAATAATATATATTCTCACTTTACTCACACTCTATCACCTATCCTACTAAATATATAGTTAATAAAGTCTTCTGAAAGAGCCTCAAGCAATATTGAGCCCTCAGAGTCTTTCGGAGGAGGAAAACCTAGAAGAAAAGCCACTGTGGGAGCAACATCAATAAGTCTCACAGGCTTCTTCAGCTCATATCCCTTTTTAACGCCGGGACCAGCCATTAAGAGGAAAGCGTTGAGAGAACTCATACTGAACCTCGCTGTAGGCAAGTATATTCCATGGCCCTCATTGTACAGCCCTCCCTCTCTTGCCACAAAGATTATATCGCCTATCCTATCTCCATAAAGACCTAAAAACTCAGCATCCTCTGCTTTAAGCACTAAAGAAAACGGAGTAGACTTAAGTAGAGGATCTTTATACTCGAGAAGAGAATTAATTATACTGTCTCTTATAGCCTCATACTCATCTGGATCCACTACTCCGTGAGGCTCTCTACCCTTCAAGTTAATGTATATGTATACGTCGTCGTGCACTATAGCTTTACTTCGGGACAAATCTACTTCCTCTTTCTTCTGAGGCTTGGTAGCCGGGCCGGCAGCCTTCCTCTCCTTATAGACGAGAAAGCCTTTTCTAACTAGTATGTCGCGGACAACATCAGTTATTGACGTATGACCTCTATAGCTTATAATTCCGTGATCAGAAACCACTACCACTAAAGTCTCCTCATCAACTAATTTTCCTATAATCTCTCCAATCATCCTGTCGACTATTCTCATTGTCCTGTCTACAACGCTCTCATAGTATTTTCTCAAAGAATCATCTTCAGCAGTCGCTGGATCAGCTTCACTTATCACACTATCTAAAACATAGTCTACTGCATGAGTATGAATGAAAAACAAGTCCCACTCATACTTCTTGGCTAAGTAGGCTGCAGCCTTAGCAAACCACTCATGCTGGTACTTCAGCTCCTCCAAGAAAGTCTCGTAGTCTACCCAAGCGCCATAGACCACTCCCTCTTGAATATAGCCGACTCTCTGAAGAAAGGGGCCGGCGTTTTCTACAAGCTCTCTGGCAATATTCTCTGGGTAAGTCCAGCCAGTAACAGGCATAATCTGACTAGCATATATTTCGAGAACAGAGCCGTCACGAGACAGAGATACTAGCTTTAGTCTAACAGTACCTTCAATACTCTTCTCTTCGCCTCTAAAAGATAATTTAAGCCACTTACTCCACTTGCTAACAGCTAGACTATCGACAATACTGCCGTCTTTACTTAAACACAAGTAGACTCTATCGTAGCCTTTCCCCTCTGAGTCCACAACTAAAGCATAGAGTCTAGCAGAAAGCTTACTAGATCCCAGCAGAAGCACAGCCTCTAAAGGCTCACTACACGAGTTAGGAAGCCTACGCCAACCCTCAGCTCTATGAACACTAATCTTCACAACCCAGTCTTCTCTTCTAACACTACTGTACAGTCGAGGACCAGAAATCTCATGAATGCACTCAACACAGAAACACCCATCAACCTGAATACCCTTCTTCACAGTAACAGGAAACTGCGGTCCAGCCCACTTCAATAAAATGCACTTCTTTCCAGATCTTTCAGCGGCCTCCCACAAAAACTCAGCCCTAACACTCCTAGTATCAAAGCCAGAAAGCTTCTCACGATAAGACCTCCCCCTAGTCAAAATACTAAAACCAGTCACACCATGAGTACCCGGCCAAGCTCCAGTACTAATAGTAGTCCAGTTCACAGGAGTATGGGTAGGAATAGCGGGCAGAGCTCTAGCAAAGACACCTCTCCTCATCAATGCGCCAAAATTCTTCAAAATACCCTTCTCCACATACCTCTTAACTAAGTCAGCACTAAGCCCATCAACACCAATAATTACCGCCCTCTTCGGCCTCACCACAGACTCTTCCGCCAAAACCACCCCTCTCTAGCAAATTCGCTTGCACAACAAATTTAAAACTAATGAAATTGAGCTTAACCGCCAACCAAATAACCATTACTGACAATTAAAAGCCCTTAGTTACGCGGGGTTCTTCGACAAAAATTTAGCTGAAGTAAGAAACTTAGTGATAGTGACCTCTATCTCAGAACATGAAATACTCGGTGCCGTAGCAAAAGCTAGAGAAATCGCAGCTGGATTACTCGTAACAGAGTTTCATGAGAAGTGCAGAGAACTAGATACACTTCTAAGTAAAATATTAATACTTATTGGTAAAATAAAGTCAAAGTATTCTATAAAGGAAATTGACGCCGGATTTAGTATTAATAAATTAATTGAAAAAGGATCTATAAAAGAATACGTCTTAGAGCTAGATCCTAAATGCTTTATTAGTCTTAAAAAAGTATTTAAGCTATATAGTTTAGGTGAATTATCAGGATTAGAGTTTTTTGATAGAGTAAGAGCAGCCATAAGGCTTTCTTTAAATATAAAGGAGAGAGATCTATACCAAATGTTCGTATTTCTCTCCTTACTATTGTATTTAAAGGCTAATATCTTAAGACCTTCTTCTAGACTCGTCTTAGAGAGAACAACTTTACCGAGGAAAATTCCAGCTACAGTGATCTTAACTACTGTCCGCGGAAAGTACTTGAGTATTTTCTACGAGGCACTTAGACCTGTTAGAGGAGGAGGTATACCACGCTATAGACCCGATATAATGATCTATAATGGGCTTATTCCTGAAGTGCTTTATAGCGAAGGTAGAGTATATCCTTCACCAGACTACATAATTGAGGTAGAGTCAGGCTCTAAATGGTTTGAAAAAGAAAATGCCAGAGTATGGGGTAAGATATCTAACTTGGAGCTTATTAAAAGCTATATTGAAGTATTTAAGCCTCTTAAATTAGTGCTTATCTCTCGAGTAGAAGTTCCTTCCTATATTCGAGAAGACTTAATTAAATACGGTATCACACTGATTGACGGAGTGTACTATAATTTTTGCATCCTCGGAGAAGAACTAATGCGAATTTTTGATCAGATTTAAAAGTAGTCCTGCTACGTAACTATCTTTCTCTCTATGTAAAGCTTCTAAGCGACTGATAAGTATTTTCTTTCTTTCTTCAGGTAGCGCTCTGAGAAGAGCTCTAATCCATTTTAGACATTTCTCATCACAGTTTACAGCATTCTTTAGAGTAGTTTTAGACACTTTTATACCTACTTCACGTAATGAATCGAGTATTTCTTGATATTCGTTTTTATAAGCTAAATACTCATAGTCTTCGAAATGAAGCTCATGTCTACACAGTTTACGAAAATTTTCTATAGCATTAGTGCTCAAAGGAAATCTATATTCTTTTGAAATATAGACCCACTCATGGTAACACTCTATGCATAGTCCCAAAGGTACTTCCTCCCCCTCTTCACTTCGAAACATCATTCTTCTTGAAGCTTTTCGACGAGAACAGCAGAGACATCTGTCCATTACATTTTTCTTGAGCGCAGTAGTTATATAAAACTAGCTTGCAGTTTTAACACACATTTAATTATTTCTCTACTAACTGGTTTATAGGAATGATTGCAGAAATAATTTCCACAGGAAAAGAGCTTCTAGTAGGGGAAGTAGTAAATACTAATGCTACATGGATCGCTAAAAGGCTGACTCTTAGAGGTTTCACCGTAAGGAGAATCACAGTAGTCGGAGATAGCATTGAAGAAATAAGTAGCGCTTTAGATGAATCCATGAAAAGAGCAGACTTAATAATATTGACAGGAGGCCTCGGCCCTACTCCTGACGATGTCACACGTGAAGCTGTAGCGCGAGTACTTAAACGTAAACTAGTATTAAATAAAGATGTTTTAGAACATATTTTACGTAACAGGAGATGCAATTTAAAAGCTGCTGAAAAGATGTCCCGTGTAGTCGAAGGAAGCTATGTAATATTCAATAAAGTTGGTGCAGTTCCAGGGATGATTATAGAACATGATTCTAAAGTAATAGTCTGCCTACCAGGCCCTCCTCACGAACTCAAAACCATGTTCCTTGAAGTAGAGAAATATTTAGAAAAATATTCTGCAGAAAAGCTTTATGAAGAAAGAATTAAAGTAAGCGGCCTTCCTGAAATACTAGTCTTTGAAAAAACATGTAATGTTATAAAGAAATATCCAAAGATATACATCAAGACTAGAGTACTAAATAGCCATGAAGTAGAAATATATTTACTTGGTAGGAAAAACGATGTTACTAAAGCATCTAGCGAGATAAGAAATCTTCTTAGGGGATATGTTAAGACAAAGTTCTCTTAGAGACCTCTTCACGTATTTCCTCAATTTCTTTGAGAATATCCGTAATATCCACTTCTATCCTCTTATGTTTCTTAGCTTTAACAACTACGTAAACTGCTGCGATAATGGATAGAATAGATGCTAATGCTATGACAGCGTGTTTACCTGACTCTTCTTTGCTAAGTCTACTTCTATAATAGCTTGCTGGTACAAACTCTTTAACCGAAAAGAGTCGCGGCAGGACTAGCTCAAGAGTAAAAGCTATTGAATACTCCGCATCAACAGGAGATATGCAGAGATCTAGCTCTATTGATATATCTGAAGTATTAGAAAGATATATTTTTGTGCCAGCTGCGCTTTTAAGCACGCTGCCATTACTTAAAGGACATACTAGAACAGATGTTCCAGCAGCATATATACTAGCCTCTTCGGTAACTGTCTTGTTTTCCAGTGTTTTAACAACTATATTGCCTGTGCTTTTAATTAATATTCCATAAACTAGCTTCTCGGTTTTTACTACAATATCTTCTATAGTATTATTGTCTACTACTATTTTTATTTCTGGCTTCTGCCCAGTATTTCCTGAAATTATTTCAAGGGAATATTTGTAATAAAGGTTCCACTCCGCTTGAGCACATTTTTTAATTTTTTCTAAATACTCTTTAGTTTTAGTTAAATTAGATAATTTATCTTCTATAGATGAAAGTTGCTTCAGACTTGAGTTTACTGTACTTATTAGAGTTTCTGAAATATTACGGAGAACAAGAGATAAATTTACATTAGTATACCCTAGTACTGCAAGAGAAGCCGATAATTTAACGAAACTTTGTCCAGCTTCCCTAAGCTTAATGACTGCTTCCTCCCCTTCTTCAATAGCTTTATTAAGTGAAGATACCATTTCCTGAAGTTTCTCAATCTCCTTTGATAGCTCCTCTTGACTTTGACTCAACTGCTCGATTAAAGTCTTCAAGCTCTCCAGGAGCTGTACTACCGTTTCATTCTGTGGATATATTTGCTTTAGTGCTTCTATGGCCTCCTCTAGTGACTTTGTCAATTCACCGTAATCTATCTCGCTTGATTCTAAAGCCTCTAATATTTCCTTTATTTTATTTAAGGTCGTTGAAGCACGCAAAAGAGACCCTTTGAACGACTTGATGAGAGCTTCTAATTCATCCGATGCTTTTACTAAACTTTCACCAGATTCTTTGAGAATATTTGATATTTTTAGAAGTGAGTGCCCCGTAGTATTCAGTACTGCAGACATATTGGCTAGTCCTTCAGCTAGTCTTATAGAAGCATTTATGCCGTCTCTCATTTTCTGGGCAATTGTAGATAGCCCTTCGATGTAATCGTTTAGCTGGTTAATTGTTCTTTCTGCTCGTTCAGCTACTAAATCAGGTCTGTCAATAACTTGTATTGATATGTGTCTGAGAGGTACTTCACCCCAAGGGTTCACTTCCTCTACTTTTGCTTTAAAACAAATATTTGTACTATTATAAAGAGTTACCATCCATACATGAGATCTCTCGTCTCCGATCATAATTGTAGCATTAGGCTGAGGTCTGAGAGAGAGAAGCTTTAGGTATGAAGGGAGATTAAACATTATGATTAAACTCAATGGCAGTTTCAGATAACTTTCTCCGCAGAGCCATTCTTTTTTTGCATTTACTAAGGTTATGTTTAAAGAAATTATGTCCCCTATTTCTGCTCTAACATAATCTATACCATTTTTCTCGATAACCTCGACTTTATGTCCATTAACCGATATTTCAACCGAGTAATTTATTGGAGGAGGAATAGAAAGTCTTGCTGAATACTTTATATGCGTTGGAAGCTTTAAATGATCCCAAATAAGCTTTGAATAGTAGCCATAGTACTTTATCGAAGAAGGATTAGGCGATGTTTCTAAGATATCTTGAGGAGAAACAAACCATACCCTGTCTGTAACAGTATAGGGTCCCGTTCCTTCAATAACTAATTCTACGTCAACTTTCCACTCTTCTATTCTGCCTTTAAGACTTAGTATACAGTAATACTCTACATTTTTTATTACATGAATCTCCCTAGAAGGATTAGCTACTATAGCATCTGCCTTAAAGAGGACTATAAAATATAGTCCTATGAAAAATAGCGCTAGAATTTTTCTCACAATGTAGCAATGCTTATACTTTCTATTAAGTCTTGCTTTCCTGTTACTAATATAAATTTCAAATGAATATAGTTCTTTTAAAGTTAGCTAACTTCACCAATAGGATGGTGCTGGGAGACAAAGCACTAAAATAATCAGGTAAACTATCATTACTAGTTTTCTTGAAGTACTTAGTGGAGAAATATTGTCAAGAGGCTCTACAGGTTTTCCTCCCATCATCATAAAGAAAAGCAGTATGAGAGCCATCATCCAGTATCCTAGAATAAAAAGTACTGCTACACCAGCCATAGAAAGAAGTTTAGCTCTCTTAGGGCCTACTAGCGCTCTTATAACGTGTCCTCCATCAAGCTGCCAGACAGGAAAAAGATTAAGAGCAGTAATAATGAACCCTGCCCACGCGACAAAAGCGAGTGGATGCAAATAGTAGACGTAATTAGATCCTGGGAGAGGCTTATAGTACGAGAGAATAATGTCCATTAACATAGGAGTCGGAATGTAGATGAATGTGTAACCTTGTTCTGTCCAGGCTTTAAGCTGCTCCATTGAAACGATGCCTGTGACGCGAGCAGCTATTAACATTACTATTACGGTAGCTAAGAAACCAAAAATAGGGCCGCTTAAACCTATATCAAATAACTCGTCTTTATTTGTTGGAGGCTCTTCTTGGAGAATAACTGCTCCAAAAGTTCCCCCTATACCTATTCCTGGAGGTGCGGGTATAAAATAAGGCATCGAGGTTTTAACACCGTGAATTATTGAAACAATTTTATGGCCCATTTCATGTATTCCTATAATAGCCATTAAAGCTAACGCATAAGCTAGAGTTGTTAGAGGAACATTAACTTCGTGTCCTAAAACTTCGGGTAGAAGTGCATCTGAGGCTCTAAGAAAACCATCTATTAATACCATAGCGAATGTTGCTATGAAGAGGAGTAAAGGAGTTTTAGGACTTCTTTTCTTTGGTTCGAACGGAACTACTTTTATGGTTAAATAGCCGTTACTTTTCCTTAAAAAGGGCAAAAGCTTTCTGCTTTTAGCTTCTAGTGCAAACTCTTTAAATTTTCTCTTCAAGTCATTGTCTGGCTGAATATAAAAAACTGGTATAAAGCCGTCAAACTCGTAGTGAAACACATAGAAGTATTTTGAGACTAAAGCTCTTGCTTCCTCAAAGAGCATTAACTGATAGGACGTATACACACGGAGTTCCCATAGTAATAAGATATAGACTCTTATAATAGCTTAGCTTAGAAGGCGGTCATATTAAGGGAGCAGGAGATCATCACCAAATCAGAGCCGGCCTGGCATTAATCATCCACTGAGAATATTCTACTGCCTTGAGTATATATTCCTTATTTCAGTCTTAAAGTCTCGCTTTGATTAATAAGAGGTAAAGCATTACAGAAACATATTTATTAACTTAGTTATTACACTGCCCAGATGTGTCGTCGGGCAAAGTGCTTATTGTTGATCCTATTCGTAGCGGCGGTATCGTTCCCGAAGGAGTGAAAAAGAACTTAATAGAGTATTTAGACGGCTATTCTACATGCCTTTACTGTACAGGAGACCTACACAGCATTAAGCGCCCTAATATCAAGAAACTGGTAGAAGAACTTGAAGCTTTTATCGACTGTAGTAAAGTGAGACTCGTTCACGGAGCTAGAGAAGGAATGTTTACAGTAATGTTTGCTCTCTATAAAGAATATGTACTGAGGAATGAAAAAGCCCCTGTAGTTGTTGCAGACGGGAATGCACACTACACGAGCCTTCTTGCAGCTGAGAGAAGTATGCTTGAAGTAGTTTTAACTAAGACTACAGACTACCCAGAGTTCAAAGTAGTACCTGAGGACTTTGAAGAGAAAATAGCGCTAGTTAAAAAGAATTATGGAAAACCTCCTCTTTTAGCTTTAATTACATATCCTGACGGAAATTATGGCAATATACCTGAAGTAAAGAAAATAGTCGATATATGTAAAAGTCACGGCATCCACGTATTAATCAATGCTGCTTACGCCATAGGCAGAATTCCTTTCTCTTTAAACAAAATAGGCGCAGACTTCGCCGTAGGCTCAGGCCACAAGAGTATGGCGTGCACCGGACCTATAGGAGTTCTAGCTATGGCAGAAGAAGCTTCACAAATAATACTTAAGAAAAGCAAGTATAAGGAGAATAAGGAAGTAGAGTTACTTGGATGTACCGTAAGAGGCACTCCTGCAATCTGTCTACTACAAGTACTGCCCTACTTAAAGAAAAGAGTTTCTGAATGGCAGTCTAAAGTAGAAATAGCGAGATATGTTGCTGATCACCTCGAAAAAGAGCTAGGCTTCAAGCTCCTAGGAGAAAAACCCCACAGTCATGATTTACTCTACTTCGAAACACATAGACTCTATGAAATTTCACTGAAAGTACGAGACAGGTTCTTCCTGTACAAAGAGCTCAAAAAGAGAAATATCATCGGAATAAAGCCGGGAATAACTAAAAGAATGAAGATAAGCACCTATCTTTTAGAAAAAGAAACTGCAGATTACTTTATCGATTGTTTAAGAGAAATCGTAGAGAGGTTTGAAAATTATGATTTTACCAATAAATGAAATCAAGAAAAGACTTAAAGAAAACGAGAACTTCGAGGACTTGTGGATAGAATACTCGAACATATATCCAGATAATACTAGAAAAATATCATTAGAAAAGTCTACGGGAAAATCTCACCCAGTAGTAGACCTAATATACAAGATAAGAGAGACACTACTTTCCTTAGGTTTCACTGAAGTGATTAACCCGATTTTTATTCCGGCCGAGGATATTTACAAGCAATATGGTCCTGAAGCACCAGTGATTCTTGACAGAATATACTTTTTAGCAGGACTGCCGAGACCAGATATAGGGCTTAGTACAGAATGCATAGATAGGATAAGAAAAGAAGTAGGTGAAATAGACTTCAATATACTTAAAAATGTTTTAAGAAAATATAGAGAGCGCGAAATAGAAGCAGATGAACTCATAGAGGTTTTAAAAAGAGAGCTCGCGATATCAGATAAACAGTGTTTAAGGTTAATTAGCATTCTTAGGGACTTCTTTGACTTAAAGCCTAATCCTCTAGCTACTACTCTGCGAAGCCACATGACTGCTGCCTGGTTTATTACACTTAGCCACATGCTGAAATACTTAGACCCCCCTCTAAGACTATTTTCAATAGACTGGGTTTTCAGAAGAGAACAGAGAATAGACAAAGAACATTTACGCTATTATCACTCGGCATCTGTAGTCGTAGTAGACGAAAATCTAAGTGTAAATGCCTCAATAGAACTAACTAAAACTATTCTAAATAAAATAGGTTTAAATAAAATAAAAATAGTTAAAAAACAGGATACCTCGAGATACTACGCATATGATAGAGAATTTGAAGTATATGTAGAACTCAATGGAAAAATGCATGAAGTAGGAACTTTTGGCTTATACTCTCCTATAGCATTAGCTAATTATGATATTCCCTATCCTGTTTATAACTTCGGTTTAGGTGTAGAAAGGCTGGCTCAAGTAATATACAATGTTGATGACATTAGGATTTTAGTATTCCCCTGTCTATACTCAGTCATAAGTGACCAAGATATAGCTTTAAGAATTAAACCTATTCTAAGTCCTTCTACTGAATATGGAGAAAAAATAGAAAAAATATTATTATCAAATATAGAAAAGTATAAGAATAGAGTAGGACCATTCAAAATACATATATATAGTGACGAAAAAATAGATATATATTTATACGAACCAGATCCTAAGCCTTATGC
>Ga0180302_10000689_pt1 | contig 15329 bp, 14 predicted proteins | sample GuaBasSediGuay17_FD_121794 | JGI IMG/M metagenome (GOLD analysis project Ga0180302, IMG submission 121794) | Subseafloor sediment microbial communities from Guaymas Basin, Gulf of California, Mexico - Guay17, Core 4571-4, 12-15 cm | ecosystem: Environmental > Aquatic > Marine > Hydrothermal... | reverse complement strand
CATATAGGTTTCGACGACACAGACTCCCCTAGAGGGGGATGTACAACATACGTAGCAGCCCTCATAATCGAGAGGCTACACAAGTTAGGGGCAAGGTTCACCGACTACCCAAACCTAGTTAGGTTGAACCCGAACGTCCCATGGAAGACGAGAGGGAATGGAGCCCTCTGCCTCAGGGTGGAGATCGATGAAGCCCTCCTAGATGAAGCCCAGGAGTCTGCGATAGAGATAATCGAGGAGAACTCGGACATGGAATACGGGGGCACAGATCCTGGGATAGTCTTCTTCTACGGTGATGTCCCGGGTGAGGTTGAAGCCTTCGCAAAGAGAGCCATACAGGGTATAGTTAGGATGGAGGATGCCCTAAACCTGATAAGGAGGTTTGGAGCTGAGGCCGTGGGCTTCAAGAGGGGAAGGGGGATCATAGGTGGACTGGCAGCCATCGGGGAGAGGTTGATGAGAGACCACACCTACGAACTCATAACATACCGAACCCCGGAGAATAGGGGAACCCCTAGGAGGGTAGACCCAGACTCGGTCAAGGAGATGGATAGGGTGACGGGAAACCAGACTTTCAACAACGTTGACCCGGAGACGGGGCGCATACTGATAACCCCGAGGGGTCCAGACCCTGTATTGTACGGGATAAGAGGTGAGACCCCTGAGATAGTGAGGGAGGCCCATAAGATGGTGCGCGTTAAAGAACCTGTTGAGCGTTGGGTAATCTTCAAGACGAACCATGGAACCGACGCCCACCTCAGAAGGGTTAAATCGATAAGTGAGGTTAGACCTTACAACCCTGTCATAGTGCGCGGAACGGTGGCTGATGAACCAAAGACCATACCGGGTAGACACGTAATATTCTCAATCCAAGATGAGACCGGTAGGATCGACTGCGCAGCCTACGAGCCGACCGGGAACCTACGGAGGGTCGCTAGGATGTTGACGACCGGCGACGTGGTCGAGGTCTTTGGAGGTGTTAGACCAGCCTCACCAACAAACCCCATGACGATAAACCTTGAGAAGCTGAGGATATTGGAGCTAGCCCCTCTAATTGTGTATAGGAACCCCAAGTGCCCGGTGTGTGGTAAGAGCATGGAGTCCATGGGTAGGGGGAAGGGCTATAGGTGTAAGAGGTGCGGCTTTAGGGATCCAAGTTTGAGGAAGGTACCCCACGAGGTTGAGAGGATTATTAAACCGGGTTTATACGTCTCTCCACCTAGGTCTCAAAGGCACCTTACGAAGCCCATATCGAGGTATGGCCTTGAGAAGGAAGCATCCACATGCGGCTCGGGCGGTTTCGTGCCGTACCAAGCCTTCTCGAACCTAACCTCGTAGGTTATTCATCTCTTCGTCTTCGTTGGTTATTAATTCCGCTAATTTGCCAATCAGCTCCCTGCTCACTCCACTGCTTGGCACATCCCAGAATCTAATCCCCTTCTCGGAGCAGACCCTCCCACAAACCTTGGAAAGGTTCTCACCTAGAACCCCCTCCTCCCTGACGAGTATAACCCCTTTATAATTCATGGCCTTTACGTAGTCGGTAACCTGCCTAACCATGTGGCTCTCCATCTCCCGGTCTGGTGGGAGGGCTATCTCATACTGCGAGAGGGGGTAGACGTCGACCAGCTCCATCGGTGTCACGCCGAAGGGAACGCTATAGATACACGGGTGAACCTTATCTATCTCCACACCTACCCTCCTACGAAGCTCCCTCATCATCTTCCTGTACCTCTTAGCCCTCTCGTAGGGCTTCATACCGAAGCTCGGCAGGAGGAGGAGTATCCTCGAACCCCTGGGTGGTGTGAACCTCTCTAGAAGCCTAATCTCGTGGCGTGTAACCTCCGGTCTTGCCAAGCTTAAGGAGCTGAAGAAGAAGGCTCCGCTCCTCTTCGTTACCGGTGTGTGCTCCTCAAGGTATCTGCCATACTTCTTAAGCCTCTTCAATGCCTGGAGAAGCGTTGGGTGACCGTGAGCCCTCATCTCCAAGTACTCCCAGAGGCGACCCTCGATTATGGCCTGCTTTATACCCCTTATCTCCGAGAAGCAGACGTAGAGGTTGTGCATGCTTAGGGCCCTCTCCCTCTCAGCCTTAGGCATCTCAAGGAGGTCTCTAGGGCTACTCTTTACGCATATCGGACATGAACATGGAAGATACTTTAACCTGCTCAGCCTGATCGTTCCCTGTGGGGTCATGTATCGGTCCTCACGTGCGTATAGGGAGTATGAGGCTGAGTCGAATAGGTCGCATCCAAGGGCAACCGCTAGGGAGAACATGAAGGGGTGCCCGGCTCCGAAGAGGTGGAAGGGACGTTCAGGGGGCAGGTTCACCTTTGCGGTCATTATCATATCGACTAGGAAGTCGAATAGGTACTGCTCCATCACCGGCGTTGGACTTCCAAGGGCGTGAATGTCAAACTGGAGCCTGCTCATCCTCTCGGCTGAGTATGCGATCAGGTCTAGGTATCGACCCCCCTGTACTGGGCCTACCCAAGCTATGTCCTTACGTCTCTTTAACTCCTTAAGCTGCTCAGCTCTCCTTAGGGTCTCCTCAACGGTGCATTGGGCGCGTTCCCGGGTCGCCATCCATCCGGTTGGTATATCCAGTATCGTGGCTATGTCGCTCCCTATATCCTCCTGGTATCTTACTATCTCCTCCGGCGTCGTCTCAACTCTTCCATAGACGAGTATCTGGTAGGCTCCGGAGTCGGTCATGACGACCCCGGGGTAGTCTAGGAGGCTGTGTATACCCCTCCGGGAGGCTTCCTCCCCGTAGTGCCTCTTGACTATGTAGGCGTTTGTTATGATGGCCTCGCAACACAGTAGCTCATAAATCTCTTTAGGTTTAACGACCTCCCTTGCGGGGTTTATAACGGGTAGTAGAAGCGGGGTCTCTATCGTCCCTGTTTTGGTCTTAAACCTACCTATCCTAGCCAGTAGGTCCCTCTCAACTATCTCAAACCCCATCATAACGCCGATCCACGCCAAGAAGTTTAATTATAACATTGACAATTTAAATGCTAGCTGAAGGTGAAGGCGCAGGCTGATGGTGTGTATAGTTAGATTCCGCGAGAAGCCCCAACTTCGAGATCCGGTGTTGATCGAGGGGTTACCGGGGATAGGTTTAGTCGCCAACATAGTTGCGTTACACCTGATCAGGCAGTTGGAGGCTAAGCTCTTCGGCGAGGTCTACTGCTCATCCTTCCAGAACGTAGCCATCCCAACCGAGGGGGGAGGCCTAAAGTTCCCGATGAGCCAACTCTACTACCATAAAGGAACGATGGAGGAGAGGAACCGCATAATACTGTATGGGAACACCCAGGCATTGACGACGAGGGGGCAGTATGAACTCTGCGGTCGGATACTCGACATAGCTCAAGAGATGGGATGCAGACACATAATAACCCTAGGGGGGTATAGGCCCGGAAGGGAGGTTAAGGAGCCTAAACTATACTACGCGGCGTCGGACGCCGAGATGGCTGAGGAGGCGAGAAGCCTAGGCGCCGAGGTCCTACCGGGGCAGATATTCGGTGTAGCGGGCCTCCTGATAGGATTGGGTAAACTACGCGGTATGAGGGGTTTCTGCCTCTTGGCTGAGACCCCTGGAACCCAACCGGATGTGGATGCGGCCCGTGAGGTCTTGAAGGGCATATCTAGGGTTTTGGGGTTGAGGGTGAACCTAGACGGCATGGAAGAGGTTGTTAAAGCCCTTGACGTCGCAAAGCCCTTCAAGTGGATGTTCCAGCCTAAGAGGGGAGCCGGGAGGGGAAGGGGGACGGAACCCGGATGGTTCATATGACAACCGTTTTATTTGTTGGGGGTTCACCATCCTTTAACCTCGCTGTGGAGATGAGGAACGTGGTCGATTCGGGTTGGTGCGTCAGAGTTTCAGCCCTCCTCACACTCATCCTCACCGTCGCATCGTATGCGTTATTCTCGGCTGATCTAGCCTTGGTGAGCGTCGTCTCGGAGGTTGATCAGGGGATCCACATCACATTGAGCGTGGCTGGGATAAACTCGACGGTTATGGAGAGGCTTATGCAGACTGAAATCTTTAACAGTTCAACTATTCCAAGGTTCATAGTCGATAGGTATAAGGAGAGGGGTTACACGAACATCCTCTTCTATGGCGAGGACTTAAAGATGAACCCAGCCGGTAAATCCATTGAGGTCAGCTTCTACCTAGCCGGGAGCGATGTCGTGAGCTTCGAACTGGATAGGAATATGTCATCGGTCGTCTATACGGTTAGGACCGGATGGAGGAGGGTCAACCTAGAGATAAGAGATCGGAATGGCAGCGAGATCTTGACCCTAAACTTGGCAAAGTACTTCGGCAGGTTCATCGAGGAGTGGAACCAGACCGAGTATATGGACCCGGAGGGCTATGCACATAAGCTTTTTACATATGAGTATCATGGATCACCTGGCTCCCTAGAGACCTACACGGTCTTCCACATAATACTTCCCAAGGACGCAACGGATGTTAGGGTTATCGGGGATATTATAACTTTCCGCATACCCCTCCCGGTCGAGGATGTATTCCTCAGCAGCCCCTTCATCATCCTCATAGCCGTGGTTTTCATAAACCTATTCGCTCTAGTTGGACGTTGGGAGATGAGGAGGGAGAAGGAGAAGGGTTCAGAATAGAAAGGGTTAAACCCTCTGGATATCCACCCTTACAGTTCCGTCTATGACCTCGCCGGTTAGTAGATGTCCATTCCTCAAGGGCTGCCAATCCTCGTTCCTATTCGTCTTCTCGGATGAGACGACGAGTTTTTCAGGCGTGTGGACGTACGACATCTCGAAGCAGGGTTGATCTCCGAAGCATAGAGACTTGACGGAGCCATACCTCTCCTCGTCGTATCCCGTATACGCATATATCCTCTCCCCATCGGTGAGTATTATGTTCAGTATGCTGTATGGGCTGTCCTTATCAGGATGTCTATCCCTACAATCCTCCCATAGGTCTGACAATGTACTCTGGAACCTCCTTATGGCCTCCGGTAGGCCTACTCCGTTCTCCTCCATCTCCCTCATTAAGAACCAGAAGTAGACCTCACTGTCGTTCAACCCCTCAACCCTTGACCTCCATTTTCCAAGGACCTCCATAACCTCGTCTGGGATATTTATGGAACCGTTATGAACGAATATGTAACGTCCATACATGAAGGGTTGTGAACACTCAGCCGAGATTATCCTCTCCCTTGGGAGGCCCCTTGGGTTGCTCGCCCTCCTTATGTGAGCCAAAATCAACCTGGAGCTCAGGGGTTCTATCACTGAGGTGAACCTTCCAAGCTCTGTGTAGATGGGCTTCTCGCTCTTCACCAGCCTTGGGGTTCCGTCGACGTAGAAGCCTAAACCCCACCCGTCACCTTGTAGGCGTCTGGGATCCGATCTACTCTGATTATAGATTGAGCAGGGATCGTCGAGGAGGTATCTATGCGCATCGGTCGGCTCTGTGGATAACATCCCGAAGAGGCGGCACAACCTAGCTCTACCCTCAACCTTGAATAATGAACGGTTATGTAACTATTAAAGGTTAAAGCCTCCATGATGGGGAAGGCTTTAAGAGGCTTCATCTGAGATAGGAGATGGAGGACTGGAAGGATGCCGGATGATATGAACGTCATCATAATAATGTTGGACAGCCTGAGGAAGGATCACGTTGGATGCTACGGGAACGACTGGATAAAGACCCCTGAGATCGATGGGTTGGCCAAGGAGAGCGTTCTATTCACGAGGGCCTTCCCGGAGGCACTTCCAACTATACCCGTCAGGAGAGCCCTCCACACGGGGATGAGAACCTTCCCGAATAAGGGCTACACTCCCAGAAAGGGGGATAACGTGAAGATACCTGGTTGGGAGCCGATACCCGAGAGCCATATCACCCTCGCGGAGATACTGAGGAGGGAGGGCTACATAACAGCCATGTACACATCGACCTACCACATGTTCAAGCCCTCCATGAACTTCCATAGGGGGTTCGACTGCTGGATTTGGATCCGTGGGCAGGAGGCTGACCGTTACAGAGTTCCACTAGAGGGGGATATCGAGGACTTGAGGAACCTACCCTGCGAACTCGCCTATGGATGTGTCGGCCACACGCTGCACTACTGCCTAGCTAATATGCGGGGTTGGAGGGATGAGAGTGATTGGTTCCCGGCTAGGACCTTCGGTGGAGCTATCGATTGGTTGGAGGAGAACTATAAGAGGGGAAGGTTCCTCCTAGTCGTTGATGAGTTTGACCCCCACGAGCCGTGGATAGCTCCCAAACCCATCTTAGACCTATACTTCGATACGGCCAATTATACAGGCAGGAGGATAATAAATACCCGCACCGGACCCTACGAGTTCAGGGAGGGCGAACTCGAGTATACTAGGGCCCAGTACGCCGGCGAGGTAACCTTAGTTGATAAGTATGTCGGCAAACTCTTGAGGAGGGTTAGGGAGCTCGGCCTATGGGACAATACGATAGTAGTTCTTACGTCGGACCACGGGCATCCGATAATGGAACACGGCATACTCCATAAGGCTCCCTACTGCCTATACCCGGAGCTGATGGACCTAGTCTTCATGGTATACCACCCAGACAGGGAGTACGCTGGCATGGAGTGCGATGCCTATGTTAGCCACCACGACATCCTACCAACGATCTTAGCCTTCTTGGGCATATCCCCACCAACACCCATCGATGGAAGAAACCTTTGGGAGTGGGTTACGGGTGAGAGGAAGGATAGACGGGAATACATGACTTCGATATTTGGAGGTTGGGTCTGGTGTCGGGATGAGGATTACGCCTACATCTCAGATCTAGATGGAGAGCATAGGAGGCTATACGACCTACATGAAGACCCCGGACAGTACAACAACATAGCAGAAGAGAGACCCGACATCTGTGAGAGGATGTATAAGAGGATCTTGAGGGACGCTGGCGGAAGCCTCCCACGCTACCAACTGGATATACCAGAGCTGCGCTGGTACAACGCTCTGAGAAGTTAGCGGCCTTTACCCTCTCTCACCTCAACTCTTTACGCATTCTGTAGCGTGTCCAGAAGGTTGGGAGTTTAGCCTCCCTCCAGCCCATCCGCGTTAGGGCTTCCTCACTTATACCTTGGATTGGAAGCCTAACACCCACCCATCTCAGGCCCTCCGTGGAGCAGAGGTGAACCAACCCATACAGGAGGCTTAGGGCGTAACTCGGCTCGACTGGGTGGATGTACTCCACCTTCACTAGGTCCTTGTATATATTGTCGGTACGCCCTATCACAACTCCGACTGCCTCGTCGCGGTCCAGCCCTAGAAGGGCCTTCTCCGGGTCGTCGGTGAAGCTGTTAAAGTAGGATGTGAGGAAGCGGAGGTACTCACCACGCTCCATGAACCTAGCAAGCTTCCCTAGGTCGTCCAAGATTAGGGGCTTCATCTGGATCTCTTCCGGAGGCGTGACCCTCCTCCCAACCAGCTCGAGGATTAGAGCCTTCTGGACCTCCACACACCTGAAGCCGTACCTCTCGTAGAAGCCTCGGGCGAAGGGTGTTCCCGTCTCAACGATCTTCAAGCCCTCCCGTCGGGCCTTATCCTCTATGGCCTTCAAGAGTTGGCCGCCGACACCTCTATCCCAATAGTCGGGGTGGACGGCTATCCACTTTATGGTAGCTTTATCCTCGCTGTGGGCTCCAACCAGGAAGCCGATGATCCCGTCATCCTCATCCTCAGCCACAAAGCACCATTCACCGTAATCAGCCATGGTCTGGGCGAAGCCCCTGCCTATGAGGCCCGTAAGCCTAGCCGTCTCGAGGAAGGCTTGATTTGCAACCCTCACTATCGAGACGACGTCTTCGGGGCGGGCTGTTCTTACATGGAACCTTCCCATCTACCGTAACCTCCAAGGGTTCTGTTAAGCCTCCATAAACATGTGTGAGGGTTCAAAAACTTTCCGATATTGCGTTAAGGTGGCTCAGCTTAGATTCTAACCCTTATGATCCGGTTTATTGCCTTATGGGTTGCGTCTCTCTGTAGATGTAGACCCCCATGTAGTCTATTATGACCGGTTTTATGTCTGGTGTTCCTTCCAGCAACTCGGCGAATACCTTTGGGTCTATCGTCCTCCTCTTGAAGCAGCCGTAGTGGGATGGTATAACTATCTTGGGCTTTATTATCTTCGCGAATTTTACGGCGTCTTCGGGCCTCCTACCTGGGAAGTCCCCGATTATCGGTAGTATCGCTATCTCTGGTGAGAAGTTTGCCACCCTCCCTAGAACGGTGGTTGGGTCAGCCACAACCTCTGGTGAGGAGTCTCCCATATTGTAGACTTTGACGAAGCCGAAGTCGAAGATGTATCCGTAGTGGGTTGTCCACTTCCTACCCCTCCCATCCCTCTCGCAGCCTATTATCGAACTGAGGGCTGAAACCTTGAAGTCCCCAACCTCAATGGTCTCGCCATCCCTTAGGCTTCTGGCTCTATCCTTGGGTATGCCGGCCCTCAAGAAGTGCCGGTAGGACTCCGGTGTGCCGAAGAATATGGTTCTTGGCGAGTGCTTGGCGATCGCTGAGAGGGTTATCGGGTCTGTGTGGTCGGAGTGGTCATGGGTGCAGAAGACGTAATCGACCCTGAAATCCTCGGGTTTAACTGGGGGCTCTGGGTGGACGAAGTATTCCTCAACTTCCACACCCTCCGGGGGTATCCTAGAGAGGTAAGGGTCTACAGCGATCAGTGTGCCCCTCGGGGTCTTGAATATGTAGGAGTTCTGTCCAAGCCAAGATATGGCGAGCTCCCCACCACAGACCGTCAAGTTTTTGATATCATCCATAAAGCCCATAATAATCACTCCCTAGCGTGTTTTATTACATGTCCAACCTCCGGGAGGATCAGCCTCTTAAGGGCTATAGATATGCCCTGGGGGGAGCCTGGTATACAGAAGACTGCCTTACCCCCCGATACGCCTGCTATCGCGCGGGTCATCATAGCGGCTGAGCCTATCTCCTCGTAGCTTAGAGACCTGAAGAGCTCCCCGAAGCCGTCTAGCTCCTTCTCCAGTAGTGGTCTGACGGCCTCTATCGTCACATCCTTAGGGCTTATCCCGGTGCCCCCACAGGTTATTATCGCGTCGACCCTCTTGGACCTTAGGGCCTTCATTATAACCCTTTGTATTACAGCCCTATCATCCGGGACCAGCCTCCTCAAGGTAACCCTATGCCCAGCCTCCTCGACGGCTCTGGTTATTAGGTCCCCTGAGGGGTCGTCAATTCTCCCCGTCTTCGAGAAGGACTCATACCTGGATGAACTGCATGTTATCACGGCGAATTTGAGGCTTTTTGGAGCCTCAGCCTTGTGCTTCATCGCAGTCTCACTCATCGGTCTCACCAACCATTATACAACGTACAACGATTAAGTAGGCTTAGGATACGGCTACAAAATTAGCATTACCCCTCTTCAGGTTTTAGACCCCACTCTGAGACTTGAACTTTCTCAGAACCCTTACGTCTAGGATCACCGTTGTCGGGTACTGCCCCTCCTCATCCTTCTCGTACTGTTTCGTCATGTCCCATACGGTTAGCAGGGCAGTCGTTGCGGCGACTAAGGCCTCCATCTCAACCCCAGTCTGAGCTTTAGTCTTTACGGTGGCCTCAGCCTCAACCGTCTCCTCTCCGGCTACCCTGACATCCACATCGACCTTCGTCAACGGGATTGGATGGCATAGCGGTATCAGGGAACTCGTCCTTTTAGCGGCTAGTATACCGGCGATCTTAGCCGTGTAGAGTGGATCTCCCTTCTCTATCTTACCCTCCCGGATCAGCTTAACGGTCTCCCTCTTCAGCTTTATCCTACCCTTGGCTGTGGCTGTGCGGTATACCTCTGGTTTTTCGGTTATATCCACCATCGACATCGCTTAGACACCGGGCTATCCCCCGGTTGGTGATGGAGGCCTTAGAACTCCGGGAGGGCTGACTGCTTATCCTTACGGAGTAGCGTAGGTTCCTCCACCTTCTCCTCCTCTGCCTCAGGCTTCTCAGCTTCTACGCCGACCTTTGGCCTTTCGGTTACGCCCTCCGGTTGGGATGGCCGGAACTTCGCTAGTTCATCCTGAACCATCGCTATGTGCATCCTGGTCTCTCCTAGAGCCCTCTCGAGGTTTGACATGTGGAACCTTAGGTTCTCGAGTTGCTTCCTCAGGTTGATGAACCTTAGGTGTATTACCTCCGGGACCGGTATTGAGGCCAGATACTCCTTCGTCTTTGAGACCTCTTTCAGTCTTATTACCTCCATTATCCCCCTGGATGGGTCACCCCTTATACCCTTCGCCAGCTGGAGTAGGTCTGAGGCTCCCATAACTGCCTTCCTGAGCTGTTCCAAGGCTAGCCTCGAGTTCTCCATAGGGTTATCGGACTTCCGGAAGAGTATCTCCTTGAATTCGTCTAGGGGTTGTAGGACCGCCCTGAACCTCCTCTCTATGGTAGGGGTCATCTCTGGTTTGAGCACCAGCATGCTTTCCGTCAGGCGCTCAGTTAGGCTCCTCAAAGTTGTGACGGATTCCTCGGCCTTCCTCCAGAGGTCCATGGGGAGGAGCCTCTCAAAGATCACGCCGCTCGTTATTTCGGTGGCCATCTTCTGGAGAAGCTTCTCGAACTCGCTTATCCTCCGGTCGAAATCCTCAATCATCAAACCACACCAGCAATAAGGTTGGTGCCACATCTACTTATTAACCCACATCGCTTAAATAATTTTTACACTCATGTGGGGATATCGGGAGGGGGAACGCAGCCTAGATTTTCGAAAAAATGGCAAAATTTAAAAAGGCTCCTCATCCAAAAAGGAGAATACCTTGCAGGTTGGAGCGTGTTTCTAGGTTTATGGAGAGAGAGACTCCAGCCATCATCGGGGTTGGCAGGACGAAGTTCGGTGAGAGGTTCGAGGAGGACCCGGAGGACCTCATAGACGAAGCCGGATTGATGGCCCTCGACTCAGCCGGGATAGAACGGAGGGACCTCGACGCCTGCTACATATCCGACTACTTCCTCCAACTAACCAACAAGATCGGGATAGAAGAGGGCTTCATGTCCCAGCTCCTCGAGATGCACATCCCAATTGAGAAGGTTCGATCCTTCAGCTCAGCCCTATTCAACGCATGCCACTCCATAGAAGCCGGAAAGTACGACTTGGTACTGGTCGGCGGGGTGGAGAAGATGACAGACCGACTCGATAAGATAAGGGATGACCTAATGCTGCTGGAGGATCCGTGGAGCTACTATGCCGGTTGCACACCTGAGTCGAACCACGAGTTGATGTTGAGGGAGTACATCAAGAAGTATGGTATAACCGGGGACTCACTTGAGAGATTGAAGGTGGCTCTGGCTTACATCTCTGTTAAGAACCACAGGAACGCCGTGAAGAACGTGTACGCCCACTTCCGTAGGGAGATAGACCTCAACCGGGTGTTGAAGGCGAGGGAGTCAGCGCATAAACCCCTAGGCCTCTACGACTTCGCCCCTATATCGGATGGCGCCTCAGCCATAATCTTGGCGAGCCCAAGAGTTGCCAAGGAATACACGGATACGCCAATCTACATACTCGGCTCAGCCCTCTCAACCGACTACATAACATACCCATCCCGCGAGGATAGGGCCGGCTTCCTGGCAACGAGGATAGCCATGGAGAAAGCCCTAAAGATGGCCAAGGTCGATATTAAGGATATCCACCTAGCCGAGCTGTACGACCAATCAACTGTATTGGAGATGATCTCACTCGAAGACCTAGGCTTCTCGAGGAGGGGGAGGGCTTGGCTAGACTTGGCGGAGAGCTTCAGGAACTTCGACGACTTCGAGGGCTTCTACGACCTGGATGGGCACATCCTATACGTGAATACTAATGGCGGCCTGAAGGCTGATGGGAACCCGCTAGGCGCGACGGGTGGAGCCCAAGTATATGAGGTGTTCAAGCAGTTGAGAGGTGAGGCCGACGGCGTTAAGGTGGAGTTCGACGGCGACCTCCTATATGGATGCGTCCAGGAGGTTGAGGGGTTCGGAACTAAGGTTTACGTGCACATCTTGGGGAGGGATTAGGTGTGAGTAGTGGACCTATAGAAAGGAGGGTCTCATACATCGGGGATAGATTGAAGGGTAGCCGCTGTACAATCTGCGGGAGGGAGTACTTCAGGGTTAGGAAGTACTGCGGAACCTGCGGGAGGAAGAGCTTTGGGAAGATCGAGGATATAGACTTCTTCTACGAGAAGGGTGTGCTCGAGTCATGCACAGTCGTTAGGAACCCAACCAACAAGTTCAGGAAACTCGGCTCCTACATTTATGGTATAGTATCATTCCACGACGGGAAGGTTAGGGTTCCCGGTAGGCTGACGGACCGCATACTCAGGAGCGATGAGGATGTAGACCCCTCAGACTTCGAGGGGAGGGAGGTTGTACCAAGGTTCAGGCGTAGGTACAGCGTGGGGCCGAGCGAGATAATCCCAACGATATCTCTGGCCTTCACCTTCGCGGATGAGTACTACCCATACCAGAAGTACGAGATCGTAAAGCCCAAGAAGGAGTATGAGACCCCGGGGATAGTGGGCTACGGGGTCTACGTCTCAAGGTTCAGGATAAAGGAGGGAACCATAGAGCGCTCCGTGCCATTCCTAGACGAGGACGCCATAACCGCGGCTGTGGAGGCCGGAAAACTAGCCCTAATCCATTCAGGTGTGGATCAATCACTAATCGGCAAGATATACGTAGGCTCGGAGTCTAACCCCTACGCCGTAAACCCGATAGCGTCGAAGGTGGCCCAAGTACTGAAGCTCGGTGAGGAGGAGAGGGATGAGAGGGTTCAGGGGATAGATGCCGTCGACACGGAGTTCGCATGCAAGGCTGCGACGAGCATGTTCAAGGACGCCGCAGCCCTCGTGTATTACCCGAAGACCCCAACCGAGTACGCAATAGTGATAGGAGCAGATAACTCCCAAGCTGCACCCAGGGGTGAACCTGGAGGTGAATTGGACTTCTTCGTCGGGTTTGGGGGTTCGGCCTTCATCTTCGGCATGAGGGATGTGATCGCCGAGCTTGAAGGTTGGTACTCGTGCTCCTCTGATACGCCGGACTTCTGGAGGAGGGACTTAGAGCCGTACCCGAGGCATGGGGGTAGGTTCACCGGTGGACCTGCATACTTCAAGCATATAGTGAAGGCTGGTAGGAAGCTTATGGAGAAGATGAACCTCACACCCGGCGACATAGACTACTTCATCTGCCACCAGCCCAATCCCGTCTGGCCTATGAGGGCCGCTAAGAGCTTGGGGTTCAAGCCTGAACAATACCTACCTGGGATGCAAGTTTCTAAGTTCGGTAACACCTATTCCGGTTCTTCCCCGATAGGGTTGGCATCAGTCCTCGACATAGCGAAACCATACGAGAGGATAATGATAGTCAGTTACGGGTCTGGGGCTGGGAGCGACGCCTACTCTTTCCTAGTTACGAGCCAGATAGAGGAGAAGAGAAGCAGGCAGAGGTTCAACGTCAGGTACCAAGTTGAGAACAGGTATATAGAATACATTGACTACGCAACCTACAGGAGGTTCAAGGAAGGGTTATAGGTAACCCATTAAGGGAGCACATAAGATTTATATCCAACATCAACATTTCGATAATTACTAGCATTAAACGGATTCGGCGGGAAGGCTTGTAGCCGCAACCTGCTGATTCTGTTGTATGCTAGTTCCGCGACTAAGGACGAAAAGGTAAATGCGTAGACCGTTAGATGCAGATTGGAAAGGCTTTGGTGAAGTGGCGCTACTGGTGAATGCCGGTTTTCTCCACTCAATCTCTATGGATCCCCTCATCCCCACCACCCTTGGGGATGGAACGGCAGCCACACCTATGAAGGGTGACGGATGGAACGTTGAGCTCTATGGCCTCCTTAGGGTTGACCTTAAACTATCAAGCAGAACTGGCTGTTTGCAGTCGCGGGTTTATCGAGTAAAGGAGGAGATGTTATGAAGATTAGTGAATTGAGAGATGGGATGAGGAGAGTCAACGTTGTCGCGAAGGTTCTAGACATATCTGAGCCGAGGGAGGTATACTCCAGGTTCAGCGGGACAGCCCACCGCGTGGCAACAGCCACGATAAGCGACGAAAGCGGAACTATAAAGTTGACCCTATGGAACGACCAGATAGACAAGGTTAAGGTGAACGATACAGTCAGCATCGAGAACGGCTACATAAAGTCGTTCAGGGGAGAGATACAGCTGAACGTTGGTAGATACGGCAAGCTATCCGTTCTGTAAGAAACCCGCGAGGATGTTTGGATTTAGAGTTTGTGAGGTGAGATAGATGCAGAGGGGAAGGAGAAGGAGCAGACCGACCTCCAAGGGTTATGGGAGACCGTACCCACCGAAGCCCGTCGAGCTGGGGAAGGAGTACGACGTAGATGTGCAAGAGGTGAGCAGGAGGGGGGATGGGATAGCGAGGATAAAGGGGCTTGTAACGTTCATCCCTAACACAAAGCCAGGAGACCACGTTAGGATAAGGATAACGAGGATAAGCAGGAGGTTCGCCGAGGGGGAGGTAGTCGAGTCCCCAACAGAGGAAGAGGAGTCTTAGATGGCAAGGTACCGCTAGACCTACGGGATCCACCTCTCCAACTGGGACTGGCTCATCCGCCTGTAATGGCTCAACATCCTATCTATAACCCTACCCACACGATCCCTAGAGAAGTCCAACTCCTCACATAAAAACTCGTATAGCTCCTCCCTCTTCAGGTAACCATACTTTATCTCATAATTTGTGTTTACATCCGGCCTTAGGAATATCTCCCTAACCTCACCGTAGTTCTCGGGAACTCTCCTCCTTATAATCTCGGGAAGCTTCTCGATGCAGCCATACCTCCTAATAAGGTCTAGGGCCTTCTTCGGCCCTATCCCCCTAACACCCCTATTGAAGTCCGTACCTATCAGTATCGCTATATCGACGAGTTGCCTCCTCGTTATACCGTGGTGGAACAGCAGCTCACCCAGGGTTATAAGCTCTGGCTCTAGTGGTCTAGATACGCCCAAGCTTGGTAGGAACTCCTTACCAGAGATCGTTAGGTAGCGGACCAGCCTCGGGGTTCCGAAGAGAAGGGAGTCGTAGTCCCTACTGCTGGAGGCCCAGACATCCCCTTTGATGGCCATGTAGGCGGCCTGGGCCTCACCCTCACTCGGAGCTTGGACGTATGGTATACCCAGCAAGCTTAGGAGTCTCTTCGCATCCTCGATCATCTCTCTCGTTAGGCGGCTTGTCATAACCGCCTTTGAGAAGGCCCTTGCGTAGTCTCCGGCCTTTAACGCCTCTCTCCACTCCTCCTCCGCCCT
>Ga0180302_10000688_pt1 | contig 15355 bp, 18 predicted proteins | sample GuaBasSediGuay17_FD_121794 | JGI IMG/M metagenome (GOLD analysis project Ga0180302, IMG submission 121794) | Subseafloor sediment microbial communities from Guaymas Basin, Gulf of California, Mexico - Guay17, Core 4571-4, 12-15 cm | ecosystem: Environmental > Aquatic > Marine > Hydrothermal... | reverse complement strand
GTGGGACTCTACAAGCCCACTAAGGGGCGGGTGGAGATACTGGGTGAGGACTCGCGAGGCCTTAAGGCCTCCGACGTGGCGCTGAGAGTAGGCTACGTTTACCAGAACCCCGATCACCAGCTCTTCTGTGAGACCGTGTACGAGGAGGTCGCCTACGCGCTCTTTAACGCTGGGCTGCCTAGGGAGGAGGTTGACCGCAGGGTGGTTAACGCGCTTAAGCAGGTGCACCTCAACGGGCTTGAGGAGGAGCGTCCCTACTTCCTGAGTAAGGGTGAGAGGCAGAGGCTCGCCCTCGCCGTCGTGCTCGCCATGGACCCGGAGGTCCTCATAGTGGATGAGCCCACCACTGGGCAGGACCCAGCCCAGTCCAGGGAGATCATGGAGCTCCTCAGGGGGGTGAACGCGAGGGGCAAGACCGTGGTAGTGATAACTCACGACATGGAGCTCGTGGCGGAGTACGCATCCAGGGTAGCGGTCCTGAGCGAGGGGAGGCTGCTGGCGGTAGGGCCCCCCAGGGCCGTGCTGGCGGATGAGGAGCTCATGAGTAGGGCGGGGCTCGAGCCCCCCCAGATAGTGGAGCTATCCTTAAGGCTCTTCGGCGAGCCCCTCCTATCGGTCGAGGAGGTGGTGGTGCGTGAGTAAGGACGTGGTGAGGGAGAGGGTCTGGAGGGAGTTGAGGAGGTACGCTAAGCCTGACTCGAGGTTCCACTACGACTTCTCAGAGTTCATACCGGACTTCGAGGGGAGTGAGCGGTGCGCCGATGCCATCAGGGGGATGGACGTCTACAGGAGGGCTAAGCTGCTCTTCATAACACCGGATAACTGCCTGGAGGTGTTGAGGATGTACGCCATACTCGACTCCAAGCCCTTCATAATGCCCACCTACGGGATAAGGAGGGGCTTCGTATACATCTCGAGGGAGCTCGTGCCCCCAGGCAAGGAGGACTTCGCCGCCACGCTGGATGGGGCCGAGAGGTTCGGCAGGTACGTCTCTCTCGATGAGATAGCGGGGATGGGGAGGATAGACCTGATGATCACGGGCGCGTCGGCCGTGAGCGTGAGCGGCGTGAGGTATGGGAAGGGACATGGATACTTCGACCTCGAGTGGGCCATGATGAGGGAGATAGGGGTGGTTGATGAGGACACGCCGGTCATAGCGGTGGTCCACGACGTTCAGGTGGTTGAGGAGGAGCTGGAGGCGGATAAGTACGACACGGTGGTCGACTACATAGTGACTCCCACCCGCGTCATCAAGGTAGGCGGCGGGAGGCCTAAGCCAGCGGGCATTAACTGGGAGCGGCTGCCGAGGCAGCTGCTGGATGAGATACCGCCGCTGATGGAGCTGTACAGGAGGCGCTTCGGAGGCGCGCCAGCCCCTGACTAGGCTGCCTCTCTCCTGGTTGTGAGCTGAGAGTTTATAGCCCTCGCTCTACGGAGACTTGAGGCGTGGCGGCATTCAAGGAGTTTAAGGGTCGAGACGAGCTGATAGAGGAGCTTAAGCTCGACGATGCGCACAGGGTGGTCCACGTATTCGTTGAGGAGCCCTCACCACCGGAGCCCGGTCCCCTTCTCGATGAGGTGGATCTAGCCGAGCCTGTGAAGGAGGCGTTGAGGAGGAGGGGGGTCAGCCGGCTCTACAGGTTCCAGGCTGAGGCCCTGGAGAGGATAAGGTCCGGTAGGAATACCGTGATAGTCGCGGGCACAGGCGCTGGGAAGACTGAGGCCTTCCTCTTACCCATACTGGAGGAGGTGGTTGAGAACCCCTTTGGGGGGGTTAGGGCGCTGCTCGTGTACCCGACTAAGGCGCTGGCTAGGGATCAGCTGGCTAGGGTGAACTCGCTGGTCAGCACGGTCTTCGGGGCTAGGGCCCTCGCGTTCGACGGCGATACGAGCGAGAGGGAGAGGGAGGCCATATACGCCATGCCGCCACCCATCCTGGCGACTAACCCGGACATGCTGCACTACGGGCTGATGAGGTCCCCGCGCTTCAGGGAGCTCGTGTCAACCGCCAGGTACGTGGTGCTGGACGACATGCACGTCTACGGGGGAGTCTTCGGAGCCCACGTCGCATACGTGCTTAGGCGGCTCCGCCGCATCCTTAGGGGGGAGCCCGTGTTCATAGGCGCCACGGCCACGATAGGCAATCCCCACGAGTTCGCGAGCGCCCTGTTTGGAGGCCCGGTCGACGTAGTGGAGGCGAGGGCTGGCAGGAGGAGCCCCACGTACCACATAATGGTGAAGCCCGTGGCGCGCTCCAGGCTCGCGGAGGCCGCGCACCTAGCCGCCAGGTGCGTCGAGAGGGGGCTTAAGACGCTGGTGTTCGCGGACAGCCACAAGCTGGTGGAGCTGATCCACAGACTGTGCCTGAGGATGGGCGTCGAGGTCTACGTTCACAGGGCTGGCCTCCTCCCTGAGGAGCGTAGGAGGATAGAGGAGGGCTTGCGGAGGGGCGATATAATGGCCGTGGCCGCGACCCCCACCCTAGAGCTGGGGATAGACGTAGGGGATCTGGACTGCGTCATACTGGCCAACGTGCCGCCGACCTACAGCAAGTACGTCCAGCGGACCGGCCGCTGCGGGAGGAGGGGGAGGAAGGCGTACGTGATGATGATACTCGGCAATGACCCGATAAGCCAGTACTACGAGAACTACCCCCACGACTTCTTCGGCAAGGGCTTCGAGCCCCTGGCGATTGAGCTGAGGAACGAGGAGGTCGTTAAGGTGCAGCTGCTGGCGATGGCCCTGGACAGCCCCGTGAGGATGTCGGAGCTCAGCGATTTCGAGAAGAGGGTTGCGGAGGAGCTCATAAAGCGGGGATACCTGAGGCTGATTAAGAGCAGGGGCTACCTCAGGTGCACCTCCAAGGGGGCTAGATACCTGCGGAGCAGGCCGGGGCTGAGGGGCGTCGGCGAGGTCGTGCGGATATACGACGTGCGGGGCAGGCTCGTGGGGTACAGGGAGATGCCCATGGCAATTAAGGAGCTGTTCCCGGGCGCCATCTACCTGCACGGGGGGGAGGTGTACATGTCCCTGGAGCTCACGCCGACCCGCGCCGTGGTCAGGAAGCTGCCGCCGGACTTCAACTTGATGACGAGCCCCCTCTACTACTCGGAGCCCGAAGACTTCGCGCCCGAGTACTCCCGCGCGGTGGTCGGGGTCAAGGTCGAATACGGGGAGCTGAGGGTCAAGGAGGCCGTCTACGGCTACGTGGTGAAGGACTTCACGAGCGGGGCTGTGCTGCGGGAGGCCATGCTCGACAGGGAGTACAGCTATGTGTTCAGGACTAAGGGGCTCCTCATCCACCTCCCCACCGAGCCCTCGTGGAGCCTGATTGAGAACGCCGAGGCCGTGCACGCCGTGGAGCACGTGTTGATAGCAGCTGCGCAGACCGTGGTCGGGGCGGGGCTCACCGACATGGGCGGCGTGAGCTTCCCCACAGGCCACGTGTTCATCTATGACTCCTTCCCCGGCGGCTCTGGCTGCTCGAAGCTCCTCTTTAATCGCCTGGAGGAGGCCTTCAAGAGGGCTTACAGGATAGTGAAGGCGTGCAGCTGCGCGGATGGATGCCCCAAGTGTGTGTACTCGCCCTACTGCGGCAACAATAATAGGGTCTTATCGAGGAGGAGGGCCCTCTACCTGCTGGAGCGGGTGTTGAGGGGCGAGCTTGAGGAGCTCGAGGTCCAGGAGGCTCCCGAGGGGAGGCCCCTGGCGTGAGCGAGCCGCTCGAGGCGCTTAGATCAGGGAGAGCCTCTTGAGGGGTTCGATTCTCCTCTCCCTCTTATACGCCCTGAGGGCTTCGAGCACTTCTTCGCGCGTGACGCCGAAGGCCCGCCTCACTCTCCTCGAGACCTCCGACTCCCTTATGAAGAGGGCCTGCGCTACTTGAGTCAAGTTGCTCTTGCCGCTCCCGAGGCTGGCGGTCTCGAAGTCGAAGATCACGGGCTGCATGTCGCGCGTGACTAACACGTGACCCCTAATCCTTGAGAGCTCCTTATGGACCAGGCCCAGCCGGTCGAGGGTAGCCGCCTGCTGCAGCAGGCGGCGAATCACATCCCTGACCTCGGGTAGTGAGGCTGATAGCACCCAGCTCTCAAGCGGCACACCCTCGATGAAGCGCCACACGAGGAAGTTCCTGGAGGCGGCCATGAGGCGGGGCCCTATCCCAGCCCTATTGGCCAGCCTCAGCCTATACGCCTCGGGCAGCAGGGAGGGCCTGTTGGAGTCGAGCCTCCTGGCTTTAACGGCTACTATGCTGGACCCCGCCACGCCCTTAAGCACGACGCTAGTGGTGCCCTTAGCCACCACGCGAACCCCCCATAGCTCGACGGGGCCCTCAAACATCAGGGCGTCCACGCCGAGCTGCGCCAACTCCACCAGCCTCCTCCTAGCAGCTGAGGGGTCGCCCGAGGGGTAGGCCAGCACCCTCAAGTGAGCCTGGCTCAGCTCCCAGAGTCTTAAGAGCTTAGCCATGGGTACTTCCTCTCGAGCCAGCGGGTCAACTGAGTCCTATACTCGGGGTCGGCCGAAGCCTCAGCAACTCGAGGGCCAACGTAGACCTCGTAGCCCCTCCTCAGGCACTCAGTTATGTGCTCCCCGACGTTATAGGTTGATATGAGCTTGGCTAGCGCCTGCTCTACACCGCGGAGCTTGCGCCTCCTGATCACCACCCACCTATCCCCCTCGATGTAGGGGCCAGCCACAGCCCCGCCTCTTAGGTACTTGGTGATGAAGCGCACGTCGTGGTCTGAGTACACGGGAGGGCCATAATGCTTCTCTAGGGGTGGCAGGGTCAGCGACTCCAGCTCGAAGAGTAGGATCAGCACGTCGCCCGAGGCCCAGGCGTGAGAGCTGTAGACCGTGAACCCAGCCCGCTCAAGCCCGTTGGATAGCGCTCGGATGGCTCTCTTAACCTGGCCCCACAGCACATCCTCAGGGAGCCGGGGGATTGTGGTCTTGATGGCGACCACCGCCCTGGAGCGCAGCAGCTCGTCGAGGGGGCGCTCGGCGCTCTCCGGGGGGTAGAAGAAGCTGGTGCTCGGAGCCCTGAGGAAGGCCCGAGAGGCCGCTATGAACTTACACATGCTCTCGAGGGAGACGGGGCTCGCCACGTTCCTCCGCGGGTCCACCGGGTCGACTACTACTAGCGGGTCCTGGAACTTCTTGAGGGCCTCCCGCCGATCCTTGTAGTGGCGCTCCAGGTCTATGAACGTCCTATAGGGCCTCCAATTGGCGGCCGCCGCTATCGTCGACTTGAAGGAGCCGTAGTGTAGCACGAGGAGCTCCAGGAGGTAGCCCGAGAACCCCTCCACCCTTATCTCAGCGCCGTACACGCCCACGCCCTTAGCGAACCGCTTAAGCAGCCTAACCTCATCCTTGAGGCTTGGCCTCTCCTCGAACCTGCTGCGCACGTACATCGTGTGGAAGGGGGTCCTGTCGACCGGTGACAGTATCTCGAGTGGCGAGCTGACCCTGTAGGCGGGGACGACGTCGACGCTGTATCCTTCGACCTTCAGCGTCAGGTATGGGTGCGACGCGTACCTCTCCTCCCACTCCGCCCCCAGCACCTCGGCAGCCCTCCTCGCCACCAGCAGGCCCTGTCGTCGGAGTTCATCCAGCGGCGTGGCCGGGCTGAAGAGCAGGAACACGTCTATGTCCACGTCGCCCGCCAGCCAGGTGTCCTTAGCGAATGACCCCTCAACCTCCGCTATCACGTCGACTCCCTCTTCTCGCGATGCCCTCTCGAGGGCTCTGAGCACCTTGTCCACCACTCGGGCCACCCTCTCCCTCTCCTCAGCGCTGGGCACGATCCTTTGCAGGACTTCCCTCAGCACGTCATCGACGCTCAACTCTCCCGCCCCTCAAGGTAATAACACCTTCAAGCGTATAAACAGGGGGTGTTAGGATCGAGCCCTCTTCTCGAAGAGGGTCTCGTATATGGGGCCGCGCGGCGTCAGCGTGCTCCTCTTCAGCCGGAAGCTGGAGACTATCATCTCGCCCACCTCGACCTCCTCCAGCTCGGCTAGGACTCTGGGCAGGTCTCCCGCTGAGCCCTTCACCCTAGCTATCGTCAGGTGGGGCACGAACTCCTCCCTCGGCTTCGGTATCTTCAGCTTAGCTAAGGCTTCGTTGACCTTCTTGCTCAGCTCGACAAGCTCATCATGCCCCTCCCTAACTCCTATCCACACCACCCTCGGCCTCCTCTTATTCGGGAAAGCCCCCACCCCCACCAGCCCCAGCTTGAAGGGGGAGAAGTCCACCTCCCCGAGGACGCTGGCTATCTCGCTTACCAGCGGCCTGGCCACCTCCCCTATGAACCTTAGGGTTAGGTGGAGGTTCTGGGGCTCCACAAGCTTGAGCCTAGCGCGGGAGGCCTTCAACTGCTCCTGGATGCTGACTATCCTTGACACCAGCGCGGAGTCCTCCACGTCTACGGACACGAAACACCTCACCCTCTCCATCGCCATCACTCCCCGTATAGCCACTTCTCAAGCCTTTCACAGTTGAGCACGCGAGAGGCCTCGCCGGAGCAGGAGAGGAGGTGGGGACAGTAGAAGCAGGGTATCTCGTCGAGCACTGGGGGGAGCTTCGGCACTAGGAGCAGCTTGGGCGTCGGCTTCAGCAGGTACATCCTCCTACCCTTGTGCACCACGACCTCCCTGGTGAGGAAGCCCATCCTCTCCAGCCTCTTGACTATCCTGCTCCCCCTCCTACTGTCTATGTTCAGGAGGTGCCAGATGTCGCGCTGAAGTATGCCAGCCTCGCCTGACGCCGCCACAATGTCCAGTATCTTCCTCTCAAGCTGAGATCCTCCTCCCTCGCTAAGCCTTAGTTCCCTGGACTCGCTGCGCATACCCCCCTCACCTTAAATTGTAGGAGAATGGTCTAATTAAATCTGAGCGCGCCTAAGTGTATACAGTGATATCAAGCTTTGCTAGGAGCTCGCAGGTCCTCTTCCTGAGGGTGGTCTCGGTAACCCCCGCCGCCCTAGCGAAGTACGCCCTATTCCTCCTCTCCCCGTGGATCACCGACGCTATGTACAGCGCGGCTGCGGCCACGCTCCTGGGCGGCTTCCCCAGCAGGGCGTGCGCCTCAGCCGCGGCCTTGACTATCTCTACGGCCGTGCGCTGCACCTTCATGTCGAGGCCCAGCCTGCTGGCTATCATGGGTATGTACTTGAGGGGGCTAGGCGGCCTTAGCTTAAGCGTGCCCCTCATCTTGTCGAGGAGAAGGAGGTAGCACCTCCTGGCCTCCTTGACGCTGGTGAGGGCCAGCTCGCAGAGCCTGGCCGGGTGGTAGGGCACGCCATACTCCCTGCAGGCGAGCATGATACACGCGACGGCCATTGATGAGACGCTCCTACCCCTCAGCAGTCCCACCTTCTGCGCTAGGGCGAATAGCCTGAACGCCTCCTCCCTCACCTGGGATGGCGCCTGGACTGCGGCGGCTAGCCTCCTAATCTCCTCCCTCCCCTCGATTACGCTCCTGGCGTCCTGCTTGGATATGTGTGACTGTATGAGGGTGAGCCTCCTGAACTCCTCCCTCCTCCTAGCGTCCATCGCCTGGGAGCGGCCTATCACTGTGGAGAGGCTTGTGAAGGGCTTAACGGGCTCAGCCCTGGCCCTCGCCACGGCCTGCTCCTCATTGTAGGCCCGCCACTCCGGCCCGCTGTCGATCACGCCCTCCTCGACCACGAAGCCGCAGTCCTCGCACTTCAGCTCGCCGCTGTAGGGGTCGTAGAACACGTTGCGGGAGCCGCAGTTGGGGCATGCGCGCTCGCTCACCTCCTACCACCCCTACGCCTCCTCCTGACCACCTCCATCGCGTAGAGCAGCCTATTGACCAGGTAGTCAGGTCGCCGGATCCGGGGGGAGGTGACCTTGACCACTACGTACGGCGAGGATACGGGGCCTATTATGTCGTAGACGAAGCCCACTAAGCTGGCGGCGGAGTCGTACACTTCAGCGCCTAGCTTGGGCAGGGTCTTCGCCTTTACAACCAGCTTGCCGTCACGCGTTACCCTAATTACCTTGCCTATCACCAGCATAGGGCATCACGAAGCTGTATTATCTGGAGGGCGGGTACTTAAGTCGGCAACGCTGCACGGCGATAGTTTCGGCCAAGCGCCACTTTTTAAAAGGTGTGGAGGTAGGGGTGTCGTCTATGCTTAGCGAGCTTGAGAGGTACAAGCTGGAGAGGTTCCTGCAGGAGCTTAAGGGCAAGAGGGGGAGGGGGACGGAGCTCATCTCACTCTACATACCAGCGGGCAGGCCGATAAGCGAGGTCATGAGCGTGCTGAGGAGCGAGTACTCGGCCGCCTCCAACATAAAGGACAGGACCACGCGGCATCACGTGCTCGACGCGCTCACGGCAGTCATGCAGCGGCTCAAGCTCTTCAGGACTACCCCGCCCAACGGGCTCGTCATATTCGCCGGCTACGTCGCCAGGGGCGCGCCGGGGAGCGAGAAGCTGGAGGTATACGTCCTGGAGCCCCCAGAGAAGCTGAGGGTCTGGCTCTATAGGTGCGACTCGCGGTTCCACACCGAGATACTCGAGGAGATGATAGCGGTTAAGGAGACCTACGGCCTGATAGTGGTGGACAGGGGGGAGGCGGCGTTCGGGATACTCAGGGGGAAGACGCTGGAGGTCGTCAAGGAGATAGAGTCGGGGGTCCCGAGGAAGCATAGGGCTGGCGGCCAGTCGGCCAGGAGGTTTGAGCGGATCATCGAGCAGCTAACCCACGAGTTCTACAAGAGGGTGGGCGAGTACGCCAACAAGATATTCCTCGGCATCCCGGACCTGAAGGGAGTGATAGTAGGCGGCCCCGGCCCGGCGAAGGAGGAGTTCCTCAAGGGCGATTACCTCCACTACCAGCTGAAGGAGAAGGTGATAGGGGTCTTCGACGTGGGCTACAGCGGCGAGGCCGGGATCTACGAGCTCGTTAAGCGAGCCGAGGACCTCCTCAGGGACGTCCAGTACGTGAGGGAGAGGGAGGCCGTGAACAAGTTCCTCTACCACTTGGCGAGGGACACGGGCATGGCGGTCTACGGGGAGGAGGAGGTCAGGAAGATGCTGCTGATAGGGGCCGTCGAGACGCTGCTGCTCTCCGAGGAGCTGAGGAGAGTGAGGGTTAGGTACAGGTGCAGGGCCTGCGGGGCTGAGGGGAGCGTGAGCCTAGAGGAGGGTGGGGAGGTGAGGTGTGAGAAGTGTGGGGCCGCTGATGTAGAGGTGTTGGAGAAGGTGCCGGTCATAGAGGAGCTCGCAAAACTCGCGGAGCGCAGCGGCGCTGAGGTAGTCCTGGTCTCCACGCAGACGAGCGAGGGCAGGGAGCTCTACAGGGTCTTCGGCGGAGTAGCCGCCATCCTCCGGTTTAAGGTTTAAGGTCGTCTGCTGCAACACCACCACCTGTGAAGAAGAGGCGGCTGGAGATACTGCTCTCACGCATCCCGCCGCACCCGCAGCCCAGGCTGGAGCTCGAGCAGTACGCCACGCCGCCGCACCTGGCGGCCAGGCTGCTATGGGTGGCGGTGGCCACCTTCCGCGACCTCCTAGAGGACGTGGTGCTGGACTTAGGCGCCGGGACTGGGAGGCTGGGGCTTGGGGCCGCCCTGCTGGGCTCTCCCTACGTGGTGCTGGTGGACCTGGACCCTGAGGCTCTGAGGGTAGCGCTGGATAAGGCCAGGGAGCTCCGCGTGGATGAGCGGGTGGACGCTGTGTGCGCCGACGTCAGGTGCTTCGAGATCTCTAGGGAGGCCAGCTACGCCGTCCAGAACCCCCCATTCGGGGTGCACAGGAGGGGCGCTGACGTGGAGTTCCTGGCCGCCGCCCTCAGGCTGGCGCGAGTAGTCTATAGCGTGCACAAGGCCGAGGCGGTCGACTACGTCCTGGAGAGGTGTCGCGAGGCGGGGGCGGAGGTGCGTCTGCTATTCAGGGAGGTCATAAGGCTCCCCCCCACGATGCCGCACCACCGCAGGAGGGAGCACGTGGTCAACGCGGCCGCCATCAGGGTGAGCAGGGGATCAGGCTGAGGAGGCAACATTTTTCTAGCTGGGGGGCCAGGCTGCACAGGCATGAGAGCTTCGCGTCGTGTCGTAGTACCTGGCGAAGAGCTTGGGGTCATAGAGGAGTACGTGCCCCTCTCTAACACCTACGTTGAGGATGGGGTGATAAGGGCGAAGGTAGTGGGCGAGTTGAGGGCTGACACCCTTAGACACGAGGTGGAGGTCCGGGAGGCTAGGAGGGCCTCGCTCCCCCGTGAGGGGGAGACGGTGTACGCCGTCGTAACCGGGATGAGGGATGTCATTGGATACCTAGATATATTTTATAATGAGGATACTGGCTCTGAGTACGTGCCCCCCTACAGGGGGGTCATCCACGTGTCGGAGATAAGCTCCAGCAGAGTTAGGAGCGTCTCCGAGATCTTCGGCTACGGCGATGTGGTAAGGGCCCGCGTCATCTCCAGTAAGCCCCCCTTCCTCCTCTCAACTAAGGGCTTTGAGTATGGCATAGTGTTCGCCAGGTGTCCGAGGTGCACGACCCCCCTCAGGAAGAGGGGCCTCTGGCTGTACTGCCACGCTTGTAAGAAGGTGTATAGGAGGAGGAAGGTGTCCAGGCTCTACCTGGTTAGATGACTATGCGCGGCTTTAAGAAGAGGGTGATATCGGTGAGGTTCGCCTCGCCCAGCGAGGCGGCCGAGTTCCTAGAGCACGTCTCTAAGCTCCTGGGAAACCTGGCGGCTGAAGTCAAGGGCTGCTCAGTAAAGCTCGTCGTCATGGCTCCGCCGGAGGAGCTGGACAGGGAGTACGCTAGGGTGAGGGAGGCCTTAAGGCAGTGGAGGATGTCCAGGCAGCTGCCGAGGCGGGGCGTGTATAGGCACCACATGGGCATGGTCCTCTCATCGGCCAGCCTGAAGGTCAGCATACCGGTGGCCGCCCTCATAGAGCTCCTGCAGCTCAAGGGCTTCAAGGCTAGGCTCGAGGGGAGTTACATAGTGAGCAGCGCCACCTTTGAGCAGGTGGTGGAGGAGGCGTCGCGCCTATCCGAGAAGTATGCTGAGGCGCTCAGGCTCCTCGCAACCCCCATGCTGAAGAGGCTAGCTGCGGTCCTGGCGGCAGCCCTGGAGTGTAGCGTGGAGGAGGCCTTGGAGAAGATGGAGGCATTGGGGCTGACGAAGGTGGACGAGAGGTATGGGCGCCTCGTGCTGTCCACAAACTACGAAGAGGCGCTAAAAAGAATAAGGAGCCTCGTGGTGGAGGAGAGAGGTGGCGGGGGTGAGCGAGGAGCTAGAGGTGGAGGTTGAGCGCAGCGAACCCACTAGGCTGACCGTTAAGGTGAGGGGCGAGGATCACACGATATTCAACGTGCTGGTTGAGGAGCTGAACAGGGATAAGCACGTGGTGTTCGCGGCTTACAAGCAGCTGCACCCCCTGACTGGCGAGTACACGTTCACCGTAGTGACGGACGGTGAGGAGGAGCCGATTGAGGCTATAAGGAGTGCCTGTGAGAGGCTTAAGGAGGTGTACAGTAGCCTGCTAAGCCAGCTGACCCGTGGGTGATGCGGCTCACCGAGCACTCCATTAAGAGCCTAGCGAAGCTCGGCGACGCGATCGTTAACTTCCTGGCCTCAGCCCTACTGACGCTACACGCGGGCCTGCCCAAGGGCGTCAAGGTGGCTGACAAGCTGCTGAGAGAGGTCGCGGTGGAGGAGGGGCTCCACAGGCGCGGCAGCCTCGGCCCTGAGGACCTCTTTGAGGCGCTCGTGGGCTACGCGTGGCTAAAGGGCGTGAAGGTGGAGTGCATGCTCGAGGTCATGTACCGCTCAGCGCTGGGGGCTGAGTCTGAGGGCGAGGCCCTGAGGAGGGGGCTGGCAGCGCTGCTAAGAGACATCTTGCAAAATGACTGGGCTAATGATGTAGTGAGGGGCAAGGGCTAGCCGAGGGTGGAGGGTTAACGAGCCTATGCAGGGGGTACGGGAGCGAGTAGCGTCAAAGGATTTATGTCCCCAGGCCATCCTCCAACACCGGGACCTTGCTGGGCCTACTAAACCGCGTATTCGTCAGAATACAGAGGTGGAAGCAGGGGATCCCCCGTGGCGCTGCGGACATCTACAACCGGCTGGCGGATACGACGATCAAGCTGCTGCAAGAGCTTGTGGCCGGGGAGGCTGCCCGTCTAAATCCGGAGCGCGTGGCGGATATGGGCTGTGGGCCCGGCAGCCTACTGCTGAGGCTAGTGGAGCTCGACGAATTGACCTACTGTGTTGGCATCGACATCTCGCGGCCCATGGCCCACATATTCTGGAGGAACGCGGGCCAGAGGGGGGCGAGACATAGGGTTGACGTTGTGGTGGCTGATGCACACAAGATGCCCCTACGCCGCGGCTGCCTAGACCTCCTGCTATCCACGGGGACTCTCCACCATCTCAGGAGGCCAGGCGAGGTATTCAGGGAGTGTGCCCGCGTGCTCAGGGAGGGCGGCGAGGCCTGGATATACGAGTTCTCACACGACGCCCCCAAGGCTGAGGTGGAGAGGACGGCTAGAGAGTTCAAAAGGCCCAAGCTGCTCCTAAGGCTCGTCGCAGCGCTCCACGGCTTGCCGAGGCGCGAGTTCGAGGAGGGCTATCTCAGGAGGGAGCTGGAGGAGTCGGGAGTCGAGTACGAGGTGACGTACGAGGGCGTTGTAACTAGGATCCTCGTAAGGCCCGTGGGGGGAGGTTAGGGCTTTAACAGCCTAGCCTCCTCAAGTATCTCCTCAGCCTCCTCCTCCCCGACTCCAGCTATCGACGCGATCTCCTCCACGCTCATTCTCCACAGGTCCTCGAGGGTCACGTAGCCTGAGGCTAGCAGCCGCCTCCGCGCATCATCCCCTAGGGAGGATAGGACGGTTATCGGGTACAGGCGCGTCTCCTCTATAAGCGCCTCTAGCCCCCGGCCCTCCGGGTACCTCCACGCTACGGCCTGCATGCCCACGCACTCCACGTACTTAATCGCCTCAAGAGTTAGCTTGGTGTTAGTGACTATCCAAGCCTCATCAAAGTAGTCCCTAAGGTCCAGGAAGCGGGCGTAGACGTACAGCGCCACCTTGAGGTCCGTCCTAGTGCCAGGCGCGTTGTGGTACTTGCACTCTATCATGTACCTACGCCCACCCCTCTCAGCGACTATGTCGACCTCGTGATCTGCGCACCGCCCCTCTAACGCTACGTTAGTCCAGGTGTGGTAGCCGAGCTTGCTGAGCACCTTCGCGAAGTACTTCTCGAAGGGGTAACCCTCGGGCCCGAGCCTCATTATAGCGCGCCTGAGCGCGTACCTGAGCGCGTGAGCCGGGTGCCGCTCTCTGAGCAGGGACTCAAGCCTGCGGTGTATCTCGTGGGTCGTTACCCGCTGCGGTAGCTCGCGCTCCACCTCTGCGACGAGGGCGGAGGCCTCGCCTCGGGGAACCCCGCACCTGACCAGGCTAGCCACCGCCTTATCCCGGCGGTAGGGCTCAACCTCGCCCGAGGCCTTAACGACTTCCACTGTCACATGGCTTCATGCGGCCCTCGCCATAATAACCCTCCCGCAGAGTATAGGATATTAGGAGGGGGGTGGTCATAGTAGCCGGGCTGGCGGCAGGGTGGTCAGGTGGGGGGCCTCACGTATAGGGAGCTACAGGCCCTGGTCTCCTGGGCTAGATCCGGGTCCAGGAGGGTGCGCATACGCTTAAGCGGCTACAGGTACTCGATTAGCATAAGCAGGTACATCAGGGCTGTAGACCCCTCTGGGCGAGTTATCCCGTGGGGGACGGCTTTCGGCACTAGGGCCCCGCACGATGTCCTATCCTCATTTAAGGTGGAGGAAGTGGTTGTGGAGGAGGGGGGTGAAGAGAAGAGCTTTAAGAGCCTGGAGGAGCTGCTCAGGTACGCTGGCATCAGGTAATCTTAGCGCCGCTCACGAGCTCGTCCAGGGCCTTGAGGTCATCGTGTGATAGCTTCACGTCAGCCGCCTCTATGGCCTCCTCCAGGTGCCGTAGCCTCGACACGCCCACTATGGGCACTATCGGCACTCCCCACACCCTCTCCCCCATGTTTATCACCCACGCCGTGGCCAGCTGTGCCATCGTGATCCCCTTCTCCCTCGCTAACTCGTTGAGCCTCATCATGAGCTCGAGGTTCTCCCTCGTGAAGAACCGGCTGAAGTCCTGGTAGGTGCCCCTGGAGAGGGGCGGCACCACCCACTTCTTAGCCTCGAAGTCCACGTACTTGCCTGTCAGCAGGCCCTGGGCGAGGGGCGAGTAGGCGGCTACTCCCATGCCGAAGCGCTTGGCTATCGGTATTATATCTCTTTCAATACTCCTATCAAGCAGGTTGTACCTGTACTGGAGGACTACTATGGGCTCGAGCCTCCACTCCCTGGCCAGCATCACGTACTCGACCAGGTGATGGGCGGGTATGTTGCTCATCCCCAAGTACCTAACCAGCCCCTGCCTAACCAAGTCATTGAACGTGGTTAGCGTCTCCAGCTTAGGGGTATCCGGGTCGAACACGTGCGCGTAATATACATCCACGTACTCCATCTGGAGCCTCTTAAGGCTCTCCCTGATCTGCCACATAATGTGCTTCCTGCTGAGGCCCGCGCCGTTGGGGCCAGGGGACATGCGGCCAGCCACCTTCGTGGCCACCACAAGCTCCTCCCTATCCAGGCCCAGCTCCCTGATCGCCCTGCCGAGGAGCCTCTCCGCGTTGCCCACGTGCGTGAGGGGCACTGGCGTTATCCCGCCGTGGTACCTGTTGGCCGTGTCTATGAAGGTCAAACCCTCATCGTAGGCCTTCTTCAGAACTCTCTTGAACTCCTCGTAGTCTATCTTGTAGGCGCCAGCCTCATCCCTCTCTGGAAGCCTGGGCAGGTGCCAGGTGCCGAGGGAGACCACGGAGACCTTCAGGCCGCAGTTCTCGGCCAACTTGACATGCCTCATCAGGTATAAGGGTGCAGCTCGGGTATAAACGGTGTATCATCGAGCTCATCTAGCTCCATTCTCCTCAACTTCCACCTCCCACTGGAGGAGTTCGCCGTAATCCTCGCTGAACCGGAACCTGCCCCTAACCCTATGGCCAGCCAGCACGTGGGGGAGCCACACCCTGTCGTCAGCCCACATCTCGTCAAAGGGCAGGTCGCGTGTCTTGAACCACTGTGGCTCCGCCTCCTCGCTAGGCTTAGGCTCTCCCTCAAACCTCCTCGACCTGTACACGTACACCACCCAGTCGGGCTCGCCGCTAGTCGAGTAGAACTCCAGCACGCCCGCGGGCTCTAGCTCGAGAACCCTGACGCCCACCTCCTCCGGCACCTCCCTCGCGGCAGCCTCGTCGGGGCTCTCTCCCTCCTCC
>Ga0180302_10000687_pt1 | contig 15375 bp, 13 predicted proteins | sample GuaBasSediGuay17_FD_121794 | JGI IMG/M metagenome (GOLD analysis project Ga0180302, IMG submission 121794) | Subseafloor sediment microbial communities from Guaymas Basin, Gulf of California, Mexico - Guay17, Core 4571-4, 12-15 cm | ecosystem: Environmental > Aquatic > Marine > Hydrothermal... | reverse complement strand
GAACAAGGGCTAACTGTAAATGACATACTCGACGCCATGGACGAGACTCCAGAATTACTTGAGAAAAGCATATTGAAGAGAGTTAACATATCGTGGAAAGAGTTAAGAGGATTAGAAAGTAGCTACACAACTAGGCAGTTGAACCTAATAGTGTTCGTGATACAAGTGTTCTACTTAGCAAATGTAAGTGGAATGTATAAGAATAGAGTCATAATCCCTCTTCGCGAAGAGGTAGTAGGCTCTGATGGAAGAGTTACTAAGGAAGGGTTAATTAAAATCATAAGGAGCTTAGGGCTACGACCTAGGTTCGTCGACATACATATATGATGACGTTTAAGTCAACGAGATAGCTAACTTATTTGACCTATCATTCGCTTTAATTTCCTAGCCATCTCTTCGTAAGTTTTGATCTCAGACTTCGTCAAACTTGGAGGTACTCTTTTCATTGCAGCTTCAAAGTGTCTCATACTAACTTTAGTCGGTTTACCGGCTTCTCTTAAGGCATTCATTGCGGCCTCTCTACATACAGCAGCTATGTCAGCGCCAGTGTATCCCTCTGTTATCTTAGCCAACTCCTCTAATGACACATCATCGGCAAGAGGCATTCTCCTCGTGTGTACCTTGAATATCTCTAACCTAGCATTGTAATCAGGTGGAGGTACATATATTATCCTGTCAAACCTACCTGGTCTCAAAAGAGCGGGATCTAAGATGTCAGGTCTGTTAGTGGCGGCTAACACAACGACGCCTTTGAGTAGGACTATCCCGTCTAACTCTGTGAGTAGTTGGTTGACTATTCTATCAGTAACCCCGCTGTCAAATCTAGTCCCCCTTACTGGAACAATAGCGTCTATCTCGTCGAAGAATATTATGCATGGAGCTGCTTGTCTAGCTTTCCTAAATATCTCCCTTATAGCCCTCTCCGACTCTCCAACCCACTTGCTCAACACCTCGGGCCCCTTCACTGCTATGAAGTTCGCCTCACTCTCAGTAGCAACAGCCTTAGCTAACAAGGTCTTGCCACAGCCAGGAGGGCCGTAAAGTAAAATGCCTTTAGGAGGCTCAATTCCCATTTCTTCAAAGTACTCAGGGTGTCTTATTGGCCACTCAACAGCTTCTCTAAGCTGTTGTTTGACATTCTCTAAACCGCCAATGTCACTCCAACGGACTTCTGGAACTTCTACCATCACCTCCCTTAGCGCTGATGGTTGAACATCTTTCAGAGCCTCTATGAAATCTTGTCTAGTTACTCTAAGATTCTCCAGAACCTCTGGAGGAATTCTTTCACTCTCAAGATTTATCTTAGGCAACACTCTCCTTAAAGCATGCATAGCGGCTTCTCTACACAGTGCGGCTAAATCGGCGCCGGTGAAACCATGAGTGATTTCAGCTAACTCGTTTAAATCTACATCCTTAGCTAAGGGCATATTTCTAGTGTGAACCTGTAGTATCTCTTTTCTTGCTCTCTTATCGGGAACTCCTATGACTATCTCTCTGTCAAATCTACCCGGTCTCCTTAAAGCTGGATCGAGCGCTTCCGGTCTATTAGTAGCTCCTATGACTATCACTTGCCCTCTACTCTGTAGTCCGTCCATCAACGCTAACAGTTGGGCTACAACTCTTCTTTCGACTTCCCCAGTGACCTCTCCTCTCTTTGGAGCTATCGCGTCTATTTCGTCAATGAATATTATCGCTGGAGCGTTATCTTGCGCCTCTCTAAATACCTCTCTTAACCTAGCCTCAGATTCTCCGTAGAACTTACTCATGATCTCAGGTCCATTGATAGCTATGAAGTGCGCGCCACTTTCGTTAGCAACGGCCTTAGCTAACAAAGTTTTACCACAGCCAGGAGGGCCGTGCAATAAGACGCCTTTAGGAGGCTCGATCCCCAGTCTCCTGAATAACTCAGGATGTTTTAGTGGAAGCTCTATCATCTCCCTAATCTTCTGCTTAGCTTCCTCTAAATCGCCTATGTCCTCGTAGGTAACTCTAGGTATTGCGAGCTCGACTTCTCTGATGGGCTGTTCTCTTATCACTATCTCAGTTAAGTCATATATCTGAGCTATTGGGGCTGGGTTGACACTCACTACGACTAAACTCAAGGCCGTTTGGAAGAACGGGACTACAATCGTGTCTCCACGTGAGACAGGTCTCCCTACTAATTGTCTCTTGACGTATTCAGCGAATCCCGGGTCAAATCTAGCCGGTTCAGTGGGAGCTAAGACTACTTTTATGGCTGGCTTAACTATGGCCTTCCTTACAGTGACTCTGTCTCCTATGCTAACTCCAGCGTTCTTCCTTAGATACCCATCCATTCTGACTATTCCTTTACCTTCGTCGTCTATGTACGCTGGCCATGCTATAGCCACTGTTCTCTTTGTTCCAACGACTTCAACTATGTCTCCAGGATCAACGCCTAGCTCGCTCATCGATCTCCTATCGAGTCTGACTATCCCTCTACCGACATCTCTTTGCTTAGCCTCTGCAACCGTTAGGACAATTTCTCTTTTACTCATGACCTCAACCCTGAAGTGAATATGATATGATAACTATTCATATTCTAATATTAAAAGCTACCTAGCGATTATTTCTACAATGTCTCCGTCTTCGAGTACGAAGTTCCTTCCAACTCTACGAGGTCTTTTTCCGAAATTCTCTCTCCATACCTTTGCACACTTAAAGTTCTCATATAATTGGCTATGAATAATCCTAGCGACTTCTATTACTGTAGTACCTATTTTAACAATTATTGGTTTTTCAGCTATTTCCTTAGTAACGGAGTTCCTAGTGTAAACTCTAATTAAGTCAAGCATGTTGAGCAACATATCTTTAATCTTGACCTTAACTAACTCGTAGTTGTCGAAGATGAGTAGCGGTGTGTTCGAAAGAGCCCTTTTCAACTCGTTCAAACGGTCTTCGCTTCCGCTTACGTCAACTTTAGTAGCGATGACGAGAGCTGGTTTGTAGATTTTCTCTTCCTGTATAGCCTCTTCGATATCGTCTAGTGAAGCCTCTCCAGTAATTTTAACGTAAGCATGGTGTATACCGTAGTTACGAAGTAATTCAACAACGTCCTTGTAACTACAGTTCCTTAGATTTCCGACAATTACAATTCCTCCTTTACCTCTCCTCTTTATAGTCACTACTGTACTTGGCTTTTCGAGGATTATCCCTGATTTCTTTAGTTCTTCCTCAATTACCTTTAATTGATAGACAGGGTTATATGATAGGTCTATTACTAGCGCTAACACGTCCGCGTTGCGCGCCATGGCCAACGTTAAGTTACCATAACACACTCCATCAGAGGCGCCCTCAACTATAGCTGGTCCTTCAACTAGTTGAAACCTCACTCCATCACACTCCATCATTCCAGCTACTGGTTTTTTCGTTGTGAAAGGTTGGTTAGAAATTTTAGGAGAAGCATTGGTCAACTTCGAAAGTATAGTGCTCTTCCCAGAATTAGTTAACCCTACTAATAGTACTTGAGCAGCTCCCTCTTTCTTCACGAAATGCCCTACTCCTCTACCAGACTTTTTAACCCTCTCTTTTTCTAATTCTCTCCTTAAGATTGCTATCTGTCTCCTTACTTGCTTAATTAATTTCTCTGTTCCTTTATGCCTTGGAACACACGATAAGAACTCTTGCAGAGCTCTCAACTTCTCCTCTTTCGTTTTAGCCTCCATTACCTTAATCCACTTAGCCCTAGCCTCTGCTGGGAGGTTAGCAGGCATCTTCTCACAGGATGAATTAAAAGCTCCATTGTTAATGATCAAGTGCCTAGAAAAAATTCTTTCCTCCTCAATTTTAGAGGTTTAAAGTAGCTCGTAGCGCTCATGTAATTCCTGAGTAATGGACACTCTCCTCCTCCATTAACGCAATAGCTTATCAACTTAGCTTTTCTAAGGTTCCACTCTTCAGGGCTTAATAAGACACACCTCTTTCCACTCGACGTCGATTGAAAGAACTTACACGAATTTCTCTCCTGATTGCTTCGCATATCTCTTCTATTTAAAAGATAACATTTATCTAAATCGTTTGACATAGAATAGGATGACCTTTGTTCGGGTTAGTTAACGCTAGAGAGTGCGTTGAATGGGAGCGCCCGTCTCTGAAAGAACAACATTAATTGTCACGTTAATCCTAGCTACATCACTGACAGCCCTCGTCATAGTCCTTTCGAAAACACTAAGTCCAAACTTATACGTAACGCACGGATGGCTCATATTGTTCATCATTCAGGTCACAAGTTTTTTGAAAGTTGCCTTTAAAAAGAATAGAAGATATGGAATAAGCTATTTGTTGGTTAGCTACGTTGGTTGCCTTTCAATATCATTAATATCTGGACTAGTGATGCTTATGGGAGTATTCGATTTTTTGTGTTCAAGTGAAAGGGCAACTAATATGTTGTCTCTTAAACCTTTGTCGTTTATGCTTTGGTCTCTGATATATCTATCTTTTTTCGTTTTAGTAATAGCGTTAGCACTCACGTTTTACACTATATCCAGCAATCTTGGACTACTTATACCTCCTATCGCAAAGCCACTTTTCTACGAACGCATCCGTAGAGTACCGTTTCTAGTGACGTTCTCTCTTAGCCTTTCAGCGGTACTGGTCGCTCATTATACGCTCAAGATATCGGAGGAACATCTGAAGTTAACACTATTCACAATGCTCGGTCTCTTCATGAACTTAGAAGCTAGCATTTCATTGATAACTCAGTTTCTGTTACTAGGAGCAATAGTGTTCATTGTCAAAGGAATTAAACCAGGGATTGAAAAATGTGCAACCTCATCACTGCTACTTGGTTATGCAATTGGTTACTTAGCAACTTCACTCGTAACAATGCTACTCAAACAGCATTACCTAAAAACGAAGAGAGAAATCAAGTCTCTTTACCAATTAATATTGACATCTACGTTAATGCTCTTAGTGTTAACTTTCTTCGTAACAGGGGACTTAACTGTGCCAATATACTTAGGAGTCATGATGTTGTACATGCTGGTTACTGTCGTAGTACACTCATCATTAAGTGCATCGATGGTGAACTTCATGTACCTCGGTATGATCGGGATCGATCTAATGATGCCGCTCTTCACGTTTACGGTCAATTCCCTTTTAAAGTTCATTTCAGAAACGACTTTTGAAACTTCTTTATCAAAACACCTGTTCCCTAGTTTCGCGTTCCTGAGCTTAGCGTCTCTTCCAGGATTACTACTAGAAATATTCATGAGCTATAAGAGTGCAAAGCCTAACGAAGTCGACCGTTTGATTAAAGAAATGATAATAATTGCGTTTATCTCCTTAATCATAGGGTTACCGTTAATGAGTGTTCTGGATATAGTCCCCAGTCAATACTCGAAGTTAATAACTTCGTCGTGTTCAGTGAGCGACCACAACGTCAGAACAGAATTAGTCACTACAAGTATAGCCGTGACGACGCTCTTCATTTTACTGAGAGGAATGATTTCAAAGTTTACGGCGCTGACATTTTTCACAAACCCGCTCACTATTCCAATTGCAATATTACTCCTTAACAGCGAAGACATCATTTTCATATTAGCCATATCCTCTTTAGTGAAGTTGATTTTCACAGCGTCAGCCTATCGATATGAAGAGCTTAAGACTATATACCGTTATTTTAAGAATTACATCGTTCCTATTTCCTCTGGAACCCTTTTAGCAATTTCAATTCTATACGTGTTAAAGTGAAAAGAGGGGCTGTAAGTGAAGATAGGGGGCTATAAGTGATAAAGATAACCTTATAACTACGTGCATTAATTATATCAACTATCTCACTATGTAAACGCAGTCAAGGTGTGTTTATGAATGTTGCATCTAAAGACGCGCCGAGAGTACCTCCTCCGCCTCCTATAGTGAAAACTCCAACTCTAATAAGACACCACGGAGTATCGCCGAGACCTTACAAAGTCGCTAGAGGTTATTCTATAGCTGAGGTGAAGAAGCTTGGTCTATCGGTCATTGAGGCTAGAAAGCTCGGCATATACGTTGATGAGAGGCGTAAAACTTGCTATGAAGAGAATGTGAAGAGGTTAAGTGAATGGATCGAGAAGGTTAAAAGAGGTGAAATCTTACCTCCGCCACCTACTCTACCTAAAGTAATTAAGGTTAAACCTAAGAAGAGAAGGGTCTTTCGGGGTCTCACAAGCGCCGGGAGGAAAATGAGGGGATTGGTGAGCGTTAAACTAAGGGAGACTCACAAGTACAAGTGGAAGAGAAAACAGAAAGAGAGAGAGCTTAAGAAGCGTCATGAAGCGAAGAGAGCTAAAGGAGGACATTAAGGTGATAACTTGGTAATAGTCTCAGAGGAACTTGTATACAGAAACGTTCTCGGTTATAATAAGCTAGAGAAAATGCTAGAGTTTTTAGAACGCGATATCGAGACTCAAAGCTACTTGAGTATGGCTAATATAATGGCAGTTTCAAGGTTATTGTTTAACGATCACGGAGTAGTGCACTCGAGAATAGTAGCTGGAAGTGCACTGGAGATGCACAAAATACTATCTGAATACGGAATAGAACACAGCGTAATTAAAGATATGGTGGGAGACATCGAAGACTCGATGTTAGTCACTCTTGCAGGAGCTTACTTACACGATATAGGGAATTCAATACATAGAGAAATGCATCATCTTCATGGCTGTCTAATAGCGGACAAAATACTCTCAAGAATACTTCCGAAAATATACGTAAATGATGCGAGGAAGAGATACAAAATAAAGCAAGAAATACTCCACTGTATATTCTCACACGACGAAAACGTTCTGGCTCTCAGTACAGAAGCTAGCATAGTTAAGATAGCTGACGGAGTCGATATGGCTGAGGGGAGGGCTAGACTACCGTATAGGACTGGAAAGGTAGACATACATTCCTTGTCAGCGTTAGCTATAAAGAAGGTTCACATAGTCAAGAACCTCGACTCCTCGAGACCTATAAAGATATTAGTCGAAATGGAGAACGAAGCGGGAATATTTCAAGTAGAGGAAGTTCTAGGGAAGAAGATGAGGACCTCAGGCATAGCGAAGTACGTTGAGGTAATAGCCTTAAAGAAGGGCATCGAGATAAAGGCTTTAGCCATTTAATTCATGTTCAGGAATAAGCCCGGCTTTCTTCCAACTCTCAATTTGCTTTAAAACGTTCTCCCTAACAACTTTAGACCCACAATTAGAACAATAATATTTACCATTAATCTTAGCCATTACATTAGGGCTACCACAGATAGCACACCTAACCTCACGAGAGCTCAGAACGTCCTTCTCTTCACCAATACGCCGTGTCACCAATCATCATCACCAATATCTTAAAGCAAATAGGACCCTTATTTACTTGTTTGCTAGTTACCTAGTGGAAAGTTGTTATAAAATGTTGAATTACTAAATATACTTTTGCATTTACAGACCTTAATCTTTAAAATAGAGAACTCCTAAATTTTAGAAGAAAATACTCATAGACAGCGTTGAGAGGAGTTGGTTGTATTGAGTGCAAGAGGAGACTTGCCCTTGCGACTGTTAACGAAAACTGTGAATTCAACAGTATTAATTAAGCTAAAAGACGGTAGCGAGTTCATTGGTCGACTAGAATTTTGTGATCCATCGATGAACATAGTGCTAATGGACGCAAAAGAAGTGGATGAGGACAGCAAACCCATAGCCATTTTAGGGAGGATATTCATAAGAGGTAGCAACATATTGTTCGTCTCTGTAGACGCTTCACGAGTCAAGATTGAAGAATAATTACTGATAGTAATAAACAGTACGACAGCCAATAGCAAAACTTATACATCTATAAAGAGAACTTAACTCAGTACACACACCAGGCGAAGCCGATGGAAAGGAATATAGTGGTCGAGAAGTGGAACACGACCCCTATGGAGGAAAGACCTTTTGAGATTGTAGAGCGCAAGGGACTAGGTCACCCTGACTACATAGCTGATTCAATAGCTGAAGCCGTTAGTAGGGCGCTTTCTAATTACTACCTAGAGAACTTTGGAGTGATATTACACCACAACGTCGATAAAGTCCTCGTAGTTGGAGGACAAGCGAAGCCTAAGTTTAAAGGGGGAGAGGTCATAAGACCAATACACATAATCGTAGCTGGCAGAGTAACGACAGAGGTCAAAGTAGAGAGCGGAGTTGAACTAGTGCCGGTAGGTTCAATAGTGTTGCGCTCGACTAAGAAGTGGATTCGTGACAACTTCAGGTTCTTAGATCCAGAGGTACACATGATAGTAGACTACAAGATCGGAAGGGGTTCTACGGATTTAGTCTCTATGTATGAACGGGGGTTAGATAAAGTACCCTTAGCTAATGATACATCTCTTGGTCTCTCCTTTGCGCCGCTCTCAACTACTGAAAAATTAGTGCTCGAAGTCGAAAGGTATCTAAACTCTCCTAGCCTTAAGAAGAAAATCCCCCAAGTCGGCGAGGACGTTAAAGTTATGGGGTATAGAAATGGAAAGGACATAAAGCTTACTGTAGCTATAGCGATGATCTCTAGACTGATTAACGATAAAGATGAATACTTCAACCTAAAAGATCAAGTAAGAGAAGAGATCTTGAAGTTAGCCTCTAAGTTAGCCCCTGACTTCAACGTCAACGTGGAGATTAACACAGCTGATCCTAGCCCCAAGGATCTCAAGGATCCCAGCTCTCTTTACCTAGTAGTTACAGGGACATCCGCTGAGCATGGTGACGATGGGGCTACTGGACGAGGGAATAGGGTAAACGGGTTGATCACTCCTTTAAGACCTATGTCTTTAGAGGCAACAGCGGGAAAAAACCCTGTCAGTCACGTAGGAAAAATATACAACGTGCTAGCTGACAAAGCGGCATGGAGAATAGCTGGAATAGAAGGAGTAAAGGAGGCCTACGTCGAAGTGTTGAGTCAAATAGGAAAGCCAATAGACAAGCCTCAAGTAGCATTAATATCGATAGTCCCTGAGGAGGGAGCTAATTTTAATAACATCAAATATGAAGCCCAATCAATAATGAATGACCTCCTTGAAAATGTGACAAAATTAACGTATGAAATATTAAGGGGAGGAGTTAGTCTGTTTTAACATTTCTTTTAGCTTTTTAGCTCTGCCTTTTCTGTACTCCTCTATTATTCTCTCAAAAGTCTTCTCTAGTTTCTTCTCTTTCTCTATAGCTATTCTCTTCAACTCTTTACTGATGATCTCCTCGAGAACTAATTTGTTAGCAAACACGTTCTCATCAAGGGTTATCATATCAACATCCCCTCCCACTATTACAGGGATTCCGAAGTCCTCAATAGCCTCTCTGACGTGTGAAGGCAATGGCTCACGAGATACTACAGCCTTAACCCCTAGCTTTGAAAGGGTCTCAGCTACTCTCAAGTCGCTTGAGGAAGCCCTGACAACATAAACGACTCTCCCTTTGAGGTCGCCAGCTGACGATATTTTCGATGGAGTCAACGATGCTACACTAACCAACTCCTCCACTTCTCCTCTGAGTGCTCTTCGAAGAATCGACTTCCAGGAATTTAACTTCTTACGGAGTTCACTGTTCTCAGTCTCTAAGCTAGCTACTCGTCTCTTTAAAGACTCGATAGTCTCGGAGAGTATCATAACCTTTCTATCCTTCATAACTTCTGCACTCCTCTCTTTAAGGACCTTAACTAACTTACGCTGAGTCATTAACAACTCTCTCTCGAGGTCATGTATTTTTTGTCTTAATTCTCTGTTCTCACGTTCCATCTCCCTTAACATGGTCTCTAAGTTAGCTATCCTCAATCTTAACCCCTCTACATATTTACTAAGTTTGTCAGTGCGCACGCGTAATTCACTGACCCTCTCTCTTACCTTAACTTTCTTAGATAATTCCTCTATTATCTCTTTTATTTTTTTACCTTTTATAAGTAAGGCTTTTGCTTCGTTTAATGATATCGGAACGTTTACTTCTCTTAGTCCCTTCTCAAGCTTCTCGAACTTGGGCTTGTAAGAATTATAGGCTTTTAACACAGCCGCTAAAGCGTCTCTTTGGTGAGCGTTTAAGACTTTCATCTTTATGTAACGCTCTCGATATCCTTGAACGAGCTTTCTTTTCTCCTCGACCGACAACGTATGAGAGGGCACATGCAATACTGCATTCAGACTTGTAGCAAGCTTCTTAACGTATAGAGGAGGTGGAGTGACATCTGTGGCTACGAGAACCACCCTACCGTAACTCGATAACACTCTCACTAATTGATTTCTACTGAGCTCTCTCTTGCTGAAGATTACAATGGGTCTACCGCTTAGGCTTATGACCGCCACTCCAGTGACTATTCCAGGGTCTATACCTACCATTAAATACCTCTGTGGAACCTCGCTTCGTACTCTTCTTGAGGGCGCTACTGTAGGGACGAACTCTATCTCAGACTTTACTGTGGGCCTTATCAAGACTTGTATGTCATGTCCTTTCATCGGCCTCACAATGCCATAGAGCTTCTCACGTGAAGCGTAAACTATGAAGGTACTGCCCTGAAGTCCATGATCTCCCCTCCTAAAGAACAGGTCGTAGTCAAATCCAGCCTTATCTAATGTTTCCTTTATCTCTTTAGTTACTCTTAGAATTAAGGACTGTATGTTGCGTTTATACCTTTCAGTGCTCATTCCACCAGAACCTAAGCTCCTCTTTCTGCTCACCGTTATCTTGGTCTCCTCTTCGAAGACTTCAACGAAAGACCCTACGTTAAGGTTAGCCAACTGTGCTATTAGTTCAGCTGCATCAATTGGTGATAGTTTACTCTTTTGGGAAAAATCAAGCTCTCTAACAATCTCTTCTAAGCTCTTATCCTCCCCTCTTACCTTAGTTACCTGAACTATTTTTAAGGGGAAGTCAAACTCGTTTAGAAACTTTACTAACTCGTCCTTGTCTCTCACTATTTCAAAGACGTTATCAACTGCCAGGATGTATGGTTTAAGTCTCTTAATTAAGCTCTTTAATTCTCTTAAGCTAACGTTCTTTCTCTTCTCTATAACTTTATCATCTTTCAGCACAACTACTGCGTAATGAGGTTCCTTAACTGAGGCTATGGATTCTCCTGGTAATATATCAATACCTATTATTATATTATTTCTCAAGTTCCCCTCGCTCGCTCCGAGATTATGGTATTAATAGCTTCCTCTACACTTATTGTAACGCCGTACTTCCTGCGGAAAAACTTAGTTAGATGATCAATGTCCCTCCTTAATAAAAATTCTGCACTAGGGTGGTTGGAGGGTACCCACTGAGGCCAGTCTATAAGGACAACGTCTTCACCTCGCTTTATAATGACGTTATACTCACTCATGTCTCCGTGAACTACTCCAGTCTCATATGCTACTTTAATGTTGAACAGTATACCCTTGAGAACTTTCATGGGATCGTCTAGTGGTGGGACTTCAAATAGCGGAATGCCTTCTATTAGTGACGTAACTACAACGTGTCTATTATGGTATATTGGTCTAGGGACAGAAACTTTTCTCGGATATAGTATAAGCAGAGCCTCAAATTCATTAGTAGCGGCTAATCTGGCTTGATAGAGCCACGAAATGTGTCTTCTATCGCCTATGTAAGCGCGAACTCTTCTAGTTTTCCTAAAACTAACTCGCCCTAATCTGTGGAACTTTACAGCCACCCTCTCTCCAGACGTAGAGAGTCCTTCATAAACATCTGACTCTTTGCCTATTCCTAAGGGCTTTAATTTAATAGCCTTAAGTACACCCCTTTTCACCAGAGCGTTTAAGGCTAGGCAATCGTACCCCCATGTAGTCAAAGAGTAGCCTACGTAGGTCCCTTTCTGTCGCTGTATTAATCCCATTTCATTAAGTACCTTAGTTCTACTCATTATCTCTTTTAAAGAGACGCCTGATAACTTAGATATTTCCTCAACTGGAACGTACTCATGCCTAGCCATTCCTCTCTCTACAGCGTTAAGTATCTTAAAGTCTTTAGGGCTTAACTTCTTAAAGTGCTCTATGATCTTCCTCATTGTCATAAAATCTCTACATGATAGTTTAGAAATTATCACAATATATTCTTATTGAGCAACAACTTGACAAGCTTCAGCAAAGGATAAATAGACGAGATACGTCTTATCTCCGGAATGATGAAACAGCTCGCGACTGCTACTTGATGATGCCTTCGAATACTGACTAAACATTTAGCAAAATTCTAAAATTAACAACTACCTCGTCAGTACCTGAAAAGTGGACTCAAGTCTTTAAGTCCTTTCGTGGGCACTTCAATTACAGAAATTCGCCCGACAGCTGGAAGCGAGACATTGTACACGGGCACTCCGTCTACAATTGCTCGGTTCCTCTTACTGTTGTGAGCATGGCCATGAATAACTAAATCGGGTTTTGTTACCTTAATCACTCGTTCCATGCGAAGGGAGCCCAAGAACGGCCATGCCTCCTCTTTCTCTCCAAATAGAGTAGCATGAGTGGGCGCATAATGAGTTACTAAAACCGTTAGCATCCCTTGACTCTTAGCCCTCTTAATTAGTCTCATGATCTTCTTTTCTCTCTCTTTATAAATTTGCATTATATTAGGTATGTTTCGGGCTTGCCATGAAGTCGGTCTCTCAATCGTACCTCTACTCCCAACTATACACACCTGAGCGCCCTTTATAACCAAGTTCTTACTCTCATCTCTCAACCACATTACGTCGGGGAATCTCTTTATGATCTGGTCCTCGTGTTCTTCATACTCCTCATTTCCGAAGACCGAGACTATAACCCCCTTCCAATGTTCTCTTATCACTTTGAGAATGTTAGTGTAGTAGGCAATTTTACTTTTAAAAACCATGTCGCCAACCATTAAGAACAAATCTATATCAGTGTAGTCTACTTGGTCTAGAGCTCTTAAGAAGGTTTCAGCATATTTAGGGTAATGTACATCAGCTACAGCCGCTATTTTGATTAAACTCCTCATCGTGAGTAAAAGTCAAGAGTAGCCTATATATTTATCACTTTTAATACAGTCACAAGGACCTCAACTCATCACAAATTCGACCATTCATCAGGGTGTTCATTAGTTGAGGAAGGGAATACTAAGTGAAGAGTTAGCCCGACTATTGCTTGAAGGTCTAGGGTACATGATTGAAAAGACTAGGCACAAGGTCATGTTAGACGGTAATGAAGTTGCCGAAGTGGACATCATAGCTACTGATCCGCTTGGAGAGAAGTATGGTGTAGAAGTGAAATCTGGTGAAATATCAGTATCTGATGTAAGACAAGCATATGTTAGTGCGAAACTAGCTAAAGTGAAACCTATGATAATAGGAAAAGGTTTCTCTAACGAAGCATCCGCTAGACTAGCGCAGGAACTCAACGTAAAAGTCATATTACTGCCTGATTACATCGTGTTAACTCCTGAGGAGTTATACGAAATAGTTAGGAAAAGCGTTACAGACGTTATCGCACAACTCTTCGAACCGCCACCAAAGCTAGAGGATAAAGAGAAAGAGTTATTAAGAGAATTAGCACTTTCATCATCCTTTAGTGAGCTATCCAAAAAATTAAACGTTAGTGAGAAAGCGCTCGGAATGATTTTCCGGTCATTAAGGGAAAAAGGGGTGTTGCCAAAGATTTCAAGAGGATACAATTTCGTTAAACTCAGAGCCCTCATTGTATTGCTACTTCATAAATTGCTTCACTCAGGAGAGTAGCAATTCTTGAGTTAATGTCCTTACAGCCTAAGTTCTAGTTCTCGTTTCAGGACGACTATTAAACGAAACTTACTTAAAATTCTGTAATAAATTTTTAGAAACCAGAGTCCTTCATGTGAAGTCTATGTTCAAGGCAGTTATATTTGATGTCGATGGAGTCTTAACGTGTATAGATAGCATATGGAGATTTATACACGAAAGAGTAGGAACTATCAGAGAAGCTCGTAAGAACGCAGAGAAATATTATGCTGGTGAGATCACTTACGAGGAATGGGCTAAACTTGATGTTGAGCTGTGGAAGGGATTAAAGTATGAAAAACTAATCTCAATAGTAAACGAAGTACCACTCAGAGAAGGGGCTAAGGAAGTAGTCGAGAAGCTTAAAGACTTGAAAATTGTAACCGTTGCTATAAGTGCTGGCTTGAGCTTAATAACTAATCGCATAGCTGAGGAACTCGGAATGGACTACGCATTCTCGAACGACATAGTTGTGAAAGACGGAGTTGTCACAGGGGAAGTAATTGTCAATGTAAAGGCCAATAATAAAGATGAGATCATGAAGACTTTCTGTAGGTTAACTGGCATAAGACCTAATGAGTGCATAGTAGTGGGAGACAGTATGGTCGATATACCTATGTTTAAAATAGCTGGGCTGAGTATAGCCTTTAATCCTACTAAAGAGGAAATTTCTGAGCGCGCTCATGTGACTGTATTTTCAGAGAACTTAAAAGCTGTACTCCCCATAATAATTAAAGCACTAAAGAGAGATGTTTAACTCAATCCTCGTGTGTTCGAAAAGTTCAAATATCAAATATTTTTTCATAACTCTAAAAAAGTTTAAATAGCATGAAAATTCTTATCATATCACGTTGAGGTGATGAGCATGGTCAAATGTCCAAAGTGCGGATCAGAAGACGTTAAACTAGTGAAGAAATGGCCACTAGCGCCACGAGGAAGAAAACCAGTCATCATTGGATTGTATAAATGTAATAGCTGTGGTCTCTACTTCAGGAAAGGAGTCAAAGAATAATTCCATGTATAAATTTTATCTTTTTTTGTATTAGGGAATTTCTCAAACTTTGGAGGTTAATAAGCTGTAATTCACGAAGCTTCTCCAATTTTTAGTACATGTTAATTCTTATATATGATATAATGCTCTACAAGAACGACCTAAAGGAAAGGGTTGTAGGTGAACATAGGTATGCGTAAAGGAATAATACCATTAGTATTCGTGGTATTGCTACTAACTTTAACCGCAACATTAACAACAATAACTGTCGCAAAGCCAGGCCCGATCTTCATTCTAACACTGCAGGACAAAATGGGAGCTCCAGTCAAGGAGAAGACCTTCATAATTGCAATATTCGACATCGACGAAAATGAGAGAATAGCTGGAGTTGAAGTTACGACGGATGCCGAAGGTAAGGTAGAGTTTGAACTAGCCAAAGACATAGTTGATGGACATGCTTATAATATCACAATAGTGATTGAGGAGTATGACAAGACTTTTGCCTTCTTCTATGACGTAGTAACTGGAAGCGAGCTCGAAGCATTGAACGAGACAGCAATAACTGGCACTCACTATTGGAACCTCTACTTCTACGCTGGTACTGATATAGCCAACTACCCACCGATGTTCTGCAATACTCCAGTTTACATGAAAGACCCAGAAGACCCGAACGTAGTCGACGCTGCTAAAGTTGT
>Ga0180302_10000686_pt1 | contig 15378 bp, 20 predicted proteins | sample GuaBasSediGuay17_FD_121794 | JGI IMG/M metagenome (GOLD analysis project Ga0180302, IMG submission 121794) | Subseafloor sediment microbial communities from Guaymas Basin, Gulf of California, Mexico - Guay17, Core 4571-4, 12-15 cm | ecosystem: Environmental > Aquatic > Marine > Hydrothermal... | reverse complement strand
CCCAAAAAATGACTCACAAAAAACTATAAAAAAGAACATAAAAACAGAATCATAAAACGATTCAGGAAACTTTTTTCGGCGTTAATCAGCTTTTATTGAATTTTTCAAGTTTTTAAGCTTTTCTCTTCGCTGAGTGAAGTCTTTTTTAAGGGTTTAAAACAATGACTGTGGACGTCGAACTCCCGCATTCTTAGACAAGTTAGATAGTGTCTAAAAAATTTTTTTTAGATCTAACTTAGTTCAAGTTTGGGTAATTTTGTCCAAGTTTTTCGCTTCCAATTTGTGACGGCGTTTCCTATTTCATATATCGTTAGGTCAAGTATATATTGATTAGCAACTGCTATACTTTTTCCTCTTCAATAAATCAAGTAAAGCACTAGCATCAATTAAGAAGTTCATTTTTTCTCCCTATCCTCTCTAATGCTCTTTGTGATACGCTTTATATCTATTTTCTCTAGAATTTTGGCACATGAATCGAGGCTTTCTCGAAACAAGGCTTCTTCACGGTTCTTAACTGCAGTTTCTAAGGCTTCTCTTATAACCTTACTAATATTTATTCCAAGTTTTTTCGCTTTTTCTTTTAATTCTTTTGGAACTTTACCAGTTACTATAGCGGGGTCATCCACGGCTTTTCACCAGATTTGTATTTTTAATCTTAGTATTACCTATAATGGTATAATAAGATCATGATATGAAGCAGGATTTTCTACCAAGGTTTATTATAAATGTTCTCTAAAGTTCTCTTTAATGTTCCTAGGAATTTCTTTTTAAGGTTAATAAAGGTTTTAAAATGAGACAAAGATCATGTTATTGGGATGATTTTTTAGCGAAATATTTTTATTATTATTCATTTGTCATGTTATGTTATTAGGTGTTGTGTTGGGGATTTGTGATGCCTATTTCGGATCCAATTTTGCGTGATATTGCTAAGAAGAATTTACTTAATTATAAAATTTGTATGAAGTGTTATGCTAGGAATCCCATTACTGCTACTAAGTGTAGGAGATGTGGGAGTAAAAGGCTTAGATATAAGAAAGCTAAGTTATCTGCTAAGAAGTAGGTGATGTAATATGGTGATTTATCACAAGCCTGTTAAGAAACTTCCCACTGGGGGTAGAAAGAGGGCCTTTAGACAGAAAAAGAAGAGGCATTATGGTCGTTTTCCCACTGATACTAGAGTAGCCGCTGAAGATGAGGAGGAGAAGAGGCAGAGGATTCGTGTTAGGGGGGGATCCTATAAAGTTAAGTTGTTTAGGGTAAAGTTTGCGAATGTTGTTGATCCTGAGACTGGTGAGTGGAGGAAGGTTAGGATTATTCATGTTGAGGAGAATCCTGCTAATAGGGAGTTTAAGCGTAGGCAAATTGTTACGAGGGGTGCTATTATTAAGACTGAGATTGGGATTGCAAAGGTTACTAGTAGGCCTGGTCAGGACGGAATTGTTAATGCTGTTTTGTTGAAGGAAAGCGAGAAATAGTTTTTGTTTTATATGAATGAGGGGGGTGCATCTTGTCTGGTCAGGATATGGTTTCTAGTGTGATTGGTTTGAGGGGCACCATTATTAATTTTAGGATTGGTATGGGTAATCCCAAGTTTAGGCAATTGATTCTCTATTTTGAGAATTTGCCTCCTGGTATGAAGCCTGATAATTTGATTGGTAGGGTTGTAGAGGTTAGATGGAAGGGGGAAACCTTTAAGGGTAGGATCTATAAGAAGCATGGTAAGAAGTTTGTTAGGGCGATTTTTGATAAGGGGTTACCAGGAAATGTGCTAGACGAGGCCGAAGTTGTTATTGTCAAGTAATTTTTAATCGATTTTTTACTCAGGTTTTTTAATTTTGTATGTGATTTTTGTTAGTTTTTTTAATTGTTCCTTTTTTATGTAGCCTTCTCTTATTATTGTTGGTGGTGATGTAGTAAAATCTATTACTGTTGAAACTGGTTTTAATGGTAGTTTTCCAAAGTCTATTAGTGTATCTAGTTTTGGGAACTTTCTCAGTATTTCTTTGGGATCGTATATTTCTGGTTCTCCAATTATATTTGCGCTCGTGGCTGTTATCGGGTGCCCATATCTAGACACTATTGTTCTAGGTGTTTCATGATTGGGCACTCTGAGGCCTATTTTTCCATTCATGACAATGTATCCTTCTGGGAGTTTCTTTTTGCTCCATGTTATTATCGTTAATTCGAGAGGTAATATCCTTATTACTTTCTCTAATTCGTTTGTAACTTCTCCATATTCATAGATTTCATCGGGGGAGCTTAGAAAAATTGCAACTGGTTTATTGGGGGGTCTCTTTTTAAGTTCAAATAGTTTTTTTAAAGCTTCTCTTTTTGATGCGTCCACCGCTAGGCCATATGATGTATCTGTTGGTATAGCTATCACCTTTGCATTTGCAAGATTTGAATTTATGAGTGTTATCTTTTTTTCGAATTCTTCGCGTTTTATGATGATAGTCATGTTATCTCCCTGAAATATGGATGTTTTCTAATAATGTAATCTAATAACTTATCTGTGATTTCTTTAACTTTTTCATCAACTTTTATTTCACCAGGGAATATCTTGTTAAAGTCCTCTTTGACGAGATCGAATTTGCCTATAAGTGTGGAATAAACTGTTGCCCATATAATTGGTATAGCATCTAAATCATAGCCGCCGCCGCCAAGCATTACAATAGGAATATTCATTTTTCTTAATCTCTCAGCCGCGTACTTATAACCCTTAACTGTATAGTTTAAATGTGTTAATGGGTCTGTGTAATGACCATCTGCTCCACTTTGCAATATTATTATATCAGGTTTATATGAGTTCAGTGCAGGGATCACAATTTTGTCAATAGCCGCCATGAATTCTCTATCTGTTGAAAGCGGGGGTAAGGGAATATTTATAGTGAAACCATACCCCTCTCCCTTTCCTACTTCATCAACAAATCCTCTGCCAGGATACAAATAGAGAGGATCTTCATGAATGGATATTTTTAATATTGGTTTATCGTAAAGAATGAGCATTGTTCCATCACCAGCGTGTGCATCCCAATCAACTACAGCTGGTTTTGACTTATTAAGAAACAACCAAATAGCCGCTAAAGCTACATCGTTGAATACGCAGAAACCTCCACCTATTTCCCTTTGAGCATGATGTAGTCCACCGCATGGGTTGAATACGTGAACTTTCTCAAGTTTTGCTTTTTTTGTTGCTGAGATAGACCCACTGGTATATAGTAGTGCCCAATTAAACATTCCCTTAAAAGCGGGAGTGTCAAGTGATAATGCGCCTTTACCTATTTTACTTAACCTTTTGACAAGTTCTATGTAATGGGATGTGTGAACTAGTTCTAGAAGGCTTTCGTCGATGATTTCTGGTTCAATAATTTCGATATCTGGAAAGGTTTTTTGAAAGTACTTTAAAGTTCTTCGAAACCTCTCGCTACTAAAGGGATGATCATATCCATAGGAGACATCCTCGTAGCCTTTAGAGTAGATCATAATAGGATTTTGCAATATGTATCACCTAAAATTTAGTAAGAAGATTCGCTAATAAATAAAATTTTTTTAATCAATTTAATAATACGATTTGGAATTTCTTCCATACTTCTGAGAAAAATTTCATCTTTGATGCCTAATGTACGGATATAACTTCGCATGAACCTTGGATTTCTAATCTCAAAAGGTTCCTCTGCACCACTAGAAAAGATGATGTTAATATCACGTCTATTCAAGATGGGGATTGTCTTTTCTAACTTCTTTAATATTTTCGCAACTTCAGTTAAGGGTTTGACCCAAAGCGACTTAAGACGTATTATAATGGTCTTTTCTTTTTGCTTAATTAAATTCACTGTGTTGATATTGAGAATATCTGGGACATCCTCAATATTCATCAAGAAGATTTCAATTTCCTTAATAGATAAGGAGGTTCTTAATTCTTTTTCTGAGCCTATTTCCCCATAAACAAATAATCTATCCAAATTATTTCGGATTTTTTTCCTAAATTTGTTATACATTTTCAAGGGAGCAAGAAAATAAATCGTTAAATCAAAATCTTCGCCTATTTTACTTAAAGTGCTTAACATATTTGAGGTATCTTTCTCAAGAGCAAACAAATATTTGAGGTCCACAGCACATCCTTTATACCCCATATAGGATAAAATTCCAAAAAAAGTTGGTACATCTATAATAGATCTGGGCGTAATATCCATGTCGAAAAATTTTCTTTCTATTGGCATTGTGAAATCATTCCTCTAAATAAATTGAGAGAATATCACCGTCCTCAAGCTTGTAATTCAGACCAACCCTCATTTTAGAAATCTTAGATTTAGGTCTCTCAACGATAGCATATTTAAATTTTTTTAGGAAATCAGAATGTATCTTCCCAGCAGCGTCTTTAACCGTGGATCCATAGGGTATAACTAGAGGTTTTTCAGCAACTCCTCCTTTTTTTCTTGTCCAAACTCGTATTAATTTCAATTCCTTTAAAATGACATCGCCCAAGAAATCTTTTCCAATTTTTAGAATAGCTGAAGTGGGTAAAACTGGTAATTTTTGCATAGATTTTAGCCTTTCTACATTAGATTTAGTCCCCTTTTCATCACCCTTTGTGCCTATAACTATGGCTTTCTTGTAAACAGTTCTTCTATTCAATACATTATATATATCTTCCTCATCAACAGGACCATAAATATCAAAAATGCAATTATTTACGCCGCTACTCTTGATTAAATCTACTAACTCCTCTTGCGAGAATGGAGTTAAATCGGCACCTGATATCTGAATACCTCCCTTGCCTAGTTTTTCAAATCTTATTGGCGGAGGATCCCTATCCACTACAATATTAGCGTTTTTTAAAGCATTGTATAGGATTTCATATTGCCATCCTACATCTTGAGTCAAATCAATAACTAAACCTATAATATCACTGGATCTCGCAACTGCCATAATTGCTCTTCCATTGGGAGTCTCGTCCAAATTTGATGAGAAAAGGGGCGGCAGATCAACAACTTGTATGTTCACTCCTTTATAATTCATTACACCTATCGAGGGATATATCGTCGTTTTTAATTCACTATAATGATTTTGATCTGTTAAATATCTAAAGAGCAAAGTTTTACCAGTCGAAGGGAGACCCAACAAAGATAGCATAATATCTTCTTCTTTAGCCACCGAAAAAGGGGAGCCGCTGGCCCTTTTCTTTGATATAGTTCTCTTTCTTTCTAACTCAAGTTTGAGCTTTGTAAGCGTTCTTTTTGCGTTCTTTAATAATTTTTCTGTTCCTTTATGCTTAGGTATTTTTGATATATAATCCTCAAGAGCACGAATTTTCTCCTCTAGTGAAGTTGCCTCTAGATATCTCTGATAAGCAGCCTCCGCTTCGGCCGGTAAATTTGTGGGCATATAATCACTTTTATAAATCTCATATAGGATACTAACTATCATTTAAATAAACCATAAAATATTTTTTGAATTCAACTAGTCTAATTTTTAACACATAAATTAAGTATATTTTTTCCTAAGAAGAGAGGTAGAAGATATTCAAGAGGTTACGAAGATGAAAAAAGAGAAACTGTTTGCGTTAACTATGCTCATCATGTTTATATCAACTATGAGTTTTTCTCAACTAGCAATATATGGTTTCAGTGCTCAAAATAGAGAATTAGATCATAACCTAGGTGCCACTAAGATAAACATAAGTTCTCTATCCAGTAATTACATGATATTCGTAGATAATAGCTTTAAAGCATCGGTTAATGTAACGAGAACCGTTAGGATTTCTCCCTATGGAGTCATAACCTTAAACGACACTATAAGAATCTATAATAGGGATAATAGGGAATTCAATGCCATTTTGATATTTTATGAACAAGATCTCTATGATCAACTCGTCGACCTAAGATTTGTAGGGAAATCTTCAAAGGAGGATAAGTATTATAATTTAGAATCTTTCCCTTATATAGGATTAGATAATTTTGTCGGCATAGCAATTAAGTTAGAAAAGTTTGTTGAAAAGAATGAAGGTTATACTGTAAAAATTGTATCGATTGTAGACAAAGTCCCAAAAATAGATGTTAAAGATAATGAGCTATATCTATCAATACAATTTCCCCAAAAGCCACTACTACAACTTAACATAACTGAGTTAGAGATAATATTCAAGACTGATGACAAAAATGCTCATATATACGAAGATGAGCTTTCTCCAAAGACAAATGGGACTAAAATCTCTGAGCAAGAATGGAAATACCAATTTAGTAACATTATAACATTCAATGCCTCTTCTGAAGATAATCAAAATGACCAAGTTTATTTTATATGGAGAACGACGCAGCCCATGATTCAGATCTTGAATTATGAAAAGGAAATAAGGTTCTACGTTACTAGTAAAGTAAAGATAACTGAGAAGATTCAACTAATTGTTGTAGCTCCCCCAGGTGATGTTTCTGTAGAGGAAGCTAAGTGGAAAATAGATTCAATAGTTATTGGCATACCAGAAGATGTGGAAAATTTAAATGCAAGAGATTTTCTTGGTAAGCTAAAAATGGAGAAAACGACAAGCGAGATAATTCCGGAAGGATATACTCCTTATAGTATAGAGTTTAGGGTTCCGATATCCATTTCAGATATCTACACCTTTAGTATGTCGTATGAAATACCAGCTGGAAGCGATCTTTTTGAAGTTAAAGACGATAAGTGGACCCTAGAGATTCCAATTGCACCAGTTATAAACGCAACAATAAATAACGTTAAGACACGCATAATTATTCCATCAGGATATACATTAAAAAGCATTAAATATAAAAACAGCACCTTAAACACGCTAAAGCTAAGGCAAAGCGAGTTTTTAGGTATCTTGTCTATTGAGGAAAACGTGTATTATGCTAAAAAAGTTAGCATGATGGATAATCAAATTGTTGAAATTGAGATCAATACATCACTACAACCAATTCTAGAAATCTTCTTTAAGATATTCTTACTCACCCTTCTAGTAGTTGTTTTAGTTGACCTAATAATTGCCAAGTTAAAGAGACGTGAAGTAGAACTGGCACCAGAAGAGATTGAGGCAAGAAAGATTTTGAAGGAAAGATTAGAGAGATTCATCAAAACGTATGAAGAATTTATAGCAATCGAGACAGAATTGGATTCATTCATAAGGGAAAAATTAAGGGTGAGAAAATCCCCAAAAATGATAAGGGAGAATCTAAGCAAGTTGATGAGGGAAACAAAGCGTTATAAAGATAGAATAAATCTACTCAGTGAAGGCTTATCTAGCGACAAAGAATTATACAATATTGTTAAAGAAATGCTATCAATAGAGGATAGAATAGAATTCGCTAGGAGAGAGCTAATAAGTGATTGGTCACAATTTTTAAGCGGGAAACTTGGTAAAAACGAGTTAATGGTTAGAGCCCGTAGCACATTTGATGGCTTAAAAACCTATAAATTAAATAGAACTAGGTTACTAAATAGATTAAGAAACATTTACGCGTTAAAATATGTTAAAAAATAATTTTTACCATTTTTAGGTGTTAATACATGATAAACGAAGACGAAGACGATTTGATCGAGGCTTTAAATAAGGAGATTACAGAGAGTAAATTTGATATCTTAAGTTTGATGGTATCACCACCAAAGAAACTCATTTCCTACATCAAGAGGTTTTTAAGGCATGGAAAGAAGGAAGTAGGTATAGTTATAGATGGTCCAAACATTTTAAGAAAAATAAATGGTAAGAGAGTGGCACTAAAAGATATACTTCAGAAAGCGGAGAAGATAGGTAGAATAAGTAGATCCGTCGCTGTATTGAGTTCAGATGCTCCAACATCACTCATAAAAGCTTTAACAAACAGCGGGTTTGAAACAGTAATCCCACCAGGCGATATACACGTCGCCATGGCGACGGAGGTAATGAAAATGTTAAAACAACATGATATAGATGTAATTATCATAGGTAGTAGAGATACTCGCTGCTTACCAATATTACAAAAAATAAAATCGGAAGGTGCCATCTCAGTCATTATGGGTTTCGAACCTGGTTTCGCCGTAGCATTAAAAAATGCTGCTGACGAAGTTATCTACTTAGAACTTTATGAAGAATAGTCGTGTGGTGATTTTATGTCCCCTAGCAAAAGTGATATAATTGTCTTTATATCACTAGCGTTATTAGCCCTATCTCCTCAAGTTTATTTAGCCACATCCTATGGAATTAGAATAGGTGAATTATACTTATTCGTAGCCTCAATATTTATCACGCTACTTGGCATTACAGTTTTTGGTTACATAGTCATGTGCTATATAGAAGAGCGGTACATATTAAAGTATAAACTAGAAGTACCGCTTCTGGCAGCTCTAGTAGCACTAATGATACAATCATTTCTATACTATTGGCTCTTCAGTTTACTCCAAAATCACATATTATTCATAAGCGAAACACTTTACCTATTCATATTCTCCGAAAGTATGTCTATTCTATTCCCATTATTAGCAATAGCCTATCTTAGCAAAGAATGAAAAGAGGTCCTAGTGCGGGGGGAGGGGTTCGAACCCTCGCAGGCCTACGCCACCCGGGCCTGAGCCGGGCCCCTTTGACCTCTCGGGAACCCCCGCTAAAACGCTTAAATTGAACTCTCTTTTTCTTCTGATCTTTGCCAGTTAGAGAAATCGTTAATCGATAGAATGTCCTCTCTCTTAAACATTTTGATAAACGCTGAATAGAATATTTTCTTTACAAGATCTTCCGTTATTCTGCCAAATACATATTCTAATAACAATTCTAGAAGTATCCTATTTTTTGGAATCCATGCGGGTGCTATGGGTATTACTCGAACACCTTTTTCGATGTAAATGCTATCAATGTCCTCCTCAGAGACCTCATCTACCAGATTCGTCATTTCTAAAAATCTTTTAACTGTTTGGCCTCTTAGGGCAACCCTCATATGTTCTGACCACAAAAGTTGAAGAGTTCTATACGGATTTACTCTAACGAGAATTTTAATAGGTATGGCGTCGCAGTTTTTTTCTAAAAATTTTTGGGTCCACTCCTTAGCCTTACCAGATTTTATCCTTAAAATTATAGCATCAATAATGTAACTACCATAAGGTATCATAATGTAGTTATAACTTTCTTCCTCCGTTTCCCGATTTTTTTCTTCCTGTGCAATATTCATATCAGTATCACTCAAACATAAATTTTTTCCCTATTTTTTACTATTCAATGTCTGATATAATTCTTAAGATTTTTCCTTTGTATTTTTTTAAAGTGGTTGATTATATATGAAAATCCTCATGATAGGGAGTCTGACCATTGATTATATAAATGATAAAAAAGTACCTGGAGGAACAGCATTATATTCATTAATTCCTGCTCTATTTTTTGGTACCGATGTTAAGATTTTTGCAGTTTTTGGCGATGATTACCCTTGGGTATTAGATTATGAAGTTGAAAAAATTAAATCAACATGTACAACCACTTTTAAACACATTTACAAAGGGGAAACAAGAGAAAGTTATGTTCTAAATTTTCCAGAACAAATTTTTCTTGATAATATGAACCTAGATAATTATGATGGAGTTCTGGTGAATTTAACATTAGGCGAAGTCACTATCGATTCTTTAAGCCATTTGATAAGATCATCCAAAAATGTTAGAGGTATTGACCTACAGGGGTTCTTGAGATTAAGAAAACTTGGAAAATTACAGCACTTGAAAGAAGTTAGCGAGGAACTAATACTTTTTTTAAGAAATTTTGACATAATTTCTTTTGCTAAGTATGAAAAAATTATCGAGCCTATTAATGATTCTAGGATATTTATAGAGAGACTTGGTAGTGAAGGTTCCTTAATTAATTTTATGGATGAGCAGTATTTAATTCCAGCATATAAAGTGAGTGGAGATACAACAGGAGCTGGCGATGCATTCCTCTCAAGTTTCTTGATCAAATACATAGAAACGAAAAACATTATCCAAGCTGGATGCGCTGCTTCTGCACTCACTTCACTAGTAATTGATGGTTCACTGAGACCAGAAATTGAAGGAGAAAAAGTTAAAATAATAGAAATAATTGAGGATAGAAAAGAACATTTATCAAGTGAATTTATTAAAAGATATAAATACATATACAATAACGTCAGTAAATTAAAATAAGACCTTTAGTTATTTTTCTAGGGCTGGTGAATAATTTGGATGACAAACTTGTAAAATTTTTCGAGGTACTACGGGAATACAATGAGCTTACAGATTATGAAAATTATACAATTTTTTTAATAGCCTTAGCCGAGAAAAACTTGAGTTTGGAGGAACTAAATACATTAACACCATACATTAAGGACATAATTAATAAAACTGTTGAAGTACGTGAGAAAAAGAGTATATTAGAAAAAACTTTGACCGAGTTTAAACCAAGGTATAGAGGTCTTTTAGATGAAATTAATCGCATCCTAGAAAATGTTGTTGATTTTAAAAAGTTTTTAGAAATTTCTAGAAAAAAGATAAAGGGAGAAGATGTACAAATTTTCAAGAACTTGGATAAAGTGGATTCGCTGAGGGATGAACTTAGAAAAGAGTTAGAATTTTTGCACAGTATTAAGTCTAAAAAAGAGTTCGAAGAATTTATTGATCTAATAGATGGTGAAATCAACAAGATTAAGGAGGCTATTAACAAGATAGATTCATTTCATGATATCATTTCCCCAAACTTAGAAAATATAAGAAAGGCGTGGAAGCTTATAGGTTATAAGGTCTATGTTAACGGGAACATGGTGGGTTTTGTCCAAAAGCCGGTTCATTCACTACCTGAGCTTAGATTATATCTGCAAATAGCTAGGGAGAAAGTGTTATCGGAGAGGGAACTTCAAGATATTTACAGTAACTTGTACAAGAAACTTGTAATTTCGGAGTCGTATGATGAATTTAAAAATCGTTTAATAAATGAAATTAAAACCCTTTTAGATGGTACAGATACAGACATTTACAGTCCATCATTCCTAAGAAAATATTTCGTCATACGAAACATGCAAATAGATGATGATGTAAAATTGATATTAAGTAGCGAAATCAAAACTGTTGGTTATTTACCAATTGAGGAGGTTGTAGAAGCCGATAGTATTAATAAGGTTATTCATCTAAAGGATGAAAAGTCAATAGTGAAATTAGCAAAGGTGGTTCCAGCTTTATCATATGAAGAAAAAAGAGAAAGTTATGTAGGACGGCAGGTTTTATTAGATGATGAATTTAAATATGCTGTATTTAGAGTGGCTTGGTTACCAAATTATGGGATGTCCGCAATATTACTTAGGAGAGATGATCTTAAAAATCCTGTTCCCGATAGCGACTTTGTTAAAAAAATCTTAATGTTTTTAGAAACGAAGAAAGAATCTGGGAGAAATGAAAAATCAAACAATTCAAGTAATAGAGAGGATTTGCATTGGAAATTAAGAGTCCTTGTAATGAGAACATTAAGGGATATAAAGGACCTAACTGAAAATAAGGCGCTTCAACCAAAATTCTTGTTTGAGTTTATTTTAAGAAAAAGGGTCCCAATATTGTATCCAGAACTTTACCAAACATATTTTTCTGTGCTCCCATTACCATATATTAACAAAAAAGATGACACACTTTTAACTAGGGTTCCAATTAAGCCAAAATATTTGAGAAAAGTGTTCACCGAAGATGAGGTAAAGCTCTTAATAGGTGAAGAATGTGGAGAGTTTTTAGGGACAATTGTAAAGAAGAATGAGGGAGTATTCTTTGTTTGCTGTAGTGGATTAAGCCAAAAGATTGTTGAAAGAGTAAAGAAGGAATTTGGGGTTAAGGAGAATCTCCTAAAACTGGCTAAAGGCAATGTTAAAAAATTTATAAGATCTCTGATCATAGCTGGTTATATTAGCAATAGAGATGATTATAACAAGTTGATGAACATTTTAAATATAAAAGAAATATCTTATGAAGATTTAATTGATCCAATGATAAAAGATTTAAAATTGCTTACACAATTTCATTTTCTTAAAAATTTAAGAATACATAAGGAGTAAGAGGTTGGGTGTTTGGAATGGAAATAAAGACGTTTAGAATAAAGGGCAAATATAGGAGACAGGGTCGGGTATTACATGTGTCAAAAGATATCAGAGAAGTAAGCCTAGAAAATGCGTTAGAGAGATTTTATTCAATAATTGGAAGCCATGGTGTAAAACGAGCGGATCTTATAATTGAGGAGATTAAGGAGATTGATCCAACCGAGATATCAAACGAGAGATTAAGAAAAATCGCTTTATTGGATAAGCCGACACTTGTTGTAGATTGAAAGAGTTGATCTTATGAGTGGACGTGAGGACAAGTTAGAGGTTTTACAAAGAAATTTGCAAATAAAAATACAGAAACTTTTAGATCTACAAAGAGAGATGGAGTATTATCAACAGGTTTTAGAAAGCACAACATTATTACTTTCAGAAATTTTAAAGACAAAGAAGGTTTTACAAGAGATCCTAAAAAATGAGGATAAAACATTAGAGGGCATTATAAATTTAGGAGTAGGAATTTTTTCACCTGGAACCATATATTGTGGAAAAAAAGTATTAGTTGACATCGGCGCCTCAATAGGAGTTTGGATGGATCTCCCAGATGCTATATCTAGATTAGAAAAACATGAAAACAAGTTAAAAGAAACAGCTAACATGACTAGAAACAGTTTAAATAATTTATACGAAATGATCATGAAATTGCAAATGGAGATCGAACAACTTAGAGCGTATATAGATAGGGAGTCCAAAAAGAAATAAAAAAGGTGTAAATAAAATTAGTTTTCAGATTTGCCTTTTTTCTTGCCCCAAATTTCATTCCTTAAGAAGTCTCTAATTGCGATTCGAATAACTTCGCTTCTATTTGGATAATAACCCTCCTCTACGAGTTTCTCTATTTCTCTAAGAAATTTTTCAGGTAAGTGAACAGTCACAAGAGTCATCGTCATTTTTAACTCCCATATTTAACATTTAATGTTATGTGGATTAAATCTTGGTAACACTTTTATAAAGGTATATTTTTCCAAGAGATTTCCATAATATTTTGAATGTATTATCCAGGTGTTACAAAAAAATGCGAGGAGAAAGCCGCCGAATTTATTCGGCTGATAAGGATTACAGATATATTGGCTTTTTTTTGGGGCATGTAAAGGACAGTAGTAAATATATTGAATCAGTGAAAGATTTGGAAAGGGAAGGAATTTTTGTTCAAAATTTCCCATGCGAATATTTACTCTGTGAGGAATTATTAACAATAGCCGCGAATATAGCAATAAGAGATTTTAAGTTGGGCGAAAATCGGGCCAAAAAAATATCAACAGAGTTTCTGCTTAGATTAACGGGCTTATCGCAAATAAAAGAGGCGTTTGAGAGATTTTTTGATAAAGAAGAGTTTGTAGCATATTTCGTAGTTTTTTCTCTAAAAAAAGTAAATTTAGAATTAGAGTATGTTAAAGAAAAGATTAGGGGTGTTGATCTAAGAGAAGAGAAGTGCGAAAAAAATCTCAATGCAATAATGAAAAAATACCGAGTAACAGAAAATGAGATCAAATCGATATCAAGACCCTATTTAAGTAATTTTGAAATACTTAAAAGAGTAATAATAGAAAGGATAGCTTATTCAATACACAAATAAAAGTGATTCAAATGATTATCTCAGAGGCACCATGTAAAATTATTCTATTTGGGGAACACAGCGTAGTTTACGGCTACCCAGCTATAGCCTCTGCAATAAGCTTAAAAACGTATGTAGAAATCGAAGAAATCAATGGAGGTACTGAGTTATACTCTTACTCGATTGGTCAAAGATGGGTTTATGGAGAAAACGAAACAATAGAGTACAAGCCATTAATTAGAATAATAAAATACTTCGAAGACGAGTACAACATTAATTTATCAAGAGGCCTCAAAATCACAATAAGAAGCGACGTTAAACCAGGTTCAGGATTAGGAACATCAGCATCAGTAGCAGCCGCATTGACAGGGGCCCTCTTCAAATACATTAACAAAAAACCAACAAAAGAGGAAGTGAATAAAATAGCATATGAGGCGGAGAAGATAGCGCATGGGAAGCCGTCGGGTATCGATAACTCGGTTGCGGTCTATGGAGGGGTTATAAAATTTGTTAAAAAGGAAAACAGCTACACTATTGATAGAATAGAATCGACCCCAAATATAGATTTAGTAATCATAGACACTGGATTGGGACGATCCACAAAGGTGGCGGTGGAGAAAGTCTATAAATTATATTCAAGAGAGAAAAACACACTAACGAAAATATTCGAAAGCATAGGTCTAATCGCTGAAGAAGCATGGAACGAATTACACAACACTACACCAGATAGGGAAAGATTAGGGAGACTAATGGATATAAATCATGGATTATTAAGCGCTATAGGGGTATCAAACTATAAAATAGAGGAAATAATAAACAAAGCACGGGAACTCGGAGCATTAGGAGCAAAAATTACAGGAGCGGGATTAGGCGGCTTTGTGATAGTATTGCCGAAAGAAAGAGAGGTCGAAGAAATAGTAACAAAGCTTTCGAAGATATACCAAACAGTTTACAGCGTAAAGCTAGAAAAAGAAGGCGTTAGAGTCTATGAAACCTAAGCTTTGCCCCCAATCCTCCAACTCTTTCTAATCACATTTGGATAATTCTCCATAAGATAGTTAATAAACTTACGTGTTTTAGGATCAGTCAAATAACCAGAACCAAAATCAACACCAATCTCCTCTTTAATCTTATCAATCTCACGATCCCTCAAAACCTTCGCAACAATAGATGCGGCGGATACAACAGGTCGAAAAACATCAGCCTTGTGCTCAGCAACAATACCAAAAACATTAAACTCTTTTAAGTAACTAACAAATTTATCCAAACCAGAGGGGGCATCGATAAAAATCTTAAAAATATTTCCACGAGGGATTTTCTCTAAAATCTTAGAAATAACCCAAGCCTCAAGTCTATTCAAATTACGACCATTAAGAACCCATTCATCAATAGCCCTTGGATCTACATAAGAAACAACAACAGCACTAGCAAGAGAAATTATCCTCGGAAACAACCTCTCCCTCGTAGATCTACTAATAGACTTAGAATCAGCAACACCAATATTAATTAAATCAACCACATCCAAAGGGAGAAAACCCACACATGCGATAACCATAGGACCGACAATAGGACCACGACCAGCCTCATCAACACCAAAAACTAAACGACCAGCAGAAAAATTATCCTTCAAAACAACAACACGCATCAAAACACCGAAAAATATTCTCATTTCAAATTCAATGCAACAAACCATTAAATATTTTTGACCTTGACTAACTAAATAAAATATTTACTAGATTTTAACAAAAAATTGGAAATTCTCCAAAT
>Ga0180302_10000685_pt1 | contig 15389 bp, 16 predicted proteins | sample GuaBasSediGuay17_FD_121794 | JGI IMG/M metagenome (GOLD analysis project Ga0180302, IMG submission 121794) | Subseafloor sediment microbial communities from Guaymas Basin, Gulf of California, Mexico - Guay17, Core 4571-4, 12-15 cm | ecosystem: Environmental > Aquatic > Marine > Hydrothermal... | reverse complement strand
GCAATTTTTCTAGCATTTTCCCTTATCTTCCTAACAAGTCTTGTTACAAGTTTCCAACTAGCTTCCTTAGTTAGGTTCGGATACCCTCTTTCATCATGCGTTAGGCCTGTCATGTGTATTCTATACCCATCACCTGCTGCTACGAAAGGCGGAACTAAGTATCTAGAATCATATGGTAAGTATTCTTCAAATTTGCTAGATGGTATATTCGGTTTAGATCTTTCAATAAGCTTTATCTCTGAATAATCAGGTACCCTTACTTTTCCATACATTTGTCCAACAACCTTATCAGCTAATACAAATACTGGTACTCGGAATTGTTCAGCCATGTTAAAAGCCTCTATAGTCATGTCAAAGAATTCCTGCGGATTAGAGGGTAAGTAGGCTATTACTTCATAATCGCCATGAGAACCCCACCTACACTGCATTACATCACCTTGACCCATAAGAGTTGGTATACCTGTAGAAGGCCCTGCTCTTTGAACATCGACTATAACTACTGGAAGTTCAAGCATAGCAGCTAATCCAATACTTTCCTGCATTAATGATAACCCTGGTCCACTAGTTGCTGTCATAGCTTTTACACCTGCTGCTGAGGCTCCTAGAGCTACCATTATAGATGCTATTTCATCCTCCATCTGGACAAAAACTCCTCCTATCTCCGGCATTCTCCTAGCCATATGATGCATTATTTCGCTAGATGGTGTTATCGGGTAACCTGCATAGAATTTACAACCAGCTATTAGAGCTGCTTCAGCACAAGCAATATTACCTTCCATAAAATAAACTCCTGGTTTAAGAAGTTTTGTCAACTACTCAACACCTCCACATAAACAGCTAGATCTGGACAAAATCTTTCGCAAAGTCTGCATCCAATACACTTATCTTCCATACCGGGTTTAATTCTTGGATAATGATAACCTCTCTCATTAAATTCAGGAGCAAACTCTAGTATTTTAACAGGGCATACATCTATACATATACCGCAACCCTTACACAATTTGGGGTAGAAGTGCGGAAGGCACTTCCCTCTTATAGTAGTTATAGAAGTCATAAAGTAGACACCCTTCAATGTTAGTGAGTTGCTCATATTTGAATTTTGTAGAGGGCTAATGACGTGGATGAAGATATTTTATAATAGTTCAGTTTTAATTTGTTGTATCTGTGAAGTATTGGGAACTGCTATGAGCTCTAAATCAATGATATCACCTCTAGAAGCTATGAGGGCTATGATTAAGAAAAGAATGAGTAATGTAAGGCATAAATTAGCAATAATAAGTGGTAAGGGCGGTGTTGGTAAGAGTTTCGTAGCAGCTTCGCTAGCTCTTAGTCTAAAGAAGAGAGGTAGAGAAGTAGCTATCTTAGATGCAGATATACATGGACCTTCAATACCTAAGATAATGGGTATTAGAGGAGCCTCTATGTATGTTAATCCTCAAGGTGATCTCCTTCCTGTGATTTCACCTAGTGGTGTAGCTGTAATATCTATAGAACTTCTAATGACAAATCCCGATTTACCAGTTATATGGAGAGGTCCTCTCAAAGGCAGAGCAATATCAGAATTTCTATCGAAAGTTTCTTGGGGTGAACTGGACTATTTAATAATTGATTTACCACCAGGTACAGGTGATGAAGCCTTAACAGTAGGTCAGATATTACCAGATTTAAGTGGTGCCATAATTGTAACAGCACCTAGTGATCTCTCAAAAATTGTTGTAAAGAAGGCTGCAATATTTTGTAGGGAACTAGGTATAAGAATACTGGGCATAGTTGAGAACATGTCGGAATTTACATGTCCACGTTGTGGAGCAACATATAAATTATTTGGTTCAGGTGTAGGAGAATCCATGGCTAAAGAATTAGGTGTAGAATTTTTAGGATCAATACCTTTAGACCCCCGTATATCAGAGGCTATGGATAGAGGAGAATTACACAAAGTACTAGAATTAAGTCCAATTATAGCAAAATCAATCACTAAGATTACTGAAAAAGTTGAAGAAGTACTTGAGAAAGTGTGAGAATTACTCCATAGATACCGATACTCTAACTCCATTATTTTACTCCTAACAAGGAAATAACTACGTAGTTGAGTAAAATTTGAATGAACAAGAAATTAAAGATTCAAGAAACCCTTATATAGTAAAAAGTATGGAAGAGCCTTACTAAGTAACTAAAATAATTTGAGTAGAGGGTAATTAGGAAATCTAGAGTTCTCACTAATTAATGAAGGTAGGAAAAACTTAATTTGAGTTGTGGATCTACTCTTTTTACTTTGTTCTCTTTTTCACATAGGGCTTAGGATATGCTTTCTTACTTTGTTTTAGCCCTAACTTAACCAGCATTTCTGTGAATTTTAATGCTGCTAATCCAGGATCTATTACAGGTACACCTAATTTCTCTTGAAGTATGTCAGCTATGTTAAGTAGGCTTCCACAGCCAAGTACTATTACATCAGCTCCATCCTCTTCAATGGCTTTCTTAGCTTCTTCATATAATGCATTTACTAATTTATCGAATTCCTTCTTAATATCAAGAACTTTGATTTCTGTAAGTCTTACACTAGCTAATTTATGTTCAAGACCATATGCTTTAACTTTCTCTATTAATAGTCCTTCAGCTTTCTTACCTCCAACACCAACTACTGAGAACTTTCTACCAAGTGTTGATGCTATATGAATACTTGCTTCATTTAGTCCAACAACTGGGATATCGAGTGCCTCTTTCAAAGCAACAAGACCTGGATCTCCGAAATAGTAATCTATAACAGCATCATAACCTTCTTTCTCAGCTTTTTTAGCTTCTAGGAGTGTCTTAAGTTCAGCTCATACTTCGTCATAGATCTTTTCAATGGATTCAGGACCTTTCTTAATATTAACTATGGTGATTTCAGTATCCGGGTCTTTGTATTTCTCATAAGCTTCCTCTATCATTTTATTCCAAATATCAGTAGCTACAGGAACAACAACTTTTATACGCATACTTATCCCCACGTAGAGTAATTTCAGTGATATTTAAGCATTATGTCTTCTTCTTTTGTACAGTGTAGGATTTATAAGTGGAGAAAAATTATTGAATTGCGTAGAATGAGCAAAATATCATTTGCATTCCTTAATCTTAGCTCTTAGCAACTACTCTTTTTCTAGGAATCACTTCTATCTGTATAAAGTCAAATATTTACTACGATATCAAGTAGATAGAGGTCTAGATTCTTGGCTTGTAGCTGTTTAACATAGCATGATTGACAAACGAATATACCTAGAGCTCCCATTAAGAATACAAAAGACAAATCTTCATATTTACTCCTTGTAATTTGTATATTAATTCTTCCCTTTCATCAAGTGTTCTTACATTATTTAATGCTTCAGTTTCTGAACTACTGAAGGTAAGGAATGAATAGTGTTTTTCATATATTGTATCAACTACTTGAAATGCTATGAACATAGGAATAGTGTACGAATTTAGTTTCCAATCTCGACAAGTATTCTATGTATTTCTATGTTTTCATATACTATTCCTCATAGGAAATGAAAGTGTTTTTGAATAAGCTTAGCTAATATGAAATTGAGTATGAGGCATTTAACGAGTGAGGTTGTCCGTAATGTAGTTTAGAATTAGCTCAGTTTCTAACAATAATTTATTCATGAATTTAACCATATCAGTTTTGAAATTGTTGTAGTGCTTGGATAATGATACCATTATGCTTATATTCCTACTATTTCTAATCACTGTAATTACTGTTGCTAGTACAATATCCATACTTGAGATGGGGTATTTACCACTAATAGATACTAAACTAACTTCTCCGATATTCTTGGTGCTAATAGAATTTATTACAATACCTATATCACTGATAATATTTTTCAAAAGCTTCATGAACTTCTGAATAGAGGTAATTCTAAATGATGTATCTTTCAAGCCTCTTGATACTAGCTCTAAATGCATAATTCTTGCCTTATTAAGTGATTCTAGAGAAGTTAATGTCTTTATGATTTCAATGATTTTTCTATAACTACTCAATTCCCCACTATGAACATTAATGATGGAAATTCTAGCAAGGCCTCTTTCTACATTGCCAAAAGCTCTTAATTCTGCATTACCCACTCTGATAATAACTGAGGAAGAACATGCCTTATCATACTTAATAAATTTACCCTCACTATAGAAAATATCAATGATCTCTGATACTAAGCTAGGTACATCAGCATCACTAATAGCTATGTCGAATTCTGAAATTAACTCCAATAAATCACCTAAGTATACTAGTTGTAATAGTGCTAATCTTTTCTTTAGTTATTAAGTTATTAAGTGTTTGAGAAATTCACAACCTTAGTAATGACTTAATATATCCTGCTTCAGTACTAATTGTAGGTGTTGTATTTGAGTTTTAGTAGATATAGAGATTGGCTTGATGAAGCTCTTGATGATTTATCTGTGGCTGAAATATTGTTTAGAGAGGGTAAGTATAGTAAGGTATGTTTCTTCGCTCAACAAGCTGCTGAGAAAGCATTAAAAGCTTTGATTATTTATCGACATAAGCGTTATGTGGATATTCATAGTATTAGCGAATTGCTAAGAATTGCTAAAGCTCCTCAAGAGCTTATAGAAAAAGGTGATACTCTTGATAGACACTACATACCATCAAGATACCCGAGTGCATGGCCATATGGAGCTCCTTATAAACACTATAAGAAGTCTGATGCAGGAGAAGCATTGAGAATATGTAGAGAGGTAATTAGCTATGTTCTTAGAGAGATTAAGGAAAGTAGTTGAGAAGAATCCCTCTTTATCTGAAGTGATAAATGAACTTCATAAACTATTAATAGAGCTAAATGAGGAGTTAAAGCCATTAGCAATAATAATTACAGGTTCTATAGCCAAAGGAGAATTTGTAATGGGATTAAGTGATATTGATATTGTGTTAATTATTAATGAAGCTCATAGACATAGCAGATTTCTATTAAGAGTTATTAGAAACATAAATGTTGAGATATCAATCTATAGTCTAGACGAAGTTAAGAAGGCCATTGAAATAGGGAATCAATTTATAACAACCGCAATAAATAGCGGAATTGTAATTAAAGGTCTTGAAATTATTGAAGAGCTCAGAATGCATAGCACAAGATATTCACAGACTCAAAACTAGAATCCATATAAGAGAATTTCCTTGGTATTCTCATCTTAATGCATAGTGTTGAAGCTCCACGCCATGATTCACTAATAATGCTCTAGTTCCTCATAATACTTACATCAAGAAGAGGCTATAGAGTGTTAAATAAAATAGGTATATATGTAATCACAGTACCCTCAGCAGTATTTTCAGTATTTAATTACATTCTACATGAATTTTTATATGAGCCGATTCCTTGCTATTACTGATAAGTAACGTGGGCTAAAGAGTGTTTGCTACGAGCTCATTATATTCTTAGCACTGAAACACTTAGAATTATTACTCAGAATTCTTTATGTTTAAATATAGAGATGTCATTATAATAAAATTACTAACGAATTCGTAAGAGTCTTGGAGGAATTTACAATTAACTGATTTTCTAAACAATCATGGTACTTTCAAGGCGCTAAGTGCTATGTGATGAACCTTAACTGTTAAAATACTTTAACCTTATTAAGTGAATAGGTGTTTTCAATGTATAGAGATTTAGCAATTCATGGGAGTAAGTACGTATTTCGAGGTAGGAAATTTAATGTACTAATTCTTGATGTAACTCTACCAACTGGTGTAAGAACAACTAAGGAGATTGTCGAGTTCCCTGGTGCTGTCGCAATTCTTCCTCTAATAGATAATAGAAAATTAGTGATGATTAGACAGTATAGAGTTCCTATTAAATCTTGGATCTATGAAATACCTGCAGGTACACTTAAGCCTTGTGAGAAGCCTGAAGAATGTGCCTTAAGAGAGCTTGAAGAGGAAACTGGATATAGTGCTACAGAGCTTGAGAAGCTTTTAGAAATATATCCAACACCTGGTTATAGCTCTGAAATAATACACATATACATTGCAAGAGGTTTAAAGAAGGGAAGGCCAAGAACTGAAAGAGACGAAGTAATAGAGACTATGGAAGTAGATCTCGATAAGGCAATTGAGATGATTAGGGAAGGTATAATAAGAGATGGTAAGACGATTATAGCTCTACTGTATTACATAACATATACTAGGAATAGATCATGATATATAGTTATTGGCATCACGAAGTCTAAATGAATTAATTAGCATCTTTACAGTGTTAATGAGGGGTTATTTTGTGAAGTTAGCAATAATAGTTGACTTGGAAAACACAAAGATCAGTGAAGAGAGCATCAGGTATCTTTCTACGAAATTAGAGGAATTGGAAATACCTATTGGTTTGAGCTTTGAACCTGTGAAATCCAAATCAATTCTTAAATACTTCAAGAAATTAAAGAGTAATAACCTAGTTGAATTTATACCTACAACACCCTATAGATCAAATCTCAACTTCATGAATAATAAGGAAGCACACTTAGCTCTATCAATAGCTAGAGATATAGTGAAGCAAGTAATAGGCATAGAGCCTAAGTTATTGATGTTCTATCATCAACTAATTGTAGATCCAGACCAATTAGAGATAGCTAAAGAAGTAGGATACGAAGGTGCTATTGTTAGTTATGAGGCTTATAGATATATAATTCCCCAATTACATTCATTCAAAATTCTAAGAACTCTATTTAATAACTCAGAGTTTTTACTCATATATGCACAAAAGCATATACCTAGAACTCAAGACTCATTAGATAAGGTAGTTCTTATCTTCAATGCCAAAGATTTTCTAGAAAATATTGAGTACCTAAGTAAGAAATTCAATATAGAGTCTCTAGATAAATTCCTAAGAGAACCTAAGGGCAGAATAGATCTTTTTTCCATGGGCACAATGCTATTTGGAAAAGAATATTGTGAAACATCAACTGGAATACGAGAAATAGAGCTACTCAGAATTCTATCAAGGATTAGAGAATCTAGAAAGCAGAGAGAGGGAGTAGAGAGAATTAATAAATTAATTATGAAAATCCTTAGTAAGGACTATAAATTAATCATTCTCCCTAGCAGGGTCCAGAATTCGAAGAAAGAAAAAAGAATAGAGATAATAAATTCAGGTATAGAGTTAAGTACACCATTTATATCAGAAGTCAGATTTATAGACGTAGATGAAGCTCTTGCTAAAACATTAGCTTTCGTATCTCGGAATGAAATTGTAGGTGATTTCTTAAGAATTGAGAGGGTGAAAAGTCACAATATAGGTATAGCCAGTGTAGTAATTCCTAAGTACGGAGCAAGAAATGTTATTGAAGTTAAATCAGTAAACCAGAATATAGAGCCTCAGGTACATGTAATATCAGATTGGTTATTTACAAATTCGACAGAGATTAGATTGAGTAATGCAGGATTACCTCTAAGCATTAAGGCAGGGCCAGCTTTTATTGATTTGGGTCGCGAAGCTTTCTATACACTAATTATAGATGAAAGTGGCTCAGAATTTTCTGAAACCGATGTTTCAATAACCGATCATAGGTATGGTAGAAGTTTCTTAGGACTTACAGCTTGGTCCTGTAGGAAGAGCGGTGTTGGAGATGCTTTTATTGAGACAGAGATGAGGCTATATAGCAAAGTACCTGTAGTAGAAGTTGTTAAGAGAATTAATTTATTAACCGAATTTAGTGGATGGATTCATACATTAACAATCCCAATACCTCCCTATTTAACATCAATAATTAGATTGAGTTGTAAAGGAGTGTCAAGTATCAGAATTACTAGTGCTGAAGCAATTATACCAACACTTAACTCCGTAGCTATTGATATGGGGTATGGTTACTTAGCTGTAGTGAGTAATGTTTATACAGAACCATCATGGAGTCTCTACGTAAATAAAGCTAAGGGGTATTTATCAATGGGTATTTTCAGAGGAAGTTTTCAAAACCCTCTAACAGGAGTTAAATACGTAAAGTTCTTCATCTATACAGCATCGACATTGGGGGAGGTAAAGAACTTTATCAATGCGTATACAAATCCACCATTAATAAAGCCAGTACCTAGATCTGGGATAATTGATTTATATATAAGTCACACACCATTTCATAGATAGGGAGCTTTTGAAATTTGATATAGCTATTATTGGCGCAGGTCCTGCAGGATTATTCGCAGCTTATGAACTAGCTACTAGAGCTAGAAGTAAGGTACGAGTAGTATTAGTAGATAAAGGACCTAGAGCTAGTGAGAGATCTTGTCCCTTAATAACTGAGGGAAAATGTATCTTCTGTAAACCTTGCAGAGTTCTTCACGGAGTTGGAGGTGCTGGAGCGCTAAGTAGCTTCCTCATAAATCTAAGACCTGACATTGGAGGTGATCTCCATGAGCTACTTGGTGATTGGGATGAGGCAGACAACCTCATAAAGTATGTTGATTCAATAGTCATTAAATTCGGAGCACCACCAAATTCCCTCCATATCCCCGATGAGAAAATAGCTAAAGAGTTAGAGAAGAAAGCTATAAGAGCTGGCGCTACATTCATACCATCTATACAGAGATACATAGGTACAGATTACGCTGTTAAAATAGTAGAGTCTATGACTAATTACATAGAGAATAAAGGCATTAAATTACTTACCAAGACTGAAGTACGTGATATAAATAAAGTAAGTGAGTTATTCAAGTTATGTACAAGTATAGGAGAAATAGAGGCAAAGTACTTACTGCTCGCTCCCGGAAGATCTGGTGCTGAATGGTACAGAGATATAGCAAGGAAACTAGATATCAAGACTGTTCCAGGACCCCTAGATGTAGGTATTAGAGTTGAAGTACCTGCAATAGTGATGGATGAGATAACGGATATAGTCAGAGATCCGAAAATAATAATGCATACAAAGAGATTCGATGATAAGGTAAGAACCTTCTGCACTAATCCAAGAGGATTCGTTGTTAAGGAAGTATATGATGATGGAACTGTGGGTGTTAATGGTGAAAGTTATAGAAGGAAGAAGAGCTCTAATACTAACTTTGCATTACTAGTTACAATAAGACTTACAGATCCTATGGAGGATACTATAGAGTATGGAAAAAGCATAGTAAGACTTGCAACAAAACTTGGTGGAGGCAAACCTCTCATACAAAGATTTGGTGATTTAGAGAGTGGCAGGAGAAGTACTTGGGATAGAGTATTGAAGAGCTCTATAAGCCCTACTCTAAAGGATGTTACACCAGGTGATATATCAATGGCACTACCATATAGAGTTGTAGCAAATTTAGTGGAAGCTCTACGTAGACTTAATAGAATCATTCCAGGTGTTGCATCTTCGCAGACACTTCTTTATGCTCCGGAGATTAAATTCTATAGTGTAAAGACAGCAACTAGTAGAGATATGGAAACGAATGTTGAAAACATATTTGTAGCAGGTGATGGAACAGGGCTATCAAGAGGAATAAATGTAGCAGCTGCAACAGGAATACTAGCTGCTAGGGGAATACTGAAAAAACTAGGCCTATATGATTAGTGAGTAAGCTATGCTTCATCCTCCTCATTAATGTTTATTAAAGCATTAAGAACTGCACGACCAAGTTCTAGAACTTTTGGTTTAAGTTCTTCGGCTGTTGCTATATAGCGCCTTCTTCTAGTGAGGTTATTGTTAATTAATAGTACTGCTCCTGTCTTAAGGTTTCTCATCCATCCCAGTGAGAAGAGAACTGCACACTCCATTTCAACTGCTACAACTCCTTTTGCCCCCCACTTCCTTGCAAAATCTGAGTCTTCAGCATAGAATGCATCACTACTAAAAACAGGTCCTAGAACATACTTTAATCCCTGTTCTTTGAGAGATTTCATTATTTTATAAGTTACTTCAGGATGTGGTGATGTACACATACATACTCCAGGTACGTACATACCTATAGCATTACCTCCACTAATGTAAATAGCTCCACTTACTACAACTATATCTCCAAGATCTAGGTTCTCAATAAGACCTCCAGCTGTTCCAAACCTGATAATGACCTTAGCACCGAGCATTGCTAATTCCTCAATAACTATTGCAGCTGATGGACCTCCTATACCATGAGTTGCTATGGTAATGGGAACTCCCTTATATAGACCTGTATAGGTTAGAAGACCTCGGTTAGTATTAACGACTTTAGCATTATCTAATAGTGTTGATAAATGCTTAACTCTAGCAGGATCACCAGCTATTATTGCTCTTGATGCTATGTCACCTCTCTTAGCTCTTATATGAAATGGTAATCTAGACAGAATAACACCCACACCCATTAAATGGAGCATGATTTTCAAGAGGTTTAGAATTATTCCTCGGATTCTCTAGTTAATGATAGCATTCTTCCAAGTGGTTCGAGAAGTCGTGTAACCTCTAGAGGTATCACTATTTTAGTAGCTGGTGATTCAGCCATTTTCTTAAGAGCTTCGAAGTATTGGAGTAACATAGTATTAGTACCTATTTTAGCAGCTGCTTCATTTATTCTTTCAAGAGCCGTAGCTATACCTTCAGCTCTGAGAATTTGAGCTGTTTTATCTCCTTCAGCTTTCTTCATCACAGCTTCTTTATAGCCTTCAGCTTCTAGAATTGCTGATTGCTTCTTACCATCTGCTTCTAGTATCATTGCTCTTCTAGTTCTTTCAGCAGCCATTTGCTTAATCATAGCTTCTTGAACTTCTCTAGGTGGCTTTATCTCTCTAATTTCAACAGCTGTTACCTTTATTCCCCATCTATCTGTAACTTCATCTAGTTTTGCCCTGAGAGTTGAGTTTATGTATTCTCTCTTAGCAAGTACGTCATCAAGTACTAAATCACCCACTATAGCTCTCAGTGTTGTTACAGCAATACCGCTTGCAGCAACAACATAGTTCTGAACTTCTGTTACTGACTTAGCTGGTTCAAAGACCTTCATATATATTAGAAGATCTATCTCTACTGGTGCATTATCTTTAGTTATACAGGTCTGTGGAGGTATATCGAGGACAAATTCTCTTAAATCAACTTCTCTATAACTATCTATGAATGGTACTAGAGCTACTAATCCTGGCCCTTTAACACCAATCATTCTTCCAAGTCTGAAGACTATGAGTCTTTTATATTCAGGGACTATTTTTATATACTTAGCAATGATCGCTGCAATTATTATGATTATCAGAACTATGAAAGCGATGGTAAAGGGATCCATCAAATTCCCTCCCCAATTAGTGCTTTACTTTGCAGAAAATATCTTTTACTAATGAGTCATTATTCTGTTTCTTTTCCTGCTCTTTTCTCCTTTAGCACTAATCCCTTCATCTCCACTACAATAACTTTCTCACCAGCTCTTATCTTTTCATCAATGGAGAGAGCAGTCCAATCCTCACCTGCAACATAAGCAACACCCGGTTTCGTTGGTTCGATATCTGTTTTTGCTACTCCTTCTTGACCAACTATACGTTCCTCTATTTTGGGTTTCTTCATTCTTATAGTCTTTGAGGCTTTATAGCCTATGAATATCATGAATCCTACCCCAATTACTAATAGTGCAATAGTTGTTATTTGTAAAGCTCCAAATACCATGTAAGGTTCTGAGGTAAAGAGTAAGTAAGCACCTACACCAACTAGAATGAACCCACTTATTCCAAATACTCCAAATCCAGGTGTGTATAGCTCTGCTATGAGTAGTACTGCACCACCAACTAGAAGTGCTGCTGCTAACATATTAGCAGGTACAACAGCCATTCCATAAAGACTTAGAATAATTAGTAAAATACCAGCTACTACATAGCCTTGGAAGCCTGTTATGAGCACTTCTAACACTATTAGGAATACTCCTAGAAATAACATTATATTTGAAATATATGGATCTGATATTACTGATAATATTCTTTCCCATAACCCAGGATTAATTTCATCAACTATTTCAATATCTAATTTCTCAGTTAATTCATCTAAATTAGTAGCTTTTCTAGCAAATCCTATTTCATAAGCTTCTTTATCTGTTAATACTAGGTTCTCTCTAACAAATTTCTCGGCAATGTCTGTAAGTGTTTTGTTTCCCTTAAACATTTCTTCAGCTAATGATTTGAACCTACCAGCTACATAATTAATAACCTTCTCATCTGTTGATGGAATGGGTTTTGCAGCTCCAATAACACTTCCAGGACCCATATAGATCTCCTTACATGCTAGAGCTATTAATGAACCTGCTGAAATAGCTTTACTTCCAGGAGGTATCCAGGAATAACACTCAATTCTCTCGCTCTTTATCAATTCTATTATTTTATCTGCTGCAGCTAAGTAACCACCATAGGTATTGATTTCTAGAATTAACACAGCATTTCTATTCTTAGCACTATTAATACCTTTCTCTATAAGGGAGACAGCTCCTCCATCAATATTAGTGCTTAGACTTACAAGGACACCTTTTCTTTCAGATTCTGATGTAGCTGAAGTAGCTAGAAATATTAGTATAATAAATGCTATGAGTAGTGATACTAACAAGTGCCTAGACACTCTATACACCAACTGATGCTTCTCTCGAGAAAATATAAAGAGAATAGGAATAATTGATTTATTACGAGTAAATTTTTTGCTTAGAGCTAGTAGTATCCATTGGGAATTATAGTGAGTTTAATTGATAATTATGGAAGGCCATTAACTCATCTAAGAATAAGTATTACATCTCTATGTAATTATAATTGTTTTTACTGCCACCTTGAAGGCATTGAGAAAGTCAACGATTTACTAACACCTAATGAGATTGGAATCATAGCTTATGCAGCTTCAGCTCTAGGGATAAGGAAGTTTAAATTAACAGGTGGTGAACCTCTACTCCGTCCAGATATTGTAGATGTAGTTAAGGAAATAGCATCTATTAAACCTCTTGATCTTGGAATGACTACTAATGGTTATTACCTAGATAATTTAGCAAATAAGCTTGCTGAAGCTGGTTTAATGAGAGTTAATATTAGTTTACCATCTTTAAATCCCAATAAATTCAGAGTTGTAACAGGTATTAATGGCCTTAGTAGAGTATTGAAGGGTATTAAAGCAGCTATCAATGCTGGTCTTAATCCAATAAAGATAAACTATGTAGTCCTAAAAGGTATAAATGATGATGAGTTTTGGAATATGATTGAATATGCAAGATCTATTGGGGCCATTCTACAGGTAATAGAACTTGAACCCATAGGTATATCTAGAGATGTATTCATGAAGTACTACATATCTATTTCAGTATTTGAGAAAATGATTAAGGAGAAAGCAGTTAAGAAAATCATACGATACTCACTACATGCAAGACCTGTCTATACACTTGATAATGGTGCAGTAGTCGAGTTCGTAAGGTGGTTTTGTAACCCGAAGTTTTGCATGCATTGCACAAGGCTTAGACTCACACCAGATGGTAAGCTAAAGACATGTATTATTAATGGAGATGAGGTGGATTTAAAATATGCACTAAGACCTATACCAAAACTAAACTTAATAAAGAAATTGATAATCAAGGCAAACTACCTTAGAAAACCATATAATAAATTAAGTATTTAAATACTTATTCCTCAGTAAAGCAACCTTCTCCCCAAGTCGTGATCCGATTAAACTGGGGGTAGATAGTTATACTGTGAAATTTTAGTAAAACCTCTATACCTTGTAATAATCATACTCCAAGGGACATTAGTAGCTTTGACTTATAGTAATGGCAACCTCTATGACCATTCTTAAGCCTTCGATTTATTGGATCCTTAAACACATCTCCGTCATAGTGTATGTCATTAATCTTCATTTGCTTACTGCTCTATACCTTTACAAGGATCTCATACTATACCAAGACATATATGATAGCATTGTACCTCGTCATTTGAAGTGTGATTACTGCTCTACTATATTGTTTCAACTTACATTTACACATAAAATATAGCTATGAATATACTTATAATAGCTCCAATTCCATGGAGACTATATAAATATAATGGAATCTATATATGTGCTCATCATTAATCACTTAGTTACATGCCGCATCTGAGCCTAAATAATTGAGTAACTACGGACACGGAGCTCGTTGTAAATTAATTATAGTGAAGGAACGGAATAACCCATTAATAAACTAATAAATCTCCAATATTATTAAAATAATTCAAATGATTCTCTCTAAGTTTTATTCACCTTTTACTTATCACAGCATGAGGGAATTCTTTCATAACCGTTTCATTAAGGTTTTCTCGTTAGTAATTAATGCTAATACCATGAATACTATAGTTAAGAATAAAAGAATGATTATGTTGATTAAGGGACTAAAAATCGAGTTATAATAATAAGAATATTTAATTAAGTCCGAGAAATAAGTCAGCGGTGAGGCAAAGGCAAAGGGCTTAATATAATAAGGCAAATTTGATATAGGCACAAATACTCCGCTTATAAATATTAATGGCAATCTAATAGCACTTGACAACATAACTGCATCTGCTGGTATATCAGAAGGTATTGCTGAAAATAGCAATCCCATAAAGGAATAACAAGTTGAAGATATAATTATTCCGAGAGCTAATGATATTAAATCATGTGGTATGAGATTTAGAAATAGACCAATAATTACGAGTATAGATGAGATGAAAATGCCGAAGAAAGATGACGCTAATGCTGTACCAAAGAGAACAATACGTATCGTGACTGGTCTACTCAGAAGCATTTCCAGAGTTCTTTGTCTAGTCTCCCAAGTCATTATTATGGGTGTAATGGATGATGAAGTAAAGAAGGAAGATACTGCAATAAGCATTGGCAGACTATTAATAAATGAAAGCCCCCTGCCAACAACAAATGCAAGCCATATGAATAAGGGCATAAGAATCCCCATAACTATTGTAGGGCCTTTAAAGTAGTAAAGCTTCATATCTTTAAGGCATAAGACCCATATTCTACCCAGATATTGCTTAATATCCTTAAATATCATTTTGTATTAACCCTACGAATACGTCCTCGAAGTTTGGTCCTGATGCTTGAAATTCTTTTATATCGAGATCATACGACTTAACAATGTTCATAATTTGATCGAGAGCCTTCTTTAAATCGTTTAATCTACATATTACTATCAATCGCCTCCCCTGAATTATTGTTTCATAAGCATTAAGATAATTTCTTAAGAGTTTGGTATCCACTTCTCTATTAAAACATAGCGAAATACGTATATATTCCCCGAACTTTATCCTTAATTCCTCAGGAGTTCCTACTGCAATTATCTTACCTTTATTCATTATGGCAACTCTGTCACAAAGCATACCTGCTTCATTAACATTATGTGTAGTTAAAATAATTGTTTTTCCCTGTTCTTTCAGCTTTAGAAGAAGAGACCTTATTATCCTAGCACTAAGTACATCTAATCCAGATGTTGGTTCATCTAAGAATAG
>Ga0180302_10000684_pt1 | contig 15396 bp, 14 predicted proteins | sample GuaBasSediGuay17_FD_121794 | JGI IMG/M metagenome (GOLD analysis project Ga0180302, IMG submission 121794) | Subseafloor sediment microbial communities from Guaymas Basin, Gulf of California, Mexico - Guay17, Core 4571-4, 12-15 cm | ecosystem: Environmental > Aquatic > Marine > Hydrothermal... | reverse complement strand
GAAGCCTAGCGGGGAGAGGATCTTCAAGGAGAGGCTCTACAAGCTAGCGTCGAAGAGGGAGGTTCGCGAGAGATACCGTAGGAAGGTCTTCGAGGTCACCAAGATGGTCGCGGAGGCTTTAGGGCTTCTTGGAAGCCGTTCAGGATACCTGGCCTCTAGGTCGGCCCGAAACCGTTAAACCAATCTAGGCGATATCATCTATTGCCGCTTTCACCCGGTTTAGGCCGGTGGTTTAGATTGGTCGTATACGAGGCGCCGAGCTGGGACCAGATCTACGAGATGTGCCTTGACTTAGCGTCCATGATAAGGGCTTCGGGATTTAAGCCAGATATAATAGTCGGGATCGCTAGAGGAGGGTGGATACCGGCAAGGCTTCTCTCCGACCTGCTCGACAACCCTAACGTAGCTAACATAAAGGTCGAATTCTACATCGACATACAGAAGACCAGAGACGAACCCGTGATAACCCAAGACGTGCAGGTTTCCGTAGAGGGTAAACGCGTACTGGTAGTCGACGACGTCGCAGACACCGGTAAAAGCCTGACGCTTGTCAAAAAACACCTCATGGAGCTCGGTGCGTCAGACATTAAGATAGCCTGCCTCTACTACAAACCATGGTCCATCCTGAAGCCCGACTTCTACGTCAGAGAGACAGAGGCTTGGATAATATTCCCCCACGAGATCAAGGAGGCCGCTACGAAGATATGGGCCAAGGTTAAGAGCGAGGGAGGGGTGTTAGACGATGTCGAGAAGATCCTAGTGGAGGCCGGGGTCAAACCGGCCATAGCTAGGAAGATCGTCAAGGAGTTCATCGGCCATGATAATCCACCTTAAGGAACACGGTTTATACCTCGGGGTTCTGGCTCTTAAAGAGGTCCGGATAGACGATGTTGGAGTCTTCCTGCGGTCTCTCTCGGAGAACCTCGGCGACGTGGAGTTTCAGGTTTTAAACCTCCGGCTTGTAGCCGGTTTAAGGCATATACTCACTTCGACGTTGGTCGCTTTAGAGGCGTTTAGACACGGTTTAAACATCGCTAACACGATGTCTATGGAGGTTTTAGTTCGTGCATCTACCCAGCGTCAGATAAGTAGAGCGTTAAGAATGCTCGGGGTTAGGAAAGGCTGTCAAGACCTGGTTTTAGTCTTGATGGATAAAGACCGTAGCCGGGTTGAAGAGGCTGTCGCAAGGCTTAACAAGATGTTTGCTGGGCGCTTAGACGATAGACTTCTCGAAGCCGACAGGTCAAGCTGTATAATGGAGGTCTATGGGCTCTCAGAGGAGATGGTTAAGGCCGAAGAGGCATATGTGGAAGGTCTATGGGATGCTGTTAAAAATCTCATAGCCGAAAAGGTGGTTCTAACGTTGGTCGTCTGATCTCTGGCTATGGGCTACATTCTCCCTATAGCCCGTAGCCCATGCTTCCTCACGTGGTCCTCCATCCACGCTATCACTATGAAAGCTAAGAGCGATACGGCTAGACAAAGGGCTGTAGATATGGATATCAACACGTCTAGAGGTAGCCAAGGCTTCAAACCTGTTGCACCTAGCCTTATAAGCTCGGCAGGATAGCTAAACGGTATGAAAACGGCTATGGCTCTCAGATAGTCGGGTAGGTTGGCGATCGGTGCCGTAAGCCCCCCTACGATCAAGAGGGTGAAGTTCAGAATCTCCACGAACATCCCTGGAACCCCTATCCTGAACGAGAGAGCTGCTAAGATCAAGCCGATGGATGTAGACATAGCTATCAGAAAGAGGATGCCCAACGTCAATACGGTGGGCTCCACAGCCACGGCGATGGGTATGGTGCTCAAAGCCTCTATGATGAAGTATGTGAACGCCACCGCAAGCAGCGACATAGATAAGCCCGTGATCGGTCTGCAGAGGAGCACTAAGAAGGGAGAGGTGTCTGCCAGCATATGTTCTTCGACGAAACCCTGGCTGAGGTAGAACCGAGTCCATCCGCTTATCAAGTTCACAACGTTCGAGATTATGTTCCACATCACTATACCCCAGAAAGCCACGGAAACCGTTTCCGCCATCGTATGGCTGGGTGTAAACATCAAGGCGCCTAGCAGGAACAGAAGGATCCAGAGGGTTGTGGATAGGGCACTGTTTAAGAGAGACACCCTATACCTCCAAAGCCTGAGCAGGTGAAGCCATAAAATGGCTTTTAGCCTCCTGTAGAAGCTCAACTATAGGACCCCCTTTCTCTTAACGGCTCTCTCGGCCTTATCGATTACCAGAGAGGCTATTAGGTTGTAGCCGAATGTTAAAGCCGTGAGTACGTAGACCGGTGTGAGCAGTAGGCGTGTCTCAGGCGTTAGGTACGCCGATATGAGTTTGGCGGCTTCGACCACATAGGTCGTCGGTAGAGCCAGCCCGACCAGCTGCAAAACCTCAGGTAAGATCTCTAACGGATAATAGATCCCCGAGACCAGTAGGACTAACGGGGCTATGACGTCTGCTATGTTGCTTTCTTCCCTGAGGAATAGGAGCGCAGACCCTACCAGGACCGAGAAGCCGACAAGTGGCATCATGCCGAAAAGCACGATCGCTAAAACCGCTAGAATCTTCAACCCACCGGCTAAGCCTTCGAGGTATAGCGCGGCGGGAACTATAGACGCGACGGTTATCGTGGGTGTTATGATGGCGTCCGGTAGCCCTGAGGCTATGAATATCACGGTGGTTCTGACGGGGGAAAGGAGTATGTAGGGTAGGGTTCCCAGCCACCTGTTTTCCAGGGCGAACCGGGTTACAGAGAACACTATGAGTAGGCTGGACATGGCTATTACGGTCGAGGATAAGAGGAAAAACAGGGGGTTCGAAACCCCGATCCTCTCGGCGTAGTTCTCTATAGAACCCGATAGTGAGCCTAATCCTACTAGAAACCCGACCATCAGATATGGCCATACAAAGCTTGAAAATATCATCCACTTGTTATTCCTATACCAGCATACAGACGCGAACAGCTGAGCCCTAAATACGTCTATCCAACTGGTCAACCCCAGACCCCCTCCTATGTGTGAGCGCTACGAAAACGTCTTCGAGGGAAGGCTCCTCGAGCTCAACCCGGTTGACCCGAACCCCTAAGCTCGATAACAGCTTAACGACCTCAGATAGGTGAAGCTCCTCCTCACCGATCTTCGAAACCACCCGGATCCTGAGCTTACCCTGCTCATCCAACCTGAGACTAACCTCTCCTGTAACGTTTTCCATGAACTTAGCCTCCAAAAGCTTCAACTCAATCGGGGAGCTCGACGCAGTTATGTTTATGACGACCCTTCTTGCGACAGCCTTTTTAAGCTCCTGCACCGTACCTATGGCTATTATCCGCCCCTTATCTATTATCGCAACCCTATCGCATATAACCTCGGCCTCGAACATGTTATGCGTAGTTAAAAGTATGGCCTTTCCATCCTCCCTTGCGAACTTAAGGAGGAGCTTCCGTATGTATCTAGCCGATGAAGGGTCTAACCCCAGGGTCGGCTCGTCGAGTATGAGGACCGGAGGGTCTGTGAGCAAGGCTCTGGCGAGGGATAACCTAGCCCTCATACCGAGCGAATATTCCTCATAGAACTTGTCTGAAGCCCCCAAACTGTCGAGGCCGAGCATTTTCATAAGCTCGTCGACACGTCTCCTAAGCTGTAGACCTTTAAGACCCCTAAGCATGCCGAAATAGCTGAGGTTTTCACGTCCCGTAAGCTTCCAGAAGAACCCCTTCTCGACCGTCAAAGTCACGCCTATATGTTTCCTGACCATACTGGGCGACTCGACTACGTCGAAGCCCGCTACCCTAGCCCTACCTTCATCAGGTATCAGCAGAGTGGAGAGTATTTTCACAGTGGTTGTCTTACCCGCCCCGTTGGGGCCTAGAAGCCCGAAAACCTCGCCATAGTTTACGTCGAAAGATACCCCCTTAAGCGCCTCCACGAGGACCTTCTCACGTCTAAATAAACCCCTCCGCAAGAAGGATATATAGCGTTTAACCAGCCGCTCCACCTCGATGGCCTTAGCCATCGGCGAAACACTCTACTATAGATGAGGTGAAAGATACTAGGTAAGTGTTTCTATACGATTCTTACGATGGATGGAGGTATCGTCTAAGATCCTTGATGTCTGCTTCTTCAAAACGTTTTAACAAGGCAATTATCCTAGAAATAAGGGTAACGCCGAGGTACTGGAAGAACGTCGACATAGTTTAAACTAAAGCTTAGCTTAAATTATTTGCATCTCGCCTAGTTCACTAGCCACACTATGCATAACGGTTAGGTGGGAACAATCTTCCATATGATTACTGTGACTTGCTTATGCCGTAGGTGTGTTAGCTTTTGATCAGATATTTCTTAACCATCTTGAAGACTCTTCCAAGATCTGGCTCGAACGTCATTATTATAGGCAACTTGACGCCGGCGTCGACGTATTCAATGATCCTCTCCCTCAGCTTTCTAGGTCCTCCTACAATACTGTACGTTTCAACCATATCACTCGAGACCCTTCTAGAGGCTTCTTCAAGACCATACTTATCCAAGGCATCTCTAACCTTGAAGATTTCCTCATGAGTGAAGCCGTCTCTCTTTAATATCTCTGGGTCAGAGTGCGCTACAGAGAAGGCTACAAATCCCTTTATGACCTTATGGGCGATTCCCGTCTCGTTTGGTGAGTATAGGATATAGCATGCAACGTCTATAGCTTCAAGCCTTCTTCCAGCCTTCTCAGCTCCAGACCTCAGCCTCTCTATAGCCCACCTAACATAGTTGGTTGAGCATCCAGCCGTGAGTAGAACCCCGTCAGCTACCTCACCAGCCAGGCTTAACATCTTAGGGCCAACAGCACCCAGATATATGGGGATATCGGTCCTTAACGGCTTAAATGGTTTTAGAAGGGAGAGGTATGGGTTTAAGCCCAGCTTTACACCCCTAACCTCAAAGACCTCGCCTTTGAAATTTAACTTACACCCCTTCAACAGCTCTCGTATTATTTCTATGCTCTCCCTCATAACCTTCAGCGGCTTCTTAACGGTTATTCCCATCATCTCGATTAAAGATAGTACACCTGTTCCCAGCGCTAGTATAACCCTGCCTCCAGAGATTTCATCGATCGTCGCCACGGTCTGAGCTATAAGGACGGGGTTCCTAGTGAGTGGGTTGATCACCCCGAACGCCAACCTAACTTTTTTAGTCACCGCAGATATGTAAGCCATGACTGAGACGGAGTCCCTCAAGAAGTAGTCTTCAGCTATCCATATGGAATCTAAACCCAACCTCTCGGCTTCCACCGCATAATCTACTATCTGCCGAACCGTGTATGGAGCCCCTGTGAACGCTATACCGACCCTCACACATCTAACCCAGCTTAAGTTCGCTATAAAAGATTTGTGAGTGAGAAGAACGGCTCTTGATGCTACGTCGCCGGTATTACTACGATAGCTAATGTTTCGGTTTAATCATGTGATGATTGGGGCTGAGCAGGCTCACCATAGGTATGGCTTATATGAGTTTTAAGGCTGGATTCATAACCCGCGTTAGAGACGACGAGTTCAGAAAGTTTCATCTAAGCCTAATGCGTGGGTGGGCTCTAGATAGGACCCTTGAGTGTGAAAATGCGGCTAAAGCCATGGTTGTGACGGTTAGGGGATGAGGTTTTCACTAAAATACTTATAAGGGGTGAGGGTTCACCTCAAGAATGAAACGGCTCAAACTGTTCATCTTGGAGGTTAAGGGATGGTTGGGGAGAGGATTCTCGAACGAGATGAGCTTGAGAGCATGCTGATAGGGGTTGGGATACTGGGGACTGGTGGAGGTGGAGACCCAGAGTTTTTCGGTAAACCCCTGATCGAATGGGATCTCGAGAGGGGTCGAGAATACCGCATAGTAGACCCGGTGAATGTTAGGGATAACTCCCTAGTAGTCTCAGGTGGATATGCGGGCTCGGTTAAAGCCTACAGGTCTATAGGGGACACCCTCAAGAGATGGGAGACAAAGTTCGAGCTTCTAGAGGCCTTCAAGGTTATGGAGAGCCTTCTTGGTAGAGAGGTTGATCATGTGGTTCCGTTCGAACTTGGTGGAGCTAATACTCCGGTCATACTCTCACTAGCATCTAGGGTTGGGATAACAGCCATAGACGGAGATGGTCTAGGTAGGGCTGCTCCAGAAACCCATATGTCGAGTTTCCTAGGACATGGGATATCCATAACCCCGATGCCCTTCGTCGACAGGTATGGGAACGTATTAATAGTTAAGGAGGCATCTGATCCCACCTATCCAGATGAGATCATGAGGCTTGCTCTACAACTTGGCGGCGGGGTTGGAGCAAATAATCACTATCCCATGAGCGGCAGAGAACTCAAGGAGAGCGTGATCCCAAACACGATAAGCCTCTCAATCAGAGTTGGAGACTCGGTTAGAGAGGCTGTTGAATCTAAGAGAGACCCTATCGAAGCTGTCTTGGAAGTTTTGGGAGGTTTCGAAATATTTCGAGGAGTAGTTAAAGAGATCAGGGTCGAAGATGTTAAAGCCCACTATCATGCTAGATCGGTAATTAGAGGTGAAGGCCAATACTCAGGGAGGAACCTGGAGATTATATTCAAGAACGAGGCCATGGCAGCCTTTATCGATGGAGAGGCTGTGGTTATATTCCCAGACTTGATCTGTCTACTGAACCCTGAGAATGGGAGAGGCATAATGACCACCGATATAAGATGTGGAATGAAGGTCGCAGTGTTAGGTGTACCAGCCCACAAACGCTTAAGGGAGTGCTTAAGAACCGATCTCGGCAAGGAAGCCTTCGACCCTAAACGATTCGGTCTCCCTGGGATCACATATGAACCTGTCGAAGACCTAATCGAGAGGGTTGGCTGAAGGTCTTTATGGTTGAATGTTGAGTTTAACCCGTCGGGAGTTTACCCAGCTTGGCCAACTCCTCCGCTACATCCTCTAAGTCCAGCTTGACCAGAGTATCCTTTAATGGCCATCCGGTCTTGAGATCCCATCCTTGAAGTCTATAATACTCGTCTTGAGCCTCACGAAGCCTCTCTGGAGAGTTCACCCCACCCTCAGCTAGGAGCGGATATGGAAGCTTGTTTGACGGTATTCCCTTCCAATCGACCGGCTCATGCATGAGTCTCCATGGAAGGTCGTCGAGCCTGCGGTCGAACCCCTCGCGGACATTGTAGCACCTTTCAAGATTATAGATCCTGGTTCCTATTAGTAAGAGCTCTGATGGTGTTAAGTCGACCCCTGTCACAGCCGAATAGAGGTCGCTCATAACCTTAGCATTTGTATACATGACGTCGTCCGAGAACTTACATATACCTAGGGCATCGGTTACTGCGAAGTGGTCTCCATACCACTTAACTATCCGAGCCTCAGCCCATAGTGGTAGAGGTGGACTTACATCGTCTAAACCGGTTATCTCTCTCGCGAGCTCAGGGCTAGGCCAGATCTGGTGGAAAAGGTGGTCTGGCCCCCTAGGGTTAACCGAGTACGTTAGGGCTCTGGTGCTCCATGTCCTAGTGTCTATACCGGAATGCTCGAGACCTTTTGAGTTACACATAGCCCACTTATAGCTCTCCTTCCCGACCTTTTCAGCAGCCCTCTTAACACCCTCAGCCAGGAGGTTGCCGATATTCCCCTCCCTGAATGCTATCATATGTACCAGTTTAACTAGTGCCTCTCCATTTCCAAACCTCAAGTCTAGTCCATCGGTTTCTTCCTTTGTTAAGATCCCTCTTTCATAGCTTTCCATGGCCCACGCAATGACAACTCCAGTCGAAATAGCGTCAAGTCCATATATATTACATAGCTCGTTAGCCTTAAGTAAAGCCTCCGTATCTGTTACACCGGTATTCGAGCCTAAGGAAAACGCTGCCTCATATTCTGGACCTACCGCGTATCCAGCGTATGGTCCCTTCTCCACGACGTTGTATAGGTGGCACCCGATTATACACGAGAAGCATCCATGCTTCCTCCTTAAGTAGCCTGCTTCAGCAAAGTATCTACCTGATAGGTTATGCCCACCCTCTATATGCCCCTTTCTAAAGTTGTATGATGGAAGCATATACTTCTCATTCAGGTCATCTATAAGCTCTGAGGTTCCATAGGTGAAAGGTCTATTTTTAAGCCTCTCAACGATCTCGAAGACTAAACCCCATAGTCTCTCGGGATCCTTAACCTTGATCGAGCCAGTCCCCCTGACGGCTATAGCTTTGAGCCTTTTGAAGCCCATGACCGCTCCAACTCCAGCTCTAGCACACGCATTATAGACCGAGTTCATGATCGAAGCAAACTTAACCATCCTCTCGCCAGCGGGTCCTATCGATGCAACCTTAACATCTCTATCCCCAAGGTCCTTCTTCACAATCATATCGGTTTCTCTGACATCTTTACCCCATAGGTGACTGGCATCGACCAGCTCAACGTCACCGTCGTCTATCCAGAGCATAGTAGGGTTCTTAGCTCTCCCAAGGATCACTATATGGTCATATCCGGCGAACTTCAGCTCGCCGGCGAAGTGTCCTCCCATACTAGACTTGACGTACAAGCCTGTGGCTGGAGATTTAGTCGTAACCGTTGCTCTCCCAGTCATCGGGACGATCGTGCCAGTCAATGGTCCTGTGCCAAATATTAATGGGTTCTCAGGTGAGAAGGGTTCAACCCCGGGCTTAGCTATGTCCCACAAAAGCTTAGCGTTTATCCCTCTGCCGCCTATGAACCTAGCCCTAAGCTCATCTGATAATGGTTTCTCAGAGACCTTACTCCTACTCAAATCTACATAAAGTATCTTACCGCACCAACCATACATCTAGGGTCCCTCCCTCATCATCCGCTTAAACTCCTCAACCCTAGCCTCAGCTAGCCTCCGCTTCCTCTCAAGAGCTGAGGGCGTGGCCTCAACCCAGGTTATAGCCTCCCTGACGGTGCAGACCTTGGCGCATAATGGCTCCCCGCCGCATAGGTCACATATTAGAGCCTTACCAGTCTCTGGATCAAGCCTAACCCCGGAGTAGGGGCAAACTTCGACGCAGGCCCCGCAACCAGTACATAGGTCCTGGTTTACTAAGACGGCTCCAAGTTTAGGATCTTTACTGATCGCTTTAGTTGGACAGACCTCTGCACATGGTGGGTTGTCGCAGTGTTCACAGAGCATGGGTATCGCTAGGGCCCTGGCCTCGTCTTTGTATACCTTTATGCGTGAGCTTCCTCTCTGAATTATACCCTTATGTTTCATAGAGCAGACAAGCATACAATATGTACAACCATTACACTTCTCATGATCCACTATAAGGATAAACCTCAAATGTGCACACCTTCTAGTTGAATAATGTTCTATTTTTTAATATTTAACCTCGTCTATCTGTTTAGGAAATATGGAAATCCTATACCCACACGTCACCCTCACAGTCTAAAAGACGCTTCTTAAGCCCATTTGAATGGTTACTTCCTCCATGAAGCCGTGGTTAATCCCTGTGACCGGCTTGTTCTAGTAGACAAGCCAATCCAGATGCTTGGTGAAGCGCTCATCGGTAATGTGGAAAGGAATAAACACCCAACATGTAGATACACACCTGACGAATATATTTGAAAAAATAACGGTTAAAATTTGCCAAAGTTGATTTATTCTGAACTTAAAATGTATGGTTTAAGATTGCTTGGTATGGGTCTCGCATCTTGATACGCCATTTGTTCAAGTCTCGTAGCGTTCACCCCGCATTGAGCCGGGACGAGGCACTCCTCCCTTCCAAGAATAGCTCTGACGAAGTTTACATCTGGACTTGGGCTTGGAGGGGTTGGTAAATTCTCCCGTGGAACCATGATCAAATCCCCTCCCTTCTCTTGAATATATACCCTCCCCTCCTTTACGAATATCGCTCCTCTACTGCACCAGATCCTTATTTCTTCCCTCACGGCGATTTCAGGGGAGTCTCCAAGCAGAGAGATGCTAGCTAAGGCTCCGTTAGAAAGCTCAACAGATAGTGTAGCGTACATTTCAACGTTAGCTCCCTCAAGGTCCATGAATGCCTTCACCCTCCTCGGCTCGGCTCCGGTTATCCACAGAACTATATCATTCAAGTGGGTTCCAGAGCATATGACCTGTCCCCCTCCCGAAAGTTTTGGGTTTAAATACCAGCTTCTCATACCTACAGCTCTCCTCAAATCCTGAGTTAGCCATGCAAGTATAAAGTGCGGCTCACCGATCCTTCCAGATCTTACGACCTCCCTTGCATAGAAGTATTCTGGCTGAAAGTGCCTCTGATATCCTACGGCTAATATGAGACCGTTCTTCTCAGCGACATCTCTCATCTCCTCTGCATGTTTTACGCTTAGAGCCATAGGCTTCTCAACGAGCACATGCAGCCCCCTTCTAAGCCCAGCCATGACATGTTCGTAGTGCAATGCATGAGGGGTACAGACAATTAATGCGTCAAGTTCGAGGCTATCAAGCATCCTTAAATAATCTGAGTATAGGTTCTTCTCTGTTAATGGTTCTGGAGATATATTCCGAAACCTATTAACAGTCTTCATCAACCTCTTGGCGTTCTCTATGTTAATGTCGCATAATCCCCTAATTTCAGCTTCACCTTCCTCAAGACGGGAGAGCCTGAGTACGTGAGTATGGCTTATGCTTCCACAGCCGATAAACCCTATTCTTATCATAGGATCACATATGTCAACCATTCGATCGACCGTATTTTAATGTTTAGATCAGCCAGCTCTATCTAGAAACACATGCCCCGAGGCTATTATGAAAATAGTAAATTTAATTTGTGAGAAACTCAGTTATCCCGATTCTCTGGATAGATAAGTAAAAGCATTCGATCAGGCAATTGATGGTATATCATATATCGAGGGGGAGGCGTTATCCCGGCTTCTCACATCTCTCACCGCTTCATGAACATGGGGTTGTGAACCCCGGTGAACAAGCACTATGGGGGATGAGTGAGAAGACGCTCTGAATGCTGGAAGCTTCTTCTTAAATGGAGGGCAGTTCGCACGGGAGTTAAAACTTAAAACGTATGGTGAGACATTGGCTCTCGTCCGGAGGTGAAAATTGATGATTAGAGTTTTTCTTCTCGTAATAGATCAGCTGGCTGGACACTGGGCTGGAGGAGTTAAGGTTGTAGACGATATCCCACCGGTTAACGTTTGGGATTATGCTATGCTCGGCTATATCCCTAATTTCAGGAGGCTTATTGAAGAGGGGATATTCTGCTTCACGTGGAATATGGGAGTCTGCGATACACCTCACGGCATGAAGTATCTGGCGACGGGAAGATACGATGCTGAACCATATTGGACGAGCAGAGGAGGCTGGCCATACTATCCGAGGACTGAAGATAACCCCGGCCCCATAGGCCTCTTCGAGTATGCTCAGCATTATGATCCGGATAGGGTGCATCCCGCATGCTTCACAACGGATCATTGGATAGCTCCGGGGTACTTCTATACGGCCGGTTATCCGATAGCCCTGTCCGCAGGTCACCCTGATGATGATGTATGGCATAGATTTGCTAAGCCGTATTTGAGTGCTCACAAGGAATGGAACCTTGTCTATGTATATTTTCCAGTTATGGACACAGTCTCCTATTGCCCATCATATCAGAGGGTGAATCCGCATGTTAGATCCTCAAAGCATAGCTATATGCTCCATTTAGACTCGCTATTGGCGGACATAGTAGATTTCCTAAGGATAAGAGGGTTCTGGGATGATACATTCCTGGTAATAGCGTCAGATCATGGGTATCACGCAGCCTGCACCGTAGCCCATAGTATGGGAGTTAAGACTGCGAATTGGTGTTGCGACCACCCGGCGCCCTACGACTGCGAAGTGTGGGACTTCGAGAACGACAGAGGCACAGGCCGATATTCAGGTGGGCCTCGTAGGACACTATTCATGATCTCGGGGGGAGCGTTGGATGATGAGTTTAGAGGTAAGATCCTAAGGCGCGCTGAGATAATAGATGTAGCAGCCACAATATCCGACGTTATAGAGGTTCCATACAAGTGTGAGGGGACATCGATCCTCAAGAGGAAGAGCGAGATGATAAACATCGCTGATCTAAAGAGATGATTGATTTAGGATTTCTAATTCAGGCTGTAAAGAGAGGCTATAGAACTAAAGCACAACTACTCAAATAAATATACTAGTCGATAAAAATCCACGATTTCTATGCAAATAACCGATTTCCTAGGTTTCGAGAGAGACGCCGGAGTATGGGTTCACATACTCGTTTGAGCTCTCAAACTATGAGGAGGATTATATAATCGAACTTGCAGTGGCGGTTTGTGATACTTCTGGTTAAACTCAAGCTGAAGAATAGCGTTGACATAACCCCTATCTATCTGTTTAAGAAATTATGGAAAATCGATAGCCTTAGTCATCAGCGAAACACTCTACTGTAGAGATGTGATTGATATGAGGATAAGTGTTTTACGATGCAATCGTCGATGAAGCATCGATAACTATGCTCTACCGTCTGAGATATTCGGATGCCAGCTTCTTCTAAAAGCGCTTCGACAAGGCGATTATAGTTAAAATAGGAAGCATACCTGGGCTTATCGGAAGGATGCCGACGTCGCTTACGAATAGACGGCTAACTTCTGTATCGTGGCCTATATTCACAACTCTCCCTATTCCAGCGGTTCCTCAGGGTTGACTCCCTCTAACGTTCGTCGTGTGGAGAGATTCCGGGTCAGCATCAGCCTGTACCAATATGTCCCTCGAAACATCATCCCCGCATCCAGCTTCTTTCACTCGTCTATTACCATAGCCATCCCGAGCTCATTTTCCATATCGTCGTCTAACATGCCGTAGGTGTTAGCGAAGAGGTTCATGAGCAAGTTATTTCCTGCGTTATTAAACCCAGACCTCTGGAGGATCGCAGGAGTACCGATACCCCCGCGGCTAACACGACGTTATCAGCATACATCTCCGAGAAACCTGAGGGAGTACTAACACGTACCCCCTTCGACCTCGCCGTCCGAGCGAAGAACCCTCTCGACGATCGTCTCTGTTAAAAGCTTTGCACCGGTCTCACATGCCTCCTCTGGGAAAGCTCGAGCTGGCCATTTAGCATCGTAAGGGCAACCGCTGACGCGCATCCCACAGCCTCTGCATTTTTCAAAATCTACGAATTTAGGCATGGGCTTCACTTCATACAGAAGTTCTCTAGCGGCTTTCATCCTTTCATCAGACAGGCTCTAGTGAGCTTAATATTACCTCAGGTATTTATCATGGAAAAATATAGGAGGGAGGAGTCGGCTAGGCTCCACCTGTAAAGAATGAAAATCCTATACCCATGCATCAACCTAAATTCTTTTTCGATTTAGCTAATTAGCATGATGATCGTTAGTGATCTGGTGGAAGCAAAGAAGTTAAGGATTTCATCGATACTTGTGAAGTTGTTTACTTCAGACATATTATGCACTTAAGTCCAGAGGTCTATCGAAAGCTTGTGGAGAGGGGGGAAAGGTTAATTATAATATTAATGATGTACCTCTGAATGAGGTGCTTTCATTATGAGGGTCGTTAAATTGGGTGTTGTAGGTGCAGGTGGTATGGGTTTAAACTTCGCCCTCAGGTGTACAAAGTTTAATGAGGCAAGAGTTATCGCTATCGCGGATGTCCCTGAGGTTTGTAAGGCGTATAAGGCTTTAGCTGAAGGTAAGCTGGATGATTTTTTAAACTATAGGCCGCATCTACGTAGATGGGTTGCAGAACCTAGAATAGCTAAAGCTTTAGAGATTTTAGGAAAACAGCTGGATCCTTCAAAAATATACTCCGACTATCATGAGTTAGCTGACGATCCTGATGTTGAAGGCGTCTACGTAGCAACTCCGAACATATATCATGCACCTGTATCTATCGCGATGCTGAACGCTGGTAAACACGTGCTATGTGAAAAGCCGATGGCTACATGCGTTGCTGAATGTGAGAAGATGGTTAAAGCTGCTAAAAATTCTGGTAAAATCCTTCAAATAGGCTTTCAAAATAGGTTTAGTGAAGACGCCCAATTTGTTAGAAGCCTCATCGCATCAGGCCTACTTGGCAGAATATATAAGACCAAAAGCTACGGTATTCATGTTAACTCTGGACCAGGCGGTTGGTTCACGAAGAAGCGTCTAGCTGGAGGCGGGGCTTTAATAGATATGGGGGTTCATGCTATCGATATGACGCGGTTCCTTCTAGGTGAACCCAAGGCTGAGAAGGTCTACGCTAAGGTTGAAACGAGGTTTGGAAACTATGATGTTGACGACTTCGCTGTTGTGATGATAGAATTTGAAAATGGTTGCACGTCTATAGTTGAAGCCGGTTGGTGGAACACTTATTCTGATGGCCCAGAAGCTGCAACCCAGGTTTTCGGAGAGAAAGGATATGCTCGAATATATCCGGTTGAGGTTCGTATAAGGCTCGGAGGCAAATGGGGCGTGTATAAGCCTTCGCTTCCAGACTCGGATCCGTATGAAAGGGAGATTAAACACTTCATAGAGTGTATAATACTCAATAAACCTACAAAGGTTCCAGGTGAGGCTGGTTTAGAAGCGCAGAGGATAATAGATGCCGCTTATAAGTCTTCTAAACTTGGTGTAGCTGTGAAAGTTTAATAACCTGTGGGCCACTTGAGGAAGAGCTCGGCTGGAGAGGCTATGCGCTTCCTCGGCTTCAAACTCGTCACACGACTCTTGTCTCAAGCGTAACGCTTGGGATAATATGGGCTTTTTGGCATTTACCTTTAAACTTCATGGCTCAACCTCCAGGGCCTCAATACCAAGCCACCATTGGAATGTTTCTAGGCTCAGTTGTTACTATGGCTTTCATGTCGGTACTGTTCACTTGGCTTTACAATAACACTGGCGGCAGCGTTTTTGTCACTTTATTATTCCACACGATCGTTAACCTGTCAACATATGTTGTGTTCCCAGTCTTTGAAACACAAACCGGGCCACTATATTACTGATAGCCGTTACCATAATCATCTTAGCAGTATTTGGAGCAAAAAGAATGGTTCAGGAAAAATAGTTTCTTAAAACCAAAAACTATGGCGTGTTAATCATTTTGGATAAGTTCATTTCTATTCTTTGTTTTTATGATCGTTGGCAGTGCTTCTCCAACGATTGCCGTGCTTATAGTAGCTAGGCTTGAATTTGGAAAGAGAGGGGCAGAATGTTTGTTCGGTCAATTTGGTCGTAAAGGCTTCTCAAAGTGGTGGTTGCTTTTACCTATTCTTCTTTCATTCTCGTTTTTGTCTGTAAACCGGATTCTCTGTACCGCAAAAAGAAGGAAACCCCCAATTAGCTGCATTGTTACCACGACGGCGAGGTTGTAGGCCTCTGCAAGCCGAAAGAGCCAAAAGAACCAGAAAAATCGACCTAAAGCTTGTGCAAGAATGGTGCGGGGGG
>Ga0180302_10000683_pt1 | contig 15396 bp, 10 predicted proteins | sample GuaBasSediGuay17_FD_121794 | JGI IMG/M metagenome (GOLD analysis project Ga0180302, IMG submission 121794) | Subseafloor sediment microbial communities from Guaymas Basin, Gulf of California, Mexico - Guay17, Core 4571-4, 12-15 cm | ecosystem: Environmental > Aquatic > Marine > Hydrothermal... | reverse complement strand
GATAGAAGCCTACCTCTGAGGCTCGCTGGGCGTTCTTACGGGAGCTCCTCTATTCGCCTTTTGGAAGTTTCTTCACAGGGATGTTCTACAAGGCTCGCTGGCAGTTTGGTGCGGGGGGTGGGACTCCAGCATAATTTTACCGGTAGATTTCCTCAGCCGTGAGCGTAAGTTTAATGAAGCCGTGGTATAAATAATTCCTAGGGGAGGGAGATGTCTGATCTCCCTATAATCAGTCTCTTCACAGGGGGCGGCGGTCTTGACGGAGGGCTTGAGGCTGTGGGCTTTAAAGTAAGGGTAGCCGTGGAGCCTGATCCTACCCGGGTTAAAACGATAAAGCTTAATAAACCCAGGTGGCGTGTTGTTCCTAAGAGAATTGAGAGAGTCAGCACTGAGGAACTCCTGAGCATCGCTGACCTTAAGGTTGGTGAGGCTGCGCTAGTGACAGCTGGCTCTCCTTGCCAACCGTTCTCCAAGTCAGCACTCTGGCGTGGTGTGAGATCTGATGACCCACGCGCTAACCTCGTTCTGGAATTCGTGAGAGTGGTAAGCGAGGCTAAGCCACTCGGCCTCATCTTTGAGAACGTGCCCGGCCTTGCTGGAAAGCTGGGTGGTCAGCTACTGCAGCTCGCGCTTCGGAGGCTAAGAAAGGCAGGATATAGGTGCAGGGTGCGCAAGTTAAATGCTGCAGATTACGGTGTGCCCCAGAAGCGGCAGCGGGTGTTCGTGCTTGGCATTAGGAAGGAACTCCAGGTCAGGATATCCTTTCCTATGCGCACACACGGACCGAAGGCCAGGAGACCATGGGTCACAGCAGGCCAAGCTATACGTGAGCTTGATGATGGCACTGTTCACGAGCATGAAGTAGTCGGAGGCAAATGGGGACACCTACTTAAGCTCATCCCCCCAGGGGGAAACTATCTCTGGCTTACTGAGAGAGGCGGTGGGCCGCCGATCTTTAGATGGCGTTCTAGGTACTGGACCTTCCTGCTTAAACTGCACCCAGACCTGCCCTCCTGGACCATACAGGCGAGGCCAGGTCCTTACACCGGTCCCTTCCACTGGAATAACAGACGGCTCAGGATACCTGAGGTGAGGCGGCTTCAGACTTTCCCCGATAGCTGGCGCCTTGCGGGCACAAGCAGACAGCAGTGGGCACAGCTTGGTGATGCCACCCCTTACTGGCTGGCCATAAGAATCGGGCTGTGCATGCTCAGAGCTTTAGCTAGAGCAGGCTACACCAGCCTAGACGGGGGGCCTGGGCGGCTTGTCGACATCGCGAGAAGAGAGCTTCCATGGCTCGCGCCCTATATTCTCTGATCCCGAGGCCATAGTCCACCTCTTGCTTGAGTGGCACAGGACGCATAGCAGGAGCTTCTCCTTCAGAAAGGCCACGGACCCCTACGGGGTGCTGGTGGCCGAGATTATGCTCAGGCAGACCACAGCGAGGCAGGTGGACAGGGTATGGCCCATGTTCATGAAACGATTCCCCACTCCCAAGAGCCTAGCTGAGGCAGACATTAGCGAGGTGGAGCGCATCATCACTCCCTTAGGGATACGAAGCCGCGCTCAGCACCTTAAGAGGATGGCTCAAATGATTGTGAGCCAGTGGAGGGGAAACGTGCCTGCTGATCTCGCCGAACTAACTAAGCTGCCTGGGGTCGGGGAATACATAGCAGGCTGCGTGCTCTCCTTCTGCTACGGCATGCGTCTACCTCTAATAGACTCAAACGTCATGCGTGTGCTATCACGGGTGCTCGGCATAAAGCCCTCTAAGCATAGCCAGCGGCACGTGCAGCAGGTGTTGCGTCAGGCCTACATGGAACTCGCTTCTCGCGCTGAGCCTCGCCAGCTACATTATGCACTACTGGATCTGGCTGCCACCCTGTGCCGGCCAAACAGGACTCTATGCCATGAGTGCCCTCTTCACCGCATCTGTGCCTACGCTAGTAGCCTCACAGGGGAGTAGCTTCACCGTGGTCTCTCTTGCACACCAGGTCTGCTGAGTTAATGGGCTTAAATAACCAGCCAGCCCCACCCTCTCCAGGAGGTGAGCGCGCACGAGTCTCGAGCTATCAAAGCTCTTCAGGAAGTACCGTGAGAATATCGATAATGCAAGAGGGGAGTACGAAAAGCAGCTTAAGCGATTTGCTGATCAGCTTCGGCAGGAGTGGGATCGGTGCCTTAGGGATAACGTGGTGGAGTTTCACCCGATCTTCAGCAGCTCCATTGAACGCCTTGAACTCCGTGACTATGCTATGATGTTCTTTGGTCTTCGTGAGCCCATAGTGAGCTTCGCGGCCATCGATGGGAGCTGTGATATAATCGAGGGCGACCGGTTCATATCTATATATGGGGGTGCCTACGTCTCACGCGGCTTTCTCGAGATAACCGGAGAGGAGAGCAGAGTTGTGTATAGAAGGAGCCTAGAGAAGGACATCTCATACGTTGCGTTCATACCAGTTCCCCCAGAGGCTCTGCACTTCATTGTAGACTCCTCGCCAGATGCGCTCCCTGTGCTAGAGGCGCTCTCAGATCGTGAGGTGCGTGAGCTAACCTCTATGCACACGCGCGTGATGGAGTTAGCAGAAGTTTATGCAGCTTACGACCTCGCCCGCTCGACCCAGGACTATCCGCATCTGATACTCTTAGATCGATCTCTCAGCGGGTGGCTCGGCAACACCAGCTTCATAACACTCTACCGCTCCATTATCGGCAAGAAGGTTGCGGGGTTTGAGATAACCGACGAGGACCTATACTTCAGCATTGCCCATCCCTTCAGCAGAAAGCTTAGCGTGCCGCCCGTTTCAACATGGCTGCCCTACAACCGCCTCATAGCGGAAGTCTTCTGGAAGGGTGGGCGGGATCTCAGCTATGATGACGTACGAGATCGGATAAGCCTGGAGATATTTGAGAGGGGGGCGCGGGGCATCGAAGAGCGGGGGCTGGGCACCTACGACCCAGGTGCCCGCTACATCCGGCTTAACGCAGATCCAAGGGACTCATGGAGGAAGATGAGGAGAATCTTCGAGGATCTGTGTCGGGACCTCTTTGAGGAGAAGGACTGGCAGGCACTTCGCTACGAGAAGGACGGCAATGAGGGCTTCCTCTCATCACGTGAGCTGCAGTTCTTAGGAGGAGTGGGCTTACGCCTTCTGATAGAGAGGTGCTGGGACAGGAAGTATATAATGCTGGTGGGCGTGGTGAAGGACTCCTCATCTCGTTACTTTTTCAGAAATTACCTAGGAACTCTACACCTAGAGGCGGGTGACTCTGATCCTGGCATACATGCACGTGCGCCCTTCTCCGATAGAACCATCCTTGAGACACTGCCACATGCCATTTACCCAGACCATGAGCTTAAAGCGCCCTGGGGGACCATAGAGTTTGACTCCTGCTTCATGACCATACTTCCGCAGCGGGAGAATGGGCGGTGGGCTGTTATGGGTTACCGAAGGCGCGCTAGAGATGGCACTCTGCAGGAGTACACAAGGCCACCTCGCCTATTCCTACGGTGGCTTGCTCAATTCCTGCTGACTGAGAGAGTGGCCTCGCATGTGCTCTTTCTTGATAGGCTTGCCTACCCTGGCTGGGACGACGTAGACTCTGAGGATATCGACCTTGAGAGGCTTGGATCCAGGCTCGGGCCCATAAGGCCGCTCCGCTTCAAGAAGGCCTCCAGGCTCCAACGTCTTGCCATGTTTCTCCTGAATATACTGGTGAAGAACCACTTCCCCGAGGCCCTCGGCTACCCTGATCCACTGCACAAGGCGGACATGGCGGCTACGGCTTTTAGAAAGCGGATCAAGCGCATCCTGGAGTCATCAAGGCTGATGGATAGGGCAAGGCCTTTAACGCAAACCTTTAGAGACATCAGGAATAGAGGGCGGAGGGTGAGATAGTGAACTCGCCTGAGGCCCGTGATCAGCCTGGGCAGCAGGCGTTCTGCATAGAGGACCCCAAGCTGGAGGGGCTGCTGCTGGGGCCGCTGCGCGAGGAGGGGCTCTACCTAGCACACTTCAAGTACAGCAAGGATGCTGTAAGGCAGATAAGAGAGGGGATGCTCGTCTGCGTTGAGAGCTTCAGCTCCGAGGAGAGGGTTAAGCGCTACAATCTGCTGGAGATAGTGGAGGCTAAGCCGATTCACTATGCCCTCGGGACTGAGGCCGATAAGCTTGAGAAGGAGTACTTTGGCTTTGTTGAAGCGGCCCTTAAGAGCTGCTCTCGTGAGTGGGAGCAGACAGAGCCTGTGGAGGAGGCCACGAGGATACGAGTCATAGCAGCCCTCCTGGACGTGATGCTAGTCGTCGAGAAAGAAGGGGATGGATCCAGCGGTGCATCGGCTACTCGTAAAATCAGCATATCTGAGGAGGTCGGCCTGCCGATGCCTGGCGCCCCCGTAAGGTTGCTGACTAAGGACATGATGGAGCGAGTGATCAATAGAGACGTGCCGGAGGCTAGGGCTGTCACACTCGGCAGGCTGCTTACCTATCCTGAGGTGCGAGTTAAGGCTAACGCTGCTGAGCTGATACGCACACACCTCGGGATCTTCGGCTTCACGCGAGCGGGCAAGTCCAACCTGGCGAGCAACATCATAGCAGGACTCCTGCGCGCGTCAGCACAGGGAGAGGCTGGACCTCTGGCAGGGCTTAAGGTAGTGGTCGTAGACTACACCAATGAGTACTTCCCCATGCTAGCGGACTGCTTCATGGAGCTGGACAAGTCTTACCTCCTCATCCTTGATCTAGAGCGCCTGCCAGATGGCTTTGAGCACGTGCTCAGCAGCGATGAGCGTGCGAAGGAGATAGCTAGGGTGCTTGTTGATAACATGGTGGTGCCCGATGAGCTGGCCGAGGTTAGGGACGAGCTGAGGCAGGTGCTCAAGGAGGCGCTTAAGGGAGGCAGAGTTAAGGTCCTGGTCTTCCGTGGCCTAGCGGAAGAGGCAGCCAGCTGCTTCCGCGAGGTTCCACAAACATACAGACCAGAGTGGATAAAGAAGATACGGGAGGCCTTGGATGAGTGGGCGGAGGTAATTGAGTCTGAGGCGCTAAGAGAGCAGGTCAACGTGAACTTCATTAGAGCGCTGGCCGGAGAGCTGGAGAGCTGGGCTCGGCGCAGGATGATGTACTACCCATGTAGGCCCCCCTCCGTAGGTGCCCCAAGGGGCCAGCTGCAGCTTCAGGCAGCCAGCAGCACAGCACCTCCGAGACTGGACCCCAGAGTTCTCATAGACAGGTCCCGACCGGTGAGGGATCTTAGCGATACACAGCGTCAGTGCCTGAGGGAGATAGCTACTGCCCTCAGGAGGCTTGCTGATGAGCGGGCGCGCCTCCAGCGCCTCCCTGATGAGCTGAGAATAGGTGTGGCCGAGCTGATCGAGCAGCTTAACGCTAGAGATGGCCCAGGTCTGTGGATCGCGACCTCAGAGAGAGTAAGGGACCTCTGCCGCTTCCTGCATGACGTGGCCCTGAGGCTGTATGGCCATAGGCGGGTGCACGGCGTTAAGAGGCCTCTAGTGCTGTTCATGGTCGATGAGGCCGATGAGTTCGCCCCGGCTGCTGGTCCGGCTGGGGTGGCCGAGGGTGCTAGAGAGGAGTCGCGCCGGGCCGCTGAGACAATAGCCAGAAGGGCCGGCAAGCTCGGCATAGGCATAGGCCTAATAACGCAGAGGGTGACCTTCCTTGATACACGCGTTCTAGGGCAGCTTCACACGTATTTCGTATCAAAGCTGCCTCGCAGGACCGATAGAGAGCGTGTTGCCGAGGCCTTCGGCGCCTCCCTTGAGGTCATCGATAAGACCTTGAGGCTGAGGCGAGGTCAGTGGATGGTCATAAGCCATAGTGCTCTGGGGGTGCCGGTCACTCCATTCCTGATACGCGCTCGTAATGCCGCCGAAAGGGTTAAGGAGGCGCTAAGTGCGCTGAGGCAGCGCGCGGGCGAGGAGGGCGGTGAACGCCCCTCTGATAATGTATCTCGGTGAGGGTGATACGCCTGGTGGATCCCTAGCCAGCAGACAGAGGGTCTGCCTCCACCGTCTAGTCCCCCTCCTCAGTAGCTATCTAAGGGAGGGTCTATCCGGTCCTCATCATCTAGAAGGTAGGCTTACTGCTCTAGAGGTGAGCCGGAGCTAATGAAGGGAAAAAGCGTGGGGAAGAGGCAGTGAAATGCGGCATCCCACGAGGGCTGATGCGTGAAATCAATAAATTCATGGATAGCAATCCATATTATCATAAAGGTAGGTGGGCGCTGGCTTCTGAAGCCGCTTCTCACATTTTTCGTAATAGTCTATCACAGATGGGAGCGCCTTAGGCTGAGGGCGTTTCTTCATCACCATGAGCTAGACTACATGGAGAAGCTCACAAGAGTTCCCAAGACTATTTACCTAATTAACGCTATTGAGAGACTACTTAACAGCTAAGAGTGATCACTAAGTGATGATGAGCCTGACTGAAGCTCAGTACCTCAGGAGAGTGATCCAAATGATTGTGAGGCGTGGGGAGAGTATGTGCCCGCTGAACTCGCTCCGGCGCGGCGTTTGCGCTTACGCTAGCGGCCCTGTGAGGGGATAGTTTCACCACGTCCTCCTGCACGCTAGGCCTGCCGGGTTCATGAGCTTAAAAAGCTAGCCATTCTCAGCTGAAATGGGGGGTGAACGTGCAGTATTTAACCTACAATGCTGAACTCCATACCCCTCCGGTGATTATACTGAACCCATGTTATCTTTTCCCTGTTTAAGCCGTATAGCTGGGTCACTCTGTCTAGCCTGAGTTCAAAGGCCTTAACAGCCCCCCTTCTACTCGTAGGGGGCGTAAGTAGGACTCCAAAGGTTCTTCCTCTCGCCTCTGGAAGAATGCTGGCTATCGAGTACATATAGTGGCAAAGCTCCTCAGCCGCAGCTTCAAGTGCTTTCTCGGAGAGCTGTGCTTTCACTTCGATGACGGTTGCTTTCATAATTCTCTCACCGTACCTATGAATCGTAAGTATATCTAGAAACCTGTCCTGATAGACGTAAACTTGATTGTAGACTTCAGATATATGTGCTCCAACCAGCTCTTCCAGGCTGCCTATGTTCTGCAAGAGGAATAGCTCCACTAGATACTCGGGTACCCTTGATCGAGTGGAATACCGCCGGAGTAGTGTGGCTGCATCTACGGGTTGGCCTCTATGTGGATGTGTGCCAAAATCGCTAATTATCTCACGTGGGTCAAGCCAGCTGCACTGTTCAATGAATGCATTGAGTAGCTCTCGGGCCTCGTCCAGCAGAAGGGTATTTAGGTAGCGTCGATGCAGGTCAGAGATGTCTTTAATCGTAAGAAGTGAGCTGCGTAGTGATGAGAACAGCTCAAGCAGCCCTGGCCCCCTTAGCACGCCTAGCTTTGGAGACCATGGCCTTAGCGGAACTCTATGAGGCCAATTGGCCGGTCTCCCGTCTAGTTTCCATCCTATGTCCTCATCACTTTCAAACATCCGTTGAATCGCAACAAAAGGACCGTAAAGGGACCTCTGCTCCATCACATATATGAACACGATGTCCCTTGGCTTAACATTACATATCGCCCTGTGTTCCGGCCTCTTTGCATTAGCCCCGTATACAAGGTGCCTCATACTAACTCTGAAGTTAGATAGGCGGTCAACGAAAATAAAGGTATTACTCAAGATCATACGCACCACCGAGTTATACGGCTACCCAATAAATATAAAGTTAGGGTCTAGGAGGGGCCAGCCAGGTCTGGTAGGCACCAAGGCGCTTTTTACAGTGTAACTAGAATCAAGAGTCCTCAGCAGCTACCACGTCGATTTTCGCACTCACTCTCGCGAAGAAGGACGCGGCATCTACGCCGTTAAGCCAAGCTCTGACTCTACTAATCTTCTCCACCGCTTAACTTCTGTATAGAAAAGGCCTGTATGCTCGGCTATCTCAGCATCGGTTGCGTGAGGATGCTCCTTGAGGTAATTCGCCACTTTAGCGTAGCTCATAAAATCATCAACTGTTATAGGTTGATCCAAAACCCGCCGTATCGGGCGTCTTTCCGAGAGCGTGCCTGGAGCCACATTAATTAAATCCAGGAGAGAAGGATAACGCGCATCAAGGGAAAGCCTGTCCTCTTTAATATCCACGGGAGGGCCTATGCATAATATTCGTGTACTGCTGCCATCAAGCGGCTTAAATGCTAATATGCATGTAGACCTACTGCTCATCTCGGACCCGCTCAGCTCGTCATCCACGAGGAGAAGCTCATGGCAGACGCACTTTACCTGGTCACCGTCCACGTCTATGAGCAAAGATGGCTCAGGGCTGTAGAGATCCCCAGTCAGCCTAGCATTAGTTGTAAAGAAGAGTCCCGGTGAGCTGTGAATAAGAGGATGATGATGCATTTTTGTTAAATCAGCAGGACATCTGCCGCTCATAACGAGCTTGGCGCTGGCTGGACTTAAGTAAAGCTGCCTGCTAATCTCCTTAAGTGCCTGGCCTATACTCACAGGCCCAAGAGGCTCCACTTTTCCACCAGGCTTTCTAATAACACGTCCGAACTCGGGAAATATCTCAAAGCCTCGCACTAGTACGAGTTCGTGAGGTCTACTGAATGCCTGTCCTTTAGCAAGCATCCCTATTAGTTCGTCACATGCCTCCTTTCTGAGGTATAATGAGTATATATTGCCTGCTGATGGAATATACACAAGGAGAGCGCCTCTTTTGCCGTACTCTCCCCATAAAAGCACCGTGGCCTTGCACCCAGAAGCGAGGTAGTGTGTGTAGCTCGCACTCAGCTCTCCTCTCACACGCCACATACGGGTGCCACAATTTGGACAGAATAGCACTCTTCCAGGCTGTGTTATAGGTGCTCGATATCCGCATCTTGGATTCGGACAAATAGCGTAGTACTGCGTACGACGCTGAGCTGCACACTCACGCAAATGGCCCAGAAAGGCCTCCACCGCCCCCTCTGCGTGCTTAAACCCCATCTCTTTAAAGAATCTGAGGGCGCAATCTACGGCCTCTAGCATGTATGCATAACGGCCCAGGTGCCGCTTTATGTCCGGCGTGACAGCATATCTTCTCAGCTCCTCCATAGAGCCGGGGATGCTCTTAATGCAGCGAACAAGCTGAAACAGTGCCAGCTTTAGGCCTGCTATATGGATACTGACCGCTCTAGCTGGAGCCGAGCCGGCTCCATACGTAGTCAAACACCTCCGCAAGGGTCTTCACAATGGGACCTCTTATTAATATTCCGATGTCTAAGTTAGTGACTACATGAGCCACTGTCACATTAAAACTTCCTAAGAGCGCGCTCCTGTGGTCGGCAATGATCATCTTCGCATGAACGCCTAAGACCTTCTTCCTGGTGGCCTGATCATACTGATCGGCGTATTTAACGCTCACATTCTTCAGGGTTGAGCGTAGTAGCTCCAGCGTGGACCACGATGGCGCCCGCCTCTCCGATATTATCCTCACCTTGGCTCTGCCGAGCCTGACAGCTCTCGCCTTAATCATAACATTAAGCAGCGTTGCATCAACGAACGGACACATGATTCTAAGACTATTCTCGGCCTCAGATAAGATTTCCTCTAGAGCATCAAGAAAGTGCCTCAGCCCGTAGCTCGTACATATCTCCTTAAAATCTCCAAGAGCGGGGGGCATGGTGATTACCGGCTGTACGAATAAAGCGGCACTTAATGGGTGTTCTAGCTCCTCCCGCTCCTTAAGAGCCCACTTAGTGGTACTAAGAGGATCCGCTATGTCGTACTCTTCATCATAGACTCGCTTAACTAGCTGCTTCTGCTCAAGGCCCTTAAGCTCTGCGTATACCTGTAACGCATCCTGCCCAGCTAGCGGAATACGCGCAGCTATTTGCGACGCCGTTAATGGTCTAGTAGCTTCACGCAGAACTTTAAGTATCTCCCTCCTTACTTCCACCCCATCACCTCCATTAACAGATGTCTATCAAGATCCCAGTTGAGCATATAACATGCTCCACTAAATAGACAGGCCTTGCACGCTCTTGGGCAGTCAAGAGGACACTTCACGCTATCACTCACAAGCACTTGATACGCATCATTTAACTTGCCCCTTTCAATTAGCCCTTCAACACCACCAAGCCCGCCCAGAGCGTTGTCATATATTAACACCTCCCCATCGTCTAGCCAGAGTGCTTCAGCGAAGTCGCTCTCGTCAAGCCCTGACGCTAGTGCTACTCGGGAGAGGAATGCATGACTTAGCGTATGAAGAAGGGTCCTCAGCCTCCGCTCATTCGATCTAAGCTCACTGAGTATTTCTTGCTTGATCTTTATAAGAAGCCCTACAGTTCGTATGGTACGTGCAGGTAAGTAAAGTACACCCTGATCATCATAGTATGGCAGTGGAACTCTGCGGCCTCTCCATGACCAGGGTGCCCCCACCAGCACACATAATGTTATCTGAAGCACACGGACATCTCTTACGAAAGCTATGCTTTCAATACCTGGCAGCAGATCTGATGAAAAGCGCACATCACACACCTGATCTGGCTCATAATCATAAACACTCACCGAGACCGGTCTTGTCAGGTCATCAGCGAGTACGGTAGGCGCCCAGCGTATTAATCCACCTCTTGATGGAACGAAGAGTCCTCCCTCCCTGCATCTTCCGGTGCTTTTATCTAAGTACTCGCATCCCCGCCCTCCCCGGAATTGTTTTGCCCTTGCCGGATCAGGGCAATAGTATCTTATTGAGGCCAGAGGGCGCATTTTGCTCTCGCGTCTCACAAGCTTATGTCTACGCAGCTGGCGGCAGTAGAAACGCAAGGACCTCTTGATTGGTAGTATGCAAGAGGATAGAGGACGGTTTATAGGAGCTCGTGGAAGAGGGGCATATACAAAAGCCTGCTCCAGAGGATGGCCACACTTAGGGCATGTGGGTCTATTCTGTGGCCATGACTCCTCCGCGTGGCCGCATTTCCTGCACCACCACCATTTGAGATTAACCAGAGAGTAGGCCCCACGAGTGACGTCAGGCTCGCAGGTAACTTCTCGTGGGACTATAACCTCCACTCTGTGCCTTCTTCGAAGCCGTGAAGCTATGTCCCTCGCTACTTGTGAAAGAGGCAGAAGTGAGCGGCCCAGCCGCTCAATCTCCCTCACAAGCCGGTTTCCAAGCGCCGTGAGGAGGCTCGTGCCTCTCACCTCCATATAAGCCTTACAGGGTCGAGATCAGCGGGCAGGCCGCCTCTGCTCCTTAGATCCTTAACAGCGGTGTAGATAGCTCTGAAGCCCACTATCTGACCTTGGTGTGCGTGCCTGAAGGCGTATGATAGTTCACGCTCCCTGGTACGCGTGTCCGGTGGCAGCCACGGGATGTTAAACACGTACTCCACTCGAAGCTCTGTGCTTCGCACGTTCCACAGCAGAAATCGATCCTTATAATACTCATATATTAGCTTACGCAGGCTGTATGAGCTAGCACCTGGAGGAGAGATAATATCATCAAGAATAGCCTCAACGGCCTCCACCAGCGCGTCGAGGGCGAACTGTGGCAGAGGACTTATCATTATAGCACGTTCAACGTACTCGATAAGTGCATGATTTAAATCTGTAGCCTGAAGGACGGTGGTTAGAGGCTGCGGCCCTGTAGCGCCACCAAGGGCCTGAAGATAATTGCTTAAGGCCTGACCACTTAGTAGCGCTCTCAGCAGGGGGGCTACTCTTTGGTACCTCGCACGCACACCAATAGCCCCTGCTATAGGCTCGTGGTAGATGGCATGTGCATTAGGCATAGTGCTTAAATAGTCGAAGAGCGCCCTTTGTACCGCTCTTTTGACCACCTCAGGATTCTCCCTCTTTATCCTATACGCTTCCCATCTAATTGCCTGCTCCCGCAGCCTTACATCACATAATAGTCTCCAATTTCTGAAAAAGAAGTGATCCACTGGCCTGTCGGGAATTAATATGTTAAGAACGACTGAGTCCCGTGTTCTACCAACACGTCCTATTCTTTGTGTGTAAGCTGAAATATGATACGGCATGCCGAAGATACCGCCAATGGTTATTCTATCAAAGTCAACGCCTACCTCAAGGCCAGGTGTTGCAATTAGCACACATACCTCTCCTCGGCTAAATCTATCCTCAACATCAGCACGCTGGCGCTTGTAATCTGTGGTATGCCCATCTATCTTATCAGCGTGATCGGGGAATATGTCCCTTAGCAGGTGGACCAGATGATTGGCTTCAGCTATTTTATTAACAAATAGTAGTGTGCTGGGCAGCTCGCTAATCTCCCTTGTCTGAATATAGTCGAGTATCGCGTGAATCGTCCTCATGGCCGCTGCCGACGGAGCGTATGCCTTGGGCATTATGAACACATGGTACTTGACGTAAGGGGCACTTTCAAGCTCTGGCTCATAATCGGCCTCTACACAGTCAAACTTTAGATTCTGTGCTGTGAGGAGTTCTTTCGCACGTTTCCTAGGGTTATTTAGCGTAGCACTTGCGATAAAGTATAGAGGCCGCCAATCGCTATTAAGCCTGTTAAGCCTTCTAATAGCTTCCTCAAGTCTTGTTAATACATGAGATACATGAGCACCGAATGCTCCTCTGAGCAAGTGTGCTTCGTCGATAACTATTATCTCGGGATGCGAAAGCCCACACAGCTGTGTGAGCTGCGCTTCACACCGTATACATGTGTCATCTGTAGGAGATGTGGTGGTAAACCCACATAGTTTACACACCTTGAGCTCTCTACCGATAATGCTCTGTGATTCGGGCTCGTAGGTTAGCCTAACGTTCATCATGTCCGGGTTAGTTATAAGAATATCCGGTGGATCAGCATATATGGCATCCCTAGTGGCTCTCAGAGTTTCATTTAGCAGTCTATTCAATTCAGGATCCTTATTAACTTTACAGTTTGGACTGCTACATTCAATACGCTCACTTGCCCAGCCATCCTCAGGTCTACGCTTTGATATTATAAGTGTTAGCCTCCTCTCTCCACATTCAGGGCACTTAATCCTGAGTTCTTCCCTGTTAATGCCATCATCATATAGTTTGGATAGTTCTCTTCTATCCCTGGTCTCCCCGTGCAGAATCCCTAGTGATATGATGCCTTTATTCTGCTTTTTAAGAACTTGATTTATACGCCATACGAGCTTTAGAATGGTCTCAGCCTGATCATGGCACAGCGGAATGGTGGGATAAAAGAGCAGCGCTTTACACCCCACTCTTCCTATCTCTCTGATCTTTTCATCAACAATCCGTATGAGAAGGGGGAGCATGAAGGCTATGGTCTTTCCTCCTGCGCTTCTAGCAACAAGGATGATGCACCTGCCTTTCTCTGCTTTAAGCCCCAGCTCTAGGGAGTGTGCCTGGTAGGTATAGAGGCTCTTCACACGCTCAAAGCAGGCCTTAAAGGCCTGCGCGACTGCATTACCAGCCATTCGGTAGCCACACTGTGCGGCTATTCTTTCGATAGTAACTGTCGGATCCTCGCCCACCGCTTTGATCCTTGGAACCAGCTCCCTGTCTATATGCCAGTCTCTTAGTACTATGCACTCGCCCTGCTCCTGTTTATCTTCTATAGCAAGGCAGTTGATTGGAAGAAGCCCTCTAAGGCCTGGCTGGAAATCGTCCCCCCAGCTCCACTGCTTCTCATAGCCCTTCCAAGCGAGTTCACCCGACAGCTCTAATAGGTACTCGACACTCCATCTATCACGAATGCCCTCGTCAGACGTATCAGGAATCATGAACCTACACTTACGGCTATCTATGGAGCCCACTATCTTGCCATTCTCAGTCACAAAGCCGCCGCAATGGTAAAGCAGAGCGTATGCCTGAATCTGTCCTTCACAAGGCTGCCTAATGCCTACACGAACTGCGAATGAATAAGTAACCTTTTGGCTATGTGAGGGCGTCTTTGAGGGAAAGAAAAAGAAGCTTCTTCCATCGACCTTGTCCGGCGTGCTTAATGCGGCTTGCATCTCGGGGCTACTGAATATAGTGGGCTTATGTCCGAGTACCTTCGAGAAGTTAGGGCATGGAACTTCAAGCCATGCCTCGTAGGACCCACCAAAGGGCTGAAGAGTGCCTGTCCCTTCCTCATCGGCTATACACCTCCCGTTCATGTCAAAAACACTTACCTTAAACCGGGCCTCTCTCTCATTTAGAATAATGGCTTGTATTCTGACCTTACGGAACTGGCATTCCTCTGGAATACTGGATCCTTCGGCTCTTGGAGGCGCCACTCTTATGTAAAACTCGAACATGGCCCTGATGCTGCGGCTCTTGTCTTTGGGTCTAAACTGTGCGTAGCACCCAAATGCATAGGGCACTATCCTATGAAGCGGATCTATCTCTTCATAGAAAGCCTCTAACTCTTCATAAGATACGAGCTCTCTGCCAGCAATCACCGATCGGGCGGCTCCCTCGAAGGCCTGCTTCATTATGCGATAAGCCGGGCCTATAACGCTTATGTGAGGCTTCTCCTCATGAGTGCGCTTAGCTAAGAAGTGCACTATAAACTGAGCCAGGCCTCTACACTCACGCCTGCTCAGGCTCACATTAGTATTGCACCTCATAGAGTATATAAACTTTATCTAAATCTAGCCTTCTGCTCATCTTCGAGTAGCCGTGAGAGTGGAGACCTGGCTGGCGGGCTGAGCTAGAAGTTCGCTGAGAAACGGGATCGCAATCTTATGAATCCCCCAGTCCGCTACTACCTATCGGCTTTAATAAACTCTCCTGGCCGGAAAACTTTTTCCACCCTCATCGTACCCTTTAGGCTAAGGCAGTACGCATGGTGGTCATTGCAGAACTACGATGTAGATCCGTCAGCCCTTTCTATTGCAGGCCGATCCCTTGGCCGCCCGCATCTTTGCCTCGTCCAAGACCCATGTTAAAGGTACCGTAGGCTACCGGAACTTGCTAAAGACAAAGGAATAGCGTGAGAGACGGTAACCATATACTACTGCAGAGTCCCCCTCGCAGGCTACTGCGACAGGGAGATGCCTGTCCTCGTCGCCCGGGGACATGACCGAGAGCCTCAATGTGCCAGAAACGGCGTGGAGGACGTGCGCCAGAACCCGCCCAAGACACCCTGAGAGCCAGCGAGGAACCTTGCCAGCCTCTAAGCAACCTAAATGCTTAAGGGGGCTTAAGGTGGACTGTAAGGGGCCGTAACAGCGGAAAGGAGGTTTTAGGGAATGGCAAGGCCCTACGTCTGACGCTCGTTTATCATCCCTTACTCCTCGGTTCACTTCCTATAATTCGTCTTTATGCCTCTCCATGTATTCTCTCAGCGCTTTCTCCACCTCTTCGCCTACTTTCCTGGTCGAGCCTGTCTTCCTCACGACGAAGGCAAGCCATTCCCTCCACAGCTCCTCGTCCACCGTGATCGAGGTCTTCTTCCTAGGCAACGCCTCCCACCCTCGGAGG
>Ga0180302_10000682_pt1 | contig 15396 bp, 18 predicted proteins | sample GuaBasSediGuay17_FD_121794 | JGI IMG/M metagenome (GOLD analysis project Ga0180302, IMG submission 121794) | Subseafloor sediment microbial communities from Guaymas Basin, Gulf of California, Mexico - Guay17, Core 4571-4, 12-15 cm | ecosystem: Environmental > Aquatic > Marine > Hydrothermal... | reverse complement strand
ACTTCGACAGTTCTGCCATCCGCGACGAGCATCCTGGTATGCGCTAAAGGCTTTATACCGATCTCCTCGGCAAGCTTAACCGGCAAAGCGGTGTGAAAAGAGCCTGTATCGGCCAACATAATCACCCTTTTAGGCTCCCCTCCGTCCGGAGGGGCTATGAGAACCTCAACTCTCACATATCCCATCACTCGATTATCTCCACATTAGCTCTGGGGAGGACGGCGGTTGTGCCGTCCTCGAACTCGACCTCCACCACCCTCACCTTCGACTCGGTTTCGAGCTGACGAAGCTCGACGGGAAGCGACTTCACCACGCCTATCCTCCCGAAATAAGGCTCCCTTATCGCCCTGACCCTGACGCCCACCTCCAACCTCGGCTCGCTCTCCCGCTCCTCTTCTACCTCGACCTCCTCAAGCGGCACGATCACCTCGGGCCTCAACACGCCCGCCCTTATCTGTGTGGCGCCGTTGACGGAGGCCTTCCTGCCGTCCAAGCTCTTGAGCAGCTCGAACGTCCTATCGGCCATCCTTATCTCGCCGAACCCCTCCGTTATCACCAGCGTCAGGCCTATCTCCTCAGATCCGGTTATCGCCACGCCGATGTCATACCCGAGGAACCTCCGCAGATCGAAGTCGTCCACCCCTCCCACGACGATCCCCCTGACACCGATCTCCCTCGCTTTGATCAACGCCTCATATGTGACCAGCGACCCGCCGACCACCACCTTCCCGGAGCAGCTCCCGTCTATGAGGTCGGGGGTCAACCGCTCATCGGGCGAGCTGACCACGACCTTCAATTCCCCTATCGATTCGCCGCCCACGCCGAAGATCCCCTGGATCAGAGCGCCTTTGGTCTCGATCACCGCCCCCCTCCTCGGGATAACCTCCACGACCGCCCCGTCCACGTAAGCGTTCACCTCTATCGGCGTGGGAGGCTTTCTGATGAGAACCTGTCCCGTCACCTCCGATATGCTCTCTATCGTGCCGGAGACCGTGGAACGGCACTGTGACCTGAAGAGACCGAAGAGGCCCTTGGTCTGGGCGATGACCTCCCCCTCCTCAACTCGATCCCCTTCCCTCTTGAGCATGTATCTCCTTATATCGCCCGGCTGGACGGAGAGGGCGTTCGCCACGTTTATCATCTCGACATCGCCGGGGAGGTCCGTCCTGGCGACCGGCTCCTCCGCCCTGACCCTCTGGCCCTCCTCGACTAACACCTCCCCCTCAAGCGGCAGGAGCCGCGTCTTCCTTATGACCGCCGCGCCCGTGACCTTGAGACCGGGAGTGTAAGCGTGTGCCATTTATACCCTCAACCATTCCTCCACGGATACGCCTGCTCGTTTCAAAATTCGCCTCAACAATCCTACGCTGATCTCCCCTCCGTGAGGGTTGGGTATTACCAGCCTGAGATTCCCTCTCACCATGAAAAGATGCTTTCCTCCCCCGTAAGGGCCCTCAAATCCCAGAGCCCTAAGCTTAGATACCAGCTCCCTATGGCTTACCGGCCTCAGTTTCACGACTAGGAACCACTATCTCGACGTCGCCTAATCTCGGGATAGGTAAGCCGAGGCTGACGCTCAGGAGAATCCACTCTTCAATCGCTGTCCTCAGATTTTCCCTACATTCCTCAAGTGTTTTCCCCGTGGCCCATACCCCTTCCAGCTCAGGAACCTCGCCGTAAAAAGGTTCCTCATCGTCTATTATCTCGAACTTCGCTCGCTTCAGAGCCTCCTCGATAAATTCTATTAACATCGCTGAGATCACCCCGCCTTTTCAAATCGGGTAAACCTTCAACGCCCTGATCCAGCTGAGCAGCTTTTCGACCCTGTTGGGCGTGCTCCTCTCGAACTGGAGCGGCCTGCCGCGGGCGTCTATTATCAGCCCAACGACGCCGCCCTCGACCTCGACCTCCATCTCATCGCCCTTCCCCGCGCCGACGTCGAACCCCCTCCTCGGCTTCAGATGGACCTTAACCCTCTCCCCAACCCCCAGAGGGTAAAGCCTCATCTCGCCGAACCTCACCTCGTCGTCGACCTCCCTCCCATCGGGCAGCTTGAACCTGATCCTCAGGCACGGCTTTCCCTCGTTCGTGATGCCGACCGGCGCGATACACGTCCCGAGGTGGACGAGGCAATCCCTCTCGAAAACCTGGATGGCCGCCTCCTCGTTCACCTGCGCCAAAACGCCCAGGTGGGGCATCATGAAGATGCTGTCGACCGCTAAATGCGTGACCCCCTCCGGCTGGAAGGCGTCGATCATCATCATGGCCGCCTGGCTCCTCCTGGGCGCGTGCGACAGAACCCCTCCGCTGCCGACTATTAAGTTCAGCCCCATCATATCGACCAGCGTTTGCCCCGTCTCGGTCTGGGCGAAGGCGTCGGAGATCGTCCTTTCTTGATGGACGCCCCTGAGGGTGACGGCCAGCTTCTTATGCTGCTCGAAGGCCAACCTCAGCGCCTCCCTGGCCAGCGCCTGCTCCACCATGAGCTCCTCAAGCGTTTGGGGGATGGTGGTGGGGCGGATCATTTTGTTCTTTATCCGGTTCCTCAGGTCGCGCTCGTCCAGCTCGAACGGCACCCATCTCATGACGTTGTCCACGCCCGCCTCGACCAGCACGTTCGATATGCTGTAGCTCATCCCCAGGTTGGCGCTGACGGTCCGGTTGAACACCCCCTGGAAGACGGAGAAGACGTCGGTGGTCGCCCCGCCGATGTCGACCCCGAGGATCTGGATGCCCCGTCTCTGGGCTATGGTCTGCATGATGTAGCCGACCGCCGCCGGGGTGGGCATTATGGGCGCATCGGTCCAAGAGATGAGCTTGTCATACCCGGGGGCGTGCGCCATGACGTGTTCCAGGAACAGCTCCTGGATCTTCATCCTCGCGGGGGTCAGGTTCTCCCGCTCCATGACGGGCCGGATGTTGTCGACTATCTCAAGGGCGACCTTATCCCCCAGCACGCGTTTTATCTCCCCGCGCGCGTCCTTGTTGCCGGCGTAGATGACCGGCAGCTTATAGCCCGTCCCCAGCCTCGGCTTCGGGTCGGCGGCCGCGATTATCTCGGCGAGCTCGACCACGTGAGATATCGTCCCGCCGTCCACCCCTCCCGAAAGCAGGATCATATCCGGCCTAAGCCTCCTTATCCTCTCGATCTTCTCGTGCGGCAGCCTGCCGTCGTTTGAGGCTATGACGTCCATCACTATCGCCCCGGCCCCCAGGGCGGCCCTCTCGGCGCTTTCGGCCGTCAGGCTCCTTATGACGCCCGCAACCATCATCTGCAATCCGCCGCCGGCGGAGCTTGTCGAGATGTAGATGTCGACCCCCTCGTTCCCCCTCTGCGGCTTGATTATCTCCCCATTCCTGAGTATCCTCCTGCCCGTCAGCTCCTCCACCTCGGTTATGGCGTTTATGACACCTTTCGTGACGTCCTCGACGGGCGCCTCGACCGTCGTGGGCGCCTCGCCGCGCACGACCAGCCTGTATTCGTCGCCCCTCCTTTCGATCAGTATCGCCTTGGTCGTCGTGCTGCCGCAATCGGTGGCCAGGATCGAATTAAGCTCGCCCATCTCCCCTCCCCCCTTCGGCGCTTATCCTCTCGATGGCCTGGAGCAGTCTTTCGATGTTCTCATCGTCCTCCATCAGGAGCGAAAATTTGCGGTAATCGGAGGAGGTGAGAACCGAGCTGACGAGCGGATCCAAGGCCACCAGCAGCTGGCTCGCTATGAAGTTGACCGGCTTCGAAAGCTCGATGAAGAGGAGCGCCGGGGTGGTAAACCCTCTCTTAACGATCTCCCTCGCCACCGCCTCTATGATCCGATCGCGCTCCTCCTCGGGTATATCGTCGGGCGAGATGAGCCCGGCGTCCGACCGCCAGACGCTCAGCCAGCCCGGCGTCGCCTTAAGCTCGCCTATCCTCCTCAAAACGGCCCTGATCGCCCTCAGCATCGCCTATCTTCCTCCTCAGATACTCCAGAACAGCGTCCCTCACATCCTCCTCGAACATCAGGAAGATCCCCCTGAACCTCTCAAGCCTCGACCTTCCCTCGAAAGGGCTGAGCAGCACGCCCTTATCGGAGACATAGAAGCTCTTGAAGTAATCCCAGCTCCTGGTATACTTCCTCGTGAGCGTCCTCACCTCCAGCCTGTCCGGGTAGAACCGGTATTTGGTGGGGAAGAAGAAGGAGGAGAGCGAGAGGAAGAGGACCGCGAAGGAGACGATCGCCAGAAAGGGGCCGTAGATCGAGTGTATCAGGACACAGAGGAAGATGAGGAAAGCCACGACGCCTATCGAGGCCATCCAGTTTCTCCTGAGCGGATGGACGGTCCAGGAGAGCTCAGGGTTTCCCACCCGATCGACCTCCCGGGCGACCCCTTCACTTAGGCTGTGATTCGGGCCCCTTCCCCTCCTCGGCCTGCGTTCCTTGAGGCCCCGATGGTGAGGTTTCGGTGGTCGTTTGAACCGCGCCCGACTCGGGCTTCACCTCGATCTTAGGCGCCTGACTCGTTCCCCAAAACTTGGCCAACAACAGCGCCAGGAGCATATAGGCGACCGCCAGCCCGACCGTCAGCTTCTGGAGGAAGGAGGCCGACCCCCTCCCGAACAAGGGGTTTGAAGGCCCCGTGCTGATTATACCCCCCAGCCCCTCGCCGGTGCTCGGCTGAACCAGTATCACCACCGTCAACAGGAAGCAGACCAGCACGAACAGAAAGATGAGCAGGCCGATCAACATCCCACATCACCTCTCGTAAAACTTGACGATTTTGGCGAACGACTCGGCCTGTAAGCTCGCCCCGCCCACAAGCCCGCCGTCTATGTCGGGTTGGGCCATCAGACCGGCGATGTTCTCGGGCTTGATGCTGCCCCCGTATTGGATCCTGACCCTCTCCGCCGTCTCCTTCGAGAACATCTCGGCCAGCAGCTCCCTGATGAACTGGTGAACCTCCTGGGCCTGCTGAGGGGTGGCCGTCCTGCCCGTCCCTATGGCCCAGACCGGCTCGTAGGCTATCACAACCCTCTCCATCTCCTCCTCGCTCAAGCCCTCCAGCCCGCCCACGACGTGATCCTTCACCACCTCCATGGTTTTTCCCGCCTCCCGCTCTTCGAGCTTCTCGCCCACGCACATTATCGGCCTCATCCCGTGCCTCAAAACCGCCTTCACCTTCCTGTTGACCGTCTCGTTCGTCTCCCCGAAATACTGCCTCCTCTCGGAATGGCCGACGATGACGTATTGGCAACCCAGATCCTTGAGCATGACCGGGGATATCTCGCCCGTATAGGCGCCGCTGTCCTCCCAGAAGACGTCTTGGGCGGCCAGCTTGATGTTGGAGCCTTTAAGGGCCTGAGCGACCGGGTAGAGGGCGGTGAAGGGCGGGGCGACGGCTATCTCGACGTCCTTAACGTCGGCCACCAGCTTTTTAAGCTCCTCGACCAGCTGAACCGCCTCCCCCACCGTCTTGTTCATCTTCCAGTTTCCGGCGATGAGCGGCATCCTCATCGGGTCACCTCACTCCTTGTCGGTCAGGGCGGCTATCCCGGGCAGCTCCTTGCCCTCGATGAACTCGAGGGAGGCGCCGCCGCCCGTGGAGATGTGGGTTATCTTATCGGCAACCCCCGCCTTCCTGACGGCCGCCACGCAATCCCCGCCGCCGATTATCGTTATCGCGTTTGATTCGGCCAGTTTCCTGGCGATCTCGTTCGTGCCACGGGCGAACTTGTCGAACTCGTAAACCCCGAGCGGGCCGTTCCAGAAGATCATCTTCGCCTTCTCTATAACCTTCCCGAACTCCTCCACCGTCTCGGGGCCGATGTCCATTCCCATCCAATCCTTGGGGATCTCATCGACCTTGACGACCTTGGAGTCGGCGTCGGGGGCGAATTTGTCGGCGACGACCACCGTCACCGGCAGCTTCAGCTCGACCCCCCTCTCCTTCGCCCTGTCCATGATCTCCCTGGCCAGGTCTAGCTTATCCTCCTCGACGATCGACTTGCCCACTTCGTATCCCAGCGCTTTGAGGAAGGTGTAGGCCATCCCGCCGCCTATGAGGATCGCGTCGGCCCTCTCCAGCATGCTCTCGAGCACGCCGATCTTGTCCGAAACCTTAGCGCCGCCGAGGATGACCACGAACGGCCTTTCGGGCGACTCGACCGCCTTGCTGAGATACTCGATCTCCTTCTCCATCAGCAGCCCAGCGGCTGCGACCGGCATGAACTTCGTCACGCCCTCGGTGGAGGCGTGCGCCCTGTGGGCCGTGCCGAAAGCGTCGTTCACGTAGACATCTCCCAAAGCGGCCAGCTTTCTGGCGAACTCGGGGTCGTTCGCCTCCTCGCCGGGGTGGAACCTGAGGTTTTCAAGCAGTATGACGTCGCCCTCCTTCATCTCGGCGACCATCCTCTCGACCTCGGGGCCGACGCAGTCCGGAGCCATCTTGACCTCTTTTCCCAAAAGCTCGCTCAGCCGCTCGGCGACCGGCTTAAGCGACAGCTTCGGGTCGCGCTTCCCTTTAGGCCTGCCGAGGTGGGACATCAGGATCAGCTTGGCCCCTTGCTCCAGGACGTATTTGATGGTGGGGAGGGCGGCCCTTATGCGGGTGTCGTCGGTGATCTTCCCCTCCTCAATCGGCACGTTGAAATCGACCCGCATCAAAACCCTTTTGCCCTTCAGATCCAGATCCCTCACGCTAACCTTTTTAGCCATAGCGCCCCTCCTGAAGGCTCAGAACATCCTGGCGGCCAACTCCACCAGCCTGTTGGAGTAGCCCCACTCGTTGTCATACCAGCCGAACACCTTGATCTGCGTCCCGTCGATCACCCTGGTGGAGGGGGCGTCGAAGATGCAGGAGTAAGGCTCGTGGTTGAAGTCCGTCGAGACAAGCTCCTCCTCGCAATAGGCGAGGATGCCCTTCAGCTCGCCCTCGCTCGCCCTCTTGAACGCCTCGTTCACCTCCTCGACGGTGGTGGCCTTCTCGACCTCGACCGTCAGGTCGGTGAGCGACACGTTGGGCGTGGGGACGCGGATCGCTATCCCATCCAGTTTGCCGTTCAGCTCGGGGATGACCTTCCCGATGGCGACGGCGGCGCCGGTCGTGGTGGGGATCATCGACATAGCGGCAGCCCTCGCCCTGCGGAGATCCCTGTGCGGCGCGTCGTGTAGCCTCTGGTCGTTCGTGTAGGAGTGGATGGTGGTCATCAGGCCGTGTTTGATCTTGAAGTTCTCGTGCAGAACCTTGACCATCGGGGCGAGGCAGTTGGTCGTGCAGGAGGCGTTGGAGACGATGACGTGCTTCTCCTTGTCGTATTTGTCATCGTTTACGCCGATGACGATCGTTATGTCCTCACCCTTGGCGGGGGCCGAGATCAGGACCTTTTTGGCGCCCGCCTCAAGGTGTTTGGCCGCGAGCTCCCTCTCCCTGAAAAGCCCCGTCGACTCGATGACGAGATCTATCTCAAGCTCCTTCCAGGGGAGGTTGGCCGGGTCTCTTTCGGAGAGAACCCTTATCCTCTTGCCGTTTACAACTAGGTAATCGCCGTCCACCTCTACCTCGCCGGGGAACTTCCCGTGGATGGAATCATATTTGAGCAGGTGTGCCAGGGTCTTGGCATCGGTTATATCGTTTACGGCGACGAACTCCAGATCCTTCAGGTCGTCCCTCTCCATCGCCGCTCTGAACGCCAGCCTTCCGATCCTGCCGAAGCCGTTTATCGCAACCCTTATCGCCATGCCGAAACCTCCTTTTTCCGCCGTAGTTCATCGTGAGGTAATTTTACCATAACGGCTGACCTTAGACAAGGAGAGGCGGCTCGATGCTGCGTCGTTTCTTGACTTTCAACGCCCCCTTTAGTTAAAATTCCCCTGAAACCCTCCCGACGAACACCGCCCTGACCGGGGGCGTGGAACCCGGTCCCCATCCAGTAGAGCTGGATGGCTTTCGAGGAGGAGCATATGCTGAAAAGGGATGAGAGGGATAACCTTTTGAAGCTGGGGAGGAGGAAGCGCCAGCTGATCGAGCTACAGGAGCCGGATCTGTTGAGGGATCTCTTCCCATACGATGAGCCGCCCAGGCTGGCCTTCGACGGGATCTCCGTCCCGATGTATCTGCCCGATGACTTCTTCATAACGGACACCACCTTCAGGGACGGCCAGCAGGCCAGGCCCCCCTACACGGTCGAACAGGTCGTCGAGCTTTACAAGATGCTCCACAGGCTGGGCGGCCCAAACGGCGTGATACGCCAGTGCGAGTTCTTCCTCTACAGGAAACAGGAGCGGGAGGCGGTCGAGAGGTGCCTCGAGCTGGGATACAAATACCCCGAGATCACGGGATGGATCAGGGCCAGGAAGGAGGATTTCCAGCTCGTCAAGGAGATGGGGCTCAAGGAGACCGGGATACTGATGTCAGTGTCGGACTACCACATCTACCTGAAGCTGAAGAAAACGCGCAGAGAGGCGATGGAGGATTACCTGGACATGGCCAGGACGGCGATCGAGGCGGGGGTCAAGCCCAGGTGCCATCTGGAGGACATAACCAGGGCCGATTTCCACGGCTTCGTCATACCGTTCGTCCAGGCGCTGATGGATCTGGCCGATGAGAGCGGCGTGCCGATAAAGATCAGGGCGTGCGACACGCTGGGATACGGCGTCCCCTGGAGCGAGGCCGCCCTCCCGAGGAGCGTCCCCAAGATCATCCACGCCCTCAGGGTCGAGTGCGGCGTTCCCCCGGAGCAGCTGGAGTGGCACGGCCACAACGACTTCCACCTAGTCATCGCCAACTCCCTCGCCGCATGGCTCTACGGCTGCGCCGCCGTCAACGGCACGCTTCTTGGCTACGGCGAGCGAACCGGAAACGCGCCCATAGAGGGGCTGATCTTCCACTTCATCGCGCTCAAGGGCGAGATGTTCGGCATAGATACGACCGTCATCTCGGAGATAGCCGATTATTACAGAAACGTGATCGGCGACGAGATACCCGACAACTATCCCTTCGTCGGTGAGAGCTTCAACGTGACGCGGGCCGGTATACACGCCGACGGGCTTCTGAAGGACGAGGAGATCTACAACATCTTCGACACGACCAAGCTGCTCAACAGGCCTCCCAGGGTGGGGATAACGGACAAATCGGGGCTCGCCGGCATCGCCCACTGGATAAACGCCAAGTTCTCCAAAAAGATCGACAAAAGACACCCCGGCGTGATCAAGATATACGAGTGGGTGATGAAGCAGTATGAGGAGGGGAGGACGACCAGCATATCGGACAAGGAGATGATGGAGCTGGTCAAACGGTATCTGCCGGAGCTTCTGGAGGGAGGGGATGTTTGAGAAGCTGAGGCCGCCTCAGGAGGGGGAGAGGATCGAGCTGACCGATGAGGGGCTGAAAACGCCCCCCAGGCCGGTGATCCCCTTCATCGAGGGGGACGGCATAGGGCCCGATATAACCAGGGCGATGAGGAGGGTGGTGGACGCCGCCGTCGACAAGGCCTACGGGGGCGAGAGGAGCATCGTTTGGTTCGAGATCTTCGCCGGCGAGAAGGCCAAGAAGCTCTTCGACGAGTGGCTCCCCGAGGACACGATCAGAGCGATCGGCCACTACCGGGTCGCCATCAAAGGGCCGCTCACCACCCCGGTCGGAAGCGGCTATAGAAGCCTGAACGTGACGCTCCGACAGAGGCTCGACCTCTACGCCTGCATCAGGCCGGTCAGATATTTCAAAGGCGTCCCCTCCCCCGTCAAACACCCCGAGAGGATGGACGTGGTGATCTTCAGGGAGAACACCGAGGACGTCTACGCCGGGATAGAGTGGGAGAGCGGGTCGGAGGAGGCGGGGAAGGTGAGGGAGTTCCTGAGGGAGGAGTTCGGGATAGAGATCAGGGAGGACGCGGGGATAGGGGTCAAACCGATAAGCGAGTTCGGGACCAAGAGGCTGATGCGGATGGCTCTCAAATACGCCCTTGAGAGGGGCAGGAGGAGCATAACGATCGTCCACAAGGGGAACATCATGAAGTTCACCGAGGGGGCGTTCATGAGGTGGTGTTATGAGGTGGCGAGGGATGAGTTCGGGGACAAGGTTGTCTTCGAATCGGAGCTCGAAGGCGAACCGCCGGAGGATAAGCTGCTCATTAAGGACAGGATGGCCGACATCATGTTCCAGCACATCCTGACCAGGACGGACGAGTTCGACGTCATAGTCACCCCGAACCTGAACGGCGATTACCTCTCGGATGCATGCGCGGCGGTGGTAGGGGGCGTCGGGATGGCGCCCGGGGCGAACGTGGGGGATGAGTCGGCGCTGTTCGAGGCGACCCACGGAACCGCCCCCAAATACGCGGGAATGGACGTGGCAAACCCTAGCTCGTTGATCCTCTCCGCAGTCATGATGCTCGAACACATCGGCTGGGAGGAGGCGGCGAAGCTGATCGTCGAGGCGATGGAGAGGACCTTTCTTCAGAAGCGCGTCACATACGACCTGCACAGGCTGATGGAGGGGGCGACGAAGCTGTCCACCTCCGAGTTCGCCTCGGCGATCATCGAGAACATGGGGTGATGGGGCCGTGGAGAGGAGCGCCGATTGGATGGATCAGGCCTTGGGCGATCTGGAGCACGCCAAAAGCGATATGGAAAGAGGGTTTTACGACTGGGCTTGTTTCTCCGCCCAACAGGCCGCTGAGAAGGCCGTCAAAGCCGTCTTTCAAAGGCTGAACTCGGAGGCGTGGGGACATTCCATAGCCGACCTGCTGGAGGAGATCTCGAAACACCACCCGGTTCCGGAGGATCTGATGGATAAGGCGCTGGAGCTGGACAAAGCTTACATACCAACGCGTTACCCCAACGCCCATCCATCGGGCTCGCCCCGGCGGAGGTATACCCGCCGGGAGGCGGAGAGGTTGATAGCCTATGCGGAGGAGATCGTCGAGTTCTGTCAGAATCTTCTATCCTCCCTACACCCTCGATGAGCTTCTGGATCTGTTGAGGCGGGGGATGCCTGAGCTGCGCAGGAAGCTGCCCGTCAAAAGGGTTGTCCTCTTCGGATCATACGCCAAGGGGAGGCATACCCCCGCAAGCGACGTCGATCTGCTCGTGATCTACTCGGGGGAGAGGAGGGAAGATGCCTACAAGTTGGTCAGAAAGACGCTGAAGATCAGAGGGCTTGAGCCCCACGTCTACTCCGAGGAGGAGTATGAGGCGGTCAGATCGACCGTCGAGAGGATGATCGATGGAGGTATAACGATCTACGGGGGATGAGGGATGGGGAGGCCGAAGATAAGCATCATAGGGGCGGGCAACGTCGGGGCGACGACGGCCCTGATGATCGCCCAGAAAAGCCTGGGCGACGTCGTCATGGTCGATATCGTGGAGGGGATGCCCCAGGGCAAGGCGCTCGACATGTCCCAGGCATCGCCGATTCTGGGATACGATCTGGAGATAAGCGGGACCAACTCCTATGAGGGGATATCCGGCTCGGACGTGGTGGTGATCACCTGCGGCAAGCCGCGCAGGCCGGGGATGAGCAGGGAGGATCTGCTTTTCGAAAACGCCCGCATAGTCGGCTCGGCGGCCGAGCAGGTCAAAAGATACGCGCCCGACTCGATTGTCATCGTGGTCACCAACCCGCTCGACGTGATGACCTACCACACCTGGAGGATAACCGGCTTCCCGCCAAACAGGGTGATGGGCCAGGCCGGCGTTTTGGATTCGGCGAGGTTCAGGTATTTCATCGCCAAGGAGCTTAACGTCTCAGTTGAGGACGTCCAGGCGATGGTGCTGGGCGGCCACGGCGACACGATGGTCCCCCTGCCCAGATACACGACGGTGGCCGGCATACCGATCGAGGAGTTGATGAGCGGCGAGAGGATAAGGGAGCTTGTGGAGCGGACAAGGAGGGGCGGGGGGGAGATCGTCGAGCTGCTCAAAACCGCCAGCGCCTTTTACGCCCCCGCCGCGGCGGTGGCGGAGATGGTCGAGTCCATCCTGCTCGACAAAAAACGTATACTCCCCTGCTCCGCCTACCTCTCAGGGCAATACGGGCTTGAGGACATCTTCATCGGCGTTCCGGTCAAACTGGGGGCGGGCGGGGTGGAGGAGATCATAGAGCTGAAGCTGACCGACGAGGAGCTCTCCCTCCTCCACAGATCCGCCAAGGTTTACAGGGAGGGGATTAAAGCTTTGGGGTGGTGATCTTTACGGGGGGTGATTCCCCGTGCTTTTCAAGCGCAAAAAGAAAAAGGAGTTTCATCTGACCCCTGAGGAGGCCCGCCAGGTCATTCAAGAACATTGGGAATACGCCCGGAGGTTCGCCGAACAGGGGAACGTGGCGGGGATGGAGATGGCGCTGGAGGTGGTGATCAACTACAGCCACGCGATAAACGAGGTCGTGAACAGGGACGAGATAAACAGGCTGAAGCTGATCGGCTACGAGAGGGGGATAGAGAACCTGAGCACGAGGATAGACGCGCTGAGGCTTGAGGGGAAGAACGAGGAGGCCGACAGGCTCATGACGCTCGTCCGGTCATACAGGCGCGAGGCGGCGTCGATCAGGGATGAGATGGAGAGGCGGGAGAGGATGAGGAGGAAGAGGTTCAAGCCGGAAGTGGAGATATGAGGTGGAGGAGGCTTCTGAAGTTCATCCCCACCTTTATCTTGGTCGGCGTCGCCGCCTACCTTTTCCGACCTTTTTACCTCGACTTCTCGCCGCCGGCCATCCAGCTGAAGCTTTTCTCGGAGCGGTGCGGCGACAGGCTGCTGGGAAGCCTCAACGCGATGGATGATAAGGCCGGCATCGCCGAGATGCTGGTCGAGATCAGGGGGGAAAACGGCTTCAAACAGCCGATCTTCTCGGGGAAAGGGAGGAGAAAGGGGATAGAGAAGGAGCTGTCGGTCGATCTGAGGTTCGTGCCGGAGGGGAGGTATAAGCTCATCGCGGAGGCCAGGGATGCCTCGATCTGGAGGAACCGCTCCTCCTCTCAGGTCGAGTTCGTCGTCGATCACACGCCGCCGAAGCTCGATGTGAGGCTCACCCCCTCCTCCCCGAAGATAGGCGGGGCGATCTCCATACACGTTAGGGCGTCCGAGCCGGTCTACCCCGGGATGACGGTCGTCGACCCGAACCTCTTCGGCAGGTCGAGCTTCACCTTTCACCGGCTGGACGGGGAGGGGAAAGTGTTCCTGGCCGTGCTGGGGCTGAGCCTTGAGGGGAAGCCCGGTCGATCGTCGGTTTATCTGTCGTTCAACGACAGGGCGGGGAACAGGTCGGATGAGAGGTTGGAGTTCGACGTCAGGCCGGTCGAGTTCGGGATGAGGTTCATCGCCCTCCCCCCCGAGAAGGCAAAGCTGTTGACGGACAGGAGGCTCATGGAGGAGGATCGGAGGAGGTTGGCCAGGGTCAGGGCGATGGCGGGGAGCGAGAGGAAGCTGTGGAGGGGGCGGTTTCTGATGCCGGTCGAGGGGATCATAACCTCCCGGTTCGGCGAGTTCAGGGTTTACAACGGGGGGCTGGCCCGCTCGAGACACATGGGCGTCGATATAAAGGCCGAGGAGGGGACGCCGGTGAGGGCGGCCAACGACGGGATCGTGATCTTCGCCGGGAGGCTGAACGTGCGCGGCAACACGGTGATAATCGACCACGGCCTGGGCGTCAGATCCCATTACTGTCACCTCAGATCGATAGCCGTCCGGGAGGGCGATGAGGTCGGGAAAGGAGATGTGATAGGCGAGGTCGGGTCGACCGGCAGGGCGACGGGGCCTCACCTGCACTGGGCGATCGAGGTGAACGGGAGGTTCGTCGACCCGATCGAGTGGACCCGGTATGAGTTTTGATGTTAAAATTCGTCCGGGGATGAGCGGGGCCTTCATAACGTTCGAGGGGATAGAGGGCTCGGGCAAGACGACCCAGGCGAAGCTGCTGAAGGGGTATCTGGAGTCGAAGGGGCTGGAGGTCGTGCTGACGCGGGAGCCGGGCGGGACGGAGCTTTCGGAGCGGATCAGGCAGCTGCTTGCCGACCCATCGCTTCCGATCCGTCCCGAGGCCGAGCTGATGCTCTTCATGGCCTCCCGCGCCCAACACGTGCGCGAGCTGATCAGGCCGGCCCTCGAAAGAGGGGCGACGGTCATATGCGACCGGTTCGCCGACTCATCCGCCGCCTATCAGGGATACGGCAGGGGGATAGATCTCGAGCTGATAAGCGCCCTCAACGAGTTCGCCACCGGCGGCCTTAAGCCCGACCTGACGATCCTGCTCGACCTCGACCCGGAGGAAGGGCTGAGGAGGGCCAGAAGGGGGAGGGGCGATCTGGACAGGATAGAGCTTGAGGAGCTGGAGTTCCACAGGAGGGTGAGGGAGGGATATCTCGAGATGGCCCGGCGCGAGCCGGATAGGTTTGTGGTCATCCGGGCCGATGTGGATATCGACTCCGTCCATCGACGGGTGAGGGAGGCGGTCGAGAGATGCTTAGGGATGTGATAGGGCACGATAGGATAGTCCAGATCCTGAGGAGACAGATCGCCGAGGGCAGGGTGGGTAACGCTTATCTTTTCGTCGGGCCGCCCGATGTGGGCAAGGGGTTCGTCGCCCTCAACTTCGCCAAAGCCCTCAACTGCCTCCAGGGAGGGGATGATTCGTGCGACATCTGCATCTCCTGCAGGAAGATCGACGACGGCCTCCACCCGGACGTCCAGGTCATCTCCCCCTCCGGCAGCTGGCTGAAGATCGATCAGATAAGGGCGATGCGGAGGAGGGCCGCCCTGAAGCCGCTTGAGGGGAGGTTCAAGGTTTTCATCATACGGGAAGCGGACAGGATGACGGACGAAGCGGCCAACAGCCTGCTTAAAACCCTGGAGGAGCCGCCGACCGATACCGTCATCATTCTGATAACGACCAACCTCAGCGCGATATTGCCCACGATCACCTCCAGGTGCCAGCTCTTCAGGTTCGGCGCCGTCCCGAAGGAGGAGATCGAGGGGTTCCTGAGGGAGAGGTTCAACCTGAGCGATCAGGCCGCCTCCAGGATAGCCCTCCTCTCGGACGGGAGGGTTTCGAGGGCGATCGAGATGGCCCGCAACCCGAGCCTCGCGGAGGAGGCCCCCCCGAGGCTTCTCACCGGCATGGAGCCGATAGAGATCTTCAGGGAGGCGGAGGAGATGGCGGGAAACCCCGAGAAGCTGGAGGTGCTCCTGACCTGGCTCCGGGATCTCATGCTGGTCAAGGCCGGGGTTCAGGAGGGGATCGTCCACGTCGGCAGCCTCGACCTGCTCCGCTCTCTGGCCTCCCGTCTGCCGAGGGGGAGGCTGCTGGAGGCGGTGAAGCTTGTGATGAGGACACGGCAGCTCATAACCCAACATAACGTAAACCCAAACCTCGCCCTGGAGGTGATGTGCCTGAAGCTCCTGGAGCTTCAGGGAAGGATATGACGATCGT
>Ga0180302_10000681_pt1 | contig 15415 bp, 12 predicted proteins | sample GuaBasSediGuay17_FD_121794 | JGI IMG/M metagenome (GOLD analysis project Ga0180302, IMG submission 121794) | Subseafloor sediment microbial communities from Guaymas Basin, Gulf of California, Mexico - Guay17, Core 4571-4, 12-15 cm | ecosystem: Environmental > Aquatic > Marine > Hydrothermal... | reverse complement strand
TGCTCCGGCCTTGGGGCTCTCGCCCCAGCGCCTTGCGGCGCCGCGGTAAGCCTGGTGGGCGGAGTTTCCTCCAGCCCTCCTGGGGCTGGGAAGCCGCCCGCCCGCTCGCCAACCCGAGAATGGTTTCGCTAGCATGGGAATTAAGGGTTTCCCTTCAGGAAAGGCTAAAAGGGATTTCAGCTTTTTCCTGTTTAGGGAATCTTCTTGAACTTTAGGGCTTGGCTTCTAACGGTTAGGGCTCCCTTCCTACCCCTCTCCGCCATCCTGGTTTCGCTGGGTTCGGCTGCAGCCTGCTGGGAGGGCTGGTTTAACCTCAGCCGCTTCCTCCTCGCCCTCGTAGGCCTCCTCCTCACCCACGTAAGCGTTAACACGCTGAACGAGTACTTCGACTTTAAGACTGGAATCGACCTGCACACGGTTAAAACACCGTTCAGCGGGGGGAGTGGAGTTCTACCCTCAGGCATGCTTAAGCCCTCCTCGGTGCTTAGGCTCGGCCTGGCCTGCTTCCTCCTAGCCTCACTAATTGGAGTCTACTTCCTAGTGGAGGTGGGGTGGCTTCTTCTACCGGTGCTGGTGCTTGGAGCCTTCTTCACCCTATCCTATTCAAGCCTCCTTTCCAGGCTTATGCTGGGCGAGGTTTCAGCGGGGCTTGGCATGGGAGTCCTACCAGTGCTTGGAGCCTACTATGTGCAGGCTGCCTCCTCCAGTTTAAACATTCTCCTCGCCTCCATCCCCAGCGGAATCCTCGTCTTCAACCTCCTCCTCCTAAACGAGTTCCCAGACGTGGAGGCAGACCTCAAGGGTGGAAGGCGGAATCTCCCCATAGTCCTTGGGAAACGTAGGGCAGCCAAAATTTATTCCGCCTCCCTTCTCTCCCTTTACCCCTTCCTCATCCTCTGCGTGGCCTTAGGCTTGCTTCCAGCCCCCCTCCTCCTAAGCCTCCTAACCCTACCCTTCGCCTTCAAGGCTTCAGCTAGCTGCCTCAAAAACTTTGACAGGCTTGAAGGCCTAATGGAAGCGTTGAAAATGAACGTGGTGGTGGTGCTAGCCTTCCAAGGGCTTATGGCCCTAGGCTACCTTGCAGCCCTAGTCCTAAGCTAAACTTTCTTCACGAGGATTACGGCTCGGTATGGGCAGACCTCGACGCAGACTCCGCAGCCCATACAGGCCTCTTGGTCGATGAAGGGTGGATAGTCTGGGTCGATTCTCTGGAAGGCTCCGGAGGGGCACTCCTTAATCGGAGGGCAAACCTCACACTGCTTACATTTCTCCACGAGGATGGAGGAAACATAGGTGCCCGTCACATCTCCCCCCTTATGCAGGGGGAGACTACGACCTGCCTGACTCTTCGCATCCTCGTTACCACCTTCGGTCACTTAGCAGGAGGATATATAGCTTGCTCCACCCGCCCAAATTTACCACAGCAAACTTTACATATCCCAAAACGTTGGGTAATCGGGCGCCTGAAAACAAAAGATATTTGTCTTATAAGGGATAAATAGTTTTATGAAAGTGAGGAAATGAAATGGCAAACTTTCAAGCTAAGATGTTCAATAAAAAGGCTTCTAACCCCAAAAACAAACCAGACCAGATTATAGAAGCTATTGCATTAAGGCCCGGTCAAAGTATTGCAGATATTGGTTCAGGAGGGGGTTATTTTTCTCTGCGATTTGCCAAGATAGTTGGAGAAGAAGGAAGGGTTTATGCAGTTGACACAAAACCAGAATTTTTAGAGTATGTTAAGAATAGTGCCAGAGAAAAAGGACTGGATAACGTTATACCAACGCTTGTATCAGGAGGTAGATTAGATTTACCTGAAAAAAGCTTAGATTTGATATTCATGCGCAATGTCACCCATCACATACCAAATCGAGTAGAGTATTTTAAGAGTCTAAAACGATTTTTAAAACCTGATGGAAGAATTGCTATCGTTGAGTATAAAAAAGGTAAAATTCTCACCTTCCGTAGACTATTTGGACACTACGTTCCTAAGGAAACTATCATTCAAGAAATGGAAAAGGCTGGTTATTTACTGGAAAAGGAATTCAACTTTTTACCAGAACAACATTTCACAATTTATACGGTAAAAAATGAAAGGTAAAGTATAATTTGCAATATTCAAAACATATGAAAGGAGGCAATAAACATAAGTAATAAAACAGAGGCTATAGTTGCCATTTTAGCAGTTTTCTCCGTGTTGCTCTCAGCAATGCTTAACCCAAAAATTTCTGCAGGATTGGCTATTCTTTTCCTTATCATATTGGCTGCATACAAGTTATATCAAAGTAAAACAGAAATGAGGTAGCAAAAATGGAAAAAGACAAGCTGCGAAAAATTGTTGTTATCATGCTCTCAGTAATAGTAACAATAAGTGTGATAGCATATCTCAATACGCTATCGAAACCGGTTTTTGAGAGACCATACTGGATTAGCATCATTACATTACTATTCCTGTATTGGATAATTTTTATCAACTGGTATTCAAAACGTAAGAGAAGATGAGAAGATAAAAATAGCATAAGCTATTATGTCGGGGGTGTGCACAGCGAGTATGCAGCTCACCCAAACCCCTACTGGCTTCGCATATCCGCTGGACGTATGCCAAACAATAAGTTAACAGACAGAATCCGTTTAAGAAGGACTTGGGATTGCTTAACTGATGGGGTTTGAAGTTTTCCTTTCGAGGAAGGCCTCCACCAAGTTTAGCACTTCAGCCTCAAACCTTTCCTCTCTGAAGTAGTGGGCTCTCCACCTCATCTCCTCAGCCTTTCCAGGATTCCAGGCTTTGAGGGCTCTTCTAATTTTTTCCGCAGCCTCCTCAGCCTCCTCATACCTCCACTCTTCGGGGACAAACTCTCTTGGGCCTCCTGAATTGTGGGCTACGGGGATTAGGCCTGCAGCCATCCCCTCCACGATGGAGATGCCAAAGGGCTCGCAGATGGTGGGGTGGAAGAGAACCTTAGCCTTCTCCAAAACGAACTTCTTCACCCTCTCACTGGCTGAGGGAATATAGGTGAACCTGTCCTTCACCCCCCTCTCAGCAAGCCTCCTCAAAATATCCTTGAGGAGACCCTCATACTGGGGGTGGTGGTAGCCTATCAGGATGAAGTGGGCTTCAGGAACCCTCTCGCAGACTTCGGGGAGCATTTGAAGGTTCTTCCTGGGATTGAGGCTTGCAATGGTTACTACGAGGTTCTCCCTAGACTCGCAGCCAGCCTCGTAGAGGTGGACAGGAACTGGCGGGTAAAGAAGCTCAGAAGGCTTCCCCAGAAACCTTCTAATTAACTCCTGCGTGTACTTGGAGTTGGCAATGAAGCAGGCGTTAAGCCTTACCATCCTGTCTAGGGGCGACTCAAGCAGCCTTAAGGCTGAGCCGAGGAGGTTTTCACCAAAGAAAATATTGTCTTTAACGGGTAGGCTTACGTTTCCAGCTGGGGGTTGAACGTATACGAGGTCTGCGTAAACGTAGCTGTCGCTGGTGAAGACGAGGTCGTAGGCTTCCCTGACCAGGTAGGGGTAGAAGGCGAAAAGCAGGTAGGAGAGCTCCTTTGGGAGGGGAGCCCTACAAAGGGGGCTACAGTCGAAGTAGAGGGTTTCCACCTTATATCTGCGTCTCAAAGCCCTAAGGATAACGCCCTCAGCATACCTAGCACCAGTCACACGCCTCCCAGAGAGGGCTGGAAACAGAATTCTGAAAGCCCTATGAAGGGGAGTCTTCAGGGGAGAACGGTGGGGTGTGAAATGGCCTGCCAGCCTTTCAAAGTTAAAATTTGAGGTGCCGGAAGCCAAGGAGGCCTACACCCCCTTCAGCTTCCATAAGTAGGCACCACAAATGATAAGAGAGCGTGAATAATAAAGTTTTCAGGTTTTAAAGTCGCTTAGGGGGGCTTCAGCCACCCCTATAACCCTATCCCCCCCACCATAGTATATGGCAAGCCTACCATTCACCACAGCCTGCCCACAGGAGAAAACCACGTTTGGAGCTACACCCTTACGCTCATATTCTCTTTCAGGTTCGAGAATGGGTTCCTCACACCGGTAAACCACTCTTTCAGGCCTATCCTTGTCTAGGAGAACATAGCCAAGCCTGTAGGTCCAGGTTTTCGCTTCCACCCCATGGTAGATGAGGAGCCAGGAGTCTTCAAGCTCGATGGGTGGGCCTGCCGCTCCAACCTTTGCATCGTCCCAGTATCCTGGCCGAGGCTTCAAAACCTCGTAGTGGTCATACCAGTGGACTCCATCATAGGAGTATGAGAGCCAAATGTTTTCGCTCATCCACATCGGCCTGTGGAGGAGAGCCAGTCTTCCCCTAATGCGCCTGGGGAAGAGTGCTGCATTCCTGTTTTGAACCCCTACGAGGATGGGTAGGAGGAGGCGGTGTCTACTCCACGTCCAACGCTTCCCAGCAAAATCGCTGGGGCTGATAGTGGAGATGGCAATTCTCGCCATGTCCTTCTCCTTTCCAGCGTAGAGCATGTGGAGTTGGCCTTCTAGGAGGGTTAGCCTTGGATCCTCCACTCCATCCACTTCGAACCATTCTTCAGGCTGGAAGATGGGGTGGGGAAGCCTTTCCACCACCCTGTCTAAGCCTTCAATCCTCGCATAGCCAAACCTCGCAATTCCATCCTCACCCTTGGCGGTGTAAACTAGGTGGATTTCATTCTCCAGCTTCACTACTCCAGGATTGCAGACAAGCCTGTTCTCCCACCAGTTCTCAGTAGGCTTCAGGATGGGGTTTCTAGGGCTCCTCCTCAGCCTAACCGTCAAGCCCAAGCCTCCTTTTGAAGAGTCGCTCCCCTAAGGGGGAAAATAAGGTTAACCCCCAGGCTTTGAGAGGTTTTCAGCCTGAAGTCTTGAAGTTCACCCAGCCTCATTTAACGGTTGGATGATAAATTATTCTGCCTATCCCCTGCACGGTTTTCAGGATTAAGGTGAGGAGTAGGGCTTGGAGGCCGAGGTGGAGAGGCCTCCCAAAATATATTCTCGACTCACCCTTAGCGAGGAGGCTCCTATACTGCTCGCAGCCGGAGAAAACGTTTAGGGAGGAACCATACCGGACATTGGTTTTCCAGAGCTTCCTCCAGTCCGGCTCGATGTGGTAGACAGCCTTCCGCACTACGCCTATCCGCTTGGAACGCTTCCAGCATTCATAGTAGAGACTGTCGTGGTCGTAGTGGATAACCTTGGAGATTAGGCTTGGGGGTATGGCGTTGAAAGCCTTCTCGAGGAGGCTTCTCCTAAAGAATCTTGGGACGAAGAAGCCTCTGCCAGGCTCAAGAGCCCAGGGCTCTCCAAGCCTCCGGTTTATTACCTCCTTTGAGGCCTTGTAGAGGGCTGGGATGAAGCCTCTGCAATAGGGCCAGCTCTCCTCCTCGAGGACCAGCATGTCATAGCCCTCCTCAGCCATCCTTACAGCTCTCTCCACGGTGTCGCTTCTTAACACTTGGTCGGCGTCAACCAGCATAATGTAATCGCCCTTAGAGGCTTGGAAGGCTCTCAACCTTGCCTCCAACAATCCGCCGCTGCAAGTTACAAGCCTGACCCCGTATTTTTCAGCTATGCGTCTGCTCCCATCCGTGGAGAGCCCATCTGCTACGATGACCTCAAGGTTTGGGTAGGTTTGCCTGGCTAAGGCTTCGAGGCAGAAGCCTAAGGTTCGCTCCGCATTCCTAGTTGGAATATTGACTGAGACGAGAGGGTTAAACGTCAAGGCTTTCACCCCTAAAACTTAGCTTTTAGCCTAAACTATCCCAGTTCAGAGCCTAAAATAGGAAATTAGGAGGAAATAGATAAAGTTTTAAGCTTTAGGGAGCGAATAGAGCCCAAAATAGGTTTTTCTTTTAGAATAGTCAAAAAGAAAGAGAATTCAGGGTGTTTTGGTCTTCTTTTCAGTCAAAGTCTGCATCACCGTTATTATCGTTGTTGCTGTCTTCCTCTTCCTCCTCTTCTTCTACACTGGGCTCGTAGTATACGTCTCTGTCTTTAGGCTTCTTCTTACGCCAGAATATCAACCTTCCCTTTTCACCTCCCCTTCCACCTATTTAGAGTTTGAGGGCCTCCTCCCTGATGAGGGTGGCATCAAGCGAGGTAACCCTGCCATCCCCATTCATGTCGCAGGCGGGATCCGGCGGTAGAATGCTCACCGCCATTTTTAAGGCCATTAGGGCGTCTACGGCTGTTATTCTTCCGTCCCCGTTAGCGTCGCCCTTGAGACCCTTCACGGTGAAGGTTCCAGGCTTGGTTGAAATGGCTAGGGGCGTATGAGTCTTAAACTCGTTAGCCACTGTTACGTTAGGAGTCAGAACGCAGGTTTCTCCCGGTTTTCCCACAACTTGGAAGTCGATGTAGATGAGGGTTCCATCACCGTTTATCCCCTTGGGGTCGGTGAAGGCAACCTTAACCGTGTTGCCTATGATGTTTGCCTCTAGGAGGCTGCTGGCGGTTAGGGAGCCAGGCCTATACCCAGTAGCCTTCAACACGGCTGGGTTAAAGGTTAGGGAGAAATCCATGTTTCCAAGCTTGTCCGCCCCCTCCACGCATACGGGTATAGATAGGCTTCCACCCTCCTTCCCGTAGTCTTTAACGTAAACTAGGGTTTTGACGGGTTTACCTACCCTCTCAACGGTTACCGTTATAGTGTCTTCAGCTGTTTTACCCGTTGAATCCCTAACGGCTAACGTTATCTGGTGGCTTCCCGGGGAGAGGTTTGAAAGTGTTAGGCTGCTTCCCGTTCCAGGCAGGCCGTTTAAGCTTGAAACCCATTGGAGGCTTGACCCCTCAAGTATTCCATCTTCTAAGTCGTATCCGAAGCCCTCAAGCCGGATTTCCTCCCCCTCCCCATAGGTTTCACCGTTTTCAGGCGTGATTATGCAGGCTGCTGGAGGCTTGTCCTCCACGGTGAAGACGCTGGAGAGAGCTTGCCCTACATTGAAGCCGTCGGTGGCCACCACCCTTAGGAGGCAGCTACTCCCACCGGGAAGCTGGGAGAGATTAAGCGTGTAGGCTTGCTCTTGAAGGTTGACTGCCACCGCCGTCCAGGTTTCCCCATTATCGTTACTGTAGAGGAGGCTGTAGGATAGCTTGTCCCCGTCGGGGTCGCTGGCCTCCCATTCCACCCTGCAGGTTTCACCAAGCGTTTCACCCTTCTCCGGGTGGATTATAGCTATGGTTGGGGGGTTTGGAGACTTTTCAGCCTCCACCAGTATTTCCCCGCCACGTTCTATGGTGACCTTTGATGCAGCCTCCGGGAAGGGTAGGATGAAGGCGAAAACCGTGTCTTCACCCTTCCTTCCGAAGCTTGCACTGTAGAGGGTTTCACCTGAGGGGGAGAGGCAGCGGATGGTGTAGTCTCCTCCCTCCTTCAGTAGGGGGTCTGGTTCACCCTCCACGAGGTACCAGTCTCCAAGCTTAACCCTCCCATCCTTAAAGATTATGCCTGAAACGAAGAGGCCTCGACTGGTGGATGGGTCTAAAAGCCTCTTAAGCAACTCGTTGTAGGCTTCCCTTGAAGCCCAAACCTCATTGCTTGAAGAGGCTAGACCCATGAAGCAGTATATTCCGGCTGCAGGCTGGCCTTTAGCCCAGGGATGGGGGAAAGCCTTCACCCTCTCCTCGCTGCTGTTTAAATCGTAGATTTTTCCCTCCTTAAGTACGAGGCCTTCAACGGGTAAGCCGTATTCTGGGAGTTGCTGATACTGTTCGAGGAAGGGGCCGCAGTAGAGGCCGAAGGTGTGGCCGAGCTCGTGGGCTGCTATCGACTTATATGGCGTCTTATACTTTATGAGGGAGGCTAAACGCTCCGCCAGGCAGAAGGTTACACCCTCCTCACCCTTCCCCCACCACCTATCCGGTAGAACACCTATGCTCCTTACGAGTTTTTTACCGTCTACTTTAGGCGGCTCCTTCCCCTTATATTCTGCTAGCTCATGCATGGTTTTGTTGGCTAGCCATAGGGTTAAGGTGAAGCGTGAAGCCTTAACCCAGAGGGGAGGCACGGCCCAAGCGTATTTCAGGATGAGGCTTGAGGGGGGAAGCGGGTAAACCTGCCTAATGAAGCTGAACTGCCTATAGCAGAAGGCTTGGAAATCCCTTTTAAGCTGGGGGTTCTTCTCAGGGTTGGGCATGTCCATGGCTACAAAGAAAACCCTCAAGGTTTTGGGTATCCACGCCACTTTAACGTTGCTTATAGCTGCCTTAAGCTTCTCGCCTGGTTTAACGTATTCGCCGTGGGGGTCAACTGAAACCCAGAAGGTGTAAACGCCAGGGTTGAGTGTGAAAACAAAGTCTGCGGTGGAGGGAATAGCCCCACTAACCTTTACGATTTTCTCCTGCTGGAGGGCTGAGGGACCAGTGATGGAAAGTTGAACAGCAACCTCTGGAGGGGTGACATCCTTAACCCCCTCAAGGCTTGGGCAGGAAACGTAAACCCTCACACCGATTTTTCTCCCTGCGACGAGCAGGGTTTGGGTGGAAGCTGGAACCTTATGGTCGCCTGGGGGACATGAAAACCTGTCTATTACTTGGACGACGTGAACGGAGACTAGCTTCAGCTCTACGGGTAAGACTTCCACCTTTAGGCTGGTTGAGGCCTTTACTCCATCAGAGGTTTCCGCTGAAACCCTTATCGTCCACCTTCCAGCTTCACCCTCAGGAGCTGGGGGAACCTTGCAGGTTATGGTGAAGCGTCCAGCCTGGTCGGTTTTACCCGTTGCATGGTAGGTTTTACCGGTGGGGCTGACGAGTTTAACCTTCACGGTGGCTCCTATAAGGTTTGGGGGAGGATTACCCTTCCCAGATAGGCTACCCTTCACAGTTATCTTACTCCCAGCTAAGTACTTGGCTTCAGTGGTGGAAGCCTTCACGGTTAAGGTTGGAGGAAGCATAGTCGTCGTAGTTGTGGCCGTCGTAGTGGTAGTGGTGGTCGTGGCTGTTTTAAGGCTTGGACAGGTGAAGCCTTGAGCTTTCTCCCATATTCTAACTGCAATTTGCTTAGCCATTTCTGGGAGGGGGAGGCTTCCCTCAGGCCCCCTCGCCTCCACGGTTAGGATGGCTGTGAAGAGGCATCTTTTCGGGGTGAACATGACGGAGTATAGGTGGGGGAACCATGGGCTCAGCCAGCTTATCTCGTAGAGGCTTCTACCCTCAACCATTACCTCTCCAGTTCCAACTTGGAACTCCCTCACCTTTACACCCCAGTCCTTCACCTCCTCACGTATCTGAGGAGACCAGAGCTCCGCCTTTCCCACCCCAGCCATTCTACCTTTAAACTCGTCTAGGTAAGCCTTCGAATCCTCCATCAGGTAGAAGGCAATCAAGTAAACGGAGACAGTGGGTGCTGTGATTTCTCCCCCTTGAAGCCTTGCAACCGTTTTGATGGAGACCAAATAGCCTGCCGCCGCATTTTTCGGCAAGTCCTCTCCGCCGAGCTCCTTGAACTCCCATTTCACTACCTTGGTGTTGAGGCCTCCAACGTATTGACGGTCTAACTCTTCAATCTCCTGGGGGGTTGGCGCTAGGGATTTCACCTCTTCAGCCAGGGTTTTCGCTTGGGAGGCTGTAGAAGTCAGCGTGAAAACGGAGAGGAGTAGGACTGCCAGGAAAAGGATTGGTGTAAGCCTTTCAGCCAACCTTTTACCCCTCTAACCTTCCATGAAGCCTCCTAGAGAGTCCGAAGCCTACCAGTGTTGCGGTGAAGGTTAGCATTGTTAGGACGAAGAGGGCGGTTGAAATCATCATGACGATTGGTGAGGCTGTCAGCTCTCCTGAAACCATTAGAACCATGCTTGCAAGTAGGGGGATAACCCACAGCCTAAACTGGCGTGGGTTCAGCATTCTCCCCTTAAGCCTTCTAACAGCTTCAAGAATTGCTAGGGCTGGAATGGAGAAGTATACGGCTCCTATGAGGCTGCTGGCAGCCAGCCCAGCCATGACTACGCCTAGCTCGGGATGGAAGGCGAAGGCTGCATGGGTGGCGGAGGCTAAATGTAGTATCCCTATTAGCGGGTATAGGAGAGCCCTCATCAAAGGTCTGACAGCTTGATGGTGGTAGATGAAGCCCGCCACGCTGGGGCTGAAGGAGTAATACCAGGCGTTGAAAACCAGCATGAACTGGCTTCCAGCAAAAGTTTCCATTACGAGATGGTCCCTAAAGCCTCTTAGAAACTGGACTTCGGGTGAGAGTTCAGAGCCGAAGGTTGAGGTTGCGATGATGCAGGCAGGCTTCTCAACGGTGAAGGAGGCTGGAGGGCTTGAAGCCTCCTTATAGTTTTCGCTTCCAGGCCAGCTTGCCTTAACCCTCCAAGAACCCTCAACATCTGGCGAGTAAGTGTAGCTGTAGGAGCCGTCAGGCTTGGAGGTTATCGTCTCCTCAATCTTAGAGCCGTCGGGCTTGGTGAAGGTTAGGGTTATGGCTGCCTCCCTTCCAGGGGTTAGGAGGCCTGAAACCGTAACGGTTTCGCCCACCTTAAGCTTTAATGGTGAAACCGTGCAGGAGAGACTGCTTGCAGCCCTCTCAGCCTTAACCCTAAAGCTTCCACTCTCAACGTTTAAAAGCTTGTCCACGAAGGTGTCCGCATCATTCGCCTCAACACTTTTAAGGTTCAGCCCGCTCAGGCTGCCAGCAGCCCCAACCACCTTAAACTTCACCACAGCAACACTTCCAGAACCCGTGAAGCCTTCCAGATCGTTAATGAGAATTTTGACCAGGCCGGGTTTGGCATTATATTCGACAATGCTTTTCTGGGTTAGGGTTCCCCGCTTCACGTCTTCAAGGGCCAGCACGGAAGGATCAAACTCAAGCGTGATATCCATGCTTCCCACGTTTTCAGCCTCGGAAACCTTTATGGGCACGTCGACCGTTTCACCTTGCCTGCCCGTGTAGTCTCCAATGCTCACCTCCATTCCAGCCGCCATGCAGGATGGGAGAGGTGAAAGGATGAGGGCTAGGAGGAGGAAGAGTAAAACTGCTCTGGCCTTCACTTTTCAGCGCCTCCTACATGGTTAGGGCTTTCTCCCTGATGATGGTGGCGTCCAGCGAGGTAACCCTGCCATCCCCATTCATGTCGCAGACGAAGTCTACTGGTATTTTTTCAACTGCCATTTTTAGGGCCATCAAGGCGTCTACGGCTGTTATTCTCCCATCCCCATTAGCATCTCCTTGAAGACCCTTCACGGTGAAGTTTCCAGGCTTGGTTGAAATGGCTAGGGGCGTATGAGTCTTAAACTCGTTAGCCACGGTGATGGTTGGCGTTATAGTGCAGCTAGCTCCGGTTTTCCCCACCACCTCAAAGTCGATGTAGATGAGGGTTCCATCACCGTTTATCCCCTTAGGGTCGGTGAAGGCGACGCTAACCATGCCGTCGGCGATTCTTGCCTCTAGGAGGCTGCTGGCGGTTAGGGAGCCAGGCCTATACCCGGTAGCCTTCAACACGGACCCATCGTAGGCCACCTTAAAGTCCATGTTTCCAATTTTCTCCGCCCTACTCACGTAGACGGGTATGGAGATTACGCTTCCACCTGGCTTCCCATAATCCTTTACGTAGACTAGGGTTTCGGTTTTCTTGCCCTGAGGTTTGGTGGTTACGGCTTGCTTTGGGTTTACCGTTAGGGTTATCTTGCCCGTCTGGGTTATGCTACCGCTTTTCCCCTCAACGGTTAGGTTGTAGGTTCCAGTTGGAGTGGTTTCCACGGTTTCAACGGTGAGCGTGGATCTGCCCGTATGGGTCAGGGTTTGAGGAGTGAAGCTACATGTGGCTCCTACTGGAAGCCCCTTAAGGGTTAAGGTTACGGGGAGCATGAAACCTTCGAGGAAGGTTACGTCAACCTTAAAGACTGCTGTTTCACCCTGGCTTACTACGGCCTCCACCGGCTGGATGGAAAGCTCGAAGTTTAAGGTTGGCGTAGGCGGCTTCACGATGTAGACCTTTACGTTGTCCCAGTACTGGTCTTGGGGCGTGTAGAGGTATAAGCCTATTTTACCCGTTGGGAACTCTCCGGTTTTTAGGGTTGTTTTAAGCTCCCCGTTCACGTAGGCCTTGAATTCGCCGTCTTCTGCCACTAGTTTCACGTGGAGGTTTTCTCCGGGCTGGTGGCCTAGGGCTACACTCTCTAGGACGTATCCCCAGTTTCCATTCTTCCTCACATGCCAGTAGATGGAGTTATTGTTTGGCTTGACTATTAGCGCAATAGCGTTGTCCTGGTCTTGAGCCCTGACGAGGAGGCCTCCATCCCGCGCATGGATGAAGTCAGCTTCCACCACGTAGTCTTTCCAGTAGGGCTCGCCTGCCAGCGAAAACCTGAAAACCCCTAGGGTGGCCGTGTACATTCCGTTCACCACCTTCCACCCTCCAGTTTCACCCCCGAAGGCTTGGGCTTCACCATCGTTGAAGTCTTCCTCCAGAAGGATGGAAACCTGGGGTGGCGTAGTCGTGGTTGTCGTCGTGGTGGAGGCATCCTCATCTATGGGTGTTACGGTAATGTAGTCTATGAAGACTTGCTCCCAGAGCCAGTCGTGGCTTCCTCCAGCCGACATTGCGATAAGAATGTTCACGTTCTTATGGGCATACTTGCTGAGGTTGTAGGATAGGTCAACCCAGCCTTCACTTCCGCTTACCACCCTATCCTTGACGAGGTATTCACCGTTCACCAGGATGCTTAAAACCCAGTCTGCCCCTTCAATATCGGCTGCGGCAACCCCAAGCTTTAAAACCGGATTATCGGCCTCAAGTTTTAGGCTTCTACTCAAGGTAGCTGATTCGGTGACGTTGATGGGGTGTAGGGCGAGGATTCCCATTCTCCCCTGAGGAATAGGTGCACCCCACTTCGCCGCTTCAGACTTCTCATGCCATTCGATCCAGCTGGCTGAGGGCTCCTCCGCTGTCCATAAGCCCACCCAAGGCTCCGAGGGCTGACCCTCCACCTGCACTATTGGATGTAGAGCCCAGGCCGTTAAAGCCGCCGAAAAAACGGAGAAAACCAGCACGGTTAAAAGGAGTAGAGGATATAGCTTCTGGAACAACCATCACATCTTCTTTTCTTAAAAATACGAGGCTGAAATATTTAAAATTTTTTGGGTAAATGGGGAAACAATAGTATATCTTTCCATTTTGGTAGGAAAGACTTAATTTTACGTTTAAATTGTAAGGAAGACCTTTCAACTTGAAGGTTTTTACTTGAATAAGGTTCTCCTACAACTTTTAAGAACATCCCTTGAATCGTTCGTTCTTCTTAAGAGAAATAGGGGAAGAGGGTTTGAAGTATTAAAGCCTCACTCCTGTTAGTACCTGCACTAGGAGGCCTGTAAGGAAGACGATGTAGAAGATGGTTCCAATGATTAGGATTAGCGTGGTGACGGGGTTCGGCCTCAACTCTCTGGGCATGAGCTTGTAGTTTACGATTATTTGGAGTGGGAAGACCATGACTAGGGCGAAGAGGCCTAGGTTTGCCCCTATGGCTGCAAGCTCGTAGGGCTTTGCGAGGCCGAAGCCTATCATGCCAATCAGCAAAACCATGGCTACAGCGAAGAGGATGTATAGGACGGTGTAGTATAGTTTGCGTGGGTCGTCGCCGAAGATTCTCCTAGCCCTCTCACTTGAAATCCAGAAGTTGTCCGTGATTATCCTTGAAACACCATCCATTAGGCCGAACTGAGTTCCGAAGAGCATGAAGAAGCCTCCAAAGAGGATTATGGGCCAGGCTATGGGGCCAATGATGCTTGCGAGAGCTTCAGCCTGAACGGCTGCAACCTTGAAGCCCATGGGCTTAAGCCCTTTTGGAGCGAGAATCCCATAGGCGAGAACACTGGTCATCAGCACGGTTATGAAGGTTATGAGGGACATTACAATCCAGCTGTCAATCCTCACGGTTTTAAGCCAGCCCTTCCACCTTCTAAGGTTCTCCTCATCCAGCTTGAAGGGAACCTCCTTAGTGGCTATTTTAACTTTTTTGCCTCCTATTAGGGCTGAGATGAAGCCTGTTTTGCTTCCCATACCCCAGCCCTTATCCCTAGCGTAGCTTGAAAGTATGAGGTTGAAGCCGAAGCCTGCTGGCAGGTAGGCTATGGCGGCTGCAATGATGAACCAGTTGCCTCCCCTTGGAAAGCCTGGGGTGAAGAAGCCCTTGCAAACGTCAAGCCAGGCGCTTCCCGGAGCGCCAATGGCAACGCTTACAGCCACTAGTACAATAACCAGAATTACGATGGGCCACATGATAAGCTCAAGCGTTCTCTCAATCTTCACTCCAATGTGGAGGATGACCAGGCAAAGCACCAGTAGGATTGCACCCCAAGCCAGAACTAGCATGCTGTCTCCCGGACCTGGGAGCCTTCCAAGCTGTAGGGCTGCGATGGCGGTGGCGGAGGCTGCAGCCCAGCCAGGCCACATTACCGGGATGAAGAGGAGAAGCGTCCAGGCCCAAGCCCAAGCTAGAGGCTTGCCAAGCTTCATGTAGGCTTGATGGATAGGCTGCCCGCAGTAAATCGTGTACTTCATGGATTCTGAGCCTAGTACGGCTTGGACGATGCAGCCTATGAGGGCTGTCCACATGAGCATTGGCCCGTAGATTACCACCATGGCAGGGAAGAGGAACCATTCACCCGCCCCAATGGAGAGGGAGGCTAGGATTATTCCCGGACCAATAGCCTTTAAGTGGGCTTTAAGCCCCACAGGCGGTGGAGGAAGCTCACCCTCAGCTTTTTCCTGAGGCAAGCCGCACCCTCCAAAAACGGAAATTGATATTCAAAAGCTAATATTTAAAAGCTTCCCTCAGAATTCTGCTTAAAGCCTCCCGGCCCTGCGTTAGGAAAAATTTTAAGGAGCGTATTTGATGGGGAGCCTATACTTCTCCTTTGACTTATAGACTATTGTGAGGCTGTCCTTATCCGCCTGAATGCTTTCCACGGCTTGGGAGAAAATCCACCATAATCGGGCTTGGCTTGAAGCTGTTTTAGGGAGGCTCCCCCAATCCTCAGTCAGCCTAACACGCCTTAGAATGTAGGATTTGAGGAGGCTGCTCCCTGAAACTAGGAGGAAAACCATGCCTGAGGCTAGGAAGTCCCTAACCTGACTTTCCGACGTGAAAACGCTTTTATGCTCTGTTAGAAGCCACCTCTCAAACTCGCTTCGGCTAACCTTAATCTCAGGCATATGGGAAAGTAGGTTAAGCCTTGCTTTAAGCCTTCTGAAAAGACTTGGAGCGCCGTGCAGAGGTTTTCCGCCTGGTGTGGCTCCCTGACCCGGCATCTCGGGCTGTTGGGAGTGGCGGGCTGAACGCCTCGACCCGGAAAGGGTCTTGGCGCTTACACCCCCACCCCATCAACCGGGTCTTCTACCCGGGCCCTCGTCTGCGGCTTGCCCCCCGTTGCCGGGAAGGCTGGCCGCAGAGTGGCCGCCTATTTTCGGGAGGGGCTTCGGGCTTAGAT
>Ga0180302_10000680_pt1 | contig 15418 bp, 17 predicted proteins | sample GuaBasSediGuay17_FD_121794 | JGI IMG/M metagenome (GOLD analysis project Ga0180302, IMG submission 121794) | Subseafloor sediment microbial communities from Guaymas Basin, Gulf of California, Mexico - Guay17, Core 4571-4, 12-15 cm | ecosystem: Environmental > Aquatic > Marine > Hydrothermal... | reverse complement strand
GGCATGATGATTGGAGCTGCTAGCTGGGGCTTCCTAGCAGACCTCCTAGGGAGGAAGCGTGCTCTCGAGCTAACCATACTCGTCTACACTGTTTTCACAGGGCTAGCTGCAGTATCGTGGAGCTGGCAGTCTCTAGTAGCCTTCAGAGTAGCTACAGGCCTAGGGCTAGGAGGCTGCATACCACTCTGCTTCGTCTACCTCTCAGAGTTCATCCCAGCCTCACATCGAGGCAGGTTCCTAGTGCTGCTAGATGCATTCTGGGCTATAGGCTGGATCCTAGCTGCCCTCCTAGGCTACCTCATAATTCCTAAGCTGGGATGGAGGTACTACTTCATAGCTGGAGCAGCTCCAATCCTAGCTTTACTCCCAGTCCACCTGTACCTGCCTAGGTCAGTCAGGTTCCTGGAGGAGAAGGGGCTGGCAGATGAAGCTCTGAGAGAGCTTCAGGGAGTATACAGGAGAGCAGGCCTCACCCCAAGGGGAGCTGAGCCCCCAGCTAAGGGAGCTGAAAGGAAGCCAGCTGAGAGGCCAGCGAGGGTTCCAGTCAGAGAGCTCTGGTCCAGGGAGTACAGGAGGAGGACTGTGTTCGCCTGGGCTCTGTGGTTCTGCATGGTCTACGGCTACTATAGCCTGTTCCTCTGGATAGTCAAGTTCATGGCTGGAATGGGATACCCAGTCCCCAAAGCCATGTACTATGCTCTAGTCACCTCACTAGCCCAGCTGCCAGGCTACTTCACAGCAGCATACCTCGTAGACGTAGCAGGCAGGAAGCCCACCCTGACAGCGTTCCTCCTAGCGACAGCAGCCTCAACAGCAGGCTTCTCAACAGCAAAAACCCCACTGGAGCTAGTAGCATGGCTCTCCGCAGTAAGCTTCTTCTGCCTTGGAGCATGGGGCATAGTCATGACATACACAGCAGAAGTCTACCCGACAAGGGTCAGAGGAACAGGATATGGGGCAGCATCAGGATTCGGGAGGACAGCTGGCCTAATAGGCCCAACACTAGTAGGCCTAGTAGTGGAAGCATACGGGATACAGGCAGCAACCCTAGCGACAGCGGTAGTCTTCCTGATAGCAGCACTAGACGTAGCTGCCCTCGGAATAGAGACAAAGGGGCTGACTCTAGAGCAGATATCAAGGTAACAGCTATCCTAACACTCTTTTGCAGAAGCCAGCACCCTCTTGCTGCGCGCACTTATTCTCAAGGAAAGAGAGCCTGCTGTCAATCTCCTTAGCTCGCCTTCAGTCCTCCTAATCTCATATCTGACGTCGTTCGCGGCTCTCTGGCGCAAGGAAGAGCTTAGCCTGAGAGCTGCAGCCCCCTTCCTTAACCCTGCATCATGGACAGTAAGAGCCTCACCTACATCTGTCTTCCCTGTCGACTCAAGTTGGCAGAGTATAACACTGTGATAGGCTTCCTAACAGCACTGCTTTTATCTGGCTGACAGCTCTCTGATGGTGGTGTCGTGGTTGGCTATTAGGGCTGTGATATTCGACTTGATGGGGACTTTGGCGTACAGGAAGAGGAGGATCGGGTTCAAGAGGCTTAGTGAGCTCTTGAGGAACATGGGCTACGACGTGTACCACCAGGAGCTTGAGGCAGCCTACAGGTATGTCCTCTTCATCGACTACCCTAAGCTTAGGCTTGAGAGCCCAGAGGTATTCTACAGGCAGCTGATGCTCAGGCTGGGGTACCAGCCTCCTAGCCGCCATATTGAGGTTATAGCTGAGAGGTTTGAGGAAGCTGAGGAGCTGGCACCATACCCTGATGCAGAGGAGGCTGTAAGGCAAGTGCACCTCAGGTACAAGACCGCCTTAGCCACGACGATACCGAGGTTCAGGTTCCAGAAGCCCTTGAGCAGAGTGCTCAGGTACATAGACCACGTGGTCAATGGAGCTGAAGCTGGTGTAGCCAAACCTAACCCAAAGATGTTCCTAGAGTGCTTAAGGAGGCTGGGCGTCAGCCCAGGTGAGGCTGTGATGGTGGGAGACAGCCCAGACTTAGATGTTGATGTACCCTACTCGCTGGGGATCAAATGCGTCCTCTTAGACAGAGGCCAGGGGGTGGTGTGCGCGAAGGTCGAGGCAGCAATAGCGTCGCTAAAGGAGCTGCCGCATGTTCTAGCACAGCTACAGCCGAGTTGAGAAGCTAGCAGCCTTAAGCAGCGCTCTGCCACCTGCTGCAGCCCACAGTCTGTGCTCTCTAGTAGGTAAGTTTAAATACTACTAGGGGCTCGTCAGCCTTGAAGGTGGTTTATTGGAGGCTAAAGCCAAGGTTACCAGGAACTACCAGGTGACTATTCCTCTTGAAGTCCGATCCAGGCTTGGCATCGAAGTCGGGTCTTATGTAAGGTTTGTAGTAGATGAGAAGACTGGCAGGGTGTACTTGGAGAAGGCCGCTAGTAGGAGGAAGAGGCTAAGGCTTGGCTTAAAGCTCACTCCTGAGGAGATAGAGAAGATAATGGAGAGAGGTATGAGAGAGTGCATGAAGTGAGGAAGGCAGTCATAGACACCAACATCATAGTATACGACCTCTTCGAGGACTCAGCTTTCCACGACGAGGCAGCTGACATGCTAGATCAGCTTGCCAAGTGGATTATACCCTCCATCGTCGTGCATGAGCTGGTGTGGTTCCTCAAGGGGCTGAACTTGAAGGCTGAAGACGCCTACGAGGCTGTGAGGCAGTATGTGCTCCACGAGAAGGCTGTGCTCAGGCCTGTATCCACATCCGACATAGAGCGCTCTCTCACAGCCATAGTGCAGGAGAAGCTCTCCCTAGCGAGGTACAATGACAAGCTGATACTGAGTGTTGCAGCGGAGGAGGGCGCACCCATAGCTTCATTTGATAAGAAGCTCCGCAAGCAGGCTTCAGCTGCTGGGTTACCCGTGCTCCCAGCTGCATACCCAGCTTAGCAAGGCAGCTGAAGCTGCTCTCTGCTGCGACCAGAGCATCTCCTCATGCGCGCAGCTGTCTCCAGCAAAGCAGCTTCCAGGATGCTGCTAGCTCAGCTGCCTTCACAGCGGGTGGAAGCTTTTAATTGAGGAAGCTAGGTGTAGCTGGGGGTCCTGTTGAGGTATCTTGAGGCTGCTAGAGAGCTTGCTGAAAGCTGTGAGAGGTGCCTTAGGGAAGGTGACACGAGGCTTGCTGCTGTCGCTGCAGCACTCTCTATATCAGCGTCAGCTAGAGAAGCTCTGCTTAAGGCAGGAGCCTCTGAGGAGGACTTGAGGTACGCCTTCACCCTAAACCTGCCTGCTATACTAGACCAGTGGGGTGTTAAGCTGAGCCAGGAGCTGAAGTCCAGGACAATAAGGGCTCTAGAGCTCGAGAGGAGGGTCTACACTGAAGGCTACAAGCCTACTAGAGAGGAGGCTGAGGAAGCTCTGGCTGCAGCTAAAGCCCTACTCGAGGCTGTAGGTGAGTAGGTTGAGCATCCACACCGAGGCCACACTAGACCTCATAGGGAGCTCGAGGAGAGCTCTAGAGGCAGGAGACCCCTGGGCATCCACGCTAGCATCCTACTTAGCTCTGCAGCATGCCCTGAAGGCTGCCCTAGCTAGGTCGGGAGCTGACCTAGAGGACATCGAGTACGCTCCACCAGCTGAGCTCACCCAGCTGGCGTCAGAGTGGAGCTTGCTACCAGAGGAAAGCCTGAGGCACCTAGGCAGCTTGCTTGAAAGCCTCAGCAGGGTGTACAGGCTAGAGCACAAGCCATCCATGGAGGAGGCTGAGGAAGCTCTGAAGGCAGCTGAAGAGCTCCTGAGGAAGCTGCTGGAGTCCTCCTAGAGCTCCTGGCTGGATCCACCATGTTGTGCTGCCATCAAGGTGCTACGCAGCCTCCCTGGGCTGCTTCTCCTCTCTTCTGGCTCTTGCTTCAACCAGGGTGTCTAGGTACTCCTTGAAGAAGAACCATGCTGTGAACACTCCTATCGAGAGGCCTATGCCTATTGACAGCCCTGTCACCAGCGCTCCCTTGACCTCCTTTGATAGGGTTGTTACATCTACTATGAGCGCTGTGGAGAGGAGGAGCAGGATGAACATTATGTAGCTTCTGAGCTTCGCCTCCACCCTGATCTTCTCCACTATGCTGTTGAATGCTACGAAGATGAATATGAGCATCAAGGCGACGCTTATGAGCCTTGTGCCATAGCCTAGCACGCTCTCCACCACCTGCATCTGGGCTTGGGTGAGGAACATTGAGAGGACGCTGTAGACTGCTACGAGAGCTATGCCTATGTCAGCTAAGGCTATGAGGAGCCTCTCACTTGAGAAGGGGAGCTCTATCCCAGTGTACTGCTTTATAAGCTGGTCTACCTCAGCGAACTTGAGGAGCTTCGAGAGCAAGGTGTTCACAGCCTTGATAGCTATCAGAGCTGCAGTCAACACCAGCACTGACAGAGCTACCTTCGGCAGCAGCTGAACTATGTCCCTAGCTATCTGCCTCAGGATCTCTACTATAGGCTGAAGCTGAGGCTGCATGCTCCCCCCTTAGCCTACCTGATGCTGCTTATAAGGCTAGCTTAGAGATGCTGCTATCAGGTACATGATCCTTATCACAGTGTAGAGGAGGAGCAGAGCTAAGGCGGCAGCTGACAGCTTCACCAACAGCAGTATGCTCTCCCTTGTGAAAGCGAGCGCTACAGTGTAGCCTTGGACTCCACTCCAGTAGAGCAGTGAAGCATACACTCTGGCTGTAGACGGCTTGAACATGCTCACCTCAGGTATGGCAGCTAAGGCTAGGGCAACTGAGCCAAGCCTCAGTGCAGCTGAGGCTCCGAGGACGAGGTGGTAGCTTCCGCCAGCCTCTAGCCCAATTAAGCTGGCTGCAAGCTGCGAGGCCTGCATCAGGACCACAGTTAAGGCTGCTGCCTTAGCTGAACCCAGCCTCCTCCTGTATGTTGCGAAGAGGAAGACCCCTAGGAAGCTTGCTCCAGTGAATGAGAAGCTTGTGAGCAAGGTCATCGGTAGGTGTGCTAGTGGGTTCCTGACCGCCAGGACTAAGACCGGGGTGAGAGCTGATAGCAGCAGAGAGTACCTGTAAGACCTGATCCTCCTCCCAACCCAGTAGAATGAAGCTGGTATGGTCGCTAGGGCAGCTACCAGGTACCTAGCTGAGGCGATGTAGTCTGCTGCCCCCAGCTCAGACACCAGGTAGGGTGTCCAAGCTAGCCCAAGGAGGTTGGATGAGAGGAGGAAGGCGAACATGAAGAGGGATGAGGAGAAGACGAGCTCCTCACCACCCTGCTCCTCCGACGCCTCCCTCCTGCATGGAGGCCTGTGGAAGAGGAGTACAAGCGAGGACGGGAGCCCAAGTATGCTGCCCAGCGTGAAGAGAGCCCAGTACCTCCCCCAGCCCTCCAGCAGAGCTAGAAGCCCTGTGCTAGCTGCTAGCCCAGCTATCGTGGCCAAGTTGCCGAGTACAGTCCTACTGCTAGTCACCTTCATCACCTCACTCTCGCTCTCGTACTCGTAGACCAGAGAAGCCACGCAAGCTGAGCCAGCTGTGTAGAGGACTGAGTCAGCTGTATAAGCCAGCGTGAGCTGCCCTGGAGTCTCAAGGTACGGGGCCAGGAGCCATATAGCCTTCTCAGCCCCCAGGAGGAGGGCTGCCAGCCTGCTTGAGGAGCATGGCCTCCAGTACAGCTGGAGAGCTGCTAGAGCTGAGGCAGCTGAGGGGAGCAAGACGACATAAGAGACCTCCCTAAGCCCATAGCCTAGCCAAGCCAAGTAAACTATGAATATGCTCCTCGTCATCGCCACGGAGAGGTTCGTGAAGAAGCTTTCAGCTGCAAGCACATACTTCAAGGGCTCACCTCGAGCAGTACCACTCAAAGAAGTCCTTCCTAGCCAGCTCAGCTGCCTCAGCTCTGACCCTGCTAGGAGAGGTGTCAGGTGCACGGGTGCACTCAACCCTGATCCACCAGCCTCCCTCCTCACTTGAGCTGGCAACGTACTCTATGACAGCTGGAGCCTCAACCCCAGTATATGGGTCTACCACACCCCTATACACCCTAACCCTAGGCCTGTCACCTCCAGCGAGCTCAACCCTCTGGACCATGATGCTACTCGAGTACTTCTCAACCAGAAACCTGTGCAAGCTCCTAGCTAGCCTGGGATCGAGCTTAACTGGAAGCCTATGTACCTCCCCCTCACCAACCTCCCTGGGAACCCACCTCCTGACAAGAGAGGGCGTGACAGACCTGGAGAGCGCAGCAGAGGGGTAGAGGGAGGCAGCCAAAGCGACAGCAGCACAGAGGAAGCACCCCTCAGCAGCCAGCAGCCCAGCTTCAAGCCAGCTTACAGGCTGAAGCCCAGCTAAGAGCAGTGCAGCCAGCAGCCCGCCTAGAGCCCCCCCAGCCATAGCCTGAGGAACAGCCTCAGCCAGGTAGAGGCCAGCTATAGCAGATGGGCTGCCGCCCACAGCACTTAGGACAGCAACCTCCCTCCTCCTCTGCTCCAGAGCCTGGAGCTCGCCAGAAGCAACGACCATGAGCCCCACCACAAGAGGAATGAGGCCAGCTGAGCCAGCTCTAGACGCAGAAAGAGACCCCGCTGCAGCCATAGCATAGCTAACCAGCATGGGAGCCCTAGCCCTGAGAGCAGCCCCCCTCAAGCCGAGCTCAAAGGCCTTCTCAACCAGCGTAAAGAACCTGACGCCAAAGCCCACCCCACTCCCACCACTAGCCCTATAGAGGGAGAGCTGAAAGTACAGGAGGCAAAAAGCCATGGACAAGGCCACAACCAAGGGAGATAGCTCCGCAATAGAGACGAAGACCTCGCTTAAGCTGGGGGCTCTCAGCTTAAGCCTGACCTCCACCACCAGGTGGGAGCCAGCCTCAACCCTAACCTCTCTAACCCCCTCTTCAACCAGCAGGACAAGGCTTCTGCGAGCTCTGATGGTGTACTCCCCTGGCTTAAGGTAGAACACAGCTGGGCTCCTCCTAGCTGGAGCACCAGACCCCTCAACCAAGACCTCAGCTCCACCAGCGTAGACCTCAACCACACCGTACCCGCACATCCTCTCAGCAGCCCACTCAGGCAGCCTAGGGCACCAGGAAAGCCAGCACACAGCTAAGGCAGCAACCCTGCCAGCTAGCTCAAGAGCTCTCACATCAATGTACTCAGGCAAGTCATCTCTATGGTAGTGGGGGTTCAGCACACGCTCATGAACCAAGACAGCTGGGACACCAGCTTGAGCAAAGGAGGCGAAGTCAGACCTCCCTGTAGCAGACCAGGTCAGGGGAGGCCTGTACCCAAGGTACCTCTCACTCAAGTCAGCTATAAGCTCAGCCAAGGCCATAGAAGCCCTGTCACCAGGGGAGAGAGGGTTCAAGGCAGGTGGAGCATACCCGACCATATCCAGGTCTACGACAGCAACGCATGTAGCAGCATAGTAGTCAAGCCACTTCTCAACATGCTTCCTAGAGCCAACAAGCCCAAGCTCCTCACAGTCAAACAAGATGAACACGATGGTTCTGCCAGCTCCAATAGAGGAGAAGACCTCAGCAAGCTCAAGTACAACAGCCACCCCACTGGCATCGTCATCAGCCCCATAGTTCCCCACGCTATCAAGGTGAGCACACACGACAACAGTCTCATTCCTCCTCCAACACCCCTCCAAAACACCAACCACATTGCACCCATAAACCACTCTAGGCCTCCTAGCAGGCTGAGCAGAAAACCTCCCTCCACCAGCCAAAGCCTGAAACTCCTCCAGCCTAACCTCAAGCCCAGCTGCCCTAAGCCTCTCTACAACATACCTCCTAGCAGCCTCAAGCCCACTAGAGCCAGCACCCCTCCTCCAGCCAGCTAAATCCCTCAAGGTAGACAGGAGCTCCTCCCCCCTCACCAGAGAGGCAGCAGCCTCAAGGCGAGGAGCACCACTCAAAGCAGGCTCAACAGCAGAGCCCACAGCCACCAGCAACACTACAAGCCACATACCAGCAAGCCACCCACCCCCAGCTAATAAAGGATACCTTGAGCGGCAGCAAGCTGCTAGCAGCGCTACATGGCCTCTAGCATACAGCTTAGAGATGGCCAGCTCAAACGAGGTGAAGCGCTGCTTACATCAGGATGGTGGCAATAGGATAAAGCCTTAGCTTAGGCTATGGTCTTGCAGCAGCTAGGATGCATCTAGGCTGGGCTTAAGGCTGCTCATGAGCTGAATGTGGAGGCTGGCATGCACACAGCTACCCTAGCCAGTACGCAGCGCATGGAGAGGCAGCTGAGAGCAGGCAGGTGGTGCTGTTGGGCGAGTAGGCTGTACTCATGGTGGGAGGGCTTTCGGCCTGGGTGCTTCCGGGCTGAAGGCGACCAGCTTCACTCCACTGTCATCTACCATGATTGCTGTCTTCTCTGAGTGCGGTATTATCCTGGGCAGCTTCCTCCATGAGCCTGTGTTAGCTACCCTCCAGCTGGGGTCTATTCCAGCTAGGTGGCTGTGGCCGAATATGACCCACCAGCTGTCTGGGACTTTGCAGAGCTTCCTCCAGAGCTTCTCCAGCGGGAGCTCTAGTCCCAGCTTCCCTAGCGTGTAGGAGATGGCGAGCGCTAGCGGACCTACTTTACATGCTGTCTCACCGTGGTGGGCTACTATGACTGTGCTGCCCACCTTGAATATGCCAGTACGCCCTACCACATGGAGCTTGCCATAGGAGCCAGGCTGCATCTCTGGGTCGTGGAGCATGCTGGTGACCCAGTAGACCTCGTAGCCTCTGAGGCCAGCCTCAGAGAGCAGAGCCTCTAAGCTGCAGTTGAGCTTGCCATAGAAGTAGCTTTCCTCGTCTACTAGGTCCCCTACCACGATGACTGCACTGGGCTTGATTTCCTCTAGTGCCTGCTTTAGCTCAGGTATGAAGTCTCCGCCAACATGTAGGTCTGAGACGAGGGCTACTGGAGGCTTAAGCTCGTAGGCTTCTGCCCCTCTGAGGGGGTTGGCCCAGCTGGCTGCTGGAGCCAGGAGAGCTGGTGTGTTGTATGCGAGAAGCCCAGCTAGGAGAGCTAGCGCAGCTGCTAAGTGCAGCTTGCTTAAGGCTGGTAGCAGCGAGGTGAGCAAGCTAACCCCTCAGGGCTTATACCTCACCTTGAACCTGCATACCTCATTACCCTTAGCCTTGCAGTCTACTTCCTCAACTACAGCTGTGCCTCCTAATGCTGCTTCAGTTGCTCCAGCTATTGCCCCAGAGTAGTAGAAGCAGACTGGCTTGCTGTACTTCCCCTCAAGCCCCCAGCAGTAGGCGCATGTCCTGTTGACCACCACAGCTGTATCCTCCCTTACCTCCTCGAGCTCTATTTTGTCAGCTGAGACTGCTGTAGCCCCCTTCACGAAGAAGTACATGAAGTCCTTGAAGGTGAGTGGGGGCTTGCTCATCTTCCAGACTATGTGCTCAAACTCCTCCTCCATCTTCCTGCCCATCTGGTAGCCTAAGGCATACAGGTACCCCTCTTTCTCCTCCTCTTTGAGGGGTAGGGTCTCGTAGAGCATTGGGTAGAGTGCTCTGAGGGCTCTAGCTGGAACCACGTCCTCTGTTATGGCTACCCTGAGGGCTTTGGTTACTAGGCTTGCCTTAAGCTTGTCTACCCGGCTCACACCGACCCCAGCCCTAGGTGGTCAAGCTTAAATTTCTCATCTACCCTACTGCTAGGGGTTCTGTTGGGGGAGCATGCCAGCAGCCCGAAGGCGCTAGCGTCATTCGAGTACGAGTTCACAGACCTCCTGGAGTCCAAGGGGGCTGAGGAAGCCTTAGCTTACGCTAGGGCTGTGGCTGAAGGCTACAGGAGCAGCGGCCTCTCAAGCGAGCTCCCAGCTCTCTGGGCTACTGTAGCTAGAGCGCTCAGGGAGAGGGGCTACGCCTACCTAGCTGTGGAGGTGCTCAAGGAGGCCTTAGAGGAGGCTGAGGAGGACGCGTGGCTCTTGCAGCAGGAGCTTGCAGCCAGCTTAGCTCAAGCTGGAGAGGAAGAGGAGGCTGTAGACTACTATGCAATGGCAGTAAGCCAGAGAGGCAGGCTTGTAGGGCTCCCTCCAGAAGACTACTCTAGGATAGGTGCTGCCCTCGAGTCAGCTGGCATGCTAGATGAAGCCCTGAGAGAGTACAAGAGGTCTCTAGCAGAGGGCTTCTACACCCTGAGCGAGGAGGAGCTTGCCTGCAGGTACATGGACATAGCGCGAGTCCTAGTGAGCATGGGTGAGGACGAGGAGGCCCTATGGAACCTGGAGGAGGCCTTAGGTGCCCTGCTGAAGGGTGGGGTGTACGATAGGGCAGCTGAGGTCAGCCTCCAGATGGCCACCATACTCCACAGGATAGGCCTGCTGGAGGATGCAGAGCGCTTCTACAAGTCCACGATAAGGCTCTCACCAGGATCCCAGGCGTCATCCAGGGCCTACCTGGGGCTCGCCAGGGTCTTAGCTGAGCTGGGTAGAGCAGGTGAGCTGAGAAGCCTGCTAGAGGAGGCTCTCTCAGCTGAGCTTGATGAAGATGACAGGCGTGAGCTTGAAGCCATGTGGAGGAGGTATGTGGGCGTCTAGCTCTTCCCCAGGGCCCTCTCAAGCCTCCTAGCGAGCAGCCTGACCTCAGCTCTGAAGACATCGCTCACCACTATGTCACCGAATATGCAGAGGATGAACTCGTCTCCAACCACCCTGAAGTAGAGGGTTCCGCCTTCGCAGAAGACAGCTGCATCGATGGGCTCGCCTGCGCCAGTTATCTCAGAAGCCCTCCTTGCAGTGGATAGGACCACTGAGGAGGCAGCTGATATGCTGGGTGCGTCAGCCACCTCGCCTACGCTAGCGTACTCGAGCCCATCCCAGGTAGCTAGGACTACACCTCGCACTCCAGGCGATGTGCTGATGAACCTTCTCATCGCATCCACTACAGAGCTCAAGGCTACCCTAAGCCCCTCTCACTGGCGCCTTTAAACTGCTACTTTATCCAGACTCTCCTGCCTTCCTCTATGTACACGAGCCTAGCAGCTGACTTAGCTACCAGGTCTCCCATCCTCTCGAGGTGCTTTGCGACGAACAGGAGGTCTATGGCGTCATCTATCCTGTGTGGTATCCTGACCATGTAGCCTACGAGCTCGTTGTAAGTCTGGCTGTAGAGGAGGTCTATCTCGTCGTCTCTAGCCTTAAGCTCCATCTCAAGCATCGAGGTGTCTCCTGTCCTTATGCTCTCCTCGTTTATCTCAAGCATCTCGATGACCAGCTTGCCCATTCTCGGCACGTCTATCAGGGGCTTGAGCAGAGGTTTATCTATGGTCTTCTCAGCTATGTAAGCTATCTTCTGAGCTAGGTCACATATCCTCTCGTAGTTGTTAGATATCCTCATCATCGATGCTATGAACCTCAGGTCTCTTGCAACAGGCTGCTGGAGCGCAGCCAGGGTGAGGCACTCGTCTTCTATGTCCATGTTCAGCACGTCACTCCTCTTCTCAAGCTCATACACCTTCTCGATCTTCTCTCTGCTCTTCTCCTTCAGGGCCTCGATGGAGAGCTTGACAGCCTCCTTAGCTATCCCACTGAGCTCTAGGACCATCTCCTTCACCTTGTTCAGCCCCCTATCCAGGGCAACTCTCCTGACAAAGCCTCTGCTCTTCGTCTTATCACCCAAACCTGCCAGTCAGGTACTCCTCTGTAAGCTTGTGCCTGGGGGTCTTAAACATGACGGCTGTCTCACCATACTCTACCAGCACTCCCCTGTAGAGGAAGGCTGTGTAGTCGCTTACCCTAGCAGCCTGCTGGATGTTGTGTGTCACAATCACTATCGTGTACTCCCTTTTGAGGCTTAGCATGAGGTTCTCGATTCTCATGGCTGAGATTGGGTCTAGGGCTGAAGTGGGCTCGTCGAAGAGCAGAACTTCAGGGCTTGTCGCCAGGGCTCTAGCTATGCACAGCCTCTGCTGCTGTCCTCCTGAGAGCCTTCCACCAGGCTGGTCGAGCTTGTCCTTGACCTCATCCCATAGGGCAGCCTTCTTAAGGCAGTCTTCAACAACCTCCCTGAGCTTCCTCTTGTCCCTGACTCCAGCGAGCTTGAGGCCTATGGCCACGTTGTCGAATATGCTCATGTGTGGGAAGGGGTTGGGCTTCTGGAACACCATCCCGATCCTCCTCCTGACCTCCACTGGGTCCACGCTGGGGTCGTAGATGTTCTCCCCGTCGAGGAGGACCTCCCCCTCCACTCTGGCGCCGTCTACCAGCTCATGCATTCTGTTCAAGCACCTGAGGAGGGTGGTCTTGCCGCAGCCGCTAGGCCCTATGATAGCTGTTATCATGTTCTCTCTTATCCCCATGCTCACACTCCTAAGGACCTGATGGCTACCATACCACGCGCTGAGCTCCTTAACCTCTATCTTCAAGCTACCCCCTCACAACCCTCCTCACAGCCAGGTTTATCGAGAGTACAGCCAGCATCAGGAGGAGAGCAGCCCCCCAGGCTTGAGTATGCCACTCCTCGTAAGGTGAGGTGGCGTAGACGTAGATGACGAGTGGGAGAGCTGAGCATGGGTCTAGGAAGCCTCCCGCATACCCTTGATTCCCAAACGAGGTGAAGAGCAGCGGAGCTGTCTCCCCAGCTACCCTAGCCATGGAGAGCAGAGCTCCAGCGAGTATCCCTGCCTTAGCTTCCTTGAGCAGGATGTACGCTACAACCCTCCACCTCCTGAGCCCCAGCGCAAGCCCAGCCTCCTTCACCTCCCTGGGGACCATCTTCAAAGCTTCCTCTGTGGCCTTTGAGACCACTGGTATCACCAGGACGCTCAAGGCTACTGCTCCAGCTAGAGCTGAGAAACCCCACCTCGACACGATGAGCATGTAGCTGAAGACCCCTGCCACGATGGATGGGGTGCCAGCAAGCGTGTCCCTGGCTACAGCAACTAGGTCAGCTAGCCTGCCACGCCCGTACTCAGCCAGGTATATCCCGGAGGCGACTCCTATCGGGAGGGTGATGCCCATAGAGAGCAGGGTGAGCATGACAGTGCCCTGGATGGCGTTGGCTACTCCTCCTCCAGCCTCACCTACTGGGGCAGGAAGCGAGGTGATGAAGGTTATGCTCAGTGCTCTAGCTCCTCTCGACGCCACAGTGTACACTATGCTGAAGAGCGGAGCTAAGACAAGCAGCACGCTGGCGAAGCAAGCCAGCGTGAACGCTCTGTCAGCTAGCTTCCTGAGCCTCATCCTACACCACCTCTCGCCAGGGCTCTGCCAGCTAAGCTCACTAGAGCTGACATGATGAAGAGTATGAGCCCAGATGCCACCAGAGCTGAGACATAGACCTCGCTGGTTGCCTCAACGAACTCGTTTGCTATGACAGCTGCCAGAGTGTAAGCTGGAGAAAGCAAGCTAGCTGAGATCACAGGCGTGTTCCCTATGACCATTGTGACAGCCATCGTCTCGCCTATGGCTCTAGCGTACCCGAGGACTGCTGCAGCGAGGATCCCACGCTTCGCATAGGGGATCACAACGTACTTCATGACTTCAAGCCTGGTTGCCCCGAGCGCGTAGAGCCCGTCCTTGAGCTCAGCTGGCACGGAGGCTATGGCCTCCTTGGAGAGCGACGTTATTATCGGGGTTATCATGAGGGCCAGCACCAGGACTGCAGTGAGCATCGAGAGCCCCATGGTCCTGCCTGAGAACAGCGGTATGAAGCTGAGCTTGCTGAGAGCAGGCTGGATGTAGTCCCTGACCACGGGGGCTAGCACGAATATGCCCCAGAGGCCTATAACAACGCTCGGTATAGCTGCTATCAGCTCTATCACAGAGGACAGCAGGTCAGCTATGCCTCTAGGGCACATCTCAACCAGGAACACTGCTGACAGCAAGCTCAAAGGGAGCGCTAAGCCAAGAGCTAGGGTTGAGGAGACCAGGGTCCCGTAGATGAAGGGGAGCTGCCCGAACCTCCCATGCCCAGGGTTCCACTCAGCTGACAGGAGGCTTGCTCCAGCCTCAGCTACTGACAGCCTAGAGCCCCTGGCCAGCTCGTAGAGCACCAGGGTGAACAGAGCTGTGACAGCCAAGGCGAAGCACAAGGCCAGCGTGAAGAACCCCCTATCACCATTGAGGCGTTTAGTGAGTTTTCGCCGGGGGCGTTTAGGCAAGGTCTACACCATACTCCACTTAGCCCCCTGCTTATAAGCATTAGACACAAACTCTATAGAACATGCAGTATTCTATATAGATCCAGCACCACCACCTATTTTAACCCCTAGGGGAAGCTAGCCATGTGCTGTACCTCATAATGACAACTGGCAGATGCAACCTGTCCTGCAGGTACTGTGGAGGAAGCTTCCCAGACAGCCTAGTCCCCTGGGAAGTGAAGTACAGGCTGGATGACCTGCTTGACTTCCTCTCAAAGGACAGGGAGCCTATAGTAGCGTTCTACGGCGGAGAGCCCTTGCTCAACACGAAGCTGATAGGTGACCTGCTCGACTCCATGGAGCCAAGCAAGCTAGTAATCCAGACAAATGGGCTGCTAGCTAGGAAGCTCAGCCCCAGGCTTTGGAGGAGGTTTGATGCAGTCCTCCTATCGATAGATGGCAGAGAGGAGGTTACAGACTACTATAGAGGCCGCGGCGTGTACAAGCGTGTGCTGGAGGCTGCAGCCTACATAAGGAAGTCAGGCTTCAAGGGAGACCTCATAGCGAGGATGACGGTCTCAGAGAAGAGCAGCATCCTCAGAGACGTGCTCCACCTCACATCTCTAGGGGTATTTGACCACATACACTGGCAGCTTGACGCGGTCTGGAGCAGAGACTGGGGCTTCAAGAGGTGGCTGAGAGAAAGCTACATGCCAGAGCTCACCCAGCTCACGTCAATCTGGGCTAGGAAGCTCAGCCAAGGTGAGGTGGTTGGGCTCGTCCCACTCCTAGGGGTCCTCAGAGCCCTGCTCTTCGAGCCCAACCCTGCACCGCCATGTGAAGCAGGTGTCAAGGCATTCGCGATATCGACAAGCGGCGACATCCTAGCATGCCCAATAGCAGTAGACGTGGAGTGGGGTAAGCTAGGCAGCATAGAGTCAGCTAGCCCAGGTGAGCTCCCTGGGAGGGTCAGGATAGGAAGCCCGTGCACCACATGCAAGTACTTTCCAGTATGCGGTGGGAGGTGCCTATACGCCTACATGGAGAGGCTGTGGGGGGAAGAGGGCTTCAGGCTGGTCTGCAGCTCAGTCAAGCACCTCATAGAGGAGGTTAGGAGGGTGAAGCCAGCTGCCACACGCCTTCTAGAGGAGGGGGTGCTGAGCAGAGAACAGCTCTACTACCCCAAGTACAATAACACCACTGAGATAATACCCTAGCCAACAGTATACCTCTTGGCGTGCTTCTCAGCGAGCTCATCTGCTGTCTTGGCCTCGTCCTCCAGCTTCAGCTTGACCACAGCTGCTGTCTTGAACCAGTACACTGTGTTGGAGACCACAGTCAGCACAAGGTGCC
>Ga0180302_10000679_pt1 | contig 15419 bp, 19 predicted proteins | sample GuaBasSediGuay17_FD_121794 | JGI IMG/M metagenome (GOLD analysis project Ga0180302, IMG submission 121794) | Subseafloor sediment microbial communities from Guaymas Basin, Gulf of California, Mexico - Guay17, Core 4571-4, 12-15 cm | ecosystem: Environmental > Aquatic > Marine > Hydrothermal... | reverse complement strand
TTGCTCGGCAGGTTGAAGATAGTAGTGGAGAGGTGGATTGAGGAGGCCAAGCTCAGCCACCTCAGGGGTAAGCTGGAGCTCTCAAAGGTTCTGCTCTACGTCTTGGCGTCCAATATACTCAGCGAGGCCGACAAGAAGGAGTACGTGACCGTGATACTGGAGGAGCTCGGCTTATCCTCTTCAGACCTTGTGAGGAGCGCTTTGGAGGGGCGATTTGACGTTGTGGAGGCCTTCGTGGCCAACTACATGAACGAGGTTCACGTCAAGATGAGGAAGGTCGAGGAGAGGCTTGAGAGCCTGAGGCTCATGGAGCCTGAGGAGGAAGCTGAAGAAGTCGAGGTAAAGGAGCCTGAGGAGGAGTCGCCTCTAGGCTCTTAGGGTTATCGATGATGCTCACCCGCTTTTCTACCTAGCCAATCCAAGATAGCCTTTATTAGGAGCTCTTCTCCTCTAAAACCCCAGCGGCGGACGAGGTAGGTATCCCGCCGTTACTCCGCTGAAGCCTAGGTTATGCGAAGCAAGCGAGGCGATTATGAGCTTGCTCAAGCCTAGGCTGAGGAGAAATTCTCCCTCCCCTATGAGCGAGGAGGGGGTTTCGTCGTGGCCAAGTCCAAGTCGAGCATCTTGAAGTTAAGGACTGTTAAGGTAGCGGTTGTCGCAGCTGCCTACGCTGCGACGACTGTTCTCCTAGCACCAATATCATTCGGGGCTTTTCAAGTTAGAGTCAGTGACGTGATGATGCCCATACCCTACCACCCAATGCTGGGCTTCAACGGGGTCATAGGCTTGACCATAGGGTGCCTCATAGCCAACTTGGTGTCGCCCTTCGGTGTGTGGGATGTGGTTTTAGGGACTCTAGCCAACTTGGTATCGGCCACGCTAAGCTATCTAGCTGGTAGACTCATGCCTCGCAGTGTAATAGGCAGGCTAGCCGCGGTCTCAGCTCCTCTAGTGGTTGTGACGCTTCTCATAGGCTACGTCCTACTACACTTGATATACCTAGAGCCTGCATATGTGGCTGTTCCAGGGGTCTTAGCTGGTGAAGCTGTGAGCGCTGGCTTAGGAGGCTACCTCCTCCTTGAGGCTATGGATAGGAGGTGGAGGTATGATGCGAGGAAGCTCAAGTGATGCGAGTGACCTAGTCATTAAGTTGCTAGATGTCTCGGTGGAGCTTGAGGGCAAGCAGGTGCTTAAAGACGTAAGCCTAGAGCTTGGTAGAGGAGTTCACGTGATACTAGGGGCTAATGGCAGCGGCAAGACTACGCTTCTCAAAACGATAGCTGGCCTCATAAAGCCTGCTAGCGGCAAAGTCCTAGTCTTCGGGAGAGAGGTGTCAACTCTATCGAGGAGAGAGGCCTCTAGGCTCATCGGGTACTGCTGGCAAAACCCTCTCTACGGCTTCTTCGAGGAGACTGTTGAGCGTGAGGTGCGCTTCATACTTGAAAACCTCGGGGTAAGCGGAGAGTGGAGCTTTGTGTCAACGTTGGGGGTAGAGGAGCTCATGGATAGGTCGCCGTTTAGCTTAAGCGGAGGAGAGGCTAAGCGTGTCAGCATCGCAAGTGTCATAGTAGCTGACCAGCCTGTGCTCCTGCTAGACGAGCCGTTTGAGGGCTTGGACTACAGAGGGGTTAAAAGCCTAGTAGGCCTAGTCGAGAGATTTAGGCTTCACGGCAAGACAGTTCTCCTAGCTACGCATAACCCCCTCATAGCCGACAAGCTCAAGCCCGATACCTACACGATACTACACGAAGGTATGGTCAAGGCCCACGGATCATGGCCTGTCTCAGACGAGATCCTAGAGCAGCTCGACATAACGCCAAGGAGATGGTGGCTTGCCGTCACTGCTTGACGTGGTCAAGATCCAAAGGATGAATAGCTGGCTTCACAAGCCCCCCTTAACGCTAGTGAAAATAGCGCTACTAGCTTTGACCGTGGCAATGGGCTTAACGCCGATGAGGCTGGAGGCATCACTCATACTCCTCGCCTTTCACATAGCCCTTCTCTCAAGCATAGGTGTATACCGGCTACTCGTCGAGGTGGCTAAGCTCTACGCTCTATTCATGGCTGTAATCGTGCCTCTAAGCCTCTTAGGCGGCGCCTCTATAAGCTACATATTAGGGCTCGTCGCCTACACGGCTGCAACCATGATCTCCTTCTTCACCTTCATCGCTACAACCCCCACGAGCAGCATTGAGAAGCTTTTGGGCAGAACCTCGCTAACATATTCGTACTTAATGTTCACATCATCTCTAAACGAGCTTAGAGAGGTTATAGACGCGTTTAAGGCGAGAGGCTACACATTTAAGCTCTACAAGCCCTGGACGGTCATACCCGTCTTCATATCCTTCATCTCCTTGACGGCCGTCAGGATGAGTTTAATAGAGGACTCGCTCAAAGCCAGGGGCGTGGATTGAGATTTCCACAAGGCAGATATCACGCCTCGTAGCAAATGGCTTAAGCTCCAGACTCGTAGAAGCTGACCGAGCTTCAAGCTCTAAAAGAGATTTAGCATCAAGACCTAAACTATTTACCTCAAACTATGCACCAATAAGCTTCTATACCTCCTTACACTATACTATATACGGTGAGCAGGTTTGACATATAGGGTTATTGTTGATAGAGCGAAGTGTGTTTCATGTAAGGCTGTTGCAACTATATGTCCTCAGGTCTTCGTCATGGGTGAGGATAACGGGAAGAGTAGGGTTGTAGATCAGTATAGCAAGAAGTTGACTGATGAAATTTCTATTGGCGAGATCCCCGACGAGCTTTATGAGTGTGTTAAGGAGGCTGCTGACTACTGTCCCGTTAACGCCATAGTCATAGAAAAAGTGGAGTAAAGCTCACCTTGCAAATCTTTCTTTTAGCTTTGCCGATGCCTTAACCATGTTCGACAGCTTCTCGTACACGACCTGAACGGCTTGCTCTATGGGTAGGGCTTCAAGTAGACCTTTAAAGCCACAGTCGGGTGCGAACACAACTTTGCCTTGGTACTTCTCAGCTGCTTGAACCATGAGCTTCTCTATCTCCTCCACTTCTTCGATCCTTACTCTTTCGTCGAGGGGCTTCACCGTGACTACGCCTATGCCCAACATCTTGCCACTTTGAACTAGGTTGCTGGGCGTGTAGGCATCTAAGTTCTGTGGTGAGCCAGCGACTTCGTGGTGTATGACGTCAACGTCGAGGTTTAAGGTCACTCTGTGTAGCCCCCTTGCGTCACCACATATGTGTATCCCTCTCTCAACTCCTTTCGGCACTTTTCGGAGGGCTCTATTGAGGCAATTGACTACAAACTTATCCTCGTATCCGCTCCAGAGGGCGTAGTACGTCATGGGTTCATCTATGAACGCTACTTCAACCTCCTCGTGACTACAAGCGCAAGCTACGATTTCGCCTATAGCGTCCGCGAAGCTCTCAACTATGTCTGGATAGGCTAAGGCGTTCTTGTCGAGAAACTTGACTAGAGAGGATAGGGTTAACGGGCCGGTTACCTGGACTTTAAGCCTACCTTGAACGCCCATCTCCTTAAGGGTGTTAATTGCCAACACAGCCTCTTGAACTATGGAGGGCTCTCGTGGGGGCTCTATAGGTCCAACCAAGACGTATTGTTCACCTTGCCTCTTAAGGCCCTTACCCCTCTCAGCTATATCTCTGAGGAATATCTCGCAGAAGTCCTCAAGCTGAGGTAGAGCTGGGTAGTCCACACCAGCTTCAACTTGCAGTTTCAAGCTCCTCTTAAACTCCTCAATGCCAGGGGGTAGAGGGAAGCTGCCTATGGTGGTTGTGGTGAGGGGCTTCAAGCTCTCACCACGTTAGCTTCCAGCTCAGCTTAGATAAGCATTCCGTGGTTAAGCACATGCTTTAGGTGGGTATTTCTGCTCGCTCTTCAATTAGGAGTGGTGTGGAGGGTCTTGAAGGCAAGATCTTGGAGTTGCTGGCTCGTAGGAGCTACGATGAGGCTGATAGAGCTACTAGGCTCTTCGTCGAGCAGTTGAGGTCTTGGGCTCTCACCCTTAGTGAAGAAGAGGTGTGGAGGTTTGTAAACGAGGTTACTGGGGGGTTGGGCTATACAGAGGAGGATAGGGATGTCTGTAGGGTTGCTCTATGCGGATCCTTGATATCGTGGGCTGAGGTCGTCAAGGACGGCTTCAAGGTATTGGAGGTGGGGACAGGCCTTGGAAGAACATGTTACACGGTGCTCTTCACAGCTAGGCCCTCGCTCTACCTATCCATAGATAATTCCCCGCAAATACTGGCGCTAGCCCTCTATAGAAACCCCTATGAGGCGTTTAGGAGAGCTCTTGGAGCCAGCTGCGTTAAGCTGTGCTTGTGCGACGCCGTCAAGGCCGTCAAGGCGCTGAGAGAGGAGTTCGACCACGTAATTCATGATGGAGGTCCCAACCCCAATAGGAACCCTAAGCTCTACAGTGAAGAGCTCCTAGAGGATCTAGCTCGAGTTCTTAGGCGTGGAGGCACGATGTCTGTATTTGCTGGTAGAAACAAGTCGTGGCAGGACAGGATATACCTCACTCTGAGGAGCCTGGGCTTCGACGTTTCATCAGTCTCCTTCCCATTCTCGCCAGTACTAGTTTTTCACTGCGTTAAGAAGTAGTTGATGGTCCCCGGGGTGGGATTTGAACCCACGGCCACTCGGTCTCGGCCGACGGGCCCTCATTGCGGCGGGAACCCGCCCCTCAACCCGCGCATAAGCTACAGCCGAGCGCTCTACCACTGAGCTACCCGGGGCTTCTTTAGAACTCCACTATCTTCTGGGTGTCTTAAGCTTTACTTCGCAATAAGGCTTTTTAACCTCGAGGAGAGGAGATTACCAGTTGACGGTGAGCTTATGGAGGGCAAGCCCATAGCTGTCAGCGTTGGCATTGTGCTCCTCGCTCTAGCCATAGGTGCGATAACGGCGGCTTTCACAATACACGCTGTGGGGGAGGGGTGGCTTAACATAAATAAGCTCATAGCGTCTTATGGGGCTTCATCTAAAGTCGTGTTCTTCTGGAGCTGGGCCGGCATAGTCTTCCTCATGTCGCTGCTAATCGTCGCTCTAGTCTACGCAGCTTACAACGCGTTCGCTCGCTCTTAGTTAGTGGAGCCTTGAGAGGAGGGCTTCAACGGCTTCTCTCACCGTCGCCTCTTCACCTATTGTGAACATCTCTATCCCTTCAGCCCTCAACTTCTCCTCAAAGTCTCTCTCGAACTCACAAGCCACAACGAAGTTTATGCCCATGTTTGAGAGAACTCTTGGTATCACATCGCGTGCTTGTCCACCATAGGTGAATATAGGTGCTCTAAAGACCAGGCATCCTCTAACCTCTCCGCGGTCGATGTTCACAACGGTTATGGATCTAGCGGCCTCAATCCTCATGGATACGAGATCCTCCATCCCTCCAGCTCCAATGCAGGGAACAGCCACTTTAATCAAGGCATTTCGCCGCTTAATCTGCTCAGCTCTTCCTGTTAAACCTTAGGCGGCTAAGAAGTTAGGGTTTATGGCGCCCCGGGGAGGACTCGAACCTCCGACCAACGGGTCTCCGTCATCCAGCCGATAACAGCCCGCTGCTCTGCCTATCTGAGCTACCGGGGCTTACCGCTACCATATATTAAAGCCTCGTTAAAACTTTACTGGTCTAGCTAGAACTCCTTTGGCTCCTTCGGCTTAACTTTTAGAGAGGCCTCGTAGAGCCTCTTCAAGTAAAGTATTTCAGCTGAGTGCTCAACCATGCATAGTATCTGGTAGGTGTGGTCTATGAACTTGGAGGAGGCGAAGACCCCGTGCCCCCTCACTATGACAGCCCAGTGCCTCGTAAGGGCATCAGCGACTTCTCTAGCCAGCTTAGGGGAGCCAGGTCTACCCTCAACTATGGGGATCCTCTTCAAGACGTGGTATCCCTCCGAGTCTGGCGGTATGAGCTCATCTAGGAAGAATGATAGAGCCACTGAGTATGGTGGGTGCGCGTGGAGTATAGCTAGGTTACTCGTCTTCAAGTAGACCTCTCTATGTATGGGCGTCTCAGTTGAGGCTATTATATCCCTACTAGAGGGTCTATCCACGGGAACCCTGACGACATCTTCGGGCTTGAGGTTTTCAAGTGAGCATGCATGCCTCGTGATCCACATGTTCCTTCCGGACCTAACACTCAAGTTGCCCCCGTGAGCTGTTACGTAACCTCGACGAGCGAGCCTCGAAGCATATTCCTTCAAGACCTCGTAGATCGCCCTATCCATGCTGCTCACCCGTGAACACCTCCACTCAAACCAAGCCTAGACAGAGTCTCCTGGGTCGGCTTACCCTCATCGCTCCACCCCCTCACCTCGTAGTACGCCTTGAGCATGTCATGATAGGGCGGAACTCTGCCAGCTATAGGCCCCTCTGTGAGGGGCCTTAAGAGCCTAGGTGGCAGTAAGTCGTCTCTCCACGTGAACCCCTCTCTCAAGTTGAACATCCTAGCTAGGTTCCACACCCTCTCGCCAACCATCAGAAGCTCCTCCTTGGAGAATTGGACACCAGTGACTGCGTTGACTAGTAGGCTTATGGGCTCCTCGTCGAACTCCACTGCGAAGTGCTTACACATGACTAAGCAGTCGTACAGAGCCGCTAAGTCTTGAGTGTACTTGACGAGAGCAGGCTTCTCATAGAATGAGAACCTGTCGACGAGATTCGGCACCCCTATAACCTCGAAAGCTATGGTCCAGCTCCTCAAGTGGCATGCCCCTCTATACGATGTTCCATAGGACAGGGCCATGCCATAGGCCCCTCTAGGATCGTAGGCCGGGACTTCAAGTCCCTTAACAGTCACTGAAACTTCGGGAACCCCATGCTTAGTGGCGAGCCTCTTAGACCCCTCAGCTAGGTCTCCGCCTAAACCCCTTCTGTAGGCGGTGTCGATGATTAGCTTCTTCAGCTTGTCGACCTCGCCCCACTTAACATCTGCCCTCACAGCCTCCATCTCGATTAGCTCTAGTAGGCAAGCTAGAGTGCCGCCCATTGATATCGTGTCCAGTCCAAGCTCGTTGCACAAGTAGTTCATCTCAGCTAAGCCCTCTAAGTCGTCGACCATTAGCATGCTTCCCAGGTTTACCACGCTCTCGTACTCAGGCCCATCGCCAGACGCTTTCGCTGTCCTCGTAGCCCTCTTGCAGACTATGGGGCAGTTGTAGCAACCCCTCCTTCCCACGGTGAGCTTTGAGTTCAGCTCTTCAGCGGATATGCGCTCAGCTCCTTCAAATATGCTCTTAGAGAAGTTCATGGTTGGAAGAAGCCCCCAATCGTTGATCACTGTGAGCAGCGCGCTTGTCCCCAAGTTTTTGAGGGCTCCTCCCAAGTAGGGGTTCCACGTGATCCTGACGTTCATGTTCTCGAGGAGCTGATCTAGCTTCTCGGGATGAGCTTCCTCAACTCTCTTGGTGCCACTTGCGACTACAGCCTTAAGCTTCTTAGACCCCATGACAGCGCCTAGCCCTCCTCTACCTGAGGCGTGGCCATTATCACCCATGATTGACGCTATCTTGACGAGGTTTTCACCTGCAGGGCCTATCGCTATGGCTGAGCACTTAAAGCCATGCCTTGACCTCAGCTCCCTTATGACCTCTGAAACCTTTAGCCCCCATAGATCTCTAGCTGAGAGCACATCAGCTCCATCATCGTACACGTGTATGTAGACTGGCTCTTCTGAAGAGCCGTGGATCAGTAGAGCGTCGAAGCCAGCTCTCTTAAAGAATAGTGGGAAGAAGCCTCCACACGTGGAGTCAAACACCGTGCCAGTCAAGGGCGACTTGGAGGTTATGGTTATTCTAGAAGCTCCGTAAACTCTGCTTCCTGTGAGGGGGCCTGCAGCCATGATTAGCCAGTTTTCAGGTGATAAGGGGTCCATCCTCGGCTTAGTGAGCTCATATAGCCATTTAACTCCGAAGCCCGAGCCTCCCACGAACTTCCTTAAGAAGTCGAGCTTCAACTCCTCTACGTAGACCTCCTTACTGCTCAAGTCGACCCTCAGCGCCCTCCCCCACCATCCTCCACGCGCTTCCACGCTCATCAGCCACGCTCCTCTTCTAGAGCGTTATTGAGCTAAGTCGACTTTAATGCCTTTACCCTCTTAATAGCGGTTAGGGGTAGCAGTGATAGAGCTGCCACCATGGACGCCAGTGCTAGTGGTGAAGCTATAGTGCCTGTAGCGTCGGCTAGAGCGCCTGAGGCTATGGGTGATGCTATCGACCCTATGCCTAGGAACAGCGTCCAGAAGCCCACGACTTTACCCGCGTTTTCCTCGCCGAAGTACTCCGAGGCGCATGAGCCATAGAGGGGCCATATGGCGCCATAGGCTAAGCCGAATATAACTGCTGACGCCATAACTGCTTCAACTGTTTTGAGCAGAGCTATTAGAGAGCTCACCACGACCAAGCCGTTGCTGAGGACTATAACCCTCCTCCTATCGCTAACCCTGTCTGAGAGGGCTGGCAGAGTTAGGGCTCCTGCGACGCCGCCAACAGCTATGAGCGATATGAGCCATATGGATATCCAGCTTCCAGCTCCAACCTCCTTAATCGAGTACATGGGGAGGTACGTGAAGGGCACGAGTATCGCGAACCCCACGAGCATGTAGGATACCCCTACAAGCCAAGCATCTACGTCTAGGTAGAGCTTCTTCACGTGGCCTTTCCCGCTCAAGTAGATGTTGGGGTTCTCTTGAAAAGCTAAGAGGACTATGAGGGCTACGAGTAGGCTGATGACACCAAGTATGAGCCAGCAAGTCCTCCAGCTGTAAGCGTCGAGGATGTAGGGGGTCACTAGAGAGGTTACGCCGAAACCTGTGCATATCCCCACGATCATGAACCCTAGGGCCAACCCCCTCCGCTCCCTGCTAAACCATCTCTGTGTAGCTGCTGATACAGGCGTCCAAGTTCCCGCTGCTCCTACACCAGCTAGGCCATACCACATGCATGCTTCGAGCAGGCTTTTTGAGAAGCTGAGCATGAGTGAGCCTAGACCCATGAGGGCGCACCCCATCACAACTATGGGCTTGGCGGTGAACCTATCAGTTAAGCCACCCATTATGGGGGAGAACACCATGTAGGCTATGAAGTAGCTTGTGAATATTGCTCCTCCCAGCTTGAGCTCTGTTAAGCTTAGGTCGACCACCATTGATGGCAATAGAGCCCCGTAGTCGTACCTTATGGCGTAGGCTATGAACATGACGGCAAATCCAGAAGCCAACGCAGCAGCTCTACTAGCCAAGTTGACCAGCCTTCAAGAGTGCAGTGGATACCCCTTTATAGCTAACGCGTATTAGTCTCTATGATGCTAACGGTGAGGCCCATAGGCTACGTGAAGTCCCCCTACAAGAGGAGGGAGGAGTCTCCTCCTCAAGGGAGGTTCTCGGGGAAGCTAAGTGAGATCGAGATTTTCAGGGAGTACGAGGAGGGCTTGAAGGACATAGACCTCTTCAGCCACTTAATAGTGCTCTACTGGGCTCATGAAAGCTCTGAGCTCAAGCTTCAAGTCTTGACGCCTCACGATAAGGCAAGTCACGGTGTATTTGCCACTCGCAGTCCGAGTAGGCCTAACCCCATATGCCTCTGTGTTGTGGAGCTCGTGGAGAGGAGGGGGTGCACCCTCCTAGTTAGGGGGTTGGATGCCGTCGATGGAAGCCCCGTCATAGACATAAAGCCCTACATACCGGTCTTCGACTGCTTCCCTGAAGCTAGTATGGGGTGGCTTAGATCATTGAAGACTAGGAGGTGAAGCTCTTGGAGGTCAGGCTCCTAGCCTTCGACAGCATGGGCGTTAGGTCCATGGCAACCCTCATAACGACGAGGGATCTGAGGTTGATGATAGATCCGGGTGTGGCGTTAGCGCCATACCGCTATGGCCTTCCACCTCACCCCATTGAAGTTGAGAGGATGAACTCCTCCTGGCAGCTCATAGCCGACGAGCTTGTGGACTGCAGCCACGTCGTGGTCACCCACTACCACTACGACCACCACGAGCCCGACAGCCCAGAGCTACTAGTTGGGAAGAGCGTCTACGTTAAGCACCCCACGCAAAACATAAACTTCAGTCAACGCAGAAGAGCGGCCTTCTTCTTAGCTAAGATTAGGGAGGCTGGTGGAAGCTACGAGTACGCTGATGGGAGAGTTATGAAGGTGGGCTCCACTACGATAAGCATATCCCACCCAGTGCCACACGGCGTCAACACTAAGCTGGGCTACGTCGTTATGGTATCTGTCGACGACGGCGATAGCAAGGTGCTTTACACCTCAGACGTGGAGGGGCCATCACTCGACGAGCAGGTGGACATAGTGCTACGCGAAAAGCCCAATATTCTGATACTCGACGGCCCCATGACATACATGCTGGGCTACAGGTACTCACAGGCGAGCCTTGAGGCCTCCATAAACAATATGGTCAGGATAATAAGGGAGACGCCCGTTGAGATCATGGTGGTCGAGCACCACTTCATGAGAGACCTCGAGTACAAGCAGAGAATTAAGAGGGTCTACGAGGAGGCTGAGGATAGAGGGGTTAAGGTGCTCTCCGCAGCTGAGTTTGAGGGTAAGCCTATCGAGATGCTTGAAGCCCATAGGAGAGAGCTCTACGAGTCAATTCCAACTAAGGAGGGTCGTAGCGAGTTAGATTAGTGCTTCATGCATGCCCTGCTAAAATGAAGCAGCCTAAACATGTCCAGCGTTACCCTCTTAACAAACTTAGCTTGGGCCGACGATATGAAGAGAAGTTCACCTCCAGGTCCACCACGTAGTCCTCCTCTGGCGGCTTGAACTCTATTGGCGTGAGGATGACGCCATAGCGGTCAGAGCTAACTCCATACTCCACGGGCCCCTTCCTTAGTAGCTCCACTACGTCGCTCCTACCTCAATCCATAAAGTCCTCCCGTCGGCTCTAAGCGCCTTAAACCTCAACGCGACATCCTCCGAGAAAATTTAATGCCTACAACTTCACCCACTAGCTGGTGTCAGTTATGGTTAACTGCGCTAAATGCAAGGTTTACGCTTGTAGGTCCGGCTTAAACCCTCCTCCTGACTGCCCAATGGCAACAATGAAGGAGGTGCTCTCTGAGAGCTTAAAGCTCTACAAGGAGGCTGAACTTAAGCTCGCTAGGGCAGCAGCCACCATCGAGAAGAGGGGGTACGCTGTCTGGCCTAGAGTGAGGGAGTTTGCTGAGTTTTGCCGTGAAATCGGGGCTAAGAGGATTGGCATAGCGTTCTGCATGGGGTTGATGGACGTGGCGAGGTGGGTTGTTGAGTACCTTGAAGACATGGGCTTTGAGGTGCACTCAGTTGTATGCAAGTGTGGGGGTGAAGACAAGTCTCACTTGTTAGGCGAAGACGTAAAGATGAGGGCTGGAGGCTTCGAGCCCATGTGCAATCCAATAGCTCAAGCACTTATACTGAACTCTCTAGACACCGACGTGAATGGTGTTATAGGTCTATGCGTAGGGCATGACTCTCTCTTCTACATGCACTCCAAAGCGCCAGTCGTGACACTAATAGTAAAAGACAGGGTTACAGGGCATAACCCTGCTGCAGCTATATACGCCTCGAACTACTTCGCTGCTAGGCTCTACAAGCGCTAACTCTTCTTGACGTAGCCTCCATCAACCTTAGACAACTTCCCCCTAAACACCATTTCCTCCATGATCTCCTCGTACACTGCTAATGGAAATTCGACTCCATACCACTCCTTAAACCTCTCAGCTATCAGCGTCGAAGTCCAAGTCTCATCGGGCTTGTCGTTGACTATCCTCATGATCAAGTTTATCATGTCCTCAGTGAAGTTCCAGGGGTACATGTACCAAGTCCACTCCTTGACCTCATCTACGTAGTAGTCGGGGACTATCATCGATGTGGCTGGAATGAGCTGCATGGTAGCAGTCTTAAGCTCTTGGGGTTTGCAGACATCCGATATGTGCTTCTTGGCTACAACAACGCTCTTGCCGGTGTCGGCTATATCGTCGACTATGAGCACCTTCTTGCCGCTGAAGTCGTAGTCGAACGGGTACTTTATCGTGGCTTCCTCCTTGTGCTTGCCTGTCTCGATCCAGTGCTCTATCTTTATGCTCAATAGGTCAACTATGTCCAGATAGTCGCAGAGGAGTCTTGCTGGCGTAAAGCCTCCTCTAGCTATAGCCACTACGACGTCTGGCTTGAAGCCTGAAGCCCTTATCTTCCTAGCGAGCTCCTTACACCACTTGACTACATCCTCCCAAGACACAACCTTAACCTTCATGCCCTTAGACATAGATTACTACACCCCAATCCTCTATAGTAATTCCACAGCTTATTTCACTTTAGCCTCTAGCTATTGGACGCAACTAATTTAACGTGGTTGCTCAAACAGAGCTCTTGGATGACAAATGCCTGAAGAGAAGGCTGAGATTGGAATTATAGGAGGCTCAGGCCTCTACGACCCCTCCATGTTCGGCAGCTTCCAGGAGATCAAGGTCTACACGCCCTATGGACCCACCTCCGACATGGTGTTCTTAGGGGAGTACAAGGGCAGGAAGATAGCCTTCATACCTAGGCATGGAAGGGGACACAAGATCCCGCCTCACAAGATAAACTATAGGGCTAACATATGGGCCTTGAAGGAGCTCGGGGTCAAGAGGGTTATAGCCGTATCGGCTGTGGGCAGCTTGAGAGACGACTATGCGCCGGGGGACTTCGTTGTCGTAGACCAGTTCATAGACTTCACGAAGAAGAGGGAATACACCTTTTACGATGGAGGTGTTGTGTGCCATGTGTCGCTTGCAGACCCCTTCTGCCCACAGCTTAGAGAGGTCACTATAGAGTCCCTTAAGAGCTTGAACTTGAAGTTCCACGAGAAGGGCACCTACATATGCATTGAGGGTCCAAGGTTCTCTACTAGGGCTGAATCGAGGTTATTTAAGAGCTGGGGGGCTGACGTGATAGGCATGACCCTAGTCCCAGAGGTTAACCTAGCTAGAGAGGCTGAGCTCTGCTATGTAGCCATAACCATGGTGACGGACTACGACGTGTGGGCTCCAAAGCATGTAACCGCTGAGGAAGTGGCTAAAGTCATGGCTGAGAACGTTGACAAGGCGAGGAGGCTCTTAGCAGACCTCATACCTCGCATACCAGCTGAGAGGACTTGTAAGTGCGGTGAGGCGCTTAAGGAGGCATTAGTCTGATGGAGTACAAGGTCAAGGATATAGGGCTGGCAAGCGCAGGAGAGGGCTTGGTCAAGTGGGCTAGAGACCACATGCCCGTCCTAATGAACATCAGGAGGAGGTTTAGAGAAGAGAAGCCCCTAAGCGGCTTAGTTGTAGGAGCGTGTCTCCACGTCACTAAGGAGACAGCGGTTCTCGTTGAGACTCTCATGGAGGGAGGGGCTAAAGTTGCTCTCTGCGCTTCTAACCCCTTGTCAACACAGGATGAGGTTGCAGCGTACCTAGCCTCCATAGGCGTCAACGTGTACGCTTGGAGAGGCATGGACTTCGAGGGCTACTACGAAGCGATAGGTAGGGTTTTGGCAAGTGCGCCGAGGATAACGGTAGATGATGGAGCCGACTTGGTCTCGACACTCCACAAGATCAAGCTGGGGGAGTCCTCAAGGGAGGTCGAGGTCGTGAAGAGCGTTGTAAGCACCCCAAGTATGAACGTCATAGGGGGAACTGAGGAGACAACGACTGGCGTGATAAGGCTTAGGGCTCTCGCTAGGGATGGCAAGCTTCTCTACCCAATAATAGCCGTCAACGACGCCTACACGAAGTTCCTCTTCGACAACAGGTATGGCACTGGGCAGAGCACCATAGACGGGATCTTGAGGGCTACTAACGTGCTCTTGGCCGGCAAGGTGTTCGTAGTGGCAGGCTACGGCTGGTGTGGTAGAGGTATAGCTATGAGGGCTAGGGGTATGGGAGCTAACGTCATAGTCACGGAGGTAAACCCCCTCAGAGCCCTAGAGGCTGTGATGGATGGCTTCACAGTAACCACGATGGATGAGGCAAGCCGCGTTGGCGACATATTTGTCACAGCGACAGGCGACATCAACGTCATAAGGGGAGAGCACATGCTGAAGATGAAGGATGGAGCGATACTTGCTAATAGCGGCCACTTCAACGTTGAGATAAACATCAATGACCTCGAGGCCATATCCAAGAGCAAGAGGGAGATTAGGCCCAATGTTGTGGAGTACACCTTGGTCAATGGCAAGAGGATCTACCTGCTTGCTGAGGGCCGCCTCGTAAATCTAGCTGCTGCTGAAGGGCATCCGAGCGAGGTCATGGACATGTCCTTCGCCAACCAAGCTCTATCCATAGAGTACCTCGCCAAGAAGGGGCACACGTTAAAGCCTGACGTCTACTCAGTACCTAAGGAGATAGATGAGGAGGTTGCTAGGCTAAAGCTCGAGTCAATGGGGGTCAAGATAGATAAGCTCACAGAGGAGCAGAGGAAGTACCTTGAGAGCTGGGAGGCTGGAACTTAACGCTAAGGTATTATAAGGGGCTGTGCACATTTATCTCAAAGAAAGAGCTTGGAGTTGAGGTTTCGAGATGGTCGAGGTCCAAGATGAGAGGTTTAAGGAGTACCTAGCTCTACTGGACAGGGCGTTGAGCCAAGTGCCTTCGAAGACGGCTAAGGCAGGTAGGTTCGAGGTTCCTAAGGCTAGGGTTATGATAATGGGCAACAGGACGATAATCCAGAACTTCAAGGAGATAGCTACTACGCTGAATAGGCAGCCTGAGCAAGTCTTCAACTTCCTCCTCCATGAGCTTGGCACAGCGGGAACTATAGAGGACGTCAGGGCGATACTTCACGGGAAGTTCTCCAAAGAGAAGATAGACAACCTAATTGAGATATACACAAAGCTCTACGTGATATGCCCGGTGTGTAGAGGCGTTGACACGAAGCTGCGCAAGGAGGGCAGGGTCTTAATGATATACTGCGAGGCCTGTGGCGCTGTAAGCCCTGCTAGAGGGGCTTGATGATGGTTGAAGTGGAGGTCTACGTCAAGGTCCACCACCACGGCAAGGACATAGTCGTAGCTGTCTGCGATGAAGACCTCCTAGGCAAGACGTTCACTGACGGCCCTCTTAAGATAGAGGTTAGTGAGAGGTTCTACGGTGGAGAGAAGGTCAAAGTCGAGGAGGCCATGAGGATAGCTAAGAGGGCGACCATAGCTAACTTCTTGGGGAAGAACAGCGTGAAGTACGCAATTAAGAGCAAGATAATACATAAAGATGCCGTTATAGAGGTCGCCTCGATACCTCACGCTCAGATGATAAAGATCATTTGAGCTCGATGGACACGGTGACTTAGTTGAAGAGGTTCTGTGCACGCTGTGGCGCTGAGATAGGGCTCTTTGAAGCTGCGAACTTAGAGAATCTCTGCACTAAGTGTTACTTAGAGGTTCACGGACCCCCAAGACCCCCCTC
>Ga0180302_10000678_pt1 | contig 15433 bp, 13 predicted proteins | sample GuaBasSediGuay17_FD_121794 | JGI IMG/M metagenome (GOLD analysis project Ga0180302, IMG submission 121794) | Subseafloor sediment microbial communities from Guaymas Basin, Gulf of California, Mexico - Guay17, Core 4571-4, 12-15 cm | ecosystem: Environmental > Aquatic > Marine > Hydrothermal... | reverse complement strand
CTCCTCCTCGCACCCTCCTCGTCCCCCTTGACCTCGATGGCCTCAACTCTCCTCTTTTCCCACGACCCTTCCTCAAAGGGTGCCTCGAGGGAGGGAGGGGCGCGGCGGCTCCCCGTCTCAACTCCCTCCCCGCCTCCCTTGGTCTCGGGGAGCAGGGGGACTATCTCATTGAATGAGGCTAAAAATAGGGTTAAGGCAGTGATTAATAATAATAGGAGGAGGGTTAAAGTTATCGACCTATTCATAGCTCATCCTCGACGTCCATATATACTTCAAGAAGTATCAACTTATTATTTTATGCGCAACTAGAGCGGGGGGTATGGAAAAATTTAATTAATTAACGGACAACGGTCAACCTCCATCGTTAGCGGATGGAAAGCCCTACTTCAGGTCGCCTTATCGCCTCGCCTATGGATCACTGCTAGAAGAGGCCACTCCTTGAAAGGCGTACTTTTATGAAATCCATGCCTAAGAAAGCCGCGAAAGCGTAGCCCCACACTAGCCCGGCTAAGGGCCAACCTATGGGCGTGACCAATACCCCCTCCGCCGCCATTATGGTGGCTATTAATTGGGTAAGCTCGCAGGTCAGGAACAGCCTCAAGGCTGGCCAAGGCTTATCCCAGAAGTGGAACTCCTTACCGGTCCTAGTTACGTATATGGTTAGGTGACCGGCCACCGCTAGCTTTAGGAATACCAGCGTCTGCAGGGTAGTCACAGGTAGCTGCAGCACGTACTTACTGAACCATATTAAGAAGAAGGATGTGAGGAGCCCGTAGATGCCTAGAAGGGTGGCCAGGTCTAGTATATCCTTCATTCTCCATCTAGCGGGTTTAGGTAAAGGCCTCGCGTTATCGTAGGCTATCATCATTATAGGTATATCGTTAAGCAAAGCTAAGATAACTAACATTATGGGGGTTATAGGGTAGAAGTGAAGGAACAGTATGGTGGTGAATACGAACAATAGCACCCTTATCGTCTCGGCCATCCTGTATACGACGTAGCTCCTCATTCTACAAAATATGGTCCTAGCCTCTCTTATGGCGTCCACTATAACCGAGAGGCCAGGAGAAGTGAGTACTATCGAGGCGGCGCTCTTGGCCGCGTCCGTGGCGTTATAGACGGCTATCCCGGCGTTGGCCTTCTTTAAAGCCGGCACGTCGTTGACCCCGTCCCCCGTCATGCCCACCTCGTGCCCCTCCTTCTGAAGGAGTTCCACTATCCTATACTTATGCTCCGGCCACACCTCGGCGAAGCCGTCGGCCACCTCCACCAGCTCCTTCGCCCTCTCATCCCCGACCTTCAGGAACTCGTCGGCCACCACTATCTTGGGTTCGTCGCTTATGCCCACCTCCTTAGCTATCTGCTCGGCTATGGCCTTGTGATCTCCAGTCACCATCTTAACCCTAACTCCCAGCGACCTAGCTAGCTTGATCACTTTGGCCGAGTCCCTCCTCGGGGGGTCGTAAAGCGCTATCAGTCCCACATACTCCCACTTGCCCTCGCGCCTCGCTACGCCTATCGCCCTATAGCCTTTAGCGGCGAACTCCTCCACCACCTCCCTAACCTCAGTTAAGGAATCCCCGTCCGTTAAGGCGCCTATCACCTGCGGGGCCCCCTTGGTCGCCTTGAACCTCCTGCCCCCCTCGTCCTCGACCAGGGCCTCCGTCCTTTTAATTTGGGGGTCGAAGGGCGTGAAGTCCAAGACCTTATACTTGCCGAGCTCGGCGCCCAGCCCCTCCTCCCTTAGCTTGCGTAGTATGGCCAGATCTATCGGGTCCTGATCCTCCTCCCTAGAGGCTAAAGCCGCTAAGAGCAGCACCTCACCTACCGAGTGGCCGTTGAGGGGCCTCACCTCCTTCACTGTGAGCTTGTTCTCGGTGATGGTGCCGGTCTTGTCGGAGCACAATACGTCTATGCCGGATAGTTCTTCTAGGGAAGTTAGCCTCGTGACTATCGCGTTCCTCTTGGCCAGGTCCAGGGCGCCTATAGCCATGATGACGGTGGTCACCGCGGGCAAGGCGACCGGTATGGAGGCTATCAACAGGACCAAGACGTACCTAAGCACGAGCAAGGGGGGCTCGCCCCAGTATAACAGCACTAAACCTAGCACGGAGGACAGGAGGAGGCACGCTACTATGAGGAACCCGCCCACCTTAAGTATTACCCTCCTGAGCCTACCTACCGCTTCCACCTCCTCTACCAGCCTTATCGTCTTAGCGAAGTAGGTATTGACCCCGGTGGCTATAACTACGGCGTCTAGCTCCCCCCTCTTAATGATGGAGCCGGAATAGAGCGCGTCGGAGGGGCCCTTCTCCACGGGTAAGGACTCCCCGGTCAATGCGGACTCGTCGACCAGCACGTTTTTACCTTTAATCACCTTGGCGTCGGCCGGAACTATATCCCCTAGACGTAGGTGGATGACATCGCCGGGGACCAGATCCTCCGCCGGAACCACCCTCCAGCTACCGTCCCTCAGCACCCTGGCCTTGAGGGCCAGCCTCCTCCTCAGAGCCTCCACGGCGTTGCCAGCCTTGTACTCCTGCAGGAAGCCTACCACGCCGTTAACCATCAACATCCCCACTATGACGTAGAAATCCAGCCAGTGCCTGATCAACGCCGAGATCGCAGCCGCGGCCTCTATCATCCAGGGTATGGTGCCCCAGAAGTGCCTCAGGAACCTAATTAATGGGTGCCGCTTGCTTTCGGGGATCTTGTTGGGGCCGTACCTCTTAAGCCTCTCGCTAACCTCCCCGGAGGTAAGGCCGGAAGGGGATGTAGCTAGCTCCTTAAAGGCGTCCTCCAAGCTCAAATCGTAAAGGTTGCTCGAAGCTCCCATGCAACTCCTCCAATCTATGACGATAACGCCGACATTTTTTGCCGACCCATTTCTTAAATATAAAATTACTTATTAAAATATACTATCCTTACCACTTCATGCGACCTTTCGGTAGGAAATTTGCTAGGCTATTCCTAAGGGTAGAACAACCGGTCTCCTTAACTCCCTTTACCCTAACTTTCCCGTGATTGCCCTCTTTAGCCCGCCCTCCGGATCGCAAATGGAGAGGACGCCGTACCGGTCGTGACCAACCGCGTCGTTGGGCCTTTGTCGTTCTTTAGGAGGTAGTTAGAAGACTGTCTTAGGGTGCCGGCCGACTTACAGCTTAGATCCTCGAAGTACATTATAGGTTGGGTTTATTTCTTAGCGCTCTAGGTAAAGTTCCTCTGGCCTGCACGTTCCAGTCGATCACTTATTCAACCTTCAGCCTAAAACCCTCTTAACCTCATGTCCTCGCCCGACGCGCGATGTAATATGGAAAAATGATGAGTTGTCCATATAGGGGCTCCACTGGGAGGAGAGGAGGGTTTAAGGAACCTGCCTCCTTTTTAGCCACCTCCTTTCAGGCCTGTAGCGTCTTGATGTCGTTTGAAGTCAGGGATCCAGGAATCCTACGATCATTAGGTGCTCATTCACTTCCCTGACGGCCTCCAAGAGGAGGGCATGCGAGTAGGTGTCCGTGGGACCCACCAACATGAGCACGAATACCTTGTCTCCTACGCTCCATTGTGCTATGGAGGCGTAAAGGCCCCCAGCCAGGTAAGCCTCAGCGAAGTTCACCTTCAAGCCGGAGACCCTTACGACCCCCTCCATCCAGTCAACCTCGGCCCCGTACCCCTCCTCGAACTGGTCTTCGGTCACGTTGAGGCTCATAGCAAACTTGGCGGCATCGTCCACCGAGCTGCAGTCCACCACTCCGGCGAAGATGTACTGGTTCTCGTCGGACCATGAGCCCGTGTACTCGGCATCTATCTTGACCCCGTAGAGCGCCTCGTCTGAGGCTATGCCGGCCGTGCCCACCAAGCTCGCCCTTAGACCGTGGAGCAGTATGGTCCTGGGCAGGAGCCTGGTTACGTTTAACTCAACCGGGCGGAAGATTATCCTGGCGACCTCCTCCCTCGGCAGCTCAAGGGTCCCGTTATCAAGCTTGACCCTCACGACACGGGAGTCCACGCTGATCACAGTACCCACTAGCTCTCTGCCGCTCACTAGGAGCACCTTGTCGGCTCGGACGAGGAGGGGTGCTAAGATCGCTGCTATCAATATCCACGCCAATAGCATTCTCCTTGACATGCTTGCCTCATTTTAAGCAGGTAAGTAAAACATTTAAGCGTTGCGGGTAAAGGGAGACCATTACACCTTATGCATGTCGTGAATAAAAGCGCTTATAAACAACTGTACTTACGACCCTCTCCTTCTTAGGGCTGAAGGCCCTACTACCACGCCCCTCGCTGCCGGAGTCAGCGGAGGCGGGGACCTCATTGAGGAGGGAGATCCCTTTAGACTCAAGGGTGAGTATCAACTTCGACACGCTATGGCCGTAGGAGGCCGTTAAAGCCGTACAACAATGCCTTAACAGCCGTCTCGACCGACTACTTTAAATGCTCCTCATCCAGAATGAAGATTACCTAGTACTAGCATACCTCACGTGGGGGAATTAAGTAAAAATACGTACTTAAGCACATAACCGACGCGTCTCCTCCTGAAGAGTGATAAAGGGTTGATAAAAAAAGTAACGAGTAAGTTTTTAGCTAGCCACCACCGTGAAGGTCACTGCAGCTCTATAGTCTCCGGCGGGTAAGTACCAGTCGGCCACGACGCTGAACCACACCTCGTACGCCTTGACGCCCATCTTCACGGAATCAGCCCAACCGTCCGGCTTGTAGCGCTTGCCGTCGACGTAGAGCCAGAACCTGCCGCTGAGCTCCCTTGGGACCTCGGCGTCTGAGATCACCTTGATTGGGTAGTTCGTGGCCACCGTAAGCTTCCCGTGCCCCGAGAAGAACTCCTTGCTGCCGCCTGGCGGGACCTGGCGCATGTCCACTATTATGGTATAGGACGTGGGACTTAGCGATATCACTACTGTCTTGTCCGCCTTCACCTCCACGTTAGCCGTGGCCGACTGCGCCAGGGCGGCTGGTAGGGAGGCCAGCGCTATCAGCACTAGTACGGCTAATAGCACCAACTTCCTCATTCCCATCCCCTCTTTTTCGAGTCAAAAGTCACTGTTTAAAAAGATTATTTTAAAAATACAGGTAAATGGACCAACATCTTGATGAAATTTAAAATCCTAATGTGAAAGGGAAGTAAAAATGATTTGCATCGCGAAAAGTATTAATTGAGGTTAACTTTTAGAACCCCTTTATCCACGCTACCCTGCCCGTCCGGACATCCCATATCTTTATGCGGGTTATCCTGCTCCCATCCCACCTATGCTTAGTTATCCTTATCTTCAAAACCAGAGCGACCGTGAGATCTACGTCTATGTCCGTAGTTTTGTAACTTACTCTCTCAGTCCCGTTTTATTTGCCTATACCTGCCTTAACCCAGAATATGCCGCACACCTCCTTTGTCCTGCAGGGTATACTAGTTAGAAGGCGTTTACTACCCATCCTAAAGTGTTAAATAAAAAGAGCTAGTAGAATCAACGCTCTGTCTGAGCTTAAGTTGAAAAATACAATAAAAGAGATATTGTTATAAATGCCTTATCCTGTTCTTGTATCTTTCGATCCATTTTCTATTTGCCTCGTCCCCCCCAGGTATATTACTACTAGTCCATATGGGGGGTGTTATCCCTCTCTCGAGGAGGATTTCCACGGTCGTCGCTGTTAAGGAGCCCAGAATGAAAGCTATCAAGATGGTAGATACTGGGGCAACTTTTTGCGGTAAGCCTTCAAACTCCACTACGGCATCCCCATAAGGCATGTGGCAATCGATGACTACGTCGGCTATCTCAAATAGGTTCTTCTTAGTGGGATGCCTCGCCGGATGCGAAGTAGGGATTTGTTTGGAGAAGCTGGGAGAGGTGACTGCTATCACCTTTAGCCCCCTCCTCTTAGCCTCTAATGCGGCATCTATGGTGCAGGAGTTTATTCCATAGGCATTTACTATTATTATAGGATCGCCCCCTTTTAGATCATAAAACGCCATCACTTTTTGTGCATAGCCCGGTAACCTCTCAATGGCGGTAGACCTTAAAGCCCCAAAGGCCAGGGAGACTCCTGGATCTAATATAGGGTTTACCGGTATTAACCCTCCTGCACGGTAAAAGAACTCCTCGGCTCCCATGTAGGAGTGACCTCCTGTACCGAATATGTGGATGAGCCTGCCTTCCTCTATTGCATCCGCTAATATTCGGGCGGCTTTCTCTATATTCTCTCTCTCCCTTATATAAACCTCGTTAAGAAGATCAGTTACCACCTTAAAGTACCTATCTATAGCCTTGCTTTTCATTCTACCACCTTAACCTACTAATTTATTAACACATAATAAAAAGTTTTAATCATTACTCACTTTTAACGTTTAACAGCCCCCAAGGTTAACCCTGTAACAACGTACTTCTCGACGAAGAGATAGAAGATCATTACCGGCAATGAAAAAATTGTAGACATAGCAAACAACTTCCCCCAAGGAATTATATCTGATCCGAGTAAACCCGCTATACCGACAGGTGCTGTAAATTGTTCCTCAGTTGATAGCAACGCTATGACATAAAGATACTCGTTCCATGAGTAGATGAATGCAAACATACTGATGGCTGCTATTAAAGGCGCTATTAGCGGAAGTAAAATCTTAAAGAAGATAATAAAGCGACTTGCACCATCTATCTGGGCTGCCTCCTCTATTTCAACCGGAACCGACCTTACATATTCCCGCGTAACTAATATACAGTAGGGAGATGCAAATGCTGAGTCCACAAAAATCACGGCTAGGAACGAATTATATACGCCATACTTTATAGCTAAGACAAAAATCGGGACTACTAAAAATGATGCAGGTATCAGGTACGTGAATATAGCTAATCGTGAGATGAGGGTTTTACCCTTAAATCTTAAACGTGCAAGCACATACCCTAGTGTTAAGCTAGAAATTAGTGTAAGGATTACAGTACCTAATGAAATAATGATGCTATTTCTTAATTGTATAAGGAACATTCGATCAGTCAGGGCAGTTATGATGAACTTAAAGGTTAGTGAGCTGAAATCTAATGGTTTGAAAATGGTCTCCTCACTTTTAAACGCATTAAGAAACATCCAAAACACGGGGAAGCTCATTAATGAAGTTACAAGTATGACAGCCAAGTAAATACATACCTTCTCTGCCTTTAATGCCTTCAGCACCACTTTACCCTGCCCTCTCCAACATCCACATTATCAACATTATTAGAGGTATAATAATGGGAAGAACGAAGACGAACGCTGCTGAAGCCACTCCTAAATTACCTAGTTGAAATGCGAACATGTACCCTATGGTGGCTAATACGTGAGTGGTACCAGCTGGACCACCGCCCGTTAGTAAGTAGATTGTTATAAAATCCCCCATAGTCCATATAGTTGAGAGCAATGTGTTGAGTACGTAAAGGTCTTTAATATGAGGCAATGTGATGTATCTAAACGTTTGAAGGGGACGAGCCCCATCGACTATCGCTGCTTCATAAAGGTCACGAGGGATAGCTTGAAGCCTTGCTAAGAATATTGATGCCCAGAAGGGAGCAAACTTCCATATAGGAAAGAGTATTGCTATTGCGAATGCGGTGCTGTACGTGCCAAACCAGTTTACCTTACTTTTTATTAAACCTGTCTTTAAAAGTAACTCGTTAATCAACCCATAATCCGGATTAAACATCCAGCGCCACGTTAATAGCGCAGGGACGATAGGTAGGGCCCAAGGTAAGATCATTAAAGCTCTCACGTACTTTCTCCCTTTAAACTCCTGGTTTAAAAGTACTGCTAACGCTAAGGCCAATAACATCCTTGTATTTACTACTATTGACACGAAGAATAGGGTATTAAGTAATGACCTAACATATAAGGGGTTCCTCAATAGTGACTTAAAATTACTGAGGCCTGTAAAGCGTGGAGGTAAACCTACAAGTTTTATCACAAAGGCATAATATATTTCTTCAAAAATAGGGAATAGGATGAAAAATAAAAATAGTAAGGCGAAAGGAGCCGAAAAAATCATTATAAAGAGGACATTCTCTTTTTTAATTTTCATCTCTTCATTAGCTTTAGTGATATGCCTCATATATCGCCTTAATCCTTTCTATTGCGGCGTTAACAGCATCTTCGGCTTTCCAGCCTTGAGTAAGGACTCTTAATACCATAATCTGCCATACCTTTTCCACGACGGCTTGAGCATAGGCTGGGTGCCTGAGATATTCATAAGGATATAGGTCCATATATTCGATGTACTTGAGAGCTACCCCCCAGTGGTTAGCGTATTTTGGATTGCCAAATATTGTGGTGGGATCTTCGGCAATTCCTTTAAACACTGGTAGATACATTGGGATGCTTACGGCGTACTTCCTATAGTTCTCGAAGCGGAAGAAGAACTTCACAAACTTCTTAGCTCCCTCTACGTTACGATTACCTACCTCAGGCGTGGGTATTAGGAAGAACCTTGCTCCCAGATAAACTCTAGCCTTACCTGTAGGCCCTCTGGGCCATAATATTGTGGCAGTCACATTAGGCCCTAACCATTGGGGCTTGTTTAACCTTAGCCAATTCGGTATGGACATGGTTGGATTAGGCACGACGGCAGAGACACCCTCCTGAAAGGCAACATTATTATCCCAGTCAGTCCAACCGGTAGCTCCAGGGGGATTAAGCCCACCCTTTTGTATGTTCAATAGGAAGTTTAAGGCCTTAAGTATAGCTGCTTTAGTTTCTGGTGACTCTATGTTAAGCTTGCCTTCTGGTGTAAAGATATCGCCTCCATACATGTGGATAAGTACGTCCACTATATCAAATGCATCACCCGGCGCGGCCTCACTTATAGGAATGCCCCAACCGTACATCCCCCTAGGTTTTATGATTTCATGGACCTTTTTCACAGCTGATAAGAACTCCTCCCACGTCATGTTAGCTAGCTTCCTCCAGTCGTAACCTGCCTCCTTGAACAGATCAGTCCTTACATGTAAGAACATCGAATACCAACCTGTGGGGATGCCATAATATCTTCGCTTACCATCGGATCCTATCCATAAGGCGCTTTCAAGTACTTTCTCATAAGCACCAGCCTTTCTTAATTCCTCTATTATATCACTTACCTCTAGTAACGCTCCTCTTGAGGCCAATATGGGACCTATATGCACATAATGGTTCCAGTAGAGGTCTGGAGCACTCTTAGCCTCTACTGCAGCTAATATCTTTTGAGCCAACTCAGGTGGAGGTATAAAACTTATCTTAACATGGATACCTGTCTCCTCCTCAAAATCGCTGGCTATCTCTAGGATCGCCCTCTTCTCCTCGGGAAATGTAGGGGTACACCACCATATTCTTAGAACGGGCTCGGCATTAAAGGTCGGTAATACCATCAATATCGCAATAAGGGAGATTATAATTAATGACAAGGTATATCTCTTAGCAATCATAGTTATCCCTTGATTTTTATGTAATTTATCCTGGTATTTAAATTTTAAACCTGATTTCAATGTAATCCTTATTAATTTTATGGGATCGTATAGGCATTAGGGTTAATATATGAGGAAAATAAATTACGGCATTATTGGAGTAGGCATTCAAGGAGAGAATCATATAAGATGCCTTAAAAATAACCCTCAAGTAGAGCTGAAAGCGATTGCTGATATCAATAAAGAGAGAGCTCGAAATATTGTCGAGAAGTATAAAATAAGGAAATGGTACGAAGATTATCGGAAGTTGCTTACAGATCCTGAAATAGAAGCTGTCTCCATAACCACCCCCGATTTTCTGCACAAAGAGATAGTGATAGAGGCCGCGAGATGCGGTAAACACATCCTCGTTGAGAAGCCATTAGCTACTTCCGTAAAGGACGCCAGAGAGATAGTAAACGTCTCGAGAGCGTCGGATGTAAAGTTAATGGTTAACTTTAGTAATAGGTGGAGTCCCCCTTTTAGGCACGTAAAGGAGAGCATAGATAAGGGGGAACTAGGAGAAATATTTTATGCATACGCTAGGTTGAGCGATACTATTTATGTGCCTACGAAAATGATCAGTTGGGCCCATAAAACCAATGTACTCTGGTTCTTAGGATCACACGTAATAGACTTATTGTTATGGTACTTCAACGATGAAGTAATAAAAGTGTACGGTGTGTCTAAAAGTAAGGTTCTTAATGCTAAAGGAGTAGCGACTCCAGACTTTTACCAAGCCATTCTAGAGTTTAAAAGGGGCAGTGTGGCTACTGTGGAATGTTCATGGATACTTCCACTAACTTATCCTTTTATAGTGGATTTCAAAATCGAGGTGGTAGGGTCTAAAGGTGCAGTTAATGTGGATAGAAGCCACCATGGCGCCGTAAGGAAAGCTGATGAGAGGGGCTACACTTATCCCGATATACTTTATTTACCACACATAGGAGTGCCAATATTTCTCTACGAAAGCATAAACGAGTTCGTAAAATGCGTGCTTGAGGATAAAGAGCCACCAATAAAGGTCGAAGACGGCCTTAAGAATGTCATCATAATAGATGCTATCATGCGTTCTGCCACTGAAGGGAGGGCTATAACCCTCGAATATTAAAAAATAGATAGAGATTAAAAATTATATTTTTTAATCATATTTTCAACGAAGCGTTTGGCCCTCATGACCTCCTCATCTAAATGTTCAAGTAGGTCGGGGCCGCCTACGTCAATAGCTATTGGGCCGTTGAATTTATGGCGCTTTAGACCTCGAAATACGCCTTCCCAATCTATTGTGCCTCTTCCAGGGGCCCAATGGTAGTTATCCCTTCCGTCATTATCCGAGATGTGTACGTAAAAGATCTTATTTCCTAACTTCTCAACTGAGAGTGCTAGGAGTTCCTTAGCTGCGTGGAGGTGGCCTGTGTCTAAAACCGCCCCGAAGCAATCTACGTTTACTGCCTCCATGAGCCTCAGCATAGCGTCGCTATTACTTATGGTCTCCCCAATCCGGGGCTCTATAGCGAACCTAAGCCCTCGATCCTCGGCTATAACTGCTATTTTACGCATGGAGTCTACTAGATTACTCCAGAACTCGGTCCAAAGGAACCCCTCTTCAACTATTGCTCTGTACTTCCTCCCAAACGTTATGGCGCTCTTATATGGTGGTTCACCGACGAATTTTATTGGGGGGTAAAAGGTGTCCGTTTGGATCAATTCTGAGTCAAAGTAGGTCGCTAAATCGGCTACCCTCCTCATCAATTCTATCCCTTTGTTCCTTACTGAAGGCTTTAATGAAACTATCTCTGGGAAGATCCCGGCTAAGTTAACGACCTCTAATCCTAGGGAGCCCAGTACCTCCCTCAGTTTATCTTTATTAGCTTCGAAATCCCTCAAGTTTCGCTCTCCATAAACTTCTAACTCTATATATTTAAAACCTAACCTTTTGGCGTCGTTTAGCGCCTTAAATACGTCACTCATAGGTGGAGGATAACCGTACTTAGTTATGGCGTAAAGCCATGCTAAGTTGATCTTAACCACGTTTTTATCCCTCTTCCAGTTTTTCTATATGTTTTGTGATCTCGAAGCCTCTTATCCCTAACCCCTTTTTAGGCATGAGATTCGAGGCTAGAAAGGCCTCCCCGTAATCAACACCTATCATATACCCCCTTACCTTAGCTAATCCCTCGACGAAGTTAATTACCTTAGGCAATACTAACATCTGGGATTTAAATTGTTTAAGCGCTTCTATCTTAATTTTAAAAGTGGAAGTTATATCGACGATAGCGGAGGGGTGCGTGAATAGTTCGGTCACTTCGTAAAAAAAGAGAGCCGGAGCATACCAGGGTCTGCCCAGATCGGCGAGGACGTTTTCTGAAGCCTTCCACCAGGCCTCCTCAGTTACTTTAGAGACCGCCCTGTGATCCCTGTGCTTATCTTCATAGTAATGTGTAAATATAGCTATGGGCCTAATCTCCCTTATTATCTTCACTACCTTCTGGTATACTTCTCTCGTATTCTCGACCCCTTGGGTAGGTAAAGCTAACCCCAACCTACGCCTAACGCCTAATACCTTATCTGCCGCTAACGCCTCATCCCTTCTCATCCTAGCTATATTTTCCTTCCACTCAGCCTTCGCATATCCGGTGTCCTCCCATTCGCCGGTTTCGCTCCAACAGAAGGTCACTACGTAGACTTCGTACCCCACCTCACTTAACTTAGCTATAGTGCCTCCTAGCCCTATTGTCTCATCGTCTGAATGCGCTCCGAAGACAAGTATACTAGCCATGGCTATCACCTACTTATGATCCTTGCTTACGGACAGATTAAATAGTTTCTGCGCATTTAACCCTAAAATGCTCTCCTTCTCATGTTCACTTATCCTTAATAGGCGTATCTTCTCCAGTTCTAACTCGGGCGAAAGGAAGGGCATGTCTGATCCATAAAGTATTCTTTCTGCACCTATAACTCTAACGGCCTTCTCTAAAACCGGTAAGTACCTAACACCAGCCGTATCGAGGTAAACGTTATCGGCTCGCTTTGCAGCCCTTATAGCGTCCCACCAATATTCTCCTAAACCCATATGCCCCATAACTATATTTAGCTTGGGGTAGGTTAAGGCCACTTCCAGTACTTGTAGGGGCATGGAGTATATTGGGGTGCCCGTATGGAATATCACTGGTATATTACTTTTCTCAGCTAGATCCAATATAGGGTAGACGATTTCATTAATGGGGGTGAACCCCTGCACTAAGGGGTGTAGCTTTAACGCCTTAGCCCCCTTACTAAGAAGGCCTCTAAGTTCGTCCACCGCGTCGTCCCTCCACGGGTTGACGGTCACCACAGGTATAAATCTGCCGTTAAACCTCCTACTCACACTTATTATTCTTTCATTTTCTTGGACACCCCTGAATGGGAACAGGGCCTCTAAGGGCATTAAAACGGCCTTATTGATCTTGAGCCTATCCATTATGGCCAACAGCTCCTCTTCGATACTCCTCTTAAAACCCTCTACCTTCATGTAATGTACGTGAGAATCGATTATCAGCACTTCACACCACCCTTAATAGCTCCTTTGCATTTCCATGAAGTAGCGCCTCCTTCTCGTCCTCACTAAGGCCTAAGAGTTTCACTTTATACAGCTCAAGACGAGGGTGTGAAAAGGGCATGTCAGAGGCGTAGACAAATTTGTGTGGGCCAAGATCCCTAATGGCCCTCTTAATGGCCCTTATCTGCGTTTGAGTGGAAATGTCAACATAGAGGTTGTCATTCCTCCGTAGCGCACTAGCGACCTCTATCCACATATCAGAGAAGCCCGCGTGGCCCATAACTATTTTTACTTCGGGATACAAGGAGGCCAAATCGGCTATCTCTAAAGGGGTTTGGGGGGGATAGCCTGAGGGTACATAAACGAGGGTCCTTAACTTGGCCGCTAGATCCATTATAGGATAAACTATTTCATCGTTTACGTGAAAGCCCTGTATCGAAGGGAATAACTTAATCCCTTTAAAAACCCCTCTCTTCAAATACCCTTCTATCCGAGTTTTCAGATCTTCCCAATGCCAAGGGTTTACTGCGGCTAAGCCTATTACTTTACGGTCCTTATAAGTGTTGAGCAGTTCTCTAAACCTCTCATTAACTAATTTTACTTCAACGTTATAAGCTTCCCCCCTCAAGGGGGCTATTACGAGGCACTTAAGGTTATAATCCCTATATTCCTTTAGTGCCTCATCTACGGTTAAAGAGACACCCATATGCCTACTCTTACCTATCTCCACCTGGAAGTCCACTATCCCGCTGGAAATATAAGAGATCTGAATCACCTCCTATAATACCTGACTATCTTCTCAAGCGCCTTTATGTAGTCCTTTAGATCTTCTTCGCTGTATGAGAGGCTTATGTGAATCTCGAAGTAATCTTCATAAGCTCTCTCAGCGTTAGGACATAAACCCTTGTGATAGTCTATCCTTTTATTATAGAGCGGGCAAGAAAACGGACAGAAGGAATTAGGTTTAAAGGAGTACTTATTCCTAAAGACCGGTAAAAGGTAATTGGGCAAGGGAATCCTCTCTGCGGGGAGTCCCTCTGCCTCTAGAGCCTTAATTATCTTCCCTATAGGCGTCCTTATTATCTTTCTATCCAACCGTAGTACTACAGCCGGATATACAGGCTCCCTATCCAAAGCCACATATCTAGCTACCAGTCCATCGATCTTTTCCACACCTTCGAGTAATATCTTTGCTCGCTCTTTCAGAGCGTCGATGATAGAGGGCAACTTATCCAATTGAACTCTCAGCAAGGCCGATTGGAGCTCTGTTATCCTGTAGTTATAACCTAAGAGCTTAAAGGGTTCATAAGACTCTTTACAATGCTTAAAGAGACCAAGGTCATGGATCCTATAAGCCCTTTCATATATATCCTCTCTATCCATGACTATGCATCCACCATCTCCTGACGTTATTATCTTATGAAGCTGAAAACTGAATATAGCTTCGTCCCCCATGCTACCCGCGATCCTCCCCTTATATTTAGCTCCTAAAGCTAGGGCACAATCCTCTATGATTGCTAGGTTCCTCTCCTTCGCTAACTTCAACAGCTCATCCATTTCAGCAGGTAGTCCTAAATAGTGAACCACTATTATGGCCTTAGTTTTCCCGTTTATCTTCGTCTCGACGCTCTCTGGGCTGAGATTTAGGGTTAAGTAATCCACGTCCGCGAAGACAGGTATAGCGTTAGAGGCCAGTACCATTAGAGCTGGTGAAGGCCAAGTTATGGGCGGTACAATGACTTCATCGCCCGGTCCCATACCCAAAGCCCTTAAAGCTACATGAAGGGCTGCACTACCAGATGAAACAGCCAGCGCATATTTACGGCCAATTAAGGAGGCGAACTCCCTTTCGAAGGCCTCGGTCTCTACTGGCGTATTGGGGCCATAGAATCTAAAGGGAGCGGCCCTTTGGACGACCCTCTTTACGGCATGTAACTCCTTCTCATCATATAAGTAACATCCCATACCTACGTAGACCAATTTCTCGGACCTAACGGGCTTACCTCCCTCTAGCGCAGGTTTTTGGGATGGTAACACATCTCTACACCTCTACTTTACACCATAGAGGACAGAGAAATGAGCAGTTACATAAAGTTTTTATATTTTCTAATGAAATAAAAAACTTTTGAGGGGAAAAGGGAATGAAGAAAGCGCTCTCCTTATTAACAGTTGCCTTATTAGCCATTTTACCATTCTCTTACAGCATAGGCTTGAGTTACGCGCAACCTAAGGTTTTAACGTTCTGGACGATGCCTTTCGTTGAAAATCCAGAAAAGGCTCTAGCTCCAATAATTAAAGGGTTTGAAGAGAAATACGGGGTTAAAGTAGAGGTCACTTCCGTACCTTATGCCGAGGCTATAGAAAAGCTACAGATAGCTATAGCTGCAGGGGCCGCTCCTGATGTAGTTTATATGACTGAAGGACGATACGCAGCTTTAGTAGAATT